>Ga0116223_10000168_pt1 | contig 83963 bp, 64 predicted proteins | sample Sb_taG_3_FD_90092 | JGI IMG/M metagenome (GOLD analysis project Ga0116223, IMG submission 90092) | Peat soil microbial communities from Weissenstadt, Germany - Sb_50d_a_PC metaG | ecosystem: Environmental > Terrestrial > Soil > Wetlands > Peat | place: Germany: Weissenstadt | collected 2010-09-21 | reverse complement strand
TTCACCATCACCTTCCACTATCTCTTTCCCCAGCTCACCATGGGTCTCGCCCTGCTCATCGTGGTGCTCAAGTCGGTCGCCCTGAAAACCGGTAGCGAGTCGTGGGATCGCGCCGCGCGCTTCTGGGGCCGCATCTTCGGCATCAACTTTGTCTTTGGCGTGGTCACTGGCATCCCCATGGAGTTCGAGTTCGGCACCAACTGGGCTCGCTTCTCGCAACTCTCCGGCGGCGTCATCGGTCAACCCCTCGCCATGGAGGGCGTCTTCAGCTTCTTTCTGGAGTCGGCATTCCTTGGCCTGTTTCTCTACGGCGAAAAGCGCATCTCGCGCCGTATGCACTGGTTCTCAGCGGTCATGATCTTTCTCGGCTCATGGATCTCGGGCTTCTTCATCATCGTCACCGACGCCTGGATGCAGCATCCCGTGGCCTTCAATCGCCTGCCCGACGGGCATTTCGAAGTTCTCAGCTTCTGGCAGTTGCTGCTGAATCCCTGGGGCCTGCTCCAGTACATGCACAACATGACCGGCGCGGTGGTTACGGCGGCATTCGTCATGAGCGCCGTGGGCGCGTTCTATCTTCTTGAAGGCCGCGGCGAGGCGTTTGGCCGAATCTTTCTGAAGGTCGGAGTGATCGCCGGCGTCATCTCGTCCATCGTGATCATTTTCCCCACCGGAGATTTGGCCGGAAAGTATGTTGCGCGAAACCAACCGGCGGCCATCGCTGCGATGGAGGGCTTGTTCCAGACCCAGACCGGAGCGGGGATCGTGCTCGTCGGCCAGCCCAACGAAGAGACCGGCCAGATCGACAATCCGATCGTGGTGAACAATGTGCTGAGCTTCCTGATCTATGGAACAACGAAAGCCGAGGTGAAGGGATTGGACCGGTTCCCGCGCGACGAATGGCCGACCGCGCTCCCGCTCCTCTTCTACAGCTACCACATCATGGCCGGACTAGGGACGTGGTTCGTGCTCCTCATGGTGGTGGCGGCATTGTTGCTTTGGCGAGGCCGTGTTTACAAGGCGCGTTGGGCGCTGTGGGCGCTTCTGCTCAGCTTTCCGCTGCCGTACATTGCCAACACTGCTGGCTGGATGACAGCCGAGTTGGGACGGCAGCCATGGCTGATCTATGGCCTGATGCGCACCAGCGAGGGTTATTCGAATACGGTGTCGGCGAGCAACGGGCTGTTTACGCTGATCGGTTTTATGGGGCTTTATGCACTGCTCGGCCTGCTGTTCACGGTGCTCGTCTACCGCGAGATCAGCAACGGACCTGAAGAAATGATGCCGGCCCTCGAAAAGCCGGCTGCTGCGAAATGACACTTCGTGGGTTAACGCAAGAGGAGTTTCATTATGGGTTTCGTCTGGTTTTGGCTCGTTGCCATCATGATCGTCGCCTACGTTGTGCTCGACGGCTTTGATCTGGGCGTCGGTGTCTTGCACCTGTTTCTCGTGCGCAATGAAGAAGAACGCAAGACCACGCTCGCCAGCATCGGTCCCGTGTGGGATGGCAACGAGGTCTGGTTACTGGCGGGCGGCGGTACGCTCTACTTCGCCTTTCCGCTGCTCTACGCCTCGGCCTTCAGCGGCTTCTATCTGCCCTTGATGATCGTGCTGTGGCTGCTGGTGCTTCGCGGCATAAGCCTGGAGTTGCGCAACCACATCGACGTTGGCGTTTGGCGAACGCTGCTCGACGGTGTCTTCGGCCTGGCGAGCGCTCTGCTTACCATCTTTTACGGTGCGGCATTGGCCAACGTGCTGCGCGGTGTACCTCTAAATGGGGAGGGTTACTTCTTCTTGCCGCTGTGGACCAACTGGAAGCCCGGTCCCGCACCGGGAATTCTCGATTGGTATACGGTGATTGGCGGCCTGGTCGCGCTGGTTGCCCTCACAATGCACGGAGCCTTGTGGCTGAGCGTGAAGACCTCCGGTGAGCTGGAGCAGCGCGCGCAGAAAGTGGTCACACCGTTGTGGGGACTACTGGTGGCGCTCACTGCCGTCAGTCTCCTCGCTACCATCGCCGTGCGCCCGGCCAGCCTCGACAATTACTTCCACTATCCGGTCACATTTGTCGTGCCTGCGGGCGTCGTCGGTTCGCTGATCGCAATCTGGTTCTGGAATCGGACCCACAAGGCAATCAAAGCCTTCGTGGCTTCGTGTGCATATCTCTTCTTCATGCTGGCCGGCGCCTGCTGGGGCGTCTATCCCGTCCTGCTGCCCGCTACCACCGGCCCTGACAACGACATCACGCTCAGCCGCGCCATCTCGGGTCCGCACACGCTCGCCGTAGGGCTGGTGTGGTGGCTCTTCGGCATGGTGCTCGCCACGGGTTATGTGGTCTTCGTCTATTCGCGCTTCAAAGGCAAGGCTGACGTCCACGCCGAGGGCCACTGAAACTTGGATCTAAGGGGCGCCAGCGGATAGCCGGAAATGGTAGGCCAGGGCTACAAGTTCGGGCTTGCCGTCGGGCCGAGCTACCCGGTCGCCGACCCGGTTACAGCGTCACCAGCGTCCCCGTCTCGATGATGTGTCGGTAGGCTTTGGCCTGCCGGTCGAGCTCCGCGTCCCAGTTCTTCGGCTGGTAGATGCAGCAGGGTTCCTGTGCCAGCGGATCGCCGGTCAGCGCGTAGGCCCGCGCCCTCGATCCCCCGCAAATCTCTTTGAACTCGCAGGCGCCGCACTTGCCCTCAAGACGCGAAGTGTCGCGAAGCGCTTTGAAGATGGGTGCGTTGCGGTAGATCTCAGCCAGGGGCGTTTCGCGGATGTTCCCCGCGTGAATAGGCAGAAAACCGCTGGGATAAACATTGCCTACGTGCGAGATGAAGACGAATCCTTTACCGTCGTTGACGCGCCGCGTCGCCCAACCCATGTTGCGGGTCTTGGCATCCGCCGTGGGAGCTCCTGCTTCGTATGCGGCACGTTGCGGATGCCCATGCCCGTGCTCCATGCGGCGCTCTTCCAGGTTGTGTTGCAGCAGGTAGCGGCGGTAGTGCATCGCCTCGGTGGACTTGATCTGGAAGTTCGCCTTGCGCGAAAGCTCGTAGATTTTGCCGAAGACCTGCTCGAACTCCTCGCCGCTCAACAGGTCATCGAGTTGGCCGCGTCCCACCGGAACCAGGAAAAAGACGTTCCACATCACGATGGCCAGCTTCTCGAAGAGACTACATAGGTTGTCGAGGTCGTTCACGTTGTGGCGGCTAATGGTGCTGTGCACCTGGATCGGTATGCCGGCTTCATTGGCCCACTCGATCGCCTGGATGGTCCTCGCCCATGCGCCCGGCAGCCCACGGAACGCGTCGTGGATCTCGGGCGTCGAGCCGTCGAGCGAGATGCCGAGTCGCACCAGGCCCGCCTCTTTGAGCTTGAAGATCGCTTCCCGGGTCAGCAGCGGGGTCGCGCTGGGGGTAACGGCCACATGTACGCCCTTGCCGGAGGCATAGCGGATTAGCTCGAAGAGATCGTCGCGCTTGAGTGGGTCCCCACCTGTGAAGACAAAGATCGGAATATGCATCGCAGCGATCTGGTCGATAAGAGCTTTGCCCTCAGCGTGCGTGAGCTGATCGGGATGTGCGATGGGCTGGGCGGCTGCGCGGCAATGCTTGCAGGCCAAGTCGCAGGACTGTGTGACTTCCCAGATGGCGAGAAATGGCGATTCGTCGTAGTCAATCCCATCGCGCGGGGGAATATTGTGCATCGGCTGCATACGACCTCCAGCGGAATCGCAGCGCTGCAGAGCTCCGGGGGTCCAACTCTGGGTTGGAACGGCTTCCCGCGGAAAGATTTCGTGACAATATCAAGAAATTACGACACCATCACATCCCGGAATAAGCGCTCCCGAGAACCACGATTCCGCTCCAGAAGAACAGTTTCCATTCGTCAAGGCTGTGATTGGGATCACTTTATCGGGGAAAAACGTAGCCAATGCTGGCCTCTGGCGCTGGACAAATTTGGCAATCGGAGACACAATCTTCTCACGCGTCCACGGTGTCGCGTGGACCGATCTTCTCGTGACCCGACCAAGCCGGGTAGATACAAGAGCTCAGCTGGCAGATCGTAATAAGGTGAGATAAATCACCGCCTTATGTGCGACAGAACACCGCGAAAACCACACCGGCTCTGCGATCGTTTGAACGCATCTGAACCCTGTTGAAGGAGGTTCCCATGGCAGCCATCCTCAAGCCAGGCTGGAGCAAGCCCTCCACCATTCTCTTCGCGTCCGAGATTCCGGCGAACGAGAAGGCCTTTTCGTTCGCACTCGCGCAAGCCAGGGAATTCGGTTCCGACCTGATCCTCTTTCACGCATATGACACGCTCGTGGTCGCTGCCTCAGAGGCTTCGGGCATCCGCTATTACGACTATGCCGCTGCTGCGCGCACTGAAAAGCAGCATCTTGAACCGCTCGCGCAGCGCGTCCGCGATGCGGGCCTGAACTGCGAAGTCGTAGTCAGGCCGGGATTGCCCGCCGACGAGATTCTGGCCTACACCCGCGAGCGCATGATCGACCGGATCGTCATGGGTACCCACTCTCCGGGACCGATTGGCAAAATTCTTGTGGGCTCTGTGGCAGAAGCCGTTCTGCGTACCGCAACCTCGCCGGTGTACATCATCGGCCCCGAGGTCGTTGACGGTAGCTACCGTAACTTTGCCACGCGCACCATTCTCTGCGCAGTCAGCTTGCATGAGGCCAGCACGGTCGTGGCAGACTTCGCCGCGGAACTGGCCGCCCAGCACGGGGCGCGCCTGATCCTGCAGCACGTGATTCGCCCGCAGGACCGCGCGGATTCTCTGGCCGGAAAATCTTTGGACGAGGTCGAAAGCGAAATGCTGTCGCTGATTCCCGCCCGGCTTCAGGGCCAGGTAGCGATCCAGACCATCGTGGTGCCCGGCGACCCGACCGAAGAGTTGCTTTATCAGAGCCGCGCCCAGCAAGCTGACCTTGTCGTGCTGGGTGCGCAAGGCGCATCGGCATTTGCGGCTATCACCCGGCATGGAGTCGTCTACAAGACACTGGCTCACACACATTGCCCGGTCATAACTCTGTCGCCTGTTGTGCTTGCAGCCTGCGGCTCGAAGTCTGAGAAACTCCGTCCGGCAGAAGCCTACATGGCTGGCGTCTTCTAGCTGCCGGCAGCGGGCCTCGCGCTTGCCGCGTTCAAATTACTCGCAGCAATAGAAGGATCAGGACGATTGTAAGGATGAGGCTGACTCCTCCTCCGCCGTAATAGCCCCATCCGGGTCCCACGCGGTAACCGCCATAGCCGAACCCGATAATCAGCAAAATGAGGATGATCAGTAGTAGCACGCTACTCCTCTCGGGAGCAGCCTCTCTTGTGCTGCTCGGCGAACTGTGTGGTCTGATGCTCAGCCTGCGCGCATGGCTGCTCCCCCCATCAAGCGAAATCCGATGACAAAAGGACGTCACGATTGGCGCGATGCAGAACATCGCCCACCGGTTGCGCCCCAACAATCTTTATGATCGCGCTGAACCGAACAACCTGCATACCCTGCATGACGTCAAACCGTGTTTGTGAACGTGCAAGGGTTTAGGTGGAGGTGAAAGATGCTTTGGACGATTTTTGTCATTCTTCTCGTGTTGTGGTTGCTCGGGGTGGTCTCGTCGTACACCCTGGGTGGCTTCATCCACATTCTGCTCGTAATTGCGCTCGTGGTGCTGGTCATCCAGCTTGTCACGGGGCGAAGAGCGGTATAGTGGCGCGCTGCTCCGGCGGTCGCTGCAGCCAGGAACGGTGCAGCGCCGCGGCGAAATCCAGACACAAGGCGAGAACACCAATTGAAAGGGACCCAGATAGCGAAAAGGTACGAAAACGAACCATAGATGAAGCACAGCGGGAGGTAAAACCATGGATAAGGACCGAGTGAAAGGTGCAGTCAACGACGCGGCAGGACGGGCGAAGCGTCAGGTGGGCGAGTGGACAGGCGATACCAACGCCCAGGCGGAAGGATCTGCGCAACAGATCAAAGGCAAGGCCCAGAAGGCGTGGGGAGCGGTGAAGGACGCGGCTCGCGACGCTAAGTCCGAGGTCGATCGTGAGAAGGCCTGCGAGGCCGAAAATCAGAGTGAGCGGGAACACGAGCACGATAAGGAACCGGAACACCGCCATCCGTAGAGAATGTTCGCCGACAGCGATCGCAACACCACAATTGTGGTTCCGACGCGATTTGAGCAAGGCTGTAATGACCAACCAAGGAGCCCCACGGGCAGCTCTTCGTCCGTGGGGGTCCCAACGAACTCTGGTCTTTGCCGCAAAATCCGAAACAAAATTTGTCCCCAGATGGGGAGCACCAATGAAACTTGCCGGAGTCAACCTGATGCTCGCGGGAGTTGCCGCACTAATCTACGGCGGTTTTTCCTACACGACGCACAGGAAAGCCATCAATATGGGCCCTGTTCAGGTTGAGAGCTCGCAACGTCATCATGTGCCGCTTTCGCCGGTACTAGGAGTTGCATTCGTCGCGGGTGGCGTGCTCGTCTATTTCGGCACGAAGGACAGGCCGTGATCCAATCGCATCGGCAGTCGCGGGGCCGCGGCAACGGCCGATCTGGAGGTCCGCATTTGGAATGCGCTATACTGAGCGCATCGGGCGGACATCTCGCCCGGATGCGAGGTGTGTCTTCCACAACGACTTCGGCATCCTTAAGAGCGACGTTCCGCTATCGGAAACCTCGCGGTGGCGTGCGGTGGTCCGCGTTCTCCGAAGTCCCATCGATAGTTTGAGTTGCGCCCTCCTGCCCGCCTCCTGTGCTCTCTGCGGCTCCCCTCTGCCGCGCCTTTCTTCCGTGCCAATCTGTGACGCCTGCTGGCTGGAATGTCCTGTCCAGACCGGGCCCGCATGCGCTCGTTGTGGCGACGCCCTGCATGTGCCTGCCGCGCTTGGCGCATTGACCTCGTGCCGGGCATGCCGTATGGCACCGCCGGCATTCACGCGTGCAGTCTCGTTCGGCCTTTACCAGGGCCGTATGCGAGAGGCCATTCATGTGCTGAAGTATGACCGCCTTCATCCCGCGGGTCGCGTTCTCGGCCGGATGCTGGCTGACGCGATCGCGCAACTGGCCTGCGAGGCTCCGCAAGCGATGCTGGTTGTGCCCGTGCCGCTGCATCGGTCGAAGTACGCGCAGCGCGGATTCAATCAGTCCCGATCGCTGGCTTTTGAAGCGCTCAGGTTCCTGCACAAGAGCCATCCACAGTGGCAACTGACGCTGGCCACCAGTACGCTCATGCGCCTGCGCGCCACCGACAGCCAGGCTGGGCTCACTCCGCGCCAGCGCCGGCTCAATGTGCGAGGCGCATTCTCAGTCTCCGATCCAGCTCAGGTAAAGAACCAGCACATCCTCGTTATCGACGACATTTTGACCACCGGGGCCACCGCCCGCGCCGCCGCCCGGGTGCTCGTACGCGCGGGAGCGGCTTCCGTTTGGGTGGCCACGCTCGCTCGCGCTCAACGTGTTGCGGGATTCGGCCGGGGCGTTCGATTCGAGGACGGGGAATTCAGCGAGCCGGACAAGAACAGCGAGCCGGATACGGCCATGCAGGCACCAGGTTTCGATTCGGAATCATCTTCGTTGCGAGATCAAGCATCTTTCTGAGTGGGGGAAAAGATGTCGCTGGGAAAAGCCATGATTCACGCCCGCAAGCAGAAGGCAATCGCCAAGACCGTGGTGATGACCGAACACGGGCCCGTGCAGCATTCTCACACGCACATCCTGCAAATGCCGGTGCTGGTGCTTAACGCCTCCTATGAGCCGATTAATATCTGCGGCGCGCGGCGCGCCCTGGTGCTCGTGCTCAAAGGCATCGCGCGCACTGAGGAGGAACACGGCCTCACGCTGCACGCGCAGCGCACCATCATTTCCATGCCCTCGGTCATCCGTCTCCTCGAGTACCGCCGCATCCCCCACCAGACGCGCGCTCTCTCGCGCAAAAACATCCTCTTGCGCGATCGCAACACCTGCCAGTACTGCGGCGAAGCCTACCCGCCCGGCGAGCTCACCCTCGATCACGTCGTGCCGCGTTCGCGCGGCGGCAGCTCCACCTGGGAAAATCTTGTGGCCTGCTGCCATCAGTGCAACCGCCAAAAGGGCAATCGTCTGCTCAGCGAAATTGACGACATGATCCTGCTGCGTGAGCCGCGCCCCTTCTCGCTGCACACCAGCCGCCAGATCATACGCATGCTCGGCCGCAGCGACGACCGCTGGCGGAAATATCTGTTTTATTAGAATTCGTTTCGCATCCACTTGCTACCTTCTCCGAACGGTGGCTCGATTCGCAACCGGTATCGTTTCCCGGAAATTACAACCAAACCGTTGCTTTTGTCTTTACGCTCAGCTAATATGCAACCAAGAGGTTGCATATGCCGGAAAGCAGAATCGAAAAGCGTATCGAACTCAAGGCCCCCGTCAGCCGCGTCTGGCGCGCGCTCACTGACTATCGCGAGTTCGGCGAGTGGTTTCTTGTCGCGCTCGATGGACCGTTCGTTCCCGGTCAGGTTTCGCGCGGCCACATCACCTATCCTGGCTACGAGCACATTGTGTGGGAAGCGTTGATTGAGAAGATGGAGCCGGAACGGCTGTTCTCGTTTACTTGGGCACAGGTCCGGTACCACGACAAGGCGCGCTACTCGCCCGACTACTCCGAGGCGCCGCGCACCCTCGTGGAGTTCCGCCTGGAAAAGACGGTAACCGGTACGCTGCTCCTTCTAACCGAGTCGGGATTCGAGAATGTTCCAGCCGAATGGCGCGGCGACGCATTCCGCGGGAACGACGGCGGCTGGACCGAGCAGATGAAGAACATTGACAACTATGTCACGCAGCATCCCTAGCCACGCGCGCAACAAGCAGCCGGCGCATGCGGCCCTGTTCGCGGCGCTGGGCGACAAGACGCGCCTCGCGCTCGTGGCCCGGCTCTGCTCGGGCGAGCCCGCGTCGATCACGCAGTTGACTGCGGGCACGCGCATTACGCGCCAGGCCATCACCAAGCACCTGCGCGTGCTCGAGCGCACCGGCCTTGTGCGCTGTGTCCGCGCCGGGCGCGAAAGCCGCTTCGGACTTGACCCGCGCCCGCTCCATGCGATGCAGCAGTATCTTGACGTCGTCTCGCACCAATGGGATCAGGCTCTGGCGCGGCTCAAAGCGTTCGTGGAGGATTGACCGAGAGGACTCGGCCGCCATAGCCGGCTTTTATGTCATCGCATCTTGCAGAATCCAATGCCCCTCTATTCAATCAACCTGGACGTCGCAACGCGGTATTGAGCCCGCCGGCCACGCCGGCACATCAAGAAGCTGCGAGACGTGTTTATTGAAACAGGCGACCTATGTTCGAAGCCCTTTGAAAGGAGCAACAAATATGCAGATGCGAAACCTTCAAGTTGCTGCATTGTTGGCGGCCGGAATGTTGCTCGCGGCCCCTTTTGCCTTGGCAGCCGATAGCAACCAAGCCGGCGCGGGACAGGCGGTGATCACCGTGCTGCCTGGGAGTGAGGTTCCCGGCGGCATTCCGCAGGATGCCCTGCACGTCAAGGTGGACGGCAAGGACTCCACCGTCACCGGGTGGAAAGCGCTACGCAGCCCCGACAACAAACTCGAAGTCGTGATCCTGATCGACGATGGAGCACGCGAAAGTTTGGGATTGCAGTTGAACGACATCGCGAAGTTCATTGGAGGGTTGACCCCCGATGCGAAAGTCGCAGTGGCGTACATGGAATACGGTCGAGCGGCGTTCGCGGGCCCGTTCAACACCGATCACGCTGCCGTCGCCCGCGAACTGCACCTGCCTGTCCAGGGCATGCCTGGTGTAAGTGCCAGCCCGTATTTTTGCCTCTCAGATCTGGCGAAGAACTGGCCATCGACCGACGCCAGCGCTCGCCGCGAAGTGGTCATGTTGACTGACGGCGTCGATAACTACGATCGGCGCTACGATCCCGATGATCCCTATCTGCAGGCCGCCATCCAGGATTCGGTTTGTGCACACCTGATCGTCTACTCGATCTACTGGCGCAACCAGGGCCGCTTTGACCGCACCGGCTACGCTGCAGATGACGGCCAGAACCTGCTGGCGCAACTCACCGAGGCAACGGGCGGCAACAGCTACTGGGAGGGATACGGCAATCCAGTCACCCTCGCGCCGTATTTTTCCGATATCGACCGGCGCATCCACAACCAGTACGAGTTGGATTTCATGACGCCAGCGGGCAGCAAGCCGCAGATGGCGAATCTGAAGCTGAAGGTTGCCGCAAACGCGAAGGTCGCGGCTCCGCAGCAGGTATACCTGCACCCTGGCGCTGAATAATGCGCAATTCGACGTTGCCCCATCCTTCCGTGTTCTTTACGGAAGGATGGGGTAACACAGGCTTAATACGCCAGCGCCACCGCGTCGCAGCGCATCTCGCTGCCCGCTGCATAAACGCGGTCTGATCCCTGTTGGCGCAGTTCAATCGCTTCATAGCGGCCGAATCCACCATCGCTCGGCCCCATGGGCCAGCCAAGATCGACGAGCGCTTTGCGCGCATCCGGTGGAACGCCTGCTTCAAGACGAAGCAGGCCGCGAGGTCCGAGGCCGGCGCGATCCTCGCCCATGGATTGCGACGATCCTTCATGATGCCAGCGCGGGCTGTCGGCGGCAGCCTGCACGTCCAGTCCGTAATCCACGCGATTGAGAATGATCTGCGTCTGCCCTTGCGGCTGCATGTCGCCGCCCATCACTCCAAATGAGATCCACGGCTTGCCATCGCGCGTCGCAAAGCCGGGAATGATTGTCTGAAACGGCCGCTTGCCCGGCGCGTAAATGTTCGGGTGACCATCCTGCAACGAAAACAATTGTCCGCGGTCCTGGAACATGAAGCCGAGGTGGTCTGCCACCAATCCCGAGCCCATGCCGCGAAAGTTCGACTGAATAATCGAAACCATCATGCCGTCTTTGTCGGCAGTGGTGAAGTAAGTCGTGTCGCCGTGATCCGGAGCATGGCCCGGTGAAACATGATCGTTAATCGCATCCAGGCGGATCAGCTTCGCGCGCTCCTTCGCGTATTCCTTTGAGTTGAGCCATTCAATTGGAATCTTGGCGAAGTGCGGGTCCGCATAGTAGCGGGCGCGGTCTTCGTAAGCGAGGCGCTTGGCTTCGATCTGCACCTGCAACGACTGCGGACTCTGAAAGTCGAAACCGCGCAGATCGAAGTTCTCGATGATATTGAGCATTTGCAATGTCGCCAGGCCTTGCGTGTTGGCCGGCATGCCGTACACTTCGACACCGCGGTACGTCGTCACCAGCGGCTCAACCCACTCGGCGTGATGTTCGCGCATGTCCTCGGCTGAGAGCCAGCCGCCGATGCGCTTGAAGTAGGCGTCGATGGTCTGCGCAATGGGTCCGTCATAGAAAGCGTCCCGACCACCTTCGGCAATCATCCGATAGGTATGCGCAAGGTCGGGATTGCGCCGCACATCATATTCATTGGGGGCAACACCTCCCGGCATGTATGTGGCCGTTGCATTGGCCGTCTCTTCCACGCCCGAGTTGGGACGGAGAAACGCCGCCATATTGCTCTTGATGTAGTGGCCGATGATCTGCGGCGTGGGATCGCCCGCCTCGCACGCATGGATCGCAGATTCAAAGAGCTCGGCCCACCTGACCTTGCCGTAGCGCTGATGCAGCGTCCACCATCCATCCAGCGCGCCCGGAGTGGAAACAGCGACGGCGCCCAGCGCGGGAATGTGGCCATTGACAGTGTGCGCGCGCACCGTGGCGAGCGAAAGCGCTTTCGGTGACCGCCCGGAGCTCGCCATACCCGTCAGCTTGCCGGCCTTCGGATCCCAGACGAAGGCAAAGCAATCGCCGCCAAGTCCGGAGCTGACAGGTTCCACAAATCCGAGCACAGCATTAGCGGCTACCGCAGCATCCACAGCAGAGCCGCCTCGCTTGAGCATCTCGATGGCTGTCTGCGTGGCCAGCGGATGCGCAGTGCCTGCAGCGCCGTTCAAACCCAGCGCGGGCGAGCGCGAAGCAAAGCTCGCTCCGGATGGCCGGTCACCGGCATGAACATCAGGGCGAAGGAAGCGCTCGGCTCCCGCGGGCTGAAACTTCGGAAGATCGGATGTGGGTGCTGCGTTCGAAGCGCTTTGGCCAAGTCCATTAGCCTTGCTCTTGACAGCGGCCGCCGATGCTGCAGCAGCCAGGGGTAGTGTTTGCATAAAGGTGCGGCGGCGCATGAAAAAATCCTTCAGTCCAATGTAAATGGGCGTACGCGCCGCCGCGAGATTGCGCAGTGGGACGCACGCCCGAAGAAAAAACGATCAGAAGGTAAACTTCCCGCTGATCTGGAGCTGCCGCGACGAGCCGCCGTCGCTGGTGGCAAATCGTGTTGCGGTGATCTGGCCGAACGAGGTCGATTGCACGTTGCCCGAAGGTTGACCGAAGTTGGGATGGTTGAGGATGTCGAACGCATCGGCGCGCAGAGTGAACGACAGATTCTCGAAGATCTTGGTCTCTTTCTCGCCCGACATGTCGAGATCCGCGAAGCCCGGCCCCGTGAAAGCATTGCGCTGCATGGTGCCGAGCCCGGTATAAACGGTGGGCGCCGTGGTTCCGGTGGCGCTGGCTTGCGTCCCCTGGATCTCAAGGCTGCAAGCCGAGGTGTAGTTAGTAATGTCGCAGACCGTGCCGTTGTAGGCCAAACCCGCGCTCTGGAACAAGGTCACGTTACCGATTCCAGCCAATTGTTGCTTCTTGCGGACGACAGGGCCAACCTGCGTTGGACGCGGCAGGCCGGTGACGCCATTGAAGCTTGAGCTGCCCGCAACAATGTTCACCGGGTTGCCGGTCTGATACTGCATGATGCCTATCAGCCGGTAGCCACGCACGAGTTCATTTTTGTGGAACGGCAACTCATAAATCGCCGTCCCCCCGAAGTGCTGGCGCACATAGAAGTCCGACAGGCCGTAGTTTTCGCTGGGATTAGTGCTGTCAGGCAGGGTCAAGCCGCCTTGCGATCCAAGCGAGTTGAGGTCCATTGACTTGGTCCACGTGTAGCTCATTTTGAGTTCAAGGCCGTTACTCATGTTCTTGCTCAGAACAGCCCACATGGCGTTGTAGTCCGAATAGCTATTGCTGGTTCTGTAACCGATGTTTGAAGCGATCGCCCCGCCGGGAGCCACAGGACTAGTGGCAGCGAGCGCTGTGAATGGGTGCACCTGCACAGCGCTGGTTGCTCCCACTACCTGGTTGATGTTGGATTCAACTTCCAGATGGCGTCCGACCGACCCGTCATAGTAAAGCTGGGCGACCATGCCCCAGGGCAGCGCCTGCTGCCAGTTCAGGTTGAAGCTCTCGATGTACGCGTTCTTGTAGTTGGGATTGACGCCATAGAGCGAGATGCCGGAGGCCTTTGCCGAGGCATAGAGCGAAGACAGGGGAATCGGCGTGGCGCTGTTATAGGAGACCGCGGTGCTGAAGGGAGGATTGGATGCCATCCCCGTCACGACGCCCGAGACAGGCTGGTCCACTAGGTAGGCATAGCCGCCGCGCAGCACGGTCTTGCCGGTCCCGAAAAGATCCCACGCAAACCCGACTCGCGGTTCAAAGTTGTAGTTCTCCTTGTAAGCCGCGTTGGCCGCAAGACCATTCGTACCCACCCGGGTAAGGGTAACGGTGGCAGGATTGAAGATGGTAAAACGATTCGCTCCCTCAACCGGCGTTCCATTCCACTCAAAGCGCAGGCCGCCCTCCAGCGTCAAGTTGTGTGCAACCTTGTAATTGTCCTGCACGAATCCTGCCGTCGAGTCGGCATAGATGCGGCTCGAGACAATATTCGGCTGAATAGCAAAGACCGTGGCCTGGTCGGTTTGGAACAAGCTGGTCGGCGTCGTCGAGGTGGTAAAGGTCAGGGTGCCGATATTCCCGGTGAAGCTGGCCACGAGGTAGCGGCGGAACTCACCGCCCCACTTCAAGGTGTGCTTGCCCTTGAGCATCGATACCGTATCCGACAAAACGCCGGTCGTATCGGTGCGCCCTTGCGGGAAGCCCGCAGGCCCGCCGAAGACGAGACCAATGTCGGAAAGTGTCGTCTGGGGAATACCGACTTTGCCGCTCAAGCCGTCGCCCAATCCTACGCTTGTGGGGTCGATGGTATTCGCCGGGTTGAAGGTGATGAAAATACGGTTGAAGCCAAGACGCGTCTCATTTACGACGCTGGGGCTGAAGATATGCGTCTCGCCGAGGGTGCCGATCTGACGGTGCGCATGGCGATGATCACCCCAGCCGGAAATGGTGTCGCCCTGCAAGCTCGGCTCAGTACGGATGTCGTTCTGGAACGCATAGAATCCGTGCAGAGAATCGCTGGAGCTGAATTGCTGCAGGACATCGCCGGTGTACTGGTCGATGTTGACCGGGCCGGGCGTAAACGAGACATAATTCGTCGTGCCGCTGTTCGGCAGCGGGATGAGCGCAGCCAGCGCGGCCGCGATGGGTTCAGCGGATTTATTAGCGGCAATTGCATTCTGATTGGCCTGTGTGATCACCTGGCTGTTCTGCAGGATACCCTGATGTTGGCGCAGGCCCTCGTAGCTGCCGAAGAAGAAGGTGTGGCCCTTCCAGATTGGACCGCCCACGGAACCGCCGAAGTTGTCGCGCTTCAACGGCGCCTTGTCGCCGGTATTGGCGACAAGTGGGAGTCCGGTACCGGGGTTAAACGGACGATTGAAGTAGTTGCGGGCGTCGAGAGCCTCGTTGCGAAAGTAATCGAATGCTTCGCCATGGAAACGGTCGGTGCCGGAACGCGTGGCAACAGTCACAATCGAGCCGTCACTGCGCCCGTACTCCGCGCTGAAGGTGGAATTATTGATCTTGAACTCCGAGGTGGTGCTGATCGAGGGCTGAAAGGTGATCTGGTTCTGGCTGATGTCGTTCAAGTTGATGCCATTGATCTGGAAGTTGACCGAATCCTCCCGATTACCGGCGGTGATGAACGAGTTGGCGCCGAGACCGCGGCTGGCAGCGGTAAGGCTGCCCGCGGCGTCTGCCACTACGCCTCCGGGCGTAAGCACCGTGAGGTCTAGGAAGTGCCGGCCGTTAAGCGGAAGTTCCTGCACCGCTGTGTTGTCAATGACCTGACCGACTGTAATGGTCTGGGCTTCGATCTGCTGAACCGCACTCTGTACCTGAATCGTCTCGCCAGCCGAGGAGACTGCGAGTCGCATGTTCTCAGTTACTTGCCGGTCAACGTCCAAAGTGACTTTAGGCACAGTGTAGCTGCTGAAACCGCGGGCCGTCGCCTGCACTTTGTAGTCGCCGGGAATGAGTGACGGCACCGCATAGAGGCCGGCGGAGTCTGTGCTGACGACGCGATCCAGACCGGTCGCCAGGCTGTGGATCGTTACTTGAGCGTTCGGGATAACAGCGCCAGAGGGATCCGTCACCGTTCCGGAAATGCTGGCTGTCGATTGCCCCCACGCGCCCAGGACGCAAGCTCCGAGCAAAGTGGCAAATGCAAAGAATGATGCAACTTTCATTGTGACCTCCTGTTAAAGTGTTCGATCGTGCGGGATAGCCTTCGTATACATCAAGTCTGTAACCGATGCAGGTTGGCCTCGCCGCGTTCGCATGACCGCCCGTTAAGAGACGGCCACCCTTTTCCCGCAACAACGAGAGCATCCAGTATGGGGAACTGCTTTTGCGGCGCCACGCCGCGATGCGGGAGATTTTCTTCGCGCCCAATGCGAAAATTACCCAGATTCGCTTAGCGTCTGTGCGATCGCCTCGTTCTGTTTCTGCTTTGACCGGCCAGTGGCCGGCTCTTGGTGGCAAGTCAGCCAAAAAGGGAAATCGTCATCTTCGCCCGCACGAGAGCAGGCTTGAACTGGGAATGTCGAATCAGCGGGAGCTTGCCGGGGAAGTGTATGCACGCTGATTCACACGCCGAATGAGCGAGTTAGAACGCAGTATACGGAATGTCTACCGCCCGTGCAAGAATTTTTGATCGGAAAATAAGGGATTAATAAGGATCGGGAAAGTTGGGAGCGGCTAACCAGCGGCTCAGGGCAAGCCGGACGTCAGGACCGAAACTAGGGGATGATTCTCGGGGCCGCCCGTCACATATTGGAGCTTGGAATCCCTGAACCCGAAACCTGTGCTTGCGAATCTAGATAGAAGTACGCAAAACTTGATAAAGCGTGGATTGCATTAGCTCATCAGTGCACCCAACGCTAAGCGCGCTGCTCTTCCCCGGCCATCACACAAGCAAAAACGCAGGAAAACGCAAAGGAGAAGACTGTTGTCCGCGATCGACACGACATTGCCGGCACCGCCTGCCGGCACCGCACCTGGGGGCAAAGGCAACGGGTCCGGAGTCCGTCCATCTCCAACGCGCGATCCCGCTCTCGATCTGCCGGTGCAATGGAAGCCGCGTGTGAATCCGTGGCTTATCGCCATGACGGTGGCTCTGGCCGCGTTCATGGAAGTGCTCGATACCTCCATTGCCAATGTCGCCTTACCACACATCGGCGGCTCGCTGGGCGCCAGCACCGACGAGGCCACGTGGGTGCTCACAAGCTACCTGGTTTCGAATGCAATCGTGCTGCCCCTGGGTGGCTGGATTTCGAGTGTCATGGGTCGCCGCAACTTCTTCGTCCTTTGCATCACCGGCTTTACCGGCGCCAGCTTTCTCTGCGGCTCTGCGCCGTCGCTGCCCGTCCTTCTCCTGTGCCGCGTCCTGCAGGGCATGTTCGGCGGCGGGATGCAGCCAATGGCGCAAGCCATCATGGCCGACAGTTTCGAGCCGCACAAGCGCGGTCAGGCTTTCGCGCTCTACGGCTTGGTCGCGGTGCTCGCGCCCTCTATCGGGCCCACACTCGGCGGTTGGATCACTGACAACTTCTCCTGGCGATGGATCTTCTTCATCAATATTCCCGTCGGCATTCTCGCTTTCATCCTCGTTATGCGCCTCGTTGAAGATCCGCCCTGGATCAAGGCCGACCCCTCGCGCCTGCGCAACATGGACTATATGGGGCTGGCCTTCCTTGCCATGGCCATGGGTGGCCTGCAAATCATGCTCGACAAGGGCGAAGAGAATGACTGGTTCTCGTCATCCTTCATCTGCTTCTTCGGTTTCCTCTTCATCGCCGGCATGATCGGCCTCTTTGTGTGGGAGTGGAACAAGAAGGATCCGCTGATCAACCTCCACCTATTCCGATACAAGAACTTCGCCATCTGCTGCTTTCTCATGATGCTGGTCGGCGGAGTGCTCAACGCCAACACCGTGTTGCAGCCGCAGTTTACGCAGCAATTGCTGGGTTACACTGCGACGATTGCCGGCCTGGCTCTCACCGCCGGTGGAGTGGCGCTCGTCATCATGATGCCGTTGGCCGGCATTGCCACCGGGAAGATCGCAGCGCGCTGGCTGGCCGCCTTCGGTTTCGCCTTACTTGTTATCACTTTCTGGTACGCAGCACACATCACTAGTCTGCAGATGAGTTTCGCGCAGGCGTCCTGGCTGCGCGTCGTCCAAATGCTCCCCTTGCCGTTTTGTTTTATCTCCATCACCAATGCGGCCTATGTGGGCATGCCCAAGGAGCAGAGCAACCAGGTTGCCGGCCTTATCAATTTCGTCCGCAATATCGGCGGTTCCATCCTCATCGCCATCACCAACGCCCAGGTCACTTCACGGTCCATGTGGCACGAACAGCACCTGCAGCAGGCGATGCAGCCGGGTTCCATCGGCTTCGACCAGCACAGCCAGGCGCTCACGGGGCTACTCAACGGCGCGTTTGGCACTGCGAACGGTGGCAGCATGGCCTTGGCGCAGATCTACCACCAGCTCATCCAGCAGGCTCAGACGCAGGGTTATCAGGATGTTTACATGGAACTTGCGTGTGCTTCGATTGTGCTCGTAGCCCTGTCGTTCATGCTCAGTAAGAACCGTCCGGGCGAAGGCGGGGGCGGCGGAGCCATGCACTGAGTCGGCAACCGGGTCTTCATTTCCAGACGGAAGCCGCAAGCCCGGGATTCCCGCCCACGGAACCTCCGCAGGGCCTCTTCCGGCGTCAGTGACAGCCCTCATAGCCCTTTCCGCCTTTTCGTCCTATAATTCTCCCCAGAATTTCAACTGATATAAAGATGCCCGTTCGCTGACATCTGCTCCGGGAGGATGTGATGTTGAAGTCGCTTCTGCTTCTTTTTGCAGTGGGTCTGGTCGCTATTGCCGCTCTGCCATTGCTAGGTCACGGCGCCCAGCAGGCTGCTCCTGCGCCCGCGATAACGCCCGAGCCGGCTGTTACACCGCCCCAGCCCGCGCCGGCGATGAAGAACCCCGTGAAGCCTACAACAGAATCCCAAGCGAAGGCGAAGAGCTTGTATCAGATGGATTGCGCCATGTGTCACGGCGATAACGGAAACGGCAAAACCGATCTCGCCACCAGCATGACGCTGACTCTCGATGACTGGACCGATCCGAAGAGCCTCGCTGGCAAACAGGATGGGGATCTGTTCACCATCATTCGCAATGGCAAGGGCGACAAGATGCCTCCTGAAGCCGAGGGCCGCGCCGGCAACACGGAAGTCTGGAACCTGATTATCTATATTCGATCGTTTTCGAAGTCCCAGCCCGTCGCCAAGTAGATTGGCGCGGGATTCGCGAAATGTCTGCGGAGCGAGTCGCCGCACGCCGCGAAGGGAACTAAAGCAGTGCTCTAGCCCGTTATCGTCAGCACCGGGCACGGTGCATTGGCAATGATGTGAAAAGCACCTGAAAGGCGCGATTGCAGCCACAGGTGCGAGCTCTTGCGAATCGAAAGCACAAGCAGATCCACCTTCGACTCCTGCAGATACTCCAGAATGCGTTCGTGCGCGGAACCAACCTCGACCAGCCCTTCCGGCTGGCTGATCCTTTCGGCGTGTTGCGGTGCCATCTCCTTCAGCACAGTGCGAAACCGCATTTGAACCTCGCTGAATCGATCTTTATCCGCGACATCGTCGGGATTCACAACATGCAGCACTTCGAGCGACGATCCGAACGCCTCTGCTATCGCAGCGGCGTATGCGGCCCCGCGTGCTGCGGCAGGCGAAAGTCCGGTGGCATACAGCACGCGTTGAAACAGAGGGCGCGATGGCTCGCACGCTGGAACCAGGGGGCCGATAGTCAGTGCGGGTCCGCCCGAAACCCGCATGATCCTCTCTGCCACTGAGCCGACAATGCCGCGCTCCATTCGGCCTCTTCCCCGCGTGGCCAGGACAATGAGTGACGGAGTATGCTCCCCGGCGAGGCGTGGGATCTGCTCCCGCGGATCGCCTTCAAGCAGGACCGGCACCGCTCTCTTGACTCCGTCGCCGAAGCGCTTTGCCGTTGCAGCCAGCGTGGTCTCCAGCTCTTTGCGCTGCTCGCTCTTTTTCTTCCGGCCATCTTCGGCCTCTACCTCCATCGCCGGGTACGAAAGCACGAACGCATGCGCAACCAGAAGGTCGGCATCGAATTTTCGGGCAACCGAATTCGCGTAGTGGCCTGCGTTCTCAGAGCACGAGGAGAAGTCGGTGGCGTAGACGATCGCCTTGAACGGCAACAGGGAGGAATTGGCAGGATCATCCATGCAGCGAAGGTCTCCCGGGTCCCGCGGCCTTTTGCAGCGCCGGCTTCAAGATGCCGCGAGCGTCCCCGGGGATTCAATGAGACGAGAGCAGTTTCCCGTCCGGCGATGGGGACGCCCTTCATGGTACTACGCTTGCGCCGTCGGGAATCCACTTGCTCGAACCGCTATGATGGTTCCGCGATGACGAACTCAAAAGTTTTTCGCGGAAGATGGGCGCTGGTGACTGGCGCCAGTGCGGGAATCGGCGCGGCGCTCGCTCGCGAGCTTGCACATCACGGCGCCAGGCTGATCTTGACCGCACGCCGGCGCGAGCGGCTTGAGGCGCAAGCCGCTGAGCTCTCTGCGAAAGGAACCGAGACACGCATCGTCGTTGCCGACCTCAACGATCCTGCCGCGCCGCAGCGGCTCTATGACGCCACTGAGGACGCCGGGCTCGCCGTCGACATTCTCGTGAACAACGCAGGACTGGGCCAGTACGGAGCCTTCCATACGAACCGTGCGGAGCAGGATGCATGGCAGGTGCGCGTCAACTGCGAGGCCGTGGTGCGCCTTTCGCGGCTGTTTGTGCCGCGCATGATCGAGAGGCAACTCGGGTGGGTGCTCATTGTTTCGTCGATGGCGAGTTTTCAGCCCATGCCGTACAACGCCACTTACGCGGCAACCAAGGTGTTTGACCGGTTCTTTTCTCTGGGCCTGGCTGCGGAGTTGGAACCATTCGGGATCAAAGTGACCGCTCTTTGTCCGGGGCCAGTGGAGACGGAATTCTTCACCGTCGCGGGCAGCACCGGTCTTTCTCGCCGCTTTGGCAGCCAGACTGCTGAAGAGGTGGCCCACAAGGCCCTCGCTGCGCTTGCCCGCGGGCGGCGAACGATCGTTCCGAGCTTCAAAGGAGCTTTTGTATCTTCACTTGAGCACTTTCTTCCCACAAGCGTAATCCTCGCCATTCTTGAGAAAGCGTTGCGGCCCCGCGTCAACTCCACTGGCCGCTGAGCAGGTTCCCTGACTTGCACCTGACCGCGAGCGGCGGCGACAATGGCCCGCGGAGGAGATCCGTCAATGAGTTCGCTCAATTCCACCTTGCGTGCTGGCGTTTGCCTCATGGTCATTCTCGGCGCCACAGCTTTTGCGCGATCGCAAACGCCAAACCGTGAAGCGGCGGAGCACTTGACCAAACCCGGCCCCGGTCCCTACGGCGTTGGTCAGGTGCGGTTCTTCGTGCATCGTCTCGGCACCGACCACGCCGAAGGCGTCACCTCGCTCGACATGAACGGTGACGGCTATCCCGACATCCTGAGCGGCGCCTACTGGTATCAGAATCCCGGTCCCAACGGCGGCGAATGGACACGCCATCAATATCGCGAGGCCAGCATCCGCGGCGAGTTCGTCTCCGACTGCGGCGAGTGGACCATAGACGTAAACCACGACGGCCTGCCTGATGTAGTCACCGCGGGTTGGATGACGAACGGAATCTTCTGGTGGGAGAATCCCGGCAAACTCGGTGCGCCGTGGAAGAAGCACTTCATTACCGATAGTTACGACACCGAAGGCGGCTGGATGGCTGACATCAACGGCGACGGCAAGCCCGACCTGATCTTCGCCCACTATGGGCACATGGGGCTGATCTGGATCGACTTCTCCGGACCCGAACCCAAGGTGCATCACGTGGGCAGCCGCGCGCAGGATGGCCACGGCGTTGGTGTGGCCGACATCGACGGCGACGGCAAAATGGACATTCTCACGCCCAACGGCTGGTTCCGGCAAATCGATGCCGGCAAAGACGCGTGGGAGTGGCATGGCGACTGGCAGCTTGGCGATGCCGGCTTCCCCATCATCGGCTACGACGTGAACGGTGACGGCAAGACAGACATCATCTACGGCCACGGCCATAGCTATGGCCTGTATTGGCTCGAGCAAAAAATCGACCAGCAAGGCGACGGCTCGACACGCCGCTGGATCAAACACACCATCGACGAAAGCTATTCGCAGATCCACGCGCTCAGGCTGGTCGATATCGATGGTGACGGCCAGCCCGAGCTGTTGGCCGGCAAGCGCTACCGCGGCCACAGTGGCAACGATCCCGGCTCCTACGATCCGCTGGTTGTCTACTACTACAAAATCGATCGCAAAACGGCCACGTTTACGCGCTACGCTATCAGCGTGAACGGCACCGCCGGCGCGGGAACGCAATTTGTCACCGAAGACATGGACAAAGACGGCGACATCGACATTGTGACCGCGGGAAAAACCGGCGTGCACTTTTTTGAGAACCTGACTATCGACCGCGTGCCCAAGGCGCAGCGCGAAAAAGAAATTCTGCTCGATACCAACTGGCCGTTCCCTGACGAAGGCCCTGAAGTGCCGCAGGACGAAGAGCCGAAGAAACAGTGATCAGCCGTCAGGGAGCGGGGATCAGAGAGACATGGATCAAGGCCCAAAGAGGCAGCTGAAGGCTGAAAGCTGAGAGCTGAAAGCTGCTAAAGAGCAGTACGCAAACGCCCCCATCACCAGGGTGCCCAGAACGATGTTAACGAGCCTTCGCCACAGTTCAAAGAGTGCCTAAACTGGGCGTGTGGGGGCAAGGCACTTCATGGTTTTGCCCCCAAGAGGTGCCAGTCAGGTAAAAATTGCCTCTAACCCTAGCGTGGGAGGAGTATAGCTCCCGAGTTTTCCACCGAAAGACTCGCCCACTTGCAACCTTTCGCACGATTATGCATCCTAGATAGTAATTAGCAGAGGCTTCCCCATGATGTCCTTCCAAAGAAAGGCAGTAACTCTCTCTTGAGGGTTCTTCGGAACCTCTTCCCAAAATCCCCCCTGGTTACCCTTCCAAAAATGCCTCTCGAGCGGGCCTACCGGAAGGTAGGCCCACACGCTCTCCCCTCTCACGCGCCACATCCGGCCAATTGAGCCGCAGGCCATTAAAATCGGAGGGGGTGCGATGCCCTCTCAATCCAACAAGCCGCCATCTTTGAGTCCGACTCTCAAGGCAGTCGATACTCGCTTTTCCGAAGCGGGATTGGCGCGAAGCCGTCGCAGCAAACCTGCTGCCCGGCCGTGGCCGACCCCCTTTGATTCTGCCCAGCCGGAGTCCCTCACCTATCAGGCCTCCATCCCACATCGTGCCGCGAACGGAGTGGAATGGCTCCAGGTTTCCAAATGGGATTCGTACGGGCTCTGGGCGGGATTCAGCACGCGCAGGGGCGGCCTCAGCAGGGTTTATTGCCCTGAAGATGCGCCGGGCGAGCTGAATCTGGGATTTACCGTGGACGACGACCGAAAAATCGTGGCTTGCAACCGCCAATTGCTGGCTGAGGCTGTCACTGGTGATCGCGAAACGCCACTGGTGTCGCTGCACCAGATCCATTCCAACCTGGTCGTCCAAGCCACTCGCTTCGACGCGGCTCGCGAAGCACCCCGCAAAGCCGATGGGCAAATCACCGATGAGCCGGGTCTCCTCCTAGCCGTTCAGACCGCCGACTGCATTCCAATCCTCGTGGCTGACCGCCGCCTTCGTGCAGTCGCAGCCTTTCACGCAGGCTGGCGTGGCATCGTCAAGCGCATCGTCGAATCAGGCGTCGGGCGCATGAGACTTGCCTTTAGCTCCCAGCCTAAAGATCTTGTTGCCGCCATCGGGCCCGGAATCGGCGCCTGCTGCTATGCCGTTGGCGAAGAGGTCTTCTCGGCCTTCGAATCGCAGTTCTCCTACGCGACCGAGCTCTTTCATGAAGTGGCCGACACCCGCTCGGTCCGGAAAAAGTACCCCATGCTGTTCCTCACGCAGCGCGCACCGGGGCACTCATCCCTCGGCCCCAGCCTTCACGTAGACCTGGTTGAAGCCAACCGCCGTCAGTTGCTTGCAGCCGGGCTCCAGGCGGAATCTATTCAAGTGATCGGCGGATGTACACAATGCCACTCAGAGTTGTTTTTTTCTCACCGAGCATCGCACGGCCACGCGGGCCGCATGATGGCGGTCATCGGTATTCGCGCCGCAAAAGGCGCGTGAAGAGCGAAATAGAAAGGGATTCTGAGCAGCGATACCAAACCGCTCGCGCATGCATGTGCGCGTGCAATCAGGTCTTCAAGGGATGGGGAGTGGCAGTGGTCAGTGTGGATGAACCGCGTGTGCCTTCCCTACGAAGATGCTCTCACCGCTTCACCCGGATTGACCAGGTCACGCAGCTCTTTTGAAGGCTTGAAGTAAGGCACTTTCTTGGCGGGGACTTCCACGCGGGCGCCGGTTTTGGGATTGCGGCCAATGCGGGGATTTCGCTGGCGGATGCGAAACGACCCGAAGCCGCGGATTTCAATCTTGTCTCCGCTCTGCAGAGCGCCAATCACCGAGCCAAAGATGGTTTCAACAATCACTTCTCCGTCGCGCCGGGTCAAATCGCCCAGTGCAGTTACCTTCTCCACTAAGTCCGCCTTTGTCATCGCCCTGGAACCTCCGCATCCAGCATAAACGGATTTTGCAGGGGATAGCACGAAATTGCAAGCCCCTCCTGAGATTTTATCCTTTGCGCATCAGCAAGTTGGCCCAAGGTTCGTCCGGAACTGCGGCGTCAAGCCCCAAGCCTCTGCCGTCCGCCCCTACGGGCCGGGATCGGGTTCCGGCTTCCGCCATAGGGTAGAGTTATTCTGGAATCTCCGCAGTTCAATGGGCTACCCGCAACACAGTATCGTCATTCCCGCCTATAACGAGGCGGCGCGCATCACCAATGCGCTTGAGGCAGTTGTCCGCTGCATCCGGCAGCACCAATGGTCCGCCGAGGTTGTCGTAGTTGACGACGGCTCGCGCGATCGTACCGCCGAACTGGTTCGCGCCTTCGCCGCCAGCGCGCCGGAGGTAAGGCTGCTGCAAAACCCTGGCAATCGCGGCAAGGGCTATAGCGTGCGCAACGGCATTCTCCACTCCTTCGCCGAGGTCGTCATGTTCACTGACGCGGACCTCTCTGCGCCCATTGAGGAAGCGGAAGACTTGTTTGCCGCGATCGCCGGCGGCGCCGACATCGCCATCGGTTCTCGGTGGCTTGAGCGCGCGCGCCAGACCATTCGCCAGCCTCTCTACCGGCAGTTCTTCGGCCGCTGTTTCAATGCCGTCACCCGCATGGTCATGGGTCTTCCTTACGCAGATACGCAGTGCGGCTTCAAGGCCTTTACGCGCTCCGCCGCGCAAACGATCTTCCAGCTACAGACCATCGAACGCTGGGGCTTCGACCCGGAGATTCTCTTCATCGCCATCAAGCGCGGATACAAGATCGTTGAAGTACCCGTAAGCTGGGCTCACGACGAGCGCACGCGCATAAGCTATCTCAAAGACGGCATCCGCATGCTTGAAGACATCGCCATCGTCCGCTGGAATGCGCTGCTTGGCCGCTATAACAAGCAGGTCGAGCGGATTGATCGCGCCGGCCTGGTGAAGTGAATCTTTGCGCCATTCATCTCCAGCCCAGCCAACGCCACCCTGCAAATTGAAAAACCCCGGGTGCCCCGTCCAAGCTCTGCTTGGGCGGGATAGGAGCGTTGAGACTTCTCCCCAGCCCCCAACGTCTCCCATGAACAAGCACCGGGCGCAAGAGCCGGGGCAGGAATGAAATTGATCGTTTGGAGAAACTCACATGATGAAGAAACTTGCGCTCGCAACTCTGTTTTTAGCGCTCGGCTCAATGACCGCGCTGGCCGCCGACTTTAGCGGCAAATGGACCGCCGATGTTCAGGGCCGCAACGGCACGCAAACCATAACCTTCAACTTCAAGGTAGATGGCTCAACCCTGACCGGCACCGTCACCACGCCGCGCGGCGATACGGACATCTCGAACGGCAAGGTAGACGGAGACAACATCTCCTTTGACCAGGTGATGAACTTCAACGGGAATTCGATCACGCTCAGCTACAAAGGTACGGCCGACGGAGACACCATCAAGTTCACGCGCACCTTCGGCGGCGGCGACCGGCCTCCGCAAGAGTTTGTGGCCAAGAGAGCAACCGACGCGGCTCCTGCGCCAGCCGCTCCAGCCGCGCCACCAGCCGCTCCTCCGCAGTAGTTCTCGGTGCCGCTCTGCGCGTAGTTGGCGCGCTCTGGCCAGACATTTCAAACCGTGTTCGATCTGCGCCCGATGAGGTTGAAAACTCCGGGCGCAGCCGCTTTCTCAGGCGGTCGCCGTCTTCGCCACGTCCTGCAAGCCCCGCGCTTCGATCTCAAACTCGCGCATCTTGTACTTCTGAATCTTGCCTGACAGAGTCGCCGGGAACTCCGTCACAATGCGCACGTGTTCGGGAATCTTGTAATACGCAATCTGTCCCTGGCAGAATGCCCTGATCTCTTCCTCCGTCGCTTCCATTCCCGGCCGCAGGCGAATCCACGCCACCACAATCTCGCCCAACCGCGCATTAGGGATTCCGATCACCTGCACTTCGCCCACTTTGGGATGCGTGTAGAGAAACTCCTCTACCTCGCGCGGATAGATGTTTTCGCCGCCGCGAATGATCACATCGCGCGAGCGGCCGGTGATGTGAATGCATCCGTCCTCGCGCATTACGCCTAGGTCCCCGGTCCTCAGCCAGCCATCTGCCTGGATCACCTGCGCCGTCCCCTCCGGATCGCCGTCGTAGCCCTTCATCAAGGCATAGCCGCGCACGCACACCTCGCCCTGTTGGCCATAGGGCAGCGTTTCGCGCATCTCGATAGGCGCATCCGGCTGCGCCTCGAGGGCCGCAATCTTGATCTCGGTCTGTGGCATGGCGCGGCCCACCGTGTTGACGCGAACTTCGAGCGAATCGGCAGCGTCGCTCATCGTCACCACCGGCGACGTCTCCGTCTGCCCGTAAGCGATGACCAGTTCGCGGCAGTGCATCTCTTCGAGGACACGCTTCATCAGCTCCACCGGGCAGGGCGCGCCGCTCATCATTCCCGTGCGCAGGCATGTCGTGTCGTAACTGGCAAAGTCATCAAGCCCGAACTCTGCCACATACATCGCAGGAACGCCATACACGCTTGTCGCGCGCTCGTCGTGCACCGCCTTCAGCGTCGCGCGCGCATCGAAGGTCCAGTTGGGCAGAATGATCGCCGCGCCCGAGTTCACCGCACTCATGGTTCCGATCACGCATCCGTAGCAATGAAACAGCGGCACCGGAACCACAATCTTGTCCTGCTCGGTGTAGTGAAATCCCTGCGCGAGATACTGCCCGTTGTTCACCACGTTGTGGTGCGTGAGCATCACGCCCTTCGGCAGGCCCGTGGTTCCACTCGTGTACTGGATATTCGCTACGTCATCCTCGGCCACGTGGTCTGGCAGCAGTCCTTCCGCATCCAGAAAAGCCGGCCATTCCGGCGAATCAAAGTAAATGGTGTGTTGGAGCGCCAGATCGAGCCCATGGCGTGCGCGGCCCAAGATCTCCTCGTAGTCGGCGCGCTTGTCCTTGTGCCACAGGAAGAGCGCCTTCATCCGCGACCGTGTCAGCGTGAATTGCAGCTCGTGCGAGCGGTACGCGGGATTCACATTCACCAGCGCCGCTCCGGCTCGCGCGCAGCCCATGTGCATCACGATCCACTCAATGCAGTTGGTGGACCAGAGCCCCACGCGATCGCCACGCTGGACTCCAAGCGCCCAAAGCCCGCGCGCAACACGGTCCGCTTCGTCGCTCAGTCCGGCCCACGTAAGACGGCGATCCTGGTGTCGTGAAGCCACCGCTAGCCGGTCCGGATACCGGCTTGCCGTCCGATGCAGCAGGTCACCTATCGTCAATTCCAGCAGGGGCTTGGCCGGCCCCCGCGCATAGCTCTGGGTCGAAATCTGCTCGTCAACGGGCATACTTCTGCCTCTTTTTAGTGGTAAAGAGGAAGTTTACGCCGTTGACCCTGTCCCGCCATGTGATTTGGCACACACGAAAGATGCCCCGGGGCCGGCCGTGAGCCGTCTCATCCGGAGTCCGGTATCATCAATAGTGCATGGCCCCTTCGGCCCCAATGGCTCACGAAACGCTGAAACCCCGCGACCAGGAAGCCCCTGCGGCGCACCCATTTCGAACTTACGATCCGCGGCTGGAGCCCATCGCCGCCAAGGTATTGTCCCAGCAGCGGCTCTCTGCGGAGGATGGCCTGGCGCTCTACCGATCGCCCGACGTGTTGGCAGTGGGCTGGCTTGCCAACTACGTGCGCGAGCGAATGCACGGCGACGTGACCTACTTCAACGTCAATCGCCACATCAACCCCACCAACGTCTGTGTGGCAGCCTGCAAGCTCTGCGCGTTCGGCCGCAAAAAAGGCGATCCCGCCGGCTACACCATGGCGCTCGAAGAGGCTTGGGCTGCTGCAGCCTCGGGCTACACCGAGGCGGTCACTGAGTTCCACATCGTTGGCGGCCTGCATCCCGATCTGCCGCTCGCGTTCTTCCTCGACCTGATCCACGGCCTCAAAGAACGCTTTCCCAAGGTGCACATCAAAGCATTCACGATGGTCGAGATCGCGTACCTCGCCCGCCGCGCCAAGCTCACCGTGGAAGAAACGCTGATCAAGCTGCGCGATGCCGGAGTCGACTCCATGCCCGGCGGCGGCGCGGAAATCTTCGCAGTGCGTGTCCGCTCTATCATCTGCGACCACAAGATCGACGCCGAAGAATGGCTTGAGACCGCGCGCACCGCGCACAAACTCGGATTCAAATCCAATGCGACCATGCTTTACGGCCACATTGAGAACGACGAGGACCGCGTGGATCACCTGCTCAAGCTTCGCGCGCTGCAGGACGAAACCCGCGGCTTTCAGACCTTCATCCCGCTGGCGTTTCACCCTGAAAACACGCCGCTCGATCATCTACCCGTCACGACAGGCCTTACCGACATTCGCCAGATCGCCGTCAGCCGACTGATGCTCGACAACTTTCCCCACATCAAGGCCTACTGGCAGATGATGACGCCCAAGATCGCGCAGATCGCGCTCCGCTTTGGCGCCGACGACCTCGACGGTACGGTCATCGAAGAGAAGATCTACCACGACGCGGGGGCGAAGACGCCGCAAGGCCTGACGCGCAAGGAACTATGCCGCCTGATCACCGAGGCGGGCCGTATCCCCGTCGAGCGCGACACGCTCTACCGCTCTGTGACGCGCACCGAAGAGAGCTTTACCGTCGCGGTGTAGCATGTTGTAGACTGAGGGATTCTCCCTCGATTCCCCAGACTTCATGGGTCCGAAGGTCATTCAAAAAATACGTTGTCATCCTGAGCGCGGTCTGCCGTACATCTTCGGCAAACCAAGTCCGAAGACCTGCATTTCGCAAATGCGACTGACGCAACGAATTCTTGGAATGCCACGCTAAGCTAGGGCGGGATAGCATGAGCTTCATTACCGCCGAAGCCGTGTAAGGCGCTCTAGTTCTGCGTCATGACCGCTGGCGCTTTCTCATCCGCGGTAAATGTCGTCCACGGTCCAGCGTTCATGTCGTGAAGAATCGGCTTCTGCCACGCGAACTCAGGGTGCGCCGCAAGAAACGGCGCGGCCGTGAAATTATCGCCGCACGGATGTCCCGCCCTGCCGGTAAATCTCAACTTTGCTGCCATGTCTGAGTTCATCACCTTGCCCGTCACCGCGCCTTCGGGAAAGTACGGCGGGTCGTCCCAAACTTTTTCGCCCACCGGCGAGAGATCGATGTGGCCGCACAGGCTGCGTTTGTCAGCGTCAATCTTGTGTTCGTAGCTGTCGTAGTGGTCTGAGAGATATGCCTCGGCCAGCGCCGTATCCAGCTTGCCGTAGTGCTCTTTGACGAACTGCTCGGCGCGAATGTGGCGCGCATTCATCGAGCTCTTCGGATCATTTGGATCGAATCCCGGGGTGTCGTCACGGATCAGCAGCGGATCCGCCGCAAAGTTCGACGAAACAATGTAGCCGTCTTTCTTCTTTGTGAGCGGCGTATGGTGCAGTCCCAATTCCAGGTAGCCAATCTCGCCCGTCTTGCGGTCGCCAATCAGCCACGAGTTCGCATACCCGCCATTGTTGCCTTTGCGCATGATCACTGCATATTCGTCAATTGACGTCGCATACTGCATCGCCTTGCGCGAGCGGTCGAACTCCGCGATGCCATTCACATCGAAGCCCTTGGCCATCGGCAGCGTGGTTTCGGTAATCATCAGCCCGCTCGCGTTCACTCCAAAGTCATCCTGGCTGGTGATCACGCCGGGCATCCCGTCCATTATGAAGTGCTGTCCGCTGGCCGGCACAATGTCGAAGACCATCGTCCAGCGTTCGCCCTCCGCGTAGGAAGTCCAGTTGCTGTGCGCGATCACAATCTTCCCGTCTTTTGTCGCTGATCCCGTGGCAACGAACGCGCTGCACTTGCCCGGCGCAACAGCCTCAGGCGGATTCGGCTTGCCCTCCTTGGCGTTTATCCATGGAACGTAATAATCACTCAGCTCGATATAGCCGTTCAGCGCGACCACGTCCCAAAGGTCCAGCGCCGATCCCTGCGCATGCAGGCCCTCGACAATTCCTTTCAGTTCCTCCTGGTACTCCGAATCGAGGTGCGGCCACAATACGTTCTGCGCCGCATCGCGAAAGAAGCTCCACTTGCGCTTGGCATGGTGCGGTGCCTCCACCACGTACACATGCAGGTTGTCCTCAATCTCACGCGCCAGCAGATACCCGTGCTGAAAGCCGATCTGCTCCGGCGTCCCCTGCAAATGCACATACGTCCACCCGCCCTCGCGAAACTTGTAGGCACCGCGAAGCCTCGGGTCGTTTTCATGATCGCGCGCCGCTGCCGGCGTAGCCGCCACAATGGCGAACAACAGAATTGCAAGCGCAAGCAAAGCGGTGACGCGCATTCGATTCTCTCCTGAAAATTGACGATTCCCGGGGAAGGCGCGAAGAGTGAAACTGGATTTCCAGCTAACGCTTCGAGATAGGACAGAGTGTACATCCCGGGCCCGGCGGGTAGGCGCGGATTCGCCTATCGCCGCACCACGACACCGCCTTTCATCACAAAGCTCACGTGCTCCACCACCGAGATATCGTCCAGCGGATTCCCAGGAACAGCGATGATGTCCGCATCGTACCCAGGCTTCAGCTCGCCGATCTCGTTCTGCCACGTGAGGATTTGCGCGCCGTTCAGGTAATCGGCCTGGAGGACGGCCAGCGGTGTCATTCCATACTTCACCATCAGCTCCAGTTCGCGGGCCTGCGTGCCGTGCGGGAAGGGACCGACGTCGGAGCCAACGGCCATGGGAACGCCGGCAGCGACCTGGCGGCGGAATTCGTGGATCTTGTAATCGAGGATGGCGTGTTCGCGCGCCGCCGCTGCAGGCGTAGGCACATGGTCCGCGAAATACTCGAAGATGGTGAAGGTGGGCACTGCCGGAATGTGCTTCTGCTTCATCATTTTCATCGTTGCTTCGCTCAACTGCGTCGCGTGATCGATGGAGGCCACGCCCGCCTCCGCCGCAAAACGCGCCCCCGGCTCGCCCTGGCAATGCACGCCAACGTTGGTGTCAAGCCGGGCCGCCTCGGCCACGGCTGCCTTCAACTGTTCCTCGGTGTACTGGTACGGCGTATGGAATTCCCAAAACTCCGGATCGCCCGGCTCCTCGCTCGTCTCGATTTGCGCGCAGATCGGATCGCCCATGCAAGGCGGACTGCCCGCAGGCACCATCCGGTCCGGCCCGGTCTCGTAAACCTTCGCGAAGTCAGAACCCTCCTTGTGCTGCTCGCGCATCACGAAGACGATCTCAGCGGCGGTGTTTGCGTAATCAGCGTTTGACAACACGTGCTGCGCGGGATTGAACCGGTTAGCGTCCTCGTGCCCGCCCAATATGTCGATCGCGTTGCCGCTGACGCGCAGCCTTGGGCCCGGAATAAGCCCCTGGTTGATGGCGTTGCGCACGGCGGTGTCGGCTGAGCCTGCACCCTCGGTGCCCATGTCGCGCTCTGCGGTGAATCCGGCCATCAGGTCGGCCTTGGCCGCTTGCTCGGCCAGGATCGTGCGCCACGGCACCGACTCTTCTACCGTCTGCAAGTCCTCCGCGCCGGGATGCAGAAATAAATGCACGTGCGCATCGATCAGTCCCGGTAGCAGCGTGGTATCGCCAAGGTCGATTACCTTCGCGCCCTGCGGATGATCCACCGTCGTGCCTACCGCCTTGATCCGCTCGCCCTCAACCAGGATCTCGCCCGGCTGCAGCATGTTTCCGGTGTCCACCTCGAGCAGCCGCGACGCGTGCAGCACAATCGGCGCAGTCGACGGCTCTTGTGCAGTGGCAGAAAATACCGTCGAGAAAAACGCGGGGGGCAAAAATGCTACAGAAAGCAGAGAATTAAAGCGGAAGCGCAGGGATATTTTTCGCATGGATATGACTATGCGCCTCCCACATTATATTGTCGATGAAGAATTTCGTCCGCGGTTGACGAACGGCCCTCAGTAAGCGCCAATCCCCGTCAGGCTCTGCCCTATAACCAGCGTGTGAATGTCGTGCGTGCCCTCGTACGTCTTCACTGACTCCAGATTCATCATGTGCCGCATGATCGGGTAATCCTCGGTCACGCCGTTCGCGCCCAGGATGTCGCGTGACAGCCGCGCGCATTCGAGCGCCATCCACACGTTGTTTCGCTTGGCCATCGAAATATGCTGGTGTCCCGCTTTCCCGGCGTCCTTCAGCCGGCCCACATGCAGTGAAAGCAACTGCGCCTTCGAAATCTCACTTGCCATCCACACCAGCTTCTCCTGCACCAGTTGATGACTGGCAATGGGCTGATTGCGGAACTGCTTTCTCGTTTTCGCGTAGGTCAGAGCTGTCGCGTAGCAGTCCATGGCTGCGCCGATGGCGCCCCATCCGATGCCGTAACGGGCCTGGTTCAGGCACATCAATGCGCTTTTCAGTCCCTTCGCTCCAGGCAGCAGGTTGGCTTCGGGTACGCGCACATCCTCGAGCGAAAGACTGCTGGTGACCGATGCGCGCAGCGACCATTTGCCATGAATGTCGCTCGCGCTGAATCCCGGCCGATCCGTCTCCACAAGGAAGCCGAGAACACTGTCGGCCTCGCCGTCTTCGCTGCTGGCTCCGTCAAGCTTTGCCCAGACAACCGCCACATCGGCAATCGTGCCTGACGTGATCCACATTTTTTCGCCGTTCAGAATGTACTCGTTTCCCGATTTGCGCGCGCGCGTGGTCATCCCAGCGGGATTCGATCCGAATCCCGGTTCGGTGAGCCCGAAGCAGCCGAGCTTCTCCCCTGTTGCCATCGCCGGCAGCCAGGTGTTCTTTTGCTCATCGCTGCCGAAGGTAAAAATGGGGTACATCACCAGGGCCGACTGCACGCTGACAAAACTGCGCAAACCGGAGTCGCCGCGCTCCAGTTCCTGCATCACCAGGCCATACTCCACATTCGACATGCCGGCGCAGCCGTATCCGTCGATGTTGGCGCCATAAAATCCCAGTTCCCCCATCACCGGAACCAGTTCACGCGGAAAGCGCCCTTCACGAAAACAGTCTTCAATGATCGGAATAAGATTCGCGTCAACAAAGTCGCGGGCCGTGCGCCGGACGAGGAGTTCCTCTTCCGTCAGGCTCCCATCGAAATGTAGGAAATCGAAGCCCTGAAACTTGAAGGCCATGGTCGTGCCTGCTCTCCTCCCGCTTCAGCGGGACAGATGAGGGTAGCAGCCCTTGGCCTTCTTTTCAATCACGCGCCGGACTTGAACTTCACGCCGGCCGTTGCATGGGCTTCTCGTGAATGACCATCCAATTGATGCCGAACTTGTCGCGGAACTGCCCAAAGCGGTGCGCGAAGAATTGCTCGCCCATCGGCATAAAGACCTCGCCGCCCTCAGCGAGCACCTTGTAAATCCTCTCCGCTTCTTCGTTGCTGTCGACCGAGAGCGAGATGTATGCGCTGCGCATCGGTTCAGCCTTCGGCCCGTCGCTGGCCATGATCACTGTGTCGCCAAGCGTAAAGCGAGCGTGCAGAATTCCATTCCGGTCAAGACCCGGAGGCAGGTGCTGCGGTCCATTCGGTCCGCCCATCTCAGCAAACGTCGATTTCATCAGGACCTTTGCGCCCAGGTGTTTCTCGTAGAAACTCATTGCTTCCTGACAGTTGCCGGGGAAGTTCAAATACGTATTCACTTTCATCGCTTCAATTTTCCTTTCGGGGAATTGGATTTTGGGCCGAGTCTCGAATTGCTGGTAAACGGTGGAATCAGCGGCGTTGGGTCGCGCTGCTCCCAGCGGCGATAGGCCTCCGCAATGACGGCTGCGCGGTTTTGCTCCATTTGGTCGATTGCCGCGCACGGCGCATCCGTCACTTCATGATGCCCGCCCCAGATTAGCAATTCGAGAAGAACAGGGGCTAGGGCAATTCCCTTCGCCGTCAATCGGTAATGGGTGCTGCGGCCGTCTTCCGCCGCCGGCTCGCGCTGAACAATCCCGCCGGCTTCGAGCTTCTGCAGCCGATCAGCGAGAATATTCGTGGCAATCCCTTCGCCGGAGCGCTGGAACTCGCGAAACGTGCGATACCCGCGCACCATCATGTCCCGAACCAGCAACAACGTCCAGCGGTCGCCCAACAGTTCGAGCGAGATGCTCACCGGACATCCGGAACGGTGTCTGGATTTGGAGCCCCTGACCACGAAAGCATGGTACGCAATTAACTTGCATTTTGCAACCTACAAATGCTAGGAATATGTTGCCTGCCGCTTTCTCGTTCCGCGCGGGCGAACATCAAACAACCAGGCGGTACTCATGCACACACTCCCAACTTCTTCTCGCATTACACCCTTTCTCTGGTTCGACAAAAACGCCGAAGAGGCCGTCGAGTTCTATTGCAGCATCTTCCCCAACTCACGCAAGCTCAGCGAGTTCAGGAGCACGAGCGATATGCCCAGCGGCCCAAGGGGAATGGTGCTCACCGTCTCCTTCGAGCTTGACGGCCTGCGCTTCACCGCGCTCAATGGCGGCCCGATATTCAAATTCACTGAAGCCATCTCGTTCGTCGTCCGCTGCGATACGCAGCAGGAAGTGGACCACTACTGGTCCAAGCTCACCGCCGCCGGCGGTAGCGAGAGTCAATGTGGCTGGCTGAAGGACAAATTCGGCCTCTCGTGGCAGATCGTGCCCGCGCGCATGCCTGAGCTCCTCAAGCATCCCAAGGCCATGCAGGCCATGATGAAGATGAAGAAGCTCGACATCGCGGAACTCGAGCGCGCTGCGAACGGATGATCGCACAGCGAACCAACCGATCAAGCCAGGCTCAACGATTGTCGTCTTCAAATGCAAGGAGGAAAACCGCGTGAGTGCAAGAAACCTGTTTCAAGCCGAGCACGTTGATGAAATCAAGGCGCGGCTCAGCCAGCTAAAGTCCGACAGTGCGCGCCAATGGGGCAAGATGAGCCCCGCGCAGATGCTGGCGCACTGCTCGGCGGGAATCGAGATGGCAGCAGGGAAGATTCGCCCTCCACGGGCCCTGATGGGCCGCATCATAGGGTCGGCAGTGAAGCGCGTCGCCTTTCGCGATGAGGAACCGATGCGGCGTAATTCGCCCACAGCAAAAGAGCTCATGATTGCCGGCGACATGGATTTTGAATCCGAGCGGCAGCGATTGAGTGGTTTGATCGACCGGTTCGGCGCGACTGGACCTTCAGGTTGCACCGATCATCCGCATGCTTTCTTCGGGCCATTGACGCCGGACGAATGGTCGATCCTCATGTACAAGCACCTCGACCATCATCTGCGCCAATTCGGCGCTTGATCCGCCTCCGAGTCTGTTGACGCAACTCGTTTCTCAAGCCCAAATTCCCGTCGTATTTCCCTGGATCGGCTTGTCGTGATGAAATGGCTGAGTCACGGGAGGCGCATCATGAGCAGCCGCAGAGAATTTGTCAAAGGTTCGGCACTGGCCGCAACCGCATGTGTTCTTCCCGCACGCGCCCTTTTTTCTGAAGGCCTCGCCGCCCAGTCCGCGCAGGCGCCAACCGTTGCGACGAGCTGGTACGACCGGCCCATGCGCTGGGCTCAGCTTGCCTTCGTCGAGGACGATCCCGGCAACTACGATCCTCAATTCTGGCTCGATTATTTCCGCTCGGTTCACGCCGACGCAGCTTGTCTCACCGCGGGCGGCGTCGTTGCGTTCTACCCCACTGAGCTTCCGCTGCAAAAGCGTAGCGCGTGGCTGGGAAATCGCGATGCGTTCGGCGATCTCATGGCCGGCTGCCGCGCCATGGGCATGAACATCGTGGCTCGAACCGACGCCCACGCCTGCTGGCAGAAGGTCTATGATGCGCACCCGGACTGGATCAGGGTCGACGCCGGCGGCCAACCCGTCCGCCACCCGTCCGATCCGCAGTATTGGGAAACCTGCGCACTCGGTCCCTACAACTTCGAGTTCATGACCAGCGTGCATGAAGAGATCATGCGCAAGTACAAGCCCGATGCGATCTTTACCAACCGGTGGGCCGGCAGCGGCATGTGCTACTGCCGCCACTGCCGCGAAAATTTCCGCGCGGCTGCAGACCTCGACCTGCCGCGCACCAGCAATCCGCAGGATCCCGCGCGAAAACAATACATCCTCTGGCGGCAGCAACGTCTCTTTGACCTGTGGCGCCTGTGGAACGAAAAGATCCGTGCGATCAATCCCGATGCGTGTTACATCGCCAACGCCGGCGGCGGCGCCCTGAGCGAGCTCGACATGAAAACAATCAACGAGCTTGCACCCACCCTGGTCGCCGACCGCCAGGGCCGGCGCGGATTGATGGCTCCCTGGGCCAACGGCAAAAACGGCAAGGAGTATCGCGCCACCATGGGCAACAAAGCCATTGCCGGTATGTTCAGCGTGGGCATCGAGGATGAGCATCGATGGAAGGACTCGGTGCAGAACGGCGACGAGATCCGCATGTGGGTCGCCGACGGCATGGCGCAGGGGCTGCGCCCGTGGTTCATCAAGTTCAATGCGAAGCCGATCGACCGGCGCTGGCTTCCCGTCGTGAAAGAGATCTTTGACTGGCACTATGCTAACGAAAAGTATTTCCGGAACCTTCGCCCGCTGGCGCGTGTTGGCCTTGTGTACTCGCAGCAGAGCGCTTGGTTTTACGGCGGTGAGCAAGCCCGCGAGAAGATTGAAGAACCGGCCCTGGGATTCTACGAAGCCCTTGTCGAATCGCGCGTTCCCTTCGAAATGGTGCACGACCGTTGCCTCGACAAAGACCATCTCGCCCCATTCCGCACCCTGATCCTGCCCAATATCGCCGCGCTCTCTGATGCGCAGTGCGCCAGCCTCCGCGCATTTGTCGAGCAGGGCGGCGGGTTGGTCGCATCCTATGAAACTTCGCTTTACGACGAGTGGGGAGTACGCAGGAAAGATTTCGCTTTGGCCTCGCTTTTTGGCGCGTCTTACGCTGGCAAGGTCGAAGAAATGATGCGCAACTCGTACCTCGACCTGGCGAAGGATCCGACAACCAACGCCTACCACCCATTGCTGCACGGATTCGAGGATTCCGGGCGCATCATCAATGCCGTCAACCAGGTCGATGTGACTCCCGCCGACGAGAGCCGGTTCGCTCCTCTGCACATCGTGCCGTCCTACCCGGATTTGCCGATGGAATCGGTTTATGTTCGCCCTGGCTCGCCGCACCGCCCCGGCGTGTATCTGCAGCAGGTGGGCGCCGGCCGAGTCGTCTACTTCCCGGGCGATATCGACCGCACGTTCTGGGACATGCTGAACACCGATCACAGCAAGCTTCTGCGCAACGCCGTCGACTGGGCAACGAACGAACCGCCTCTTGTGACAGTCGAAGGCAAGGGCATTCTCGATGTTGCTGTGTGGGAACAGAAAGATTCAATGACGCTTCATCTTGTCAATCTCACCAACCCCATGATGCTCAAAGGCCCGGTGCGCGAGATCGTTTCCATCTCCGAACAAAAGATTTCGCTGCGTGTACCAGCCAATCGTCGTATCCAGCGTATTCACCTGCTCACCGCAGGGAAAGATCTCGCGTATCGCACTGAAGGCAATACAGTTTCTCTTGAGATGCCTTCGATCGCGCTTCATGAAGTGGTTGCCGTCGATTTCTCAGCCTGATCCGCGCCCCTCAGCGCACACGTCATCCCCGGAGAGTGGCAATCGCGATTCCTCCGCGGGCTTTCAGGCAACCGCTCTGGTATCCTAAGGGGTTTATTTCGTCGAGGAGGAGCCATGCCGGAACACAGGGCAAGAAAGCATCATCAGGACCGCGTGGCCGAAACCCTGCGGGTGGAGATCGGCGCCATGATCGAGGGCGAGCTCTCCGATCCGCGCATTGATTTTTGTTATGTGAGCGAAGTTGCATTGAACCCCGGCGGCAAATCGGCGCGTGTCTATGTGGCGCTCGACAGCGCCGCAAAAGACATCGCCAGGGCCGAAGCCAACACCATCGCCGGCCTCGACGCAGCAAAGGGCTACATCCGCCACGGACTGAAGGAGCGGATGGGGACGCGCTACATCCCCGACTTGACCTTTCTCGCCGATCGGTCCGGCCGTTTTCAGGCGCGCATTGATGAACTGATGAGCCGGTCGCGCAAAAAGCAAGCCGCCGCGGGCAAAGCAGGAGAGGCTCGCGGGGATGAAATGCAACAGGGCCCCGCACAGACCAAGCCTCACTCGGAACATGGCGCTTCCATTAGCTGATGCAATGCGCCGCACTTCCGCCAAACCCGGAGCCAAAGCATTGGTCGCCGGAATGGAAGGCGCGGAATCGCGCACCTATGCTGCAGCGCAGGACGACCCCGTCGCTGCGATTCTTCGCGTCTTGCGCGACGGTGAGCGTTTCCTTGTCTGCTCGCACTCTCGGCCCGATGGCGACGCGATTGGATCGATGCTCTCCCTCGGAACGCTCATCGAGCAGATGGGCAAGCGCGCAGATCTCGTAACAGCGGACCGGATTCCGGCCGTCTACCGCAAGCTCCCGGGCGCTGATGCCGTCCAAACCCTATTGCGAGTTGATGGCCGTTATGACGCTGCCATTCTGCTGGAATGTGATGGCGTGGAGCGCACCCGCCTGCGCGGCCTCGAACAGTTGTTCCTGATCAATATCGATCACCATGTCACTGGACAGGCATTTGCGGCCCTGAATTGGATTGATCACAGCGCAGTGAGCGTAGGCGAGATGGTATACCGGCTGGCGCTGGCCGCCGGCGCGAAACTCACTCCGGAAATGGCGACCTGTCTTTACACAACGCTGCTCACCGACACGGGCGGCTTCCTCTATGGCGCAGTGCGCGCATCCACCTTCGCGCTGGCGCGGGAGTTGGTTGCGGCGGGAGCGAATCCCGTCGCCATCGCCCACGAAGTGTACTTTTCCGTGTCGCCGTCGAAACTTCTGCTACTGGGCATGGCCCTCCGCAGGTTGAAGCGCAAGGGGAGACTCGCCTGGTTATGGGTCACGCACCAGGACATGGTGCGGAGCTGCGCCGCGGAAGAGGACTGCGAAGGGATCGTGAATATTGCGCTGGGCATTGCCGGCGTTGACGTCGCGGTCTTCCTGCGAGAGCTGCCCGAAGGCCTTATCCGGTTGAGCCTGCGCAGCAGGGGCGAGGTGAATGTGGCCGCGGTCGCTGCGCGGTTGGGGGGCGGTGGTCACGAAAACGCCGCTGGGTGCACACTCGACGGGCCGTTGCCGCGCGCTCTTGAAGAGATTCTCTCGGAATTGCGCAATGCCGCGGACAATCCGACCGCCCGCTCCGGCTGAGTCTGCTTGAGATTGCACTCGAATCTGTTAGCCTTGACCCTGTTACTGCGCAGAGGGATCTCCGGGCCATCATACGGCACGGAAGGCGGCAGGCATGCTTCGATCCGCGTCCGTCACTGCACAAATCATGACGTTCGTCCTGCGCAAACAAGGCTGCCGCACACTTCTTGGAGAACTGCCACGGATGGAAATTCCGGTGGAACCTTCGCCAAAGGATTCATTGCTGCATCCGCGATGGCGCATGCCCCGCTGGGCTACGGTCAGCGAGGCTTTGGTTTTTCTTTGCTTTAGTGTTTTCTTCCTTGTTTACGGGACCACTCCATTGGTGGGCGGCGATGGCCTGGGGCTGGTGGGCGCCGATGAGCCGCGCTACGCGCAAATCGCCCACGAAATGCTCGTGCGCTTTGACTCCGCGCATACGCTCAGTGGGCGGTTGAGCGCCTGCGTCACGCCTTACCTTTATGGCCGGCCTTGGCTTGAGAAGCCTGCGCTCTATTACTGGCGCGCGATGTTTGTGTTTCAGGACTTCGGCGTTCACGACTGGGCCGCGCGTCTGCCTTCGGCCAGCTTCGCCTTCATCATGGTCGGTCTCATCTACCTGCACATGAAAAGATTCCGGCCAGGCGGTCATCTTGACGCAGCGCTCATCACCGTGGCCTGCGTCGGGATCATGGCCTTCTCGCGCGGCGCCTCCACCGACATGCAGATGGCTGCGCCACTGTCTATTGGGCTACTGGGCTGGTATGCGTGGTATGAAACCAACTCCAAATTCTGGCTCTACGACATTTACTTTTTTACAGGACTGGCTACGCTCGCAAAGGGTCCGGTTGCGCCGCTCCTGGCCGCGCTGATTATCGTCGCCTTCGCCTTCCTTCGCAAGGAGTGGCGCATCTTGCCTCGGTCGCTTTGGTGGCCGGGCGTCGTTCTCTACTTTGCCATGGTGCTGCCGTGGTTCATTGCTGTGCAGCATCAGAATCCAACCTTCTTCCGCGAATTCTTTCTCGAACACAACCTCCAGCGCTTCGCCACCGATCGCTATCAGCATGCGCAGCCATTCTGGTACTACTTCGTGGTCGCGGTGCTCGCGCTCATGCCTTGGGCGGTGATTGCGATCCGCGCATTGATCGATGGCATCATGACATCCGTGGCCGAGTGGCGTCTGCGCCACTCCAGGGCGGGGAAACCGCTGCCCACCCGCCCCGGTGACGCATTTCCCGAGTTTCTGGTGCTCTGGTCGCTGATCCCCATCGTCTTTTTCTCGTTCTCCCAATCCAAGCTCCCCGGCTACATTCTTCCCGCCATTCCTCCCATCACCATCCTGACCGGAGATTATCTTTTCCGTCGCCGCCAGCCCGGGCTCAACCGTTGGATCCTGCTCGGCCATGCTGTGGTTTGCGGCGTTACCGCCTTGGTCGTGCTTCTCCTCCCCTGGTTCGTTGTACACGGTGCGCAAATGCCGCCCGCTCACGCGTTAACTGCCGCCTCGATGGCAGGCGTCGGAGCGGCGCTCCTGATTCTCGTTGTGACCAGGGGATTTGGAGTCATCCGGCTTCGTACGGCGACCTGCGGAATTCTGGTTGTACTCGTGCTCTTTATTTACGGCGCGGGGCCGGCGTTCGGGATTCCTGGCATCCCCGCTTCCAAGCGCGTCATTCATTTACTTGATCGCACATATTCCGCGCGGCCGCTCGCAGAACAACTCGGTAGCCTGGTGCCCGCGGACGAAACCGTAGCAGTCTTTCGCGTTCGCCGCGACATCGAGTATGGGCTCTCGTTCTATCGCAACCGTGAAGTCGTGAATTACGAAGAAAGTGGCGTGCCCGACGAGCAGCATGTCCTCGTGGCACGCGTGCAAGGCAAGCATGGGGCCGATCTTGAGACCCAGGCCGCGCTTGAGGAGTATCTTGAAGGTCGGCGTTACGAGCCGTTGTTTCGTTGGCCGGAGCAGGGGCTGGAAATCTACCTCGTTGGCAGCCGCTGATGCGGCCTTTCAATTGGCGTAGAGCAATGCCTTTCGGAATTGCGCAATGAGAGGGGAATGCAGCTCTTGAGTGGGTCCGTCGAGATTCTCGATCTGCGGCACTTTGCGGCTCCGGCACTTCGTCCTGTGCTTGAAGGCGAGGGCGAACTCTGGGAGCAGCGGTTGCATTGGGACTATCACGCTTCAGCCCGGCTGCTGATGCAGTATCTCGACAACCACATGCTGCCCGGTTTTGCCGCGCTCGAGTCGGGCCGCGTCATGGGCTATGTGTTCTGCGTCTATGAAGAAAATAAAGCTGTCATCGGCGATGTCTTCGCCCTCCCTGGCGCCGCAAACGCTGCGTCCGGCGAATTGGGTCCTGCCTGTTGTATAGAAGAAACACTGCTCCGCCACCTCTTCGAGCTCTTGCTCAATTCGCCGCACGTCGACCGCATCGAGTCGCAATTGCTTCTGCATTCCGCTGGCAAGTTCGCCGAAATCTTTCGCGCCACTGGATTTGAGATTTTTCGCAGGCTCTATCTGGTGCAGCCGTTGCAGGGCCGATCGAGCTCGGCTCGCCCGGATCTGCCTCCGAATCTTGAGCTGCGGCCGTGGCGCGAAGCGGATTTGGCGCCGGCCGCGCGCCTCATCTGCGATGCTTACCGCGGCCATCCTGACGGCCTGATCAACGACCAGTACCGCTCCGCGCATGGCTCCATGCGCTTCCTCAACAACATCGTTCACTACGCAGGGTGCGGTACGTTTGCTCCGGCGGCATCGTTCGTGGTGGTCGAGCGCGACAGCCGCGAGCTGGCTGCCCTGGTGCTGGGCTCGCGCGTCAGCACGCTAAGCGGGCACCTGACACAGGTTTGCGTTCACCCTGCCTTTCGCCGTCGTGGTCTGGCTCGCATGCTTCTCGCGCAGGCTGCGTCCAGCTTTATCCGCCTGGGCGCTTCAGAGATTTCTCTCACCGTCACTGAGGCCAATCCCGAGGCCATTCGCCTCTACTACGACGAAGGCTACACTTGTACACACAGCTTTGACGCGGCTGTGTGGCAGCGCCAAGCAACCGCCTGATGCTCTAAGCAACCGAACACCGCTCTAGGAGGCGAGTTCCACAGCACGCGCGTCTTTCACCGCGAATGTCTCTTCCTGGGGAAGAGTAGCGCGGCCGGTGAACAACATCAGCCAGGCCCAGGCCAGTCCCGCCAGGACATCTACTCCGTAGTGCAGTCGCAGCGCCATCGTGGAGAGGGTGATGACGAGGCAGACCATCGCTCCCCCGCCCACCACCGTGCGCGGCAGCTTGTTCCGGCATAGCCATAACAGAAGCCATGGATTTGCGGTGTGAAGGCTGGGGAAGCAGTCAAAGCGGTAACGGAAATTGTCGGTCAGGAACTTGTAAGTGGTCGTGGACTGGATGAAAAACGGCGACAGCTTTGTGAGTGAAAGCGGGCCGGCGACAGGAATCAGAATGTAGCAGCAGTAACCGCAATAGAGCGAAATGAGCAGCGTGCGCCGGATGAGAGAAAACTGCGCGCGATCGCGCTTCCAAAGAAACCAGGCCAGCGCGATGAGCGGCGTGAAGGGATAAAAAGCATAGAAGCTGGCCATGACCCGCTGCAGCAGATGCCCGTCGAGTCCCCACTGCGCGAACCATAGATAAGGAGTCTTGCCGAAAAGCGCCGCGTCAGCCACCATCATCTGGTGATCCTTGGGCAGGATCCCAAGCCATGCCGTGATGTCCTCGGCGTGCAATAGCTTGAGGCTCACGTAGCCGACGATGGCGACGACCATCGGTCCGATCTTCAGCACGATACCGAGCGCACTCTGCGCCAAACTGCTGAGGCGCGAAGTAACCAGGAGAATTGCGAGCAAAATACCGGCGCCCCAGAGAATGATGCGTGCGAGCGTAAGCCCGCCCTGCGTGGCAAAAACGGGCGGGCGCAGAATGGTGACGACAAGAACCAGCGACAGAAACAGGATGGTGACGAGTTCATCGAGCCGCCGTCGAAGGAAGTCAAGCATCTCGCATCCTCTTGAGTTGAGAAGAGGTACCAGTGTATGCGGCAGTTGGTGAGGTCGGCAAGGCTGGGCGAACCGGACGCAGCCCGAACCAACCCCCGTGACCGGCAAAACAGAATATCGCCATGAGTGTCTCACTATTTGGAACGTTTTGGCATCTAAGAGGAAGAGGGGTGCGGAGGTGCGCGATTTGGGGCTCTTCGCGGAACCATTGGCTGCGCCAGCGCCGATTGGAATCCCTTCCTTTCGTCAACCTTATAACCCAACTAGAGGCATAGATACTGCAAAGAATAGAGCTGCACGCGTGCCTCTCACCGCTTTTGAGTGGGGTGTTGGTCATGTTTGGGCGCACTGTATATCTTTCTTTTGTTGCCATGGGAATGATCGCCGGCTTGGCAGGGTGCGGACTCGCAAGCTTGCCACCTATCAACGAGACGCCGCAGCCGACCTCAGTGATCTTTGTCTCCACGCCGCCGTCGTCGCTGGCTGTAAATGCATCGGCCACGATTGATGCGGCCACGATTTATCCAATTCAAGTTCCAACCGCGCTAGAGAACAGTGCGGTCACGTACGCGATCAGTTGCGCGAGCCCGGGCGCTTGCGGCACGTTGAAGCCGAGCGATGAGGGCGGCGCGATCCTATTCACTGCCCCTCCAGCGATCCCTTCCGGAGGAACAGTGACTGTGACGGCAACCTCGGTTGCCGATCCTTCGCTCTCGGCCTCGGCCGTCATCAAAATCGTGCCTCCCATTCCGATTTCCGTCACGTTCTCTGGCGCTCCGCCGGCCTCAATGCAGGTGGGTTCTTCGATGTCCATGCGCGCGCAGATCACAAACGACGTGACGGCGAATCCCCAGGTGAATTGGACAGTCACCTGCGGAGCCTCGCCCTGCGGATCGTTTAGCCCAGCCTTAACGGCCAGCGGAGTGCCATCGACGTACACCGCGCCAACGGCAATCCCGCCGGGCAATACCGTGACCGTGATAGCAACATCCGCTACCGACACGACCAAATCGGTATCGGCAAGCATCGTGATTACCGCGGCAGCGCCAACGCTGGCCAATGGCACCTATGTTTTCCAGTTGTCCGGGCCTTCCGGTATGTCGGCGACCTTCACTACAGGTGTCTTTGTCGCCCAGAATGGAACGATCACCGCCGGCGAGCAGGATTCCATCGCCTATTCGATGGACGGTTACGGCGATCTCTACCCTTACTCCTATCTGTCGGGACCGATTAGCGGCGGAACCTACGCCACCACTCCCGACAGCAATCTTCAAATCCAGCTCATTACAAATGGGGGTGGCGGAGAAACGCTGAATGGCGTCCTTGCTTCCGGAGCTCTGGGTTTTGTCGCGCAACTCTACGGCTCGCCCGGCAGCGGCACGCTTGAACTGCAAACCAGCGCTGCCGCACCTTCAGGCGGATTTGCCATCTCCATGTATGGCGGGGACCAGTTCGGCGGTCCTACGTGGGTCGGGGGCATACTCAACATCGATAGCGCTGGCGGCATCTCAGGAAGCGGCACCGAACTCGATTCGATCGATGAGAATTACGGCGGCGCTTACAACGGCGAGGAGATGTTGGCTGCCAGCACTGTAACCGCTCCCGACAAGTTCGGCAGAGTGCAGTTTCAATTGAACCCGAATCAATCTTCGTCGCTGCCAGTAACCTCGGTGAACGGCTACATCGTGGATGCTACGCACATTCGGCTCATCTCGTCCGCATATAACAGCGTGGCCAATTATCAGGGAGTGATGGGTGGACTCGCGCTCGGTCAGGTCGCCGGCACGGGGCATTTCAGCAGCGCTTCGCTGGCAGGCGCAACCTATGTGTTCGGCGGATCGAACGGCTTGCCGTATGGAGCCTTTCAGGTTGCGGGCCTGATTGCAGCCAACACAGGCGGCACAGCGGCGGGAACGCTCAATTGGAACAATCTCACCCAAAAGAGTGTGCAGAGCCCTCTCTCATTCACCGGCGCATGGACGGTTGATCCCACCGGCCGGGCTACGCTATCCAACCTGACGGATGGCTCGACCTTCAATTACTCGATACATCTCTATCTGACAGGAGGCGGCAACGCTCTGCTGCTCTCGAGCGGCGGTTCGCAGACCTTCGCAGGGCAGGCCTTTCAGCAGCAGGCCGGCCCCTTCAGTGCGGCCTCCTTCAATGGAACCTATGGACTGAACGCCACTGTGGCCAACACCAGTTCGAATACCGGATCAGGCGCCGCGCTTGGCTCGGTCACAGCCGTCGTTGGCAACGGGACAGACACAGTGTCGGGATTTGCGGATGGTGGCAACGGAGGCGCGGACTTCGCAATCTCCGGCACCCTGACGCCCGCCGCCAATGGAGTATTCACCGGGACCCTGACCGGCCTGGACCCTGCATCGCGCACGACGCCAGGCAACTTCATTTCGTATCTCGTCGACGGCACGCAGGGAATCGCGATTGAGACGGACAATGTGCAGTTGGCGCTGGGCCGGCTTGTGCTGGCGCATTGAAGACCCAATTCCTTGATTGAAACAACCGGCCCGCGCTCATCGCAAACAGTGAGCGCAGCGGGCTGATTTGAAAGCGTCCGCACAGCCACTTGCTTCACCCGCACAGCAACGTTCGGGCCGAACGATCCGGCCGTTTCCAGGCGGTAAAACTGGCCATCGTGCATCGTGCATGCCGGCGCGCTTCACGCAGCTGCCCGGTGCTTCGAACCGCGGCTCACTGCTTCAATCGTGGCGCGGCTGAATGCCGGGATGTCGTCAGGCTTGCGGCTGGTGATGAACTGGCCGTCGGTACATACTTCCTGGTCAACCCATTGCGCTCCCGCGTTCTTGAGGTCGGTCTTGATTGAGGGCCATGAGGTGAGGGTCTTGCTCCGCACCACTCCTGCTTCAATCAAGGCCCACGGTCCGTGGCAAATCGCCGCCACCGTTTTGCCCGTCTCCACAAATTTGCGAACGAATTCAACAGCCAGCGGATCCATACGCAAACGGTCCGGGTTCATCACTCCCCCGGGCAGCACCAGCGCATCATAGTCCTGCGGCGAGGCGCCATCGAGCGTCCTGTCGACTTTGACACTTTCGCCCCACTCTCTGAAATTCCAGCCTTTGATCTCTCCATCCCGCGGTGCAATCACTTCTGTCTTCGCGCCGGCTTCATCGAACGCCTTGCGCGGTTCAGTCAATTCCACTTGTTCAAAGCCATCGGTCGCGAGAATCGCGATTTTCTTACCATGCAGATTTGAAGCCGAATCCATAAGAAATGTCCCTCCATTTCCGTTATCGCAATTCCTGAGTCACTGTATCCCGAAGGTGCTACACCCAAGTCGACGCGACCCCCAGGGAGCGGCGACCTTGCACCGAATTCAAGAGGTCACAGCAACTCAGGAATTGCTGTAGGAACATAAGACGCACTGCCGGTGGCGCCGGGTTGCCATCGAACCGATGTGGAAGAGTCCCTTGCTCGCGAGGTATCGAGGGAACCATTGCCGGGGTAGGCATTCGTTGGCGAAAGACAAAGAGAGCCCGCGATTCGTGCGAACCGCGGGCCCTGCCTTCCGGTTGAAGACTACGCCTTCGCCGACGTCAGCGCGCCCAAATCGGCAGCCATCTTCTCGGTGCCGATTGCCTCCAGAATGTCGCCTTCCTTCACGTCGCTGAAGTTGGCAATGCCGATGCCGCACTCCATGCCGCTGGTCACTTCGCGAGCATCGTCTTTGAAGCGCTTGAGCGAGCCGACTTTGCCCTTGAAGATCTGTTCGCCGTCGCGCATCACCTTCACCTCGGCATCGCGGCGGATGACGCCGTCCTGCACGCGGCAGCCGGCGATCGTCCCCACCTTCGGAATCTTGAAGATGTTCAGCACTTCGGCGCGGCCCAGGTAGGTCTCCTTGAACGTCGGTTCCAGCAGGCCCATCATGGCCAGGCGAATCTCGTCCTGCAACTCGTAGATGATGGAGTGCAGGCGGATCTCTACACCCTCCTGCTGCGCCAACTCAGCGGCTTTGCGCTCGGGGCGCACATTGAACCCGATGATGATCGCGTTCGAAGCCGTCGCAAGCAGCACATCGCTCTCCGTAATGGAGCCGACGCCCGAGTGCAGCACTTTCACCCGCACCTTCTCCGTTGACATCCTGGCCAGTGAATCGGCCAGCACCTCCACAGAGCCCGTGACGTCGCCCTTGATGATGAGCGGCAGGTCTTTTATGCCGGCCTGGCGAATCTGCTCCGAAAGTCCTTCGAGAGAAACGCGGGCGCTCTTAGCCAGCTGCGCGTCACGCTCCTTCATCTTGCGGTACTGCGCAATCCCCTTGGCCTTGTCGCGGTCGGCAACCACCAGGAACGTGTCGCCCGCGTCGGGCAGGGCTTCAAGGCCCAGCACTTCCACCGGCGTCGACGGTCCTGCTTCCTCAAGCAAACGGCCGCGATCGTCGAACAGGGCGCGGACTTTGCCGAAGGTGTTCCCGACAATGTAGCTGTCGTTCAGGTGCAACGTTCCATCCTGCACCAGCACCGTGGCCACAGCTCCGCGGCCGCGATCGAGCTTGGCTTCAAGAACGCTCCCCACGGCCTTGCGTCCCGGTGTCGCCTTCGGCGCCTTGATGTCGCTCACCAGGCAAATCATTTCGAGAAGCAAATCAAGGTGCACGCGCTTCTTCGCCGAGACTTCGACAAAGACCGTCCCTTCCTGGCCCGCGCCTGCCCACTCCTCCGGAATCAGTCCACGGTCCGCGAGCTGCTTCTTCACGCGGTCAGGATTCGCTTCAGGCTTGTCGATCTTGTTGACGGCCACGATGATCGGAACCTCTGCGGCCTTGGCGTGATCAATCGCTTCCAGGGTCTGCGGCATCACGCCGTCGTCAGCGGCCACCACGATCACCACAATGTCGGTGACCTTGGCGCCGCGGGCGCGCATGCGCGTGAAGGCTTCGTGGCCCGGCGTGTCGAGGAATACGATCTCGCGCCCCGAAGCCGGCGAGCCCTCCTTGGAGAACTTCACTTTGTACGCGCCGATGTGCTGTGTAATGCCTCCGGCCTCGCCGGCGGCCACGTCGGTCTCGCGGATGGCATCGAGAAGCGATGTCTTGCCGTGATCCACATGGCCCATGACGGTCACCACAGGCGCGCGCGGCACCTCGACCATGTCGGTCTTTTCCGTATCCAGAACCTCTTCGATGGCCTCGTTCTCCAGCGCTTCTTCGTAGGTGATCACGTTGGCTGCCGCTCCAAACTTCGCGGCCACATCCTTCACCATCTCAGCGTCAAGCGACTGGTTGACGGTGACGAACACACCTCCCATCAGGAGCGTCGCGATCAGATCCTTGGCGCGGACGTCGAGCTTTTCCGCGAGGTCTTTCACGCTGATGCCCTCGGTCACCGTGATCTCACGGGTGATGGGCAGGGGCTCAGTGCTGTATTGCATGGCGCTGTACCGCGGTGGCGGCACAAAGCCCTTCATCGGACCTTCTTTGGTCTTCGGATATTGTTGCTGGCCCCGTCCGCGACGAGCCGGAGCGCGCTGCGGGCGTCCCTCAGCGGGTGGGGGAGCCCCGCCTGCACCGGGCCGCGCGCCGCCAGGGCCTGGACGCGCTCCAAACCCCGGGCGCGCGCCAAAGCCGGGCCGCGCGCCAGGAGCCCCTGGTCCGCCTGGTGCAAATCCACCAGCGGAGGTTCGCGTGGGATGCTTGGGCCGCGGTCCGCCGGCAAACTGGCCTGTGGCCCCAGGGCCGCCCGGCGTTCGCTGTCCGAATCCCCCCGGACCACCAGTGGGTCTGCGATCGAAAATTGGCTTGCCGCGCTGGAGTCCCGTGCCGGCGGCAGGCGCGGTCGGCGGAACAATTGATGCTTTGTACACAGGCCGCGGTCCGGTTTGCGGCATCACCATGCGGCGCGCGGGTGGCTCAGGTACACGCTCCCTCACGGGCTTTGCGGGAGCGGCTGCGGACTGAGCGGCAATCGCTGGAATCGAAGCAGGCGCCTCCGCCATCGGAGCGCGAGCCTCAACGGCTTCAGGCGCAGCTGGCAGAGATTCAGCGATCGCTGCGGCAGGCGTTTGCGGCTCGCCAATCGCGGGTGCTGCTGCAGGCGCTTTTGCGGCAGGTTTCTCTTGGGCGCGCGGCTGCTCTTCGCGCACCGCGGGAGCCGTGGGCGGCTTCACGACAACTCCGCCTGGGGGCGGCGGTACCACGACGACTGTGCGCGCGCCTGGAACTACGCCCGCCGGAGGCTTTGCCACCACGGCGCCCGCTGGCGGGCGGCTGGCAATCGCCGGAGCGGCTGGCGGAGGTGCAATGATCGGCGGGGCCGAGCGCGGCTGAGGAACGATTTTGCGCGGTTCAGGGCGGGCTGGAGTTGCGGCCGGCTTAGCGGCAGCGGGTGCCGCAGGCGGCGCAGCGGCGGCCACGGTGCGCACTTGAGGCTTGGCCGGTTGGGCCGGCGCCGCCGGTTTCACCGGCACTCTGGCGTGGCGTGCCTCTTCTTCCTCTTCGTGCTTCTTGGCCAGGACCGCCTTCAGCACATCGCCGGGTTTCTGGATGTGCGACAGGTCGATCTTCGGAACAATCGCCGGTTCCGCGTGGCGCGATGTGCCGCCGCTTGCATGGGAAGCTTGATGTGCCTGCTGCTCCAGGCGCGCGCGAACCTTGTCCGCTTCGTCCGACTCCAGCGAGCTGGAGTGCGTCTTGACTCCAGCAATGCCGAGTTCCGGAAGAAGGTCGAGAATCGCGCGAGACTTGACTTCAAGCTCTTTCGCGAGATCGTTGATACGAACCTTACTCATCCGCCTCTTTTCAGTGTCTGTGCTGCCAATTCGCCCTTAGTTGCTCATAGCTACCTCATGGCACTGGCTGCTCTCTTCACTTGCGTGATCGTGCGCTTGGCTTTCAGCGGTTCGGCGCATCTTACGCGCCATCCTCTTTAGCCGACTCCTCTTCCTCGTTTGTTGTCTTTTCTTCTGCCCGTATTTCCGCCTCGTCTGCGGGCGGAACGTTCTCTACTGCCATCTCCGCGGCCGTCTGGCTCTCGGTTTCCGCCGCTCCCTCCGCCAGCGTCTCATGCAGCGTGTCTGCCGCGGCCAGATCGTCCGTCTGAGCCTTGGCGGCCTCAACCGTCTTGGCCTCTTCCAGAACCACCGCCGCATTCTCTTCTTCAGCTGCTGCGGTGTCGGCAACCGCTTCCGCGCTTGGCGCCTCTGCTTCGCCTTCCGGCGTTTCAGCCGTCTTCGCTGCGGTTTCCTTTTCAGCTGATCCTTCGCCGGCTTCGGCCGCCTCTCCGCCTTCCTCTTCAAAATGACCGAAATAGTGCCGCACTGCCACGCTGATCTTCTCCAGCGTTTTCTCGCCAATGCCGGGAATCTCCATGATCTGTTCCGGAGTCATGTCGGCCAGGGCTTCGGCGGTCGTCACACCGGCAGCCACCAGTTTCTGGATCACGCCGTCGCCCAGCTCCGTCACCTGCTCGATCGGCGTGGTCGGCGTGCCGGCAAGCGCCTGCATCTGCTGCTCCACTTCCTGCCGCTTCTCTTCCTCGCTCTTGATGTCGATCTTCCAGCCCAGCAGCTTGGCCGCGAGCCTCACATTCTGGCCCTTCTTGCCGATCGCCAGCGACAACTGCGTATCGTCCACGATCACTTCAAGCTGCTTCTCGGTCAGGTCGGTGATCGAAACGCGGCTGACCTTCGCCGGCTGTAGGGCCTTCTCCGCGAACGTCGTGATCTCGTCGCTGAACTCGATGATGTCGATCTTCTCGCCGCGTAGCTCCCGAATAATCGACTGCACGCGCATGCCCTTCATGCCCACGCACGCGCCCACCGGGTCCACGTCCTTGTCGCGGCTCTGCACCGCAATCTTGGTGCGCTCGCCCGCCTCGCGCGCGATTGCCCTGATCACCACGGTGTTGTCGTAAATCTCCGGCACTTCCGACTGGAACAGGTTCGATACCAGTTCCGGCGCGGCGCGGCTCACAATCACCTGCGGGCCCTTGGCGGCGCGATCCACCTTGAGCAGCACCACGCGCACGCGCTCACCCACGCTGAACTGCTCAAGCCGCGACTGCTCGCGCTTGGGGCAGCGTGCCTCGGCCTTGCCCAAGTCGAAGATGATGTCCTGGCCCTCAAGCCGCTTCACCGTCGCGTTCAGCACTTCTTTTTCGCGATGCGCGTACTCCTGGAAAACCGTGTCACGCTCTGCTTCGCGAACCTTCTGGAAGATGATCTGCTTTGCCAGTTGCGCGGCAATGCGGCCCAGCGGGCTGGTGTCGCGATAGATGCGAATCTCGCTGCCCACTTCCACGCCGGGTGCCATTTCATTGGCCTCCTCCAGCGTGATCTGGTTCACGGGATCCTCAATCTCCTCATCGCCGGCCACCACCGTCTTGTAAATGTAGGCGGTGATTTCGCCGGTCTCCTTGTTCAGTTCGCCACGCATGTTTTCCTGGGTCTTGTAGTACTTCCGCGTGGCCAGGGCGATGGCCTCCTCGACCGCGCCGACAACAATCGCCGGGTCGATGCCTTTCTCCTGGCTGAGGAGCTCGATACTTTGATACAACGCATTGGTGGCCATACTGCTGACTCTCTTTTCCTTGAGGTCGGGGCGCCGGGTTCAACAACCTCAAACGCCGCGAGCTTCACGATCAAGGACTTTTCCCTAGTCCCTAGTCCGTCAGTCCCTGTCTTTCAGATTTCCGGCACCAGATTCGCCTGCTCAATGTTGCCCAGGGCGATCTCTACCGTGTTCACCCCTGCCTTGCGGCTCTTGCTGTTCTGTTTCATCGCCGCCAGGTCGAGCGTGATCGTTCCTGTTTCTGACGGAGTCTTTGACCCCGCCACCAATCTTCCCTGCCAGTGCCGGTTGTTGCGAACCGCTTCGAACGTTCGCACCTTCACCAGGCAACCGGCAAACCGTTCGAACTCTTCCGGCCGGCTCAACTTCCGGTCCAGCCCTGGCGAACTCGCCTCCAGCGTGTACGCTGCGCCCGGTACCAGGTCTTCCACATCGAGTAAAACGCCAAAATCCCGGCTAAACTCTGCGCAATCTTCATGCGTTACACCGGAAAGCTGCTCCACCGTGAGCGAACTCTCCAAAAGCTTTTCCGGCAACCCCTCCGCGTGAGCCTCGGCCGCTGCTTTCAGTTGCGCCCGGCCCGCGGCATTTTTTTCGAGCGCCACGCGCAAAATCCGGTCTTTTGCCGACCCGGTCATCTCGACATCGACCACGTCGAGCCCGTGCGAGGCGGCCACCCGTTCCGCCGCCTTCCGAATTTCGTCCAAGCTGACCGCCATCGTTCCTTTGCCGCGGCAAACAAAACCCTTTGCCACGGACCCCGAACCTTCAGCCCATCCAGCCCAAACCACTCGCCGGGAGCCCACCGCCAACTGATCATTATCTTATTGATTCACAACGATTTGAATCCGAATCACCCGTTGTGCGTACGCCACTGGTTTGGCCCAAATAAAAAGTGGGCCGTAAGCCCACTCATCTCTCCGCCAGCCGGAACACCCACGGCAAAACCTGGCGGACAAACGCGTCTGCCTCTATAGAATACGGCGAATCGCAGCGAAATTCAACCTCACGGAAGGAACAAGCTACATTCAACCCCGACATCCTGATCCGAGCACGGCCGGGCCGGTGGTAGACTCTGCTGTACTCGGAAGAACCCCATGCCGACCCGAACCCCGAATCCTGCTTCGAAACCGCGCCCCGAACTCGCATCGCGCACCGCCGTGCTCCAGCAGGCCGCGCACTCGGCCGTGGAGTACCTCAACCGCCTCGACAGCCGGCCAGTCGCTCCCACGTCCGAATCCATAGCGGCGCTCTCTGCGTTGTGCGGCCCGCTGCCAAATGAACAAACCGATCCCGCAGAAGTCGTGCGACTCCTCAGCGAAATTGGTGGCCCGGCTACGATGGCCATCAGCGGCGGGCGCTTCTTTGGATTCGTGATTGGTGGTTGCCTGCCCGCAGCCATGGCAGCCGGTTGGCTGGTCAATACCTGGGACCAGAACGCCGGGCTTTGGGTCGCTACGCCGGTGAGCGCCGACCTGGAAGCCACGGCGGTCGAATGGGCTCGCGAATTGCTCGGGCTGCCGGAAGGGACAGCAAGCAGCGTGGTGACCGGCGCAACCATCGCCAACTTCTCGGCGCTGGCCGCGGCGCGCCACCAACTGCTCGAGCGTGCCGGCTGGGATGTTGAGGCCGACGGGCTCTTCGGCGCGCCGGAGTTGCATGTCGTGGTCGGCGAGGAAGCGCATCCTTCGCTGCTCAAGTCGCTGGCCATGCTCGGGCTTGGCAAGAATCGCGTGGTCCGCGTGCCGGTCGACAAGCAAGGACGCATGCGCGCCGACGCGCTGCCGCATCTCGATGACCGAACAATCCTCTGTCTGCAGGCAGGCAACGTGAACACTGGCTCCTTCGATCCTGCGGGCGCCATCTGCCCCGAAGCGCGAGCCGCCGGCGCGTGGATTCACGTGGACGGAGCCTTCGGTCTCTGGGCGGCCGCATCGCCGAATTACCGCCATCTTGTAAAAGGATTCGAGCTGGCGGATTCATGGGCGACCGATGCGCACAAATGGCCGAATCTCGGCTACGACTGCGGCCTGGCCTTCGTGCGTGACGCCCCGGCATTGCGCGCGGCTATGAGCCTTCGCGCGGCCTATCTGGAGCGCGGCGCGAGGCGCGAGCCCTCCGACTACACTCCCGAGCTTTCACGCCGTGCGCGCGGCATTGAGCTGTGGGCCGGCCTGCGCCAGTTGGGAAAAGCCGGAATGGCGGAGATCGTCGACCGTACCTGCGCCCACGCGCAGCGTTTTGCCGCGGGATTGAAAGCCGCCGGCTACGAAGTGCTGAACGAGGTCGTACTGAATCAGGTTCTTGTCAGTTTCGGCGATGCCGAAAAAACCGCAAGAGTCATCGTGCGTCTACAGGAAGAGGGAACCTGCTGGGTGGGTCCCACCAAATGGCAAGGAAAAACGGCCATGCGAATCAGCGTCTCGTCCTGGGTTACGAGTGAAGAAGATGTTGAGCAAAGCCTAGCCGCAATGCTGAGGATTGCCCGGTGAGCCTGGTTGATTTGCAACAAATCGCGATCCCGCTCCCACTCCCGCACGATGATGATTCCGGCGGGCGCGTCTCCTCTCGCGACAGCGAATCCCTGCTCGCCGCCATCGCCGCCGGCACACCGGACCCAAAAGCCGGCATCTTCGGGCCGAATTCAATCAGTTGGAGTCTTAACTGCGAGTCGGCGCTCTTCCTCGGTGCCGGCCGCGCCGCGCTGCTTCAGCTCGCCCACCCCTGGGTGACGGCCTCGCTCGCCGAGCACTCCGCCGTCATGGACGATCCCATCCGGCGTTTCCATAATACCTTTCGCGTCGTCTTCACCATGGTCTTCGGCACGCTCGACCAGGCGCTGGCCGCTGCTCGCCACCTTTATACACTTCACACGCGCATTCGCGGCGCGATGCCCGAAGACGTCGCGCGTTGGAAACGCGGTTCGCACTACGAAGCCAATCAGATCGCAGCGTTGCGTTGGGTCTTCGCGACCCTCGTCGAAAGTGCCGTCCTGGCCCACGATTGCGTTCTTCCGCCGCTCGCCGCCGCCGAGCGGGAGCAGTACTTCCAGGAATGGAAGACGCTGGCCGCACTCTTCGGACTTCCTGCCGCTTCGCTGCCGGAAGATTGGCCGGCCTTTGAAGCGTATAACAACGCGATGCACGACTCTGACGAACTGGGCGTGAGCGGCAAAGCGCGCGCAATGGCGCACAATCTCCTCGCCGGAGCCGGTTCCTGGGTTCGGCTGCCGAATTGGTATTGCGCCCTCACCACGGAGTGGATGCCCGAGCGCTTCCGCCGCGAATTTGCCCTGCAATTTGGCGTGCCAGAGCAGCAAGCCGCCGCACGCGCTCGGCGCCGCTTGCCCGCAATCTACCGGCGCCTGCCGGCCGCAATTCGCTTCACGGGTCCCTGGCGCGAAGCGCAGGCGCGCCTGGCTCGGCGTCGGGTGGGCGCGCTCACCCGCTTGAGCAATCGCTTCTGGATCGGCCGGCCGCTGTTGCCCTTCGGCAACAGCCTGTGATTGCCTTCCTCGGGCGGCGCAAAGTTGTCAACATCCTCAGCGGATTTGCTTTGCGTGCCGAACCGCAAGGCGCGACAATAGCGAGATGAAATCGATGCGATTTTTCTTCCTTGCTCTGCTGGTTGTCTCCACGGCCGTGCCGCCGCTGCATGCGCTGGACAAACAGCCTGCCGGGGCGTATCACGCGCGTCGCGTCGCGTTGGCAGCCGAGCTGCATGGTGGGGTCGCAGTGCTTTTTGCCGCGGAAGAACCGGTTTTGGATTTCATGCCCTACCGGCAGGATTCGAACTTCTACTATTTGACCGGCTGGAACGAACCGGGCGCGGCGCTGATGATTGTCGGCGACGCGCCGCAGGCGTCTACGCCTCGCGCATACAGAGAGATTCTTTATCTTCCCGTGCGCAATCTGCGAACCGAGAAATACACAGGCGTGAAAATGGACGCCGCAACGCCTGACGTGACTGAAGCCTCCGGCGTGGATCACGTGGAGTCGATGACCGAGCTGCCCGCGGATCTGACCCGGCTGGTCGCTTCCGATCACGCGTTGGCCACGAATCTATGGACGCAGCCCGATTCGACGGCGGCCGCAGCGCTCATCAACTTCACAGCCACAACTCTGGGAACCAATGAAGTGCCGCAGCCTCACGACGTGACCACCTTGACCATGCCGCTCCGCCAGCTCAAGGATGAGGGAGAGATCGAGCTCATCAAGAAATCCTCCGCTGCGTCCATGCTGGCGCAGCGCGTGATGATGAAGTGGTGGGTGAAGGCGAGCATGACCGAGCGTGCCGTTGCCGGTGCCATGACCGCCGTGTGGATGGAAAACGGATGCGAGCGGCCAAGCTACGCTCCCATCGTGGGCTCCGGAATCAATTCGACCATTCTGCATTACTCGGCCAACGACCGCACCATGCAGGATGGCGACATCCTGCTCGTCGACGCGGCCTGCGAATACTCCATGTACGCCGCCGATATCACGCGCACCGTGCCGGTGAATGGTCATTTCACTCCGCGCCAGCGAGAAATTTTTAACGTTGTGCTCGGCGCTCAGCAGGCGGCCATCAATGCGTTCGTGGCCGGCAAGTCCACCATCAACGATCGCGACCGCCACGACCCGAACTCGCTCGATACGGTGGCTTACAACTACATCAACACGCACGGAAAAGACCTGCACGGCCAGCCGCTCGGCCAGTATTGGCTGCATGGCCTTGGCCACATGATGGGCATCGACGTCCACGATCCAGGCGTCTACCCGGTGGTGCTCAAGCCGGGGATGGTCTTTACCATTGAGCCGGGCGTCTATATTCCCGATGAAAAGCTCGGCGTGCGCATTGAGTGCGACTTCCTCGTCGGACCGGATGGAAAGCTGATCGACCTTGATGCTGCGCTGCCGCACACCGCCGATGAAGTCGAAGCGGTGATGCAGGGAAAATGACCGCAACATGAACATCGACCCGCGCGACGCTCTGCCCCCCGAGCAGCTTGATGCGCTCAGCCGCGCTTTCAGCGACCAATTGCTCGCATGCCTCGACGAGTGTGCCCGCGGGCGTCGCGGGTTGTTCTCTGAGTATGTCAGCGAAGATGAAGAGGAAACCAGCTGGCCCGAGGCGACCAGGCTTCGAGAACTGGCCGTAGCGTTACAAAACGTTTTCTCCCAGAACGATCAGCGCAACGCCCTCTGCGACGAATTCCTTGACCTCTGCACCATGCACGGTGAAAGCCATCCCGGCGAACGGAAGCTGGCGCGAGCGTTTCTCGAGCGCATCGAACGCGGCGACGTCGGCACGCCCACCGAAGAACAGCAAAAGCCGTGGTAGCGCAAAACCCGTTCCGCTGCCCGCACCAGCGCCGCTACCACTGCACTCCCGGGTACAAGCTCGGCATGCGATAAGCGTGGTACTGGTCGGCGCCCGGCGTCGCGCCCTGCCACACCACCTGCGAACCATCCGGACTCAGCTCCTGCACGATGGCTCCGCTGGGCGTCGCGCAAAAATTCACTTCCATATCGTTGTTCGCCATCAGCTCAGCATTGCCGCCAAAAAAGCTGAAGTACGAAGGCGGCGGAACGTAATGCGTGATCATCGTCGCTGTCATGCTGGTCTCGTTCATCTCCAGCACCGGCATCGTCGAATAGCATTGCAACGACACAGGTGAGTACGGCTTGCAATATACCGCCCTCGGCGGGAACATCCGGTCGTTGCCGTTGTCCATCAACCCGAGACGAAACACGCCGGTCGTATTGGGCGTGAAGTAATTCATCCCGTGCTGCGCATAAAACCAGTCGGTCGGATCGGTCCTGTTCACCAGCTTGAAGTCGCCGCCCTCGCCCAGCCGCCACATCACCGCGCCTGAGCCGGTGCCGTCGAGGAAGTTGATCTTGATAATCCAGTTCTGATGACGCATCGAGAGCAGCAGATTGTGATCGTCGCTTGAATAGAGCATGCCGTTTGAGTGCGTCCAGTCGGGCCAGTTCATCGGTCGCCGGTTGATATCCAGATGATCGAAAGTGTTCCACACCCAGTCGGGATTGAAGTTCTGGTCCACATCCACGATCACATCGCCGATCACTTCGGTCGCGCCCGTTGTTCCTGCGAGATTGCTGAATGCTCGTTGATAAGTGCCGAGCAGGACCAGGTGTCCGTTCGGCAAGTGCAGCACGTCGTGGTGAAAACTACCCAGCTTGTACACATTGCCTTCCGCATCATGGAAGTTCTCCGCTGCGAGCTTCTGGTTGAGCGTGGCAACGGTCAGGCTGTTCACCGTGTTGCCCGCCAGATCAATCTCCCTCACCTCGTTGATCAGGCTGGGGCTCAGGCCCGTAGTGATCGAAGAGAGATACGAAATCACCATCAGCAGGTTGCCGTTCGGCAGCAGTTGAATTCCCTGGATGTAGTCGTTTGAACTGTGCGAATAGCTGTACGTCCAGATCACGTTGCCACTCAAATCGGTGGCGAAGACCTGGCTGTCATTCGCCGGCTGAATCGTATTCCACATCTCGATGCCCGGCTGAGGCGTTCCTCCGCTGGGCGTCGTGACATTCACCGCCGAGGTCGCCGGTGGCGCATCGGTCGTACACGTGTGGTCGGTGTCGTTGTAGGTGGCGCCATTCGCCAGCGTCACCTGGGCGCGCATGTGATACGGCGTCTGGCCCTGCATTCCGGCCACGTAAATCTGCGTTTCGCCGCCGTCTGCCGTGGGTGTCGGCACCTGCCACGTGGTCAATCCGTAGCCTGTCGTTTTCCCGAACTGAACCGCCATCTTTCCCGGCGCGGGCAGATAAAGCGAGTACCGCGCCACCAGCGGATTGCCGAGCTCAAACGGACAGGTGACTGTAGCAGGCGCGATAATCGACACCACCGCCGTAGCGTAATCCTGCGTGGCCGACCCGGTGAGCGCCACGGTCACGGTCAGGTTCTCGCTTTGCGCTACCGTTGCCGGCGCCGTGTAATTGCCGCTGCCGCTTACCGTGCCCGTACCGGCGTTGCCTCCCTGCACGCCTTCCACCAGCCACTCCGTCTGGCCGCCGCCGCTCTCGGTCGCAGTGAATTGGACCTTCTGGCCCGGCGCCAGCGCCACGTACTGCGGAGAAACGGTGACTGACCCGCCTTGGCCCGCAGTCGGCGGCGCGCTCGTGGGAGGGCTTGGATCAGGGCCTTGCGATTCTTGCGGAGTGGAGCGGTACGCTGCATTGCATCCGGCGAGGAGCGTCAGCGACGCGAGGCATAACGCTGCACGGGGAAGATGTGCGCATTTGTCCATGCTTTTGGCCAGAGAGATTCCCATTCCTTTGTGCCCCGGACTACCAGGGAATGGGAGCTTCGAGCTGCGTTGTCTCCGGCGCTACCAGCGCACGCCGAAGCTGATGGGAAGTACTTTGGTGTCTTTGTCGATTGTCACGGGTGGTAGACCATTCGCCGACTTGCCTACGATCGCCGGTGAGAGCACATCGAGGTAACGGACCTCGGCAAAGAGCGCGGTGGTACTCTCGCCGTACATGCCCCCCAACCGGTGCTGGAATCCCCCGCCAACGTTAAACCCGCCCTGGTTGCTTGAGAAGTGGCCCACAGTGCCTGGAACATATCCGATGCCGCAGGTAAAGTAGGTGCAGAACTCCTGCGCCATCGGAAACGTGAACGTGGTGACCTTCCGGTAAAAGCCTCCGCCGCCGGTCACGTACACGTCATTTGTAGCCTTGGGAGCCAGGTCGACCACGGGATCAACGGTGAATGACCAGATGTGCGCGTTGCCGCCGGTTGCTTCTCCGTTGGTTTCGGCAATCAGTGCGCCGGGCAGCTTGTCGTCGAGAAATTGATACTCGATCAGCGTCGAAAAATGCGGATCGAACCTCACGCCCCCGCCGACCGTCAAATTGAAGCCATAGGTGACGCTGCTGCTGATGGGCGCGTTGAAGCCGCCCCCCGCCTCAAAGGTGAGACGGTGAAAAATCCCTTTCTTCTCGCCGCCGCCGTTTCCACCGCCGTTGCCGTACTGCCCTGAAGCAGCAGCCGAAGGTCTCGGCGCCGGCGCTTCGGGCAATGCCAGTTCGGCAACCTGCGCCGTGCCCGATTGGCTCGACGAATAGCTTGTGTCGCTCGCCTGACTAGAGCTCGCCTGACCAGAGCTCGCCTGATCCTGGGAAGGAGCAGTAGACTGCGCGTTCGCAACATAGCACGTGAACAGAACCACAGCTGCAGCCAAACCGGCGCACCGCGCCAGCCGCATCCAAAAGGTGTACGACATGGAAAACACCTCAAGCATCGAATTTTGTTCAACTTCGGGGGAAACGGAATGCCTAACTAGGGTTAGACACAAAATTCCGTTAGAGGTTGCTCACCTGGAATATTGTTTCCCGCTGGATGAGATTCCTCGCGCCTGCGGAAAGTTGCAAAGCCCCGCACCATGCGACAGCCTCGCCGGTCCCAGTCTATATATATGAACTGGAAGAACGGAGCATGGCTGCAATGCAGCATCGGCGGCCGACCCCAATGAGCTCGGCCAACCTCGCGAACTCCGCTAGCTCCGCGAACTCCGTCAACCCCGCTCACCCCTGGATATCGAATTGCTCCGGGTGCAGCGTCTGGTCGCTCTTGACCAGGACATTCTTCCCAATCAGCTCCTCAAAATCGTTCAGCCAGCGATTGCCGTTCGATTTCAGCACCTTCACCGTTTCAGGATTCACGCGCAGCAACACATCGGTATTCTCAAAATGCTTCCGCATTTTGCGCATCTCGATGTAGATCTCGTTGCACACGGTGGCCGGGCTCTTCACCATGCCGGTGGCCTGGCAGGTCGGGCAGGCCACGCTCAGCGTCCGCTCCAGCGACTGCTTCACCCTCTTGCGCGTGATCGCCACCAGGCCGAAGTCGTTGAACTGCAGAACCTTTGTCGGCGCGCGGTCGTTCTTCAGCGCTTCTTCCAAAGCTGCCATCACCTTGTAGCGATTCTTGCGCTCGTCCATGTCGATAAAGTCGATCACGATAATACCGCCCAGGTCGCGCAACCGGATCTGGCGAACAATCTCCGGCACCGCATCCAGGTTGGTCTTGAGAATCGTGTCCTCCAGACGCGCCGACTTACCCACATACTTGCCGGTATTGATGTCGATCGCCACCAGCGCTTCAGTCTGGTTGATCACGATTGATCCGCCACTCTTGAGCCAGACCTTCGACCGCAGGGCCTTCGAAATCTCGTCCTGAATGCCGAAGTGCTCGAACAGCGGCGTCTCCTTGGTGTAGAGCTTCACGCGCCGCATCAGCGAGGGCGAAAAGCGATTCAGGAAGCGCACGATTCGTTCGTAGTCCTCTTGCGTGTCTACCCAGATGGACGCGAAATTCGCGCTCACTTGGTCGCGCAGAATGCGCTCAATCAGCGACAGGTCATGATAAATCAGCGCCGGCGACTTGGAGGAATCCGAGCGCTGCTTGATCTCGTTCCAGAGATTCATCAGGAAGCGCAGATCGGCGCGTAGTTCCGCCTCCGATGCGCCGTCGGCCGCTGTCCGCACGATAAATCCGCCTGAAGCCTCTCCCCGCTCGTTCATCAGGATCCGCTTGAGGCGGCGACGTTCGTCGTCCGAAGCGATCTTGCGGCTTACGCCAACGTGGGTCACCGTGGGCATGAAGACCAGGAACCGGCCGGGCAGTGCAATGTGGCTCGTGATGCGCGCGCCCTTCTTGGCGATGGGCTCTTTTGCGATCTGCACCAGGATCTCCTGTCCCGCTTTCAGCAGATCGGAGATGATCGGCAGGTCCGTGGTCTGCGCCGAGCGGCGCGATGGGCCACGGCGACCGCCCTGCATGCCTCTCCCGCGTTGTCCTCGCCCGCCATGCTCGCGGCGATCCCGACCGGGCGCTGGCTGCGTCCCCGTCGGGGCTTCTTCTTCAGCGACTTCAACATCCTCTTCTTCGTCCGCCTTTTCGTCGAAGTTCATCTGAATGCGGTGATCCAGATGAGCCTCCTGCAGCATCTCGCCCAACTCGCCAGTACGCAGATGCGAGGGCAGTGTCTGCTCCTCGTAATCATCCAGGTCGTGCACTTCCGGCTTGTGCCGCCGCCCATGCGGCGCGGACTCAAGTTCCTCGCCTTCGATCACCTCTTCCTCGATGACGCCGTTGCCCGGAGCATAGGACGAGGCTTTCGCTACCGGTGCGGTGGTGGTTCCAGCCGCAGCCTCATCCTCCTTCTTCTTCTTGCCGCCAAATCCAAACAGCCGGAATCCCGTCGGAGTCGAAGGGTCGATGTTATGCGATGCAGACGCGTCCGCTTCCTCTTCAGGGTCCGCGGGGCTTGCCGACTCCTCTTCGCCAGGCCGATGGCCGGTGGCCGTGGAGAACGGGAACTCCTCAAACTCAGGCTCGTCTCCGTCGGCGCTTTCCTCATCTTCCGGCGCGGCCGTCTCCTCGGACGGCGATTCAATCGAGTCCGCGGCCAGGCTTTCCTCTTCGAACTCAAAATTCGCTTCCTGAGCCTCGGCCATTTCAAGTTCACGGAGAGACGGCGGCGCCGCCTCATCATCGTCTACCGCGGGTTCCTCGTGCTCCAGGTATCCGGGATGCTCCGCCGAAACGTCGGCTTGCGACTCCTCCGCGTCCCCACGAGCCGGCTCTGCTTGGCGGCGATGCTTTGAGATCGACTCTCCGGGCAAAAGCCCGCTGCCGTCCCACGCAATCGGCGCCTCAATTAATGTCGATGGTCTCGATGTGTATGTCCGGCGCGGAGGCATGGCCCGTTCCGGTGCAGCTTCTGGAGCATCGGCACCGGGCGCGCCACCATATTTCGAGAGCGACTCCCCCGGAAGCAAAATCGCTTCCTGAGCCTGATGTCCCCGCGGCCGCTGTGGCACCGCATGCGTCTCGAGCGCATGAATCACCGGAAACTCTACGGCTTCAGGATGCAGTTCAACCGGTGCGGGTGATTTCGATTCGAATTCTGTTTCCGGCCCGGCTTGAGGGTTTATCCCCCGGCCCCCACGGCGGCGTCGCCGGCCTCGCCAGCGGCGCGCTCCCATCTCGTCGGGCGCCTGTGGCATTCCCGGCTGGCTTGCATGCACGGTTGATTCTGAAGCAGGTGAGCTGACGGGTTCCGCAGCGGCTTCCTCGGTCGGCCGGTATTCCCGGGCCGGCGCCGGCATGTGCTCGCTTCGTTGACCCCCGCGTCCGCCGCGTTCCTCGTGCCGGCCTCCGCTGCGGTCGCCAGGATGCGCCTGCCGAGCTTCGCGAGGAGCCGGCTCGGCCGGTCCGCTCGCTGCGGCTTTTTCCAGCTCGTCGGACTCTTCCTGGTCTTCGAGCTCAATAAAGTCGGTTACGTAGAGGAACGCATCGCGCTCCAGGCCAAGGTCGACAAATGCCGACTGCATGCCCGGTAAAACCCGCGTCACACGGCCTTTGTAAATGGAACCCGCGAGGGTATATTCGTTTTCGCGTTCGTAGTAGATTTCCGCGAGTTGATCGTCTTCTAAAATCGCAAGCCGCGTCTCATGCGGCGTGCTGGAAATGCAAATTTCTTTTGCCATCGTACCTTTCCGTCCGGCAGCGCAAGGCTGACCGTACCCACGGCAAGGTTCGATGGACGCGCGCTTCAATAGCGTAGGAAGGAATGGGCGGACTACCGAATTGAAGCTGGCGTATCGGCGAGAGCGCGGCGGCCTGCCCCATGGGCGGCCGACCAGGCTGAAGAAGCCGGACGGGCTGCTGATTGCAGTGATCCGATGTCAGAGAGTTTGTGGCCGCCCTGCCCGGTGTTCCCGGCGGGGCCGTTCGACCAGCGGCTAATGCAAGGCGCCTTCGCGAAAGGGAGCCGGGGAAGCTGCCTCCCGAAATCTCAAAGCGATCCTTGCAATGTGCGAGCCGCAAGTGGTCTTCCCCTCTCTGCGTACTCATAAACCCAATCCTGCCAGGCGCGATCCATCGGGACCATGCCGGCGAATTACTTGAAACATCCTTCCTTAGCGGTCCAGAGCAATACTCAATTGCTCCATCGCCGGGAAAGAGGCGAACTTTCTGGACGACATCTGAACCCAACTGGATCGAGATGCGTCAGTTGACGAACCGGCGCATGCGGACATTCATTGCCACCCCCAGCGCCAGGAACGTGAACAGCACCGAAGATCCGCCATAACTCATTAAAGGTAGAGGGATTCCGGTGACGGGCATCAGCCCGATGACCATGCCTACGTTGACCAGAATCTGAAAGGTCAACACAGCCACGATTCCCATGATAATGAGGGAACCAGACAGGTCTGCGGCTGTTTGAGCGTTTTGAATCAAACGCATCAATACTAGGAAGTATAGCAGTAGCACAAAAACCGCGCCCACAAACCCGTGTTCCTCGCTGAAGGCCGCAAAGATGAAGTCGGTGTATGGAATCGGCAGGAAATACCCCTGGGTTTGTGTGCCTTTTTCCGTTCCTTTACCCCAGATGCCCCCGGATCCCACTGCAATCAAAGACTGATTGATCTGGTAGCCGGAGCCGCGAGGATCGTTTGCCGGGTTAATGAAGCTGGTCAGCCGGGCCTTCTGGTACGGCTTCAGCAGCTTTCCGCTCGACCAGACTCCGCCGGCAAGCACCAGGAAACAGGTGATGAGAATAGCCGCCTGCTTGAAGCTGATTCCTCCCAGAAACAGTCCAGCAATCAGGATGGGCGCATAGGTAAGCGTGGTGCCGAGGTCCGGCTGAATCAGGACGAGAATCATGGGAATGCCGACCATGGCAAACGCCTTGAAAATGTCACTCCATGTCAGGTTGCGCGCGCCGAGGTTGGCAAAGTAGCGCGCGATCACGAGAACCAGCACCAGCTTCACCCATTCGGAGGGTTGAAACTGCACCGGGCCAATCCCGATCCAGCGCCGTGCACCCATCACTTTGTGCCCGATCAACTTCACCAGTACCAGCGAAACCAGAAAAATTCCATAGGCCCAGGGAGCCCAGTCGAGCAGCCGGTGATAGTCGATTTTCGCCAGAATGAACATGCCGGCAACGCCGCCTGCGATGAAAAGCATCTGCTTGCTTTCAAAGCTCGCGAACCGGGTGTGCATGGTGGTGGAGTGAACCTCGATTAGCGAAATGCCGCACAGCGCAAGCACCATGAGGAGCAGGGCCCAGTCGAAGTCACGGAAACTGAGGATGCGTCGCATTCGAGCTAGGGATCTTTCCGGCGAATCGCCAGCGCCGAAGCCAGCTCCGACGGGTTCACAGCGGAACCGCCCGCAACGCGCGGCGAGACAGGCTTGTTCTTTGGTCTCGAATCAGAAATTGATGCCGCAGCATTCTCGGCTACAATTCCGTCCCGGCCCAAAAAGAAATGTCCACCCTGCAGACGCGTAGCACCTTGGGCGACCGTATTGTTGCCCTTGCCCGGTGGCGGGTTCGGCACAGACCACAAGGCGCCGACCTCTACAGGTGATGCGGGCGCGGCCGCCTTTTCCGGTGGCAGGTTGTTTGCTTCGCGGCGCTTCTTATCGACATAAGCCTTTACCACCTGCGCGCCGATACGCGCTGGGTAATAGCTGAAGTCGCCATGCATCCACAGCACCACCACCACCAGTTCCGGATTTCGCCGCGGCACCACCCCCACGAACCATACGTTCGGGGCGGTTTCTTTGCCTTTGAGTCCCGATGCCTTCAGAAACGCGTCGCTGATCACCTCTGCCGTGCCTGTCTTGCCAGCCAGGTCGATGCCGTTCAGATGCGCCGAGACGGCGGTATGGAATGGCCCTGGCTCCGTGATCTGCGCCATTGCGTCGGTGATCAGCATCCAGTTCTGCGGATCCATGGGTACGTTGGCATCGCCTGATCCCGGGAAGCTCTCGAGAATTCCTTTGTAGAAATCCGGAGAAATCTTGGAAATCTCGTCGGGAAACACTACATGCGGCCGCACCATGTGGCCGTCGGAGGCAACCCCGCTGATGTAGCGCGCCAGTTGGATCGGTGTGGCCTCGATGGCGCCTTGCCCGATACCCACCGAGATGGTCTCGCCCGCGTACCACTTGTGGTGGTAGGCATGCATCACCCACTCGGCCGAAGGCATCAAACCCGGCTGTTCGTCAGGCAGGTCGATGCCCGTCTTCTGTCCGAACCCGAACATCTTGCCATATCTGGAAATCGTGTCGATGCCCAGCTTGTCGGCCAGCGTGTAGAAGAAGGTGTCGCAGGAGTCCGGAATCGCCGTCTCGATGTCTTCGGGCCCATGATGGCGGTCGCAGTGGTAAAGGTGCCCGTAAAAATCTGCACCGCCGTTGCAAAAAACATGCAGGTTTTGCGCGACGCCTTCTTGCAGCCCTGCCACCGACATCAGGACCTTGAACACCGAGCCGGGCGCGAGCTGCGCCTGGATCGCTTTGTTCATCAGCGGATGGTCAGGATCGGTGATCAGCTTGTTCCAGTCCGCCCTGTCGATCTTGATGGCAAACTCGTTGGGATCGAAGCTGGGCCGCGAAACCATCGCCAAGATCTGGCCGTTGCGCGGATCCATCGCCACAATCGCGCCCTGGCGGTCGCCCAGGGCGAGCTCGGCAGCGCGCTGCAGATCGTTGTCGATCGTCAGCCTCAGATCCTGTCCCGGCACAGCGTGCTGGATGCCGAAATAACCCACTTCACGTCCGTGGCTGTCTACGATCACTTCACGCGAGCCGTCCTGACCGCGAAGTAGCTGATCGTAGGTTTCCTCCACCCCTGCTTTGCCCACCACGTCGCCCGGTTCGTAGTACGCGAAGCGCGGGTTGTTCAAATCTTCCTCGCTCACTTCGCCCACGTAGCCGATCAGGTGCGCGGCAAAACCGTCGCGCGGATAAAGCCTGCGCTCCACGTCGATGGTTTCCAGTTCGGGCAGCTCGTTGCGGTGCGCCGCGATAAACGCTTGCTCATCGGCAGTCACATCCTCTTTGATCGGGATGGGCTGATATCCGGGCTCGGAGCGGTAATGGCGCAGCGTGGCCTGCAGATCGTCCAGCTTCAGATCGAGGCCCTTGGCAATCAACGGCAGGTCGGCCTGCACATTTTTGTTCTGCTCCCGCACCAGGAAACAGGTCACCGACGGATAGTCATCGACAATGATCCGGTTATAGCGATCGAAGAGCTTGCCGCGCGGAGCCAGGATCGGCTCCTGGCGAATGCGATTCTGCTGTGCCAGCACGCGATAGTTCTGTACATCCAGCACTTGCAGGCGCCACAGCCCCCCGATCAATGCCAGCATCATCAAAAGGATGCCGTATTGCACCACCGTCAGCTTGAGGGTGGGGAGTTTTTCACCGCGATTGCTGCCTGAAACCATGCCCTTTTCCTAAGAATACCCCGAGATCAATCTTTCGCCCGCTCTCCCACGCGTCACCCTGCATTACTCTCGTTTTCTTGCTCTCTCGCTCCCTGTCTTTCTACTCCCTATTCCCTGATCTGAAGACGATCCAGCACCGGAAACAGCACCAGCCCAACCACCGAGTTGCCCACAGCGCGAAAGAGCTCTGTGAGCCAGCTCCACTCGATCGCCAGTCCCAGCATGAAACGGCTAACAAAGAGGTAAATCGCGCTCGAAACCAGCGAAAGCACGAAGATCAGCAGCACGCGAACTGTGTGATTATCCACTTCAACGCGAATGCCCACTGAAGCTGCCAGAAACCCGACAGCCGTTTTGGCGATGCCGTTGATCCCGATGGCGTAATGCGAGAGCGCGTCTTCAAACAGGCCCATCACTGCGCCAATCACCGTGCCTTGGACTGGATTGCGGCGTCCCAGCGCGAAGTAAACGGTGATCACCAGGGGCAGATCGACCCAGGCGAAGCGCCCCAGAATGCGCGGCAGCCACGCCTGCAGCACCAGCGCTACCAGCGGAACCAGCGCGTAAATCAGCAGCGGATAGCGGTGGATCTCGAAATCACGCCGGGCATCTGCGCCGAGCAAGGCCATAGCTATAGATTCCTCTGCGGCGGAGTTTGCGGCGTGGAATGGGATGCAGGCGCGGCTTTGCTGCCCGCGCCTGAAGGGGCGTGCGAGGCGGATGAATTGTCTGCGCCGGTGCCCGAACCAGCCGGCGGATTTGTGGCCGATGGCGGAGTGTAGGCAGCGCCTGGCGAGAATTCATCGGGATGTAAAGGCTGTGGCGGCGGTGTCGCCGGATTTGGGTTTGTATCGTCGTAAAGTGGCTGCTTGTCCGGCGGCAGGCTGGGATCGACCAGCCCGGGCAGCTTCTCGCCCATGATCTGCGCCGCCTTCAACTGGTCGCTGATGGTGGCGGCCTCCGCGCCCTTGAGATTCTCGCTGGTAGCGATGTCCTGCTGATCCTGCTTGGAAAAGCGCGGCTCGGTTGAGGTAATCACCAGCACTTCGTCGAGGCGATCGAGATGCGTTGCCGGCTTCAGGTAGATGTCGACGAGCCCATCGTTGTCCGGATCGGTAGCCACCCGTTCCACCACTCCAACCGGCAACCCGCGCGGAAAGATCAGGTCGCCTCCCGCCGTCAGCACATTTTCCCCGGGCTTGATTCGCTGGTCGGCCGTCACGCCCACCACTTCCAGCCGGCCTGCCACGTCGCCCTTCAAAACTCCCCGGATGCGCGTCGTTTCCAGAATCACTCCCGCGCCGCTCGTCGGATCGTTCACCGCCAGCACCTGCGCCGAGTAGGGAAACACGTCGCGCACTTTGCCCACGATTCCGTCGGACGTAATCACCGCCATATCCGGCTTCAGGCCGTTGTGTGCGCCTTTGTCGATATAGAAAACATGCGAGCGGTCGCTGCCGCTGGAGCCGTAAACCTGCGCCGGCACGGTGGTGTAAATGTATTTCTCCTGAAAGCCCAGCATTGCCTGCAGCCTCTGGCCCTGGCGCGCGTCTTCAAGCAATGCGGCTTGTTCCAGCCGAAGCCGGTCCACCGTCTTCTGTAGATCCTGGTTCTGTTGGCGCACGTGAATCAGGTCGAAGTAATCGGTCCACAAGCCGGTGCTTCCAATTTTGGTGGCATGAATCAGCCGCTCCGGCGGCGAAACTACGGCGTTGGCCCACAAACGAATCAGCCTGACGCTTTTCGGATCTACCGTGTCCAGCGTGCTGCGGCCATAGCTGGTCCGGCGCACCTGCACAGCCAGGCCCGCAATCTGCACCACCAGGAAGGCGAGCAGCACCACAAGATTCCGATAGCGAGTGAATAGCGAATCCATAAAAGCCAGGGTTCAGGAGTCAGGTGTCAGGGGTCAGCGCAGGTAATGAGAAAGAAAGCAAGGCAGTCAGTTTCTGATCCCTGACCCCTGGAACCTTTTCCCTGCCTCAATCGATCTTGATTTTCCGCAGCAGGCGGAAGTCTGAGAGCATCTTGCCCGTGCCCAGAACCACGCTGGCCAGCGGATCGTCCGCCACAGAAACGGGAAGCCCTGTCTCCTCGCGAATGCGCTTGTCAAGATTCTTGATGAGCGCCCCGCCCCCGGTCAGCACAATGCCGCGATCCGAAATATCGGCCGACAACTCAGGCGGCGTACGCTCCAGGGCCACACGGATGGCGTTCATGATCACGGCGATACACTCGCCCAGCGCCTCACGAATCTCGCTGTCGTCGATGGTGATCGTCTTGGGCACGCCCTCAATCAGGTTGCGCCCCTTGATCTCCATGGTCAGCGGCTTGTCAAGCGGATAGGCCGATCCGATGTCGATCTTGATCTGCTCGGCCGTGCGCTCGCCGATCAGCAGGTTGTACTTCCGCTTCAGATAATTGGTGATGGCCTCGTCCATCTGGTTGCCGGCCATGCGCACCGAGCGCGAATAAACAATGCCGCTCAGCGAAATCACGGCGATGTCCGTCGTTCCGCCGCCGATATCCACCACCATGTTTCCCGAAGGCTCGGTGATGGGCAGCCCCGCGCCGATCGCCGCCACCATCGCCTGTTCCACCAGGTACACCTCGCTCGCCTTGGCGCGGTACGCCGAGTCCTCCACCGCGCGCTTCTCCACCTGCGTAATCTCCGAAGGCACCCCGATCACGATCCGCGGATGCACCAGCATCTTGCGGTTGTGCGCCTTCTGGATGAAGTAGTTGAGCATCTTCTCGGTGACTTTGAAGTCGGCGATCACGCCGTCCTTCATGGGCTTGATGGCCACGATGTTGCCGGGCGTGCGTCCCAGCATCTCCTTGGCCTCCTTGCCTACGGCTTCCACCTCGCCGGTGTTTTTGTTGATGGCGACGATGGAGGGCTCATTGACAACAATGCCCTTGCCTGCCGCGTAAACCAGGGTGTTGGCGGTGCCGAGATCAATCGCCAGGTCGCTCGAAAACATGCTGAAGAGCGAACGTAAGCTATGCGACCGCGAGGAGCGTGAAGTGTAACCGTTCACTGACATGGAGAAACTGAATCTACCTCAAAAAACCTGAAATTTTGGATCTGCCTTAATGCCTATTGTACGGCCAGTCGCCTTTCGCCGCAGGCATCTTCCACGACCGTCGCAAACCTGCGTACCGTAAAGCGTGCCGGTTTAGTCAACAGCAGCCCGCGCAATTGGACTCGCGACCTTCCTTTCTGGTCGGAGGAGCGGCAACAGGATTATGCTGTTCTCCGGACTCCGTCCAGCTTGGGAACTGGAATAGCGGTCGATCGACCGGGCTACTCCCCGTTCCCTACTGGCTACTCCCTGAGGCATTATGACCCATCCCACATATCACAATCTCATCGGCGGCCAATGGCTCCGGGCCGCAAGCGGCAAAACCATCCTCAACCTCAACCCCGCTGACCACTCCGACGTCATCGGCGCGTTCCCCTCCTCGCAGGCCGAAGACGTGGCTCTCGCCGTAGCCGCCGCGAAGAAGGCCTTCGTCGCCTGGCGCTTGGTTCCCGCACCCAAACGGGCAGAAATGCTGCTGCACGCCCGCGAAATCCTCATCCAGAACAAGGAGAAGTACGCCCGGGATATGACCCGCGAAATGGGCAAAGTGCTGGTCGAGACGCGTGGCGACGTGCAGGAAGCCATTGACGAGGCGCTCTATGTGTCGGGTGAGGGAAGGCGGCTCTTCGGCGTCACAACCCCCAGCGAGCTGCCCAACAAGTTCGCCATGAGCGTGCGCATGCCTGTCGGCGTCGTCGGCCTCATCACGCCGTGGAACTTCCCCATGGCCATCCCCAGTTGGAAGCTCTTTCCCGCCCTCGTCGCCGGCAACACCTGCGTCATCAAACCTGCGACTGACACGCCGCTTTCCACCTACAACCTCATCCAGGCCCTGGTCGATGCCGGCCTGCCTCCTGGCGTGGTCAACATCGTCTCCGGAACCGGTTCCGCAACCGGCTCAGCGCTCGTCGAGCATCCCGACGTGCGCGCCATCAGTTTCACCGGGTCCAGCGCCGTCGGTTCGCTGGTCGCGCAGCGCGCCGCCGCTACCTTTAAGCAGGTATCACTCGAAATGGGCGGCAAAAACGCCCAGATCGTTCTCGACGACGCCAATCTCGATCTCGCCCTCGACGGCGCGCTCTGGGGAGCATTCGGCACCACCGGCCAGCGCTGCACGGCCACCAGCCGCATCCTGCTGCAAAAGGGGATTGCCGCCGAGTTCACCGCCAAGTTCGTCGCCCGCGCCAAAAAGCTCAAGGTCGGTGACGGCCTCGATGAGTCCATCGAAGTCGGCCCGCAGGTGAACGCCGCCCAGATCGAAACCTCAAATCTGTACGTCGACATCGCGAAGCGCGAAGGCGCCCAACTCCTCTGCGGCGGCCACCCGCTCACTGGCGGCGCCTACGCGCGCGGCACCTTCTTCGAGCCCACCGTCTTCGCCGGCGTCACGCCGCAAATGCAAATCGCCCGCGAAGAAGTCTTCGGCCCAGTCGTCGTGCTCATCGAGTTCTCAAGCTTCGAAGAAGCCGTCGAGATCGCCAACTCCATCGACTACGGCCTCTCCACCTCGCTCTACACCCGCAACGTGAACCGTGCCTTCGCCGCAATGCGCGACCTCGAAGCCGGCATCACCTACATCAACGCGCCCACCATCGGCGCCGAGGTGCATCTGCCCTTTGGCGGGGTCAAGCACACCGGCAACGGCCATCGCGAAGGCCTCGGCGCCCTCGACTTCTTCACCACCTGGAAGGCCGTCTACGTCGATTACTCCGACAAGCTCCAGCGAGCCCAGATCGATAACGCCGAATAATTTACGATCACCGTCAATGACGCACGCACTACTTTTTGTGCAGGTTTTCGGCCGAGGGGCTGTAAAGCGCCTCGAATCAGGCGGAATGTTCGCGGAAGTGGTGCGTTGCACACGTGAAACGTTCGCTTAAGTGGTTACGAATTGCATCAAAATGTAACCACCAGAGGTTGCGAATTTACGACGCAATGACCCCTCCAGGTGCCGAATAATTCGCAAATGACACCCTCGCAGGTTGCGAAATAGAGCAAAGCGCACCATGTAATTACCTGAAAGAGGAATTAAATGCAATTATTTGTACTCTAGAACGCGGATTTGCGCCTCATTTTGACGCGTTTTTGCGCGATTGTGCGGGGGGCCGATTGGGGAAGTTTCTGAGAACAGATTAAAGCACGACAATAGGAGAGCCGTCGAGAAGTTTCGCTAGCGAAAATGGCGATATGCCCAAAACGCTATTGCACCCCCCGGGCCCCATTTTTGATAACCCGAGTTAAACCTGCGTGGTTGGAAAAAGATATCCAGGACGAAATGGTCAATGCGAAGGCGCCAGTAACCATGAATCTTGTCGAAGCATAACGGAATTGGAATGGCGCTCCGCGCCCTGCACCTTCATGTCGCATGTGCTCACTGATCGGTTGTGCGGTCCTCGCTGTTCACAGCTCAAGCCGCTGCAAGGCACTAGAATGCGATTGATATGGAAACTGTTTACCTTCCCAACCCCACCCGCTACGACCACGCCAACTTCCGCCGCTGCGGCCGCTCCGGCCTCGTGCTGCCGGCCATCACCCTCGGCCTCTGGCAGAACTTCGGCGGCGCCGACGTCTTTGAAACCGGCCGCGCCATGATCCGCCGCGCCTTTGACCGCGGCGTCACGCACTTCGATCTCGCCAACAACTACGGCCCGCCCTACGGCTCAGCCGAAGAAAACTTCGGCGCCATTCTGCGCAAGGATTTCCGCAACCTGCGCAACGAGCTCGTCGTCTCCACCAAGGCCGGGTGGGACATGTGGCCCGGCCCCTACGGCATCGGCGCCTCTCGAAAATATTTACTGGCCTCGCTCGATGACAGCCTCAAGCGCATGGGCCTCGACTACGTCGACATCTTCTACGCGCACCGCCCGTGGAAGAATTGCCCGCTCGAAGAGACGATGGGCGCGCTCGTTTCCGCGGTGCATCAGGGCAAGGCGCTCTATGTTGGCATCTCGTCATACAGTCCCGAGCGCACGCGCGAAGCGGCGAAGATTCTCAAGCAGATGGGCGTGCCGCTCCTCATTCATCAGCCGTCGTATTCCATGCTGAACCGCTGGGTCGAGAACGGCCTGCTCGCCACGCTCGAAGAATTGGGAGTCGGCTGCATCGCATTCTCGCCGCTCGCGCAGGGCCTGCTGACCAGTAAATATCTGAAAGGCATTCCGGCAGACTCCCGTGCCAAATTCGAAGGCTCGTCGCTGCTCAAGGAGTTCCTGACCGAAAAGAACCTCAAGCGTGTGCGCGCTCTCAACGAAATCGCAAAGGGCCGCGGCCAGTCGCTCGCGCAAATGGCCATCGCCTGGGTGCTGCGCTCGCCGGCCGTCACTTCGGCGCTGATCGGCGCGCGCAATGTTGCCCAGCTTGACGACTCGCTCGATGCGCTCAAAAAGCTCAAGTTCACCGCCGCCGAGCTCAAAGAGATCGAAAGCTACGCGCAGGAGGGCGATCTCGACCTCTGGCGCGAAGCCCGGGAGACCATGGAGTAAGGCTGGGAACAGGGAATAGGGAACAGAAAGACAAAACAGCTGGCGATAAAACAGCAAGGAGCGATGCCTAGCTGCGCCCCTAGGTGTGAAGTGCCAACAGGTTGTTCCGATCAAGGCCCACCCCAGGCGCAAAACAAAGACGCGGCGAAGGTGGGGCTTGCGGAGTTACCTTTTGGGCCGCTTGTAGAAGGGTAGCGGGACTTGTTTGGCGCGGACGCGATTGCCGCGGACGTCGACGAGAACGTCAGCGCCGGATGCGGCGATGGCGGTGGGCACGAGCGCCATGGCGATATTGATTTTGAGGAACGGCGCGGGCGAGCCGGAGGTGACTTGCCCGATGGGTTCGCCTTCGAGCGAAAGCACCGGGTAGCCGTCGCGGGCGATGCCGCGCTCGATCATTTCGAGGCCGATGATACGGCGCTTCGGGCCGCCGGACTGCTGGACGGCGAGCAGAGCGTCGCGGCCGATGAATTCGCCTTTGTCGAGCTTGAGCCAGCGGGTGAGGCCGGCCTCGAGGACGTTGATGTCTTCAGAGATTTCGTGGCCGTAGAGGCTCATGCCCGCTTCAAGCCGCAGGGTGTTGCGCGCGCCGAGGCCGCAGGGACGTATGCCGAACTCCGCGCCTGCATCGAGCAGCGCGTTCCACATCTTGACGGTGGTTGGCTCGTCAGAGGGAATGTAGACCTCGAAGCCGCCTTCGCCGGAGTAGCCGGTACGCGCGATCATCGTGTTGGGAATGCCGGCGACTGTTCCCCAGGTGAACCAGTAGTTTTTGATGGCGGCGAGATCGGTGCTGGTAAGTTTTTTGAGCGTGTCGAGCGAGCGCGGGCCCTGCAGAGCGAGTTGCGAGTAGTAGGGCGAGTAGTTGCTGAGATGAATCCCGGGCCAGCGGCCGACCTGCTGCTTGATCCAGGCGAAGTCCTTGTCGGTGGTGCCGGCGTTGACGACGAGGAGATAGTCGTTGACGCTGAGGCGATGCACGAGAATGTCGTCGACGAAGGCGCCTTGCGGCGTGAGCAGCGCGGAGTAGTGGGCCTGGCCGTCGGCGAGCTTCGATGCGTCGTTCATAGTGATGTGCTGCACGGCGGCGAGCGAGCCCGCTCCGCGAAACTGGATCTCACCCATGTGGCTGACATCAAAGAGGCCCACGCCGGTGCGAACGGCCATGTGCTCCCCGATCAATCCAACGCAGAGGCCGCCGCCGGACGCGGGATATTCGACGGGCATGTCCCAGCCGCCGAAGTCGACCATCTTGGCTTTGAGAGCGCGATGCGTGGCGTTGAGCGCGGTTTTCTTGAGGGGCGTGGCGGCGGGTGCGGCGGCGGGTGACGGGACGGTCGACATGCGGATTCCTTTCGAGAGGCCTTGCTGTACCTACTCAACATAGGGACTGCGCGCGGGCCGGGTCAAACGTGGATGCCGGCGGGTAGGATGGATGGCGTTGGCGCAAAGGTGAGTTGTGCCACGGAAAGGTGCACGCGTGGACCGCATACGAGGGATTGTGATGCTGCTCGCCGCCGCGGTGGCGACGTGGAAGGGATGGCAGATTCATCACGGAAAAGCGGCAGTGCTGGCTTACGTGCTGGGGGTTCTGGCGCTGGCAATGGGCGTGTGGGACCTGACGCGAAAGGTGCCCACGCCGCGTGTCTGATGGATTGTTTTTGCTTTTGACCGACAGCGCAGCCAAGTGGGGATATAATTCCGGCAACCTACGCCTATGGAATCCTTCGCTGTCTTTCTGGTACTGATCCCTGTCGCGTTGATCGCACTGCCGATTGTTGCGATTGTGACGTCGAACTCCCGCGCCACACAGCTGCGCGGAGAGATGAACGATTTGATCAACCGCCTCAGGTACCTGGAGGCGAGGCTGGAGAGCCTGGCGCAGCGGGCGGGCGCGCAAGGCGAGGCACCGCCGCAAGTGCCGGCACAGGCTGCTCAGCCTGCGGCTGTGCCGCCTGTGGCGCCGGTTGCGCCAGCCACGCGGCCTGCGGAAGCGGCAGTTCCGCCAGCGGCCGCCCCGGCATTCGTGGCCGCGCCGGCGGCTCCGTCGGCACCGCAATTTCCGGTTGCTGCGCCGCAGTTTCGGAGCCTGGAGCCTGCGCCTGCGGGCGATTCACGCTCGCTTGAGAGCCGCATCGGATCGCAGTGGTTCAACCGCATTGGCATTCTGGCTGTGCTGATCGGGGTGGCGTGGTTTCTCAAACTGGCCTTCGACAATCACTGGATCGGCCCGCTTGGACGGGTGATGATCGGGTTGCTCGCGGGCGCGGCGCTCATTGTGTGGTCGATGCGTTTTCAAAAACGCGGGTACGCGATTTTTTCCTATTCGCTGAAGGCGATTGGCAGCGGCACGCTTTACTTGTCGCTGTGGGCGGCGTTCCAACTCTATGCGCTGGTTCCGGCGGGCGTTGCCTTTGCCGCGATGATCGCGGTGACCGCATTCAACGGCTACATGGCATGGATCGAGGACGCCGAGCTGCTGGCGCTGTATGCCATTGCCGGCGGCTTGAGCACGCCGCTGCTTATTTCCACGGGCGGCAATCACGAGGTGGTGCTGTTCACTTATCTGCTGATGCTCGATCTCGCGGTGCTTGTGCTGGTGGCGCTGCGGCCCTGGTCGCGGCTGCTGTTTGTTCCCTTCGTGGGCACGGCGATTTTCATCTTTGGCTGGTGGAACACTTTTTATACGCAGGACCAGGCTGCGCGCACAGCCATTTTCTTCTGTTGCTTCTTTCTCGCATTTGCGCTGGCGCCGCGGCTGGTGAAGATCAAGCTCGATCCGGGCGGGAGCTTCCAGGCGTGGGACGGGCTTGTCTCGTATCTTCTGCCTCTCGCCAATGCGGGTCTGGGTTTTCTTGGATTTTATTCGTTATTGAGCCCTGTTACGGCTGACTGGGCCGGGCCGTGGCTCGCGGTGGCGTTTGCCGCGTTCTATTTGCTGCTGATGCGGCTGCCGGCGAGCGGCATTCTGCATGGAGGCGTGCCTACACTCGCGGCTCTGCACCTGACGACGGCCATCGTTTTTCTCACCATTGCGATTCCGCTGAAGACTCATGGGCGATGGATGACGATTGGATGGCTGGTGGAGGGCGCGGTGCTGCTGTGGGTTTCGCAGCGCGCGCGATCGTTGCTGCTGCGGGCCTTTGCGCTGATTGCGACAATTTTGGGCCTGGGCTCGCTGCTGATCGTGAATCCGCCGGCGGCAACGCGGCCTATTTTCAACGAGCGGTTTGGAACCTACTGCGTGGCCATTGCCGTGTGCGCGTTCATTGCATGGACGGCGCGGAGATCGCGCGACGAGGACGAGCCTAACCCGCTGATGCACTGGCCCAACCTGGCGGCTGTCGCGGTGCTCGCGGTGAATCTACTCATCCTGATCGCCGTCAGCCTTGAGATTCACAGCTACTGGTGGTACCAGCGCATGCACGAATACGGTACCTATACTGGGATGCGCGACTACTGGATGGACGCACAATTTTCGTATTCGGCATTTTTCATGTTGTTTGGCGCGGTGCTGCTTACGATTGGCTTTGTCAAACGCTCCGCTTTCCTGCGGTGGCAGGCGCTGATCCTTCTGGCGGCCACCGTGGCCAAGGTGTTTCTTGTGGATGTGAGCCAACTGAGCAAAGGGCTGCGTATCTTGAGCTTCATCGGGCTGGGCGTGCTGCTGCTGTGCGTGAGCTATGTATACCAGCGCGACTGGCTGAACCTGCGCGGGCAAAAGGGAGAGCAGCCATGAGATCGCTCGCGGTGTTGTCGCTTGTGCTGCTGGCCGCGCCCGCGCCGGAGATTCGGTACTTCCATTTCGAGCGGCCGATCGAGACGCCCTCGCAGACGGGCGGGCAAACGTGCCTGGTGGTGGACCCGGCGGTGTTTGCCCATGCCGCGCCGCAGCTTGCGGATCTGCGCGTTTACCAGGGATCGACTGAAACACCGTTTGTGGTTCGAACCGATGTGCCCGTGGTTTCAACCGACCAGGCGATCGGGCTGCTCAATTTGGGCAAGAGTGGGAATCAGACGGTGTTCGATGCGGAGATGCCTTCAGGCAAGTACACGGACCTGCAACTCAAAGTGAACAGGCACGATTTTCTGGCGACGGTGACGGTAACGGGCGGCCAGTCACAGACTGCGGGATCGCGAACAAAGCTTGGCTCGTTCACGATTTTCGATCTGACGAGGCAAAGGCTGGGCCGGAGCACCGTGCTGCACCTGCCTGAATCGGATTTCCGGTATCTGCATTTCCAGATTGCGGGGCCGATCACGCCGGACGACGTTACGGGTCTTTCTGTGAGACGTGTGCCCATCAGCCAGCCGAAGTTTGTCACGGTGGCTGAGACGGCAAATATCGCGGTGAAAGGCCGCAACTCGGTCATCGAGTTCACGGTGCCTGCACATACGCCTGTCGATCGCGTTGTGTTTGTGGCGGGTCAGAAGCCCGTCAACTTCAGCCGTGATGTGGAAATCAGCGTTGCGCCGGTTGCGCGACCCAAGGCGGATGACGCGACCGAACCGCCGCAGACGATGAGTTATCCGGGCAACATTCTTCGCAATCACTCGGTGCAGGACGGGCTGCGCATCGACGAAGAACATCTGAACGTGGATGCGCCGCAAGTGGAAAGCGAGGGCGCGGCGAAGTGGACCATCACGATTGAGAATCACGATGATGCGCCGATCCAGTTGGCATCGGTGAGGCTGGAGATGCTGGAGCGGCGGCTTTGCTTTGACGCGACCGCCGGGGCTGCTTACACGCTCTATTACGGCGACGCCGCGCTCGCTGCACCGCAGTACGATTACGCCTCGTTGTTTGTGCTGCAACACGACGCGGCGGGTGCGCAGTTGGGAGCGGAATCGGCGAATCCGGCATGGCAGGCGCGGCCCGACGAGCGGCCATTTACGGAGAAACATCCCATTCTGCTGTGGGTGGCGTTGATTGTGGTGATTGCCTTGCTTGGAGCGGTGGCCTTCAGTTCGTTTAAAGGGGCGGCGCGCGATACGTCGTCTTAGAACCGGTTGCATCGATGCGGCCCAATCGTTAGGAAAAGCTCCCTCAGGGGCTAAAGCCCGCGTTGATTTTGCGACGTTTTCGGCACGAGTAAACTCGTGCCCTGATACAAAACTCTTAATGCAACTCGCGATATAGCCATCCCACCCTTTCGCAAAGGACGCGAAAGGATGGGGCAGCTGGCGTGAGTCTTTCCGCAAGCTCTGAGGTCGCGCCCTGACTTAAAGGATTATCTAGCAGAATATAAATAGGTTATTGATTAAATCTTCACTATACTTCGTGACTCGAAGTAAATCATGATACATTCATGGCGAGGGATTTGCAGGCGGAAAGATGCAGACGCTGCGCGAAAAACTCGCCGATCGGACCCGCTTTCTGGTTGCCACGGAATTGGTCTCGGTGCGCGGCCCGATGGCGGGTGCGAGCGCGATCAAGGTGCGCAACTTTGCCAACGAACTCGTTGCCTGCCCCGACATTGACTGGATTTCGATTACGGACAATGCGGGAGGCAATCCGCAGCTTGCGCCGCTGGTGCTGGGCCGGCCGATTCTTTACGCAGGCAAGGATGTGGTCATTCATCTCACCTGCAAGGACCTGAACCGGAATGGCCTCGAGAGCGAAGCATGGATGCTGCACAGCGAGGGCTTCAACAACATTCTGGCGATGACCGGCGACTTCCCGGTGACGGGGAACGACGGGTTGGCCAGACCGGTCTTCGATCTTGACTCAATCGGCTTGATCTCGCTGCTCGGCAAGATGAACCAGGGGCTGGGCGCGACGGCAACGGATGGCACAAATCACCAACTTGAGAAAACGCAGTTTTGCATCGGAGCGGTGACCACGAACTTCAAGCTGCGCGAGGGCGAGGTGATTCCGCAGTACCTGAAGCTCGAGAAGAAGATCGAGTGCGGCGCGCAGTTCATTATCAACCAGATCGGATTCGACTCGCGGAAGATCAGCGAGCTGCGCGGCTATATGGATGCGCACGGGATGAAGGAGACGCCCGTGATCGGCAATGTTTACCTGCTGAGCCCGCGTGTCGCGCAGCTATTCCACGAGGGAAAAATCCCCGGTGTGGTGATGAGCGACGAGCTTTGGGAGCTTTGCGGGAAGCAAGGCGGATCTGCCGATAAAGGGCGGGCGTTCTTTCTGGAATTCGCCGCCAAGCAGATTGCTATTTACCGCGGTCTCGGATTCCGCGGTGTCTACCTTGGCGGCGCGCACAACTTTGCCGCGATTGAAAAGATTCTCGAAATCGAGCAGACATTCTCGCCCGGCGACTGGAAGCAGTTTGCGCGCGAGATTCAGTTTTCGCGGCAAGGTGAATTTTTCTATTACGCCGAAGATGCGGCGACGGGGCTGGCCGATCGGGGGCGGGAGAATCCGCGGCCGCAGGATTCATCGAAGCACGTCGCCGCCGTTTATCAATTGTCGAAACTGTCGCACGAGACGATGTTTGTTTCCGGCGCGATTGCGAGATGGGGTGCGAAGGTTTGCGCGCAGGCGAAGGACCCGATGCAGGGACCGAAGCCGCTGCGTGCGCTGGAAACGGTCAGCAAAGCCGTGCTGTTCCACTGCAAGGATTGCGGCGACTGCTCGCTGCCCGAAATTGCATTTCTCTGCCCCGAATCGCAATGCGCGAAGAACCAGCGGAACGGGCCGTGCGGGGGCACCCGGGAAGGCCGATGCGAGGTGGACGGCTATGGCGATTGCATCTGGCTGCGCGCCTACGAGCGATTGAAGCACGACGGGCGCGAGCAGGGACTACTCGATCACGTGCCTGCTATCCAAAATCAAGGCCTGCGCGGAACTTCGGCATGGGCAAACCTGTGGCTTGGCCGGGATCACACTTCCAAACGAAAGGCCGTGAAAGCGGCGACACCTTCATCTCAAGCGGAGCAGTAAAAAACCATGAGCAAGAAACTGCATATCGTCGGCGAGTTGATGAATAACTCCTATGCCCGGGCGCGCAAGGCGTTCGCTGCGCGCGATGTTGACGGGTATCGCCAACTGGCAAAACGACAGTCGGATCTGGGCGCGGATTTTTTGACGCTGAATGTCGACGGCACGCAGCGCATCCAGGTGCGCCGGCAGGAGATGCTCGACTTTTTGCCCGACGTGATTCCGGCGATCCAGGAGGCGACGGCCACACCGATTGCTTTTGACAATCCTTCGGTCGAGTACCACAAGGTCGCGCTGAAACATTACGACCGGAAGCGGAGCGGCGCGCCGATTGTGAATTCGCTGGCGGCATCGCGCGAGCATCTTGACGAGATGGTCGAGTTGGTGAAGCACTACGACACGCTCGCGGTGGTGATGGCGTCGGAGACGTTTGTGCCGGGCGGCACTGCGCAGTGCCTGAATCCGCAGGACTCCTATCGCGCGGCGAAACATTTTGTGGAGTTGCTGGCGACGAAGGCGGGGCGGCGCAACGATCAAATCATTATTGATCCCGGCCTGGCGCCCGTGGGCGCAGACACGTATGGCCTGGTGAACACCGGCCTGGATGCGATGCGGCTCATCAGCGCTGATCCAGACTTGAACGGCGTGCACATGATCGTGGGGCTTTCCAACTTTGCGTGGGGCACTCCCAAAGAGGTTCGGGAGGATCTGGAAAAGGCATATCTCACGCTGGGAATGGAAGCCGGCCTGGACTTTGCGCTGGCGAATCCCGAAAAGAAACCTGCGCCGCTCGCGCGCGATCATCCGATGGTGACCAAGCTTCGCGAGGCGCTGGCACAGGGCCAGCGGCAGGCGGGCGAGAGCCCCGAGACTAGCGGATTTCGCCAGGCCGAGGCGATTCTGGGGATTTGCAGAGAGGTGGAGGCGCTGGAGTTCTGAACTCCGATTGCAACATGCACTCGCTTGTCACCATTCCCCGGGCAACAGAGGAACGCCGCGTGTGGCTGCGTGTTGGCGCGCTGCTCGACGGCGGCTGCACGGCCCCCATACACAATGCGCATGTTGTTTATGACAGGAATTCAATTCTGTTTGCGGGTGAAGATTCTCCGCCAAGAGATTTACTGAATGCCGGCCAGAAGGAGCCGGATTGCGACCTGGCTGATTACACGCTGTTGCCGGGACTGACGGACGCGCACACACACCTGTTCCTCGAAGGCGGTGAACTGGAGGAGAACAGGCGCGCAGCGTATTTGAAGCAGACGCAGGGCGAGTTGATTGCGCTGGCGCGATTGCGGCTGGAAAGACTGGTGCGGCTGGGCATCGCCGCTGTCCGCGATACGGGAGACAAGGATGGCGTGGGGCTGGCGTTGAGCAGGCTTTGCTCAGGCGTTGGACGCCCGCTGATGCCGTATGTGGACAGCCCTGGAGCGGCGATTCATCATCGCGGACGATATGGAAGCTTTATGGCTGAGGCGATTGAGGATTATGCGTCGCCACAGCAGTGCGTGGAGGCGCGCGTTCGAACCGGCGCCGAGCGGATCAAGCTGATTGCGACCGGAATCATCAACTTCAAGAGAGGAGCCGTGACCACTCCGCCGCAAATGACTGCGGAAGAGATTGGCGAGTTCGTGGCGGCAGGTCGATCGTTTGGGAAACAGACGCTGGCGCACGCGTCTGGCGATGCGGGAATCGAACGGGTGATCGAAGGCGGCGTGGATACGATCGAGCATGGTTTTTTTGTGCGCGACGATCAGCTTGCGAAGATGCGCGACCGGCAGATTGCGTGGGTGCCGACCTTTGCGCCAGTGCAGCGGCAGGTGGATTACGCCGACAGGATGGGATGGGATGCGAAGGTTGTTGCGAATTTGAAGGGGATTCTGGAACAGCACGCTGCGAGCCTGGTGAAGGCTCACGCGATGGGAGTGCGAATTATCGCTGGTAGCGATGCGGGATCGTATGGCGTGGCGCACGGACCAGGGCTTTTGCACGAACTGGAATTGATGGAACGCGCTGGGCTTTCGCCGCTTGCCGTGGTCCACTCGGCCACGGGCGCGGGGTCAGACAGGCTTGCGTTCCGAGAGAAATTCGGACGGATCAGACCCGGGTTCATGAGCCGGATGATTGTCACGCGACATTCGCCGCTGGAGAGCGTGGGCAATCTCAAGAAGCATCGGCTGGTTGTTTTCGACGGCGACGTTTTCGAAACGGATGGTTCTGAGAGCTCGAATGGATTGTAGGCGCGATGGAGTGGATTTGCAGGCTGCAGTCAGCGGCGTCGCGCCCGCCAGAAAGAGCTGACACCCAGGTACAAAAACACCACAACGATCATCAACGTGATCCAGAAGGTTCTGTGGTCGCTGGTGTGCGAGTAGGCCACCGCTTCGCGCCAGAGATTTGGAGCGAAGACGATGACGGGAAGCAGAAAGAAGACGCCGGTTACCTCGAGCCAAAGAATGCCGCCTACGCGCTGGAAGGGGCGGAGAAAACCTCCTACACCTTGCTTCAGGCCGCGCCCAGCCGGAGATGTGGGCTGACCGGACGGCCACTGTTGCGCGCGAGGCTGAGTTGCGGCGCCAACTGCGTGACTCGTTGCATCTGCCGCGTTGGCAGGCTGAGCCGGCTGCACACTACCGGCCGCCTGCGATTGAGCGGCCAGGCGCTGTCCGGCTACACGGCCCGCGACGCGCAATCCGATGCCCAGGGCGCGCCCGATGCTTCGTGGTCTCATACCGTTTATGATGGTAGCAGCGGCATAAGGCGCGGTGTCGCGCGCGCCGCTGATCCCCGGTTGCTCTCGAACGGGAATGGCAGTAAGGTAGAGAGATTCCATGCCGCAGCCCGCACTCTGACACTGATGGCGGGTGGCGCGCCGGAGGTAGCCGTGACATCCCGTCTGCGCGAACTCATTCAGCAACTCGGCGAGGCCATTCACGAGTCAGTTATCGAGAGTGAGCAGATCGCGGGAGTTGTGCAGGACATCCGCAAGCACGGCTTTGACGTGTTGCTGATGCTCGAAGCCACGATCGGACTGAACGAGGTGTCGGGCAAGGGCAACGACGCAGAACGGACGGAAGAGGGCGGCGGCGAGGTCGGTGAATTCACGCCAAACGATCTGCACTTTCTACGCTCGCTGCGCATCTCGGTTGAAGGCGAGCCGAACGAACCTCCAACCGACGTAAAGTAGACACAGCCAACCTGCAATTACGAACGAGCTTTCATCCTCAAGTCGCCGACCTGGCGAGAATTCCCTGGCATCTCGATTTGGTTGGCTTGTTTGCACCAGGTTTGGGGCTGCATTGACCCTCGTTGCCTCGCTTGATAAGATGAGAGTGCGGGGTGGAGCAGCCCGGTAGCTCGTTGGGCTCATAACCCAAAGGTCGCTGGTTCAAATCCAGCCCCCGCAACCA
>Ga0116223_10000167_pt1 | contig 84213 bp, 71 predicted proteins | sample Sb_taG_3_FD_90092 | JGI IMG/M metagenome (GOLD analysis project Ga0116223, IMG submission 90092) | Peat soil microbial communities from Weissenstadt, Germany - Sb_50d_a_PC metaG | ecosystem: Environmental > Terrestrial > Soil > Wetlands > Peat | place: Germany: Weissenstadt | collected 2010-09-21 | reverse complement strand
TACCTTCACAGCAGCAGCCGTTGCCGGTACCCCCAGCGTCTCCTACTACGCGAACGGCAAACCGGTCACGCTGAACCAGACTGGCATTCGCGCCTTCTGCTCGTTTGAAGACGCGGTCGTGCGCGTCGATCCAGCCGGTGCGGGCGCCACTACGGTTGCGACCTGCCAGGCGTTTCTGCCGCTTAACCAGTAAGCCTTTAGTTTGGCGAAGTACTCGGGGGAGGGTACGAGCCAGGGAGCAGCGAACGCGAGTTCGCTGCTCCTTTTGCATTTTTTACGAACGCAGACTCCGATTCCGGTGCGCCTCTTTGAGTTCATGGAATGACATTTTCTGTCAGCGGCGGGGCAGTAAGAACTCAGATGCGGATCTCCCAGCGTAACCTCCATCACTAACTCCTGATTCGCCATAGTGTTAAGGAGTTACCAATGTTGTCCAGATTCCTGGCGAAATGGCGTTGAAACTGCTACTTATCTACGTGATGTACCGACCGACCCTGGAACGAAGCAGAGGGAAGTCTTATGCGCTCCACCAAAGGATTCTCGCTTATCGAGTTGTTGATCGTAGTGGCGATCATTCTCATTATCGCCGCGATCGCGATCCCCAACTTGCTGCAGGCTCGGCTGGCGGCCAACGAGTCGTCAGCCGCGGGCTCTCTGCACTCGCTGCAGAGCGCCGAAATCACGTACTACAACACCTATCCGACGATCGGCTACGCGGCGTCACTTGGCCAGCTGGGCGGTGTGACTCCTTGCACTCCTTCGTCCACCTCAGCCTGCATCATTGATAACTTTCTCGCGACAGCAATACCAGGGGGCGTAGGCAAGAGTGGCTACTACTACTTGGCAACGGGAATCATTACGGGTGGGGCGACCTACAATGACGCGTTTGTAGTGGGCGCGGCACCGATCGTCGTCAATTCGACGGGAAACCGTGATTTTTGCCAGACCAACGATGGCGTGCTGCGCTCGCAGATGGGAAGCACAGGCGACCTGCCGGCCAACGTTACCGCCACTTGTCTAGCGTACCCCGTGGCCCAATAACGGGTCTCACGGCTCGTGTCATTCTGAGAATTCTGACCACGAAGGATCCGCGTGAAACCCGCGGATCCTTCGTTTGCTCATCCGGATGCAGTGACCCTCGTAACCGGCAGAAACGTCCTCAACGCCGTCGTCTTGCATATAATCTTCTTCGGAAACACCTCTCTAAGGCAGTCCTTGGCACAAATGACCGCAATTGAAATTCTCGGTCTGGAAAAGACGTACAAGGTGGGGTTCTGGCTCAAGCGGGTCAGGCGCGCCCTGCAGCCGCTCCACCTCACCGTCGAAGAGGGCGAGATCTTTGGCTTCCTCGGGCCTAACGGCGCGGGCAAGACGACGACTCTGAAAATGCTGATGGGACTCGTGTTTCCCACCGCGGGCACCGCTCGCATCCTAGGCCGCGAATGGACCGATCCCGAAGTCAAAGCCCAGATCGGTTTTCTGCCCGAGCAGCCTTACTTTTATGACTATCTGACCGCGCACGAACTGCTCGACTACTATGGACAACTCTCGGGCGTTCCCGGCAAAGACCGGAAGCGGCGGGTTGACGAAGTCCTGCAACGCGTGGGCCTCGCCGACGTAAAAGGCGTGCAGCTGCGCAAGTTCTCCAAAGGCATGTTGCAGCGCGCTGGAATCGCGCAAGCCATCCTGCATAATCCCAAGCTTGTTTTCTTCGACGAACCTATGTCCGGGCTCGATCCTCTTGGACGCCGTGAAGTTCGCGACCTGATGGAACAGTTGAAGCAGGAAGGCAAAACTGTATTCTTCTCCACACACATTCTCTCGGACGCCGAAGCCCTGTGCGATCGGGTGGCCATCATCAACAAAGGCGAATTGCGCGGCGTGGGCGCGGTGGAAGACTTGACCTCCACAGTTCAGGGAAAGGTAGAAGTGATCTGGCAAGGGACGCAGATCCCAGCCTCGATCAAGGCCTTAGGCGCCGAGTGCCATGCTACCGGAGACACCGTGCGTGCCGTCCTGCCCGAGAACCAGCAGGACGCCGCCATCGACGCGCTGCGGCGCGAGCGTATTCGCCTGATCGCGATCACTCCGCTACGCACGTCGCTCGAAGCCTACTTCGTCGAAAAGCTGCAGCATTCTCAAACCACGGCGGGGACAACGGCATGAACTCCCGCATCGTCCACATCGCGCGCAATACTTTCCGCGAAGCGGTGCGCGATCGCGTGCTCTATAACCTGATCGCGTTCGCCTTGCTGCTTTCGGGCGCGGCCATTTTCGTGGGTCAGATTTCCATCGATATCGAGCGCCTGGTCGTCGTTAACCTGGGCCTCACCGCGGTCTCCCTATTCGGCGTGGTCATTGCCATCTTCATCGGCATCGGCCTGGTCTCCAAAGAGATCGAAAAGCGAACGCTTTACACCGTACTGTCACGCCCGGTCCGCCGCTGGGAGTTTATTGTTGGCAAGTTCTTCGGCCTGGCCGGCACGCTGGTCGTGAATACGTTTTTCATGGCCATCGGAGTCTTCGGCGCCCTGCTCTACGTGGCTCACAAGTTCACGCGTCCTGACGCGCTCATCCTCGTCGCGCTCTATTTCATCATCCTCGAATTTCTGATCATCTGTTCGCTGGCCCTGCTGTTCTCGTCGTTCTCTTCTCCGCTGCTGTCGGCGGTTTTCGCCTTCTCGCTGTTCGTGATTGGCAGCTTTGCCGACGACCTTCGCGGATTCGCCGGTCTGACCCACGGCTTCACGCGCTGGTTCGCAACGGGAGCGGCGTATCTTGTGCCCAATTTCTCGGCGCTCAACGTGATTAGCGCCGTAGCGCATCAGCATGCACCGGGCGCACAGCTCATCGTGCAGAATACGTTGTATGCGCTGTTCTACACGGCGATGGCGCTCAGCGGCGCGGTGCTTATTTTCGAGCGCAGGAATCTGAAATGACCGCCCGGCAGCGCACCACCGTCATCGCCAGCGCCAGCCTCGCCGTCTCGATGGCCGCCTGCGTGCTCCTTCTGCGGCACATTGATCGCATCCGTCCGCAGGCTTCGATCGATGACGTTCTCTACGTCGCCTCGCCCCAGATGGTGAAGCGCGCCAGCCTCGGCTTCGACGGCCTGATGGCCTGCATCTACTGGACGCGAACGGTGCAGTACTTCGGCCATCGTCACTACAACCGCGAGAAGAGTTACAACGAACTGGCGCCGCTTCTCGAGATCACTACAACTCTTGACCCACAACTGTTTCCCGCCTACCAGTTCGGCGCCAGCTTTCTCGCGCCCACGCCGCCGAATGGAGCCGGAGAACCGGCTCGCGCCATTCAACTGATGGAATATGGGATCGCGCACAATCCGGACAACTGGCAGATCTACTACAATCTCGGCTTCGTGTACTACACCGAGCTCAAGGACTACAAGAGCGCGTCGGAAATCTTCGCGCGCGGTTCGAAAGTTCCCGGCGCACATCCTTTCATGAAGATCCTGGCTGCGCAGATGGCCGAGCACGCCGGCGACTTCGCCACCGCCCGTCTGTTGTGGAGCGCCACGTTTGAAACCAGCAACGAAACCAACATCCGTCAGAACGCCATGGAGCACCTGCGGGCAATCTCCGTCGACGAGGACGTGACGAATCTGCAGGCCGCAGTCACGCGCTTCGGCGAGAGAACCGGCCGTTTGCCTTCCGGCATGTCGGAACTCGTTGCCGCCGAACACCTGCCCGGCATTCCTGCCGATCCCGACGGCAATCCCTACCAACTGACACCCCAAGGCCGCGTGCAAATCGCGAAGCCGGACGACTTTCCGTTCGTCACCAAGGGTCTGCCTTCGGGCTACAAACTGTCCGGGCTGCCGAAATTTCACACGAAGATCTAGCGCGACGTGCCGAAAACGCGCGATTTGTGTCAGGGCTTCGCTTCAGCGATGCCGTAAGGAGCAGCCAGGTCACGACGGCTTTCAGCCGCTGTGAGCGCAGCAGCAGCGGCTGAAGCCGGGATAGGCTTTGTTCTCGGAATCGGCACGGCTAAAAGCCGTGCCCTGATACAAACCTGATACAAACCGTTCGCCGCTGCCACACGCTTCCCGTATCATGACGGAGGACTGTTCTTCATGATTCTCCCGTGATCGATTCTTCTCCTCAAGCCCAACCGAGCGTGCCGCAAACCGCGTGGCGATGGTGGCGGCATGTCGCCGCATATGAGGGTTCCCTCCGCGCGACGCTCCGGCTGCTGGGAGTTCTTTGGGAGTTTGTCCGCGACTCCACGCCTGAGCGTGGTCGCCTGCGCTTTGGCGATGCCGACTACGATTAGGACTATCGCGTCAACACGACCAGCGGCGCGGTCGCATGGCGGGACCGGCTGCTAGGCATGTTCCATTCCTCGTATCAGCCCACCGAGCCCGAGGCATTTCACGAGATGCTCGATGCTTTGCGGCAGCAGACTAGCCTCGATTTTCGCGACTTCACTTTCCTCGATCTCGGATCGGGCAAGGGACGCACGCTGCTGATGGCTTCGGACTATCCTTTTCGCCGCATCGTGGGAGTGGAGCTTCTTCCCGCACTGCATCGGGTCGCCGAGGAGAACCTAAGGCTGTATAAGAGTGAAGCGCAGAAGTGCTTCGCGCTGGAAGCAATCTGCGGCGACGCCAACGACTTCTCTTTTCCCGACGAACCGCTGGTGGTGTACCTGTTCAATCCGCTTCCGGAGTCGGGGATGCGGCGTGTGACCGCAAACCTCGACCAGAGCCTGCGCGCTTGTCCCAGAGCGGTGTATGTCGTGTATTACAACCCGCTGCTGGAGCATGTGCTGAGCGAGAGCGCGGTTCTGCACAAGATCGCGAGCACGCACCAGTATTCCGTGTTCAGTGGTTAGGACAGCTCCCAAGTCTCGCGCGATGAACATCGGAGGCGGAGAGACCCTGCGCTCGTCGAACTCGAAGGGAGAGTCGCCTCACACAAGTCGTTCCCACCGGTCAATGATGGTCGTAGCTGACGACTCGGGAGATCTTCCATTCGCCGTCTTTCTTTTGCCAGACTTGAACGAACTTGGCGGTTGCGGTCAGTCTCTCCCTTCTGTCCGGGGTCGGTGGAGTAAAAGCGATGAACGCCGATTTCTAACGCGCCACATCCGCGAGGGAGATCGGTTCAACTTGTCGTGGCGCTCTCACTCCGGCTAGGCACGCGGAATGACAAGTCTTTCGCGAGCGGCTTACAATCATGGCAGGAGTCCCCCCGTTGGAGTTCGCCCGCCGTTCCCTCCTGAGTTCGTGAGAGGAAGCTGAGACTGGCGGGTATCCGGTGAAGACAACTATCGAGATGCGAGTTCGATTGCTTCCCTTTGCGGCGCTGGCCTGCATGGCAACGGTCTGGCTGGCTACCGCTGTGTGGGCAGAAGACGTCAAGACGTTAGCGGCTGCGGTAGACGCGCACTACAACCATCTCCGGTCGCTGCAGGCGGAATTCACCGAAGTGTATCGCGGGTCTGGGATGGAGCGCACCGAGTCCGGGACTCTTTGGCTGAAAAAACCTGGCAAGATGCGGTGGGAGTACCGTTCTCCCAGAGAGAAGCTGTTTGTCAGCGACGGGAAAGACGCGTGGTTTTATGTGCCGGACGACCGACAGGCGCGAAAGACGGCAGCGAAAAAGCTCGACGACATTCGCTCTCCACTTGCATTCTTGTTAGGTAAGACGAAGCTGGAGAAGGAGTTGCGCGGATTATCTCTAGCTCCTGATGTAACGCCGTTGCAGGTTGGGAACGTAGTGCTGCGGGGCGTGCCGCAGGCGTTGGCCGATCAGGTCAGCGAGATTCTGCTGGAGATCTCCGCGGACCACCGGATTGCGCGAATTGTGATCCAGGAAGTGGATGGATCGGCCACGGAATATCGCTTTAATGATCAGAAGGAGGATGTGACCGTCGGGGATGGGAGGTTTGAGTTCCGGCCTCCGGCGGGGACGGAGACGGTGGAGGGTCTGGGGCCGTAGGCATGGATAGCCAAGAACCAGACTCGTCGCTTCGCGAGGAACGGCAAGCGTTTCTTGAGATTTCAAGGTTATCGGGATCACACGGCTCTCTGGATCAGCGACGTTCTTGGGGGTTACTTGCGGTACTGACGGGGCAGGTTTGAAGTCGATCGGCGGCTTAGAATGTTAAGTGGCAATGTTAGACTGAGTCGGTAGGGCGTACCTCCGGGAAAACGGTAGAAAAACGGGCAAATGGCGGAATTTGTAGTAAAAATCGCGGACGAGCGCGGGCGGATGCACGAGCAGATCGAGCAGGGCTATTCGGAAGCCGAGGTGCGCGACCGCTTCTCGCAGCAGGGGTATCTCGTTTACTGGGTCAAGCCCCAGGGCCTCCTGTCCGGTGGAGTCTCGCTACGGCGGCGGCGCAAGCTGAAGCAAGCCACGTTTCTGGTGTTCAACCAGCAGTTTCTGACGCTGATTCGGGCTGGGTTGCCGATCCTGAACTCGATCGAGTTGCTGATCAAGCGGCAGAAGGACCCGCAGTTGAAGCAGATTCTCGAAAATGTGCGCGACCGGGTCAAAGGTGGAGAATTGCTTTCGGACGCTTTCGCGGCCCAGGGCATCATCCCCAAGATCTACACCACGACGCTGATGGCGGGGGAGAAGAGCGGCAACGTCGACGAAGTGCTGACGCGCTACATCAGCTTCCAGCGGCTGGCGATGACCTTCCGCAAGAAGTTGTTCGTGTCGCTGATTTATCCCACGCTGCTGGTCAGCGTGGTCATGATCATGGTGACGTTCCTGTTTACCTACGTTGTGCCCAAGTTCGCGGAGCTGTTCAACAGCCTGGACGCGAAGCTGCCGGCGATCACCGTGTTCATGCTGGCGGTGGGGGAGAGTGCTCAGAAGTACGCGCCCTTTGTGCTGGTGGGTCTGGTGATCGTGGGATTTGTGGCGTGGCGGTGGAAAGATACTGACCGCGGCGCCGATCGCATTGACCGGGTGATTCTGAGCCTGCCGCTGCTGGGGGATATCCGGTTGAAACACCAGGTGGCCAGCTTCTCGCGCATGCTCTCGACGCTGCTGCAAGGCGGACTGCCGCTGGTGCCGGCGATGGAGACGGCGGGTTCCTCCATGAGCAGCCGCCGCATCTTAAAAGGTGTGATGCGGGCCGGCGTTCGGGTGCGCGAGGGACAGGGACTGGCGGGCAGCCTGGAAGAACAGAAGATTTTCCCCGAACTGGCGGTGGAAATGATCGAGGTGGGTGAATCCACCGGGGCGTTGCCGGCCATGCTGAATTCGGTGGCAGAGTTCTATGAGGAAGACGTGCAGACGGCGCTGGGTGCGTCGATGGCGCTGATTGAGCCGCTGATCTTGATCGTGATGGCGATTTTTGTCGGTGGAGTGCTGATCTCGTTGTACTTGCCGATCTTCACTCTGGGAGTGCATTGACGGATGCGAGCCAGACGCGCGGTTATTGCGTCGCGCGGCTCGCTCAGATCCTTCGGCAGGCAAAGGCGCCTGCCTTAGGATGACAAATTTGCGGAATGCGGGCGGTAGTTGGGCGGTGGGGTAAACGGATGGCAATGGCGGAAAAGAAATCACTCTTCGTGAATGGCGGGAACGGCGGGCCGATCAGCCCGACCGGGAATCCCATCACCGACCTGGAACGCGCGCAGGATGTGGCGCGGCGCTACCGCTGCGAATTCGTCGATCTCACCGACTTCCAGTTGCATCATGAGCTGTTCAAGAAAATTCCAGTCGAGCTGATGTTCCGCTACAACTTCGTGCCCCTGGAAGAGACAACGGATGGGAAGCTGGCGATTGCGATCGCGGACCCCAGCCAGCTGATGATGATTGACGAGATCAGTTTGCTGCTGAAGCAGCGCATCGTCACCAAAGTTTCAACGCTCAAACAGATCTCGGACATTCTCAAAAAGACCGAGCAATCGCAGCGCGTGCTCGAAGAAGCCAGCGAAGGCTTCCAGATTATTCGCGAAGATGAGAATACAGGCGCCGAAGAGACCCTGAGCATCGACAAGCTGACGGCAACGGGAGACACGAGCCCGATCATTCGTTTAGTCGATACCACGATTTTTACTGCGCTGCAGCGGCGCGCTTCCGACATTCACATCGAGACCCGCGACGACTCGGTGGTCATCAAGTTCCGTATTGACGGCGTGATCACGCAGGCGATGCCGCCGATTGGCAAAGAGCATCACTCGACCGTGATCTCGCGTATCAAGGTCATGAGCGAGCTGGACATTTCCGAACGCCGTGTGCCGCAGGACGGACGCTTCCGCGTGAAGTACAACGGCCGTGCTATCGATTTCCGCGTATCGATCATGCCCTCGATTCACGGCGAAGACGCCGTGCTCCGCGTGCTCGACAAAGAGTCGATGAGCGAGAAGTTCCGCACTCTGACTCTGGATGTGGTTGGTTTTGACGAGGAAGACCTGCGCAAGTTCCGGCGCTACATCAAAGAGCCGTACGGCATGGTGCTGGTCACGGGGCCCACGGGCAGCGGCAAGACGACGACTCTTTATGCCGCCGTCAACGAGATCAAGACCGACGAAGACAAGATCATCACCATCGAAGATCCGGTCGAGTATCAGTTGCGCGGCATCACACAGATTCCGGTGAACGAGAAAAAAGGACTGACGTTCGCTCGCGGCTTGCGTTCCATCCTGCGCCACGACCCGGACAAAATCATGGTCGGCGAAATTCGCGACACGGAGACGGCGCAGATCGCGATTCAGTCGGCGCTGACCGGCCACCTGGTGTTCACGACCGTTCACGCCAATAACGTAGTCGATGTGATTGGGCGCTTCCTGAACATGGGCGTGGAACCGTACAACTTTGTTTCGGCGTTGAACTGCATTCTGGCGCAGCGGCTGGTACGGCTGATCTGCGACTCGTGCCGTACGGAAGTGCACTATCCGCCTGATGTTCTTGAGGCCAGCGGACTGGACCCGGCGCAATGGGGGAAGGTTCCGCTGTACGAAGGGCCGGGATGCATTGAGTGCGCAGGCACTGGATTCCGCGGGCGTACCGCGATTCACGAACTGCTGGATTTGAGCGACCGCATCCGCGAAATGATTCTGGCCAAGAAGCCCACATCGGAGATCCGGCGCGCGGCGCGGGATGAAGGCATGCGCTTCCTGCGCGAGTCGGCGCTCGACAAGGTGCGGCTGGGCATGACCACGCTGAAGGAGATCAACAAGGTCACGTTCATCGAGGCCATGCGGTAAGGATGCGCGCCAAACGCGCGATCTTGTCGCCCGCAAAAAGCGCGGGCGAATCGCGCGGCGCGCCCAGGTCCTTCGGCAGGCAAAGGGCGCCTGCCTCAGGATGACAATCGGACGCTTCGGTCGACGGTCCAAGTGCCCTCTCCGCTATTGCAATTCTGGACGATACAGTTTCTGATTTATAGAAGAGGTTTCTCGCAAAGGCGTTCTCGGGAATGAGTTCGAATTCAAACCTACCAAAGCCTAAACTGGCCTGCGAAATCGCGGCGGATCGCGTGCTGGCCGGGCGCCTCACCGACAATGGAGGCGGTCTGGAAGCGTGCGCGGCGCGGGAACTGGCGCCGGGCAGCGTGGTCCCCGACTTGGTCGAGAACAACTTGCGCCAGCGCGACGCGGTACGCGCTGGGATTGAAGCGGCGCTAGGCAGCGTGGCCGGACGATCGAAGGATGTGATCGCGATCGTGCCGGATGCTGCGGTACGCGTGATGCTTGTGGAGTTTGATACTTTGCCGTCTGACCACGAGGAAGCCCTCAGCGTGGTGCGCTTCCGCCTGAAGAAGTCTTTGCCGTTCGACGTGGACAAGGCGAAAGTTTCATTTCACGCGCAGAAGTTCAGCGATGGAGTGCGCGTAGTGGCAGCGGTGGCGCTGGCTAACGTCGTGGAAGACTATGAAGCGGCGTTCCGGGATGCGGGATTCAATCCGGGCGTGGTGCTCCCCTCGATGCTGGCGGCGCTGGGTTCGGCGGACGCGAAACGTCCGACGCTGGTGGTCAAAGTCGATGCCCACACGACCAGTATTGCTATCCTGAATGAAGACCAGCTGCAACTGTTCCGCACGCTGGAGAATTCCCGCGGGGTTACGATTACCGGCGAACAACTGGCGGAGGAAGTCTATCCCTCGGTAGTATTTTTTCAGGACACCTACCATCTCAATATAGAACGGATTTATGTGGCGGGACTGCCGGAGTCAGGGGGCGCGTCTCCGGCGTTGCGCGCGCAGACGGGGGCCGAGGTGCAGGAACTTGTGGCGTCCTCGGTACTGGGAGCGAGCGCGGGCGGTCCGGTGCCGCGCTGGAGAATGGCGGGGGTGGTAGGAGCTTTGATTTCTTAAGGTGAGGGATCAGGGGCTAGGGGTCAGTCAAACCCTGGCAGCTGATCTCTAGTCCCTGACCCCTGATTTTTATGCGACTTGATATCAATCTCGCGAGCCGGCCGTATGAAGATGCGCGGCAGTTCTGGATGCGCTGGGGCAGTGCCGTGGGCGCGGCCGGACTGCTGACCCTGGTGCTGCTGACGCTCACGATTACAGGCTGGGTGAACACGCGGCGGGATCGGGAAGCGATGGCGGAAAAACGCGCCATGATTGCCGATCGCGACCAGAAGAGGGCAAATGCTGAGAGAATCCTAGGCCTTCCGGAAAACCGCAACACCCGTGATCAGTCGCAGTTTCTGAATGAATTGATCGAACGCAAAGCGTTCTCTTGGACGCGCGTGCTGGAGAATCTGGAGAAGGTCATGCCAGCACGTGTGCACCTGCAGTCGATCCATCCGGAACTGGACGAAGACAACCAATTGGCATTGAAGATGACGGTGGCTGGCGACTCCCGAGATCGTGCGATTGAACTGGCGCGCCGCATGGAAGAATCGCGGCGCTTCGCGCAGACGAATATCACTTCGGAGTCCTTTAAGGGACAGGCGACCAACGGCGGCGATACCGAGCAGTTTGAAATGGTTGCGATCTATGTTTCTGAACCGCTGGCCGCTGCCACCGCGGAGCAGAAGACAGATGTGAAATCGACGCCAGAAGCGAAGCCAAAGACAGCTGGGCCGAAGAGGAGCAAGCACTAATGCCCGACCTGCGCCAGACTCGCAAGAACCTGAAGGCCGCGCTGGCGGTCATGGCTGGCGTGGATCTGCTGGCCGCGATCGTCTATTTTTCGCCGCTGGTGGGCTCGGCGGAAACGCGGCGGCAGGAACTGAACCAGCTTCAGACGGAGCTGAATACTAAAACGCGGCAAGTGGCGCCGCTGCAGAATCTGCCGGATAAGGTCGTCCTGGCAAGTCATCAGATCAGCGACTTCTACAAGAGGCGCTTCCCTGCCCAGGAGTCACAGATTCTGACCGAGTTCGGAAAACTCGCCGCAGCGAATGGTGTGACGATCGAGCAGGGAAAATACAAGGTGAAGGAAGAGGGAACGGGCAGGCTGCAACCGGTCGAGATGGAATGGGATGTGGCGGGAAACTACACTTCCTTGGCGAAGTTCATCAACGCGCTGGAACGGGACGAGATGTTTTTCATCATCAACAGCGTGTCCCTGGGCGGCGATCAGCAGGGGCCGGTCAAGCTGAATGTGAAACTGGAAACGTATTTGAAGGCAGGATCGTAGTGCAACTGGGACTCGAAAACAAGAAGCAGACGCGGTGGGCGGCCGTGCTCGGAGTGCTGGCCGTGCTGCTGGTGGCGTATGAGAGCTTCCAGTTCATGGGGTCGTCATCTTCGCCGTCGTCGAGCGCGCAGGCAGCGGCGCCTACGGCGGCGCGCGTGACGGCACGTCCTGGGACGAAGGGGAAGAAAGTTCGTGCGGAGAATCTTGATCCGACGCTGAGGCTGGACTTGCTTGCCGCCGCGGAGCAGACGCAGTACGAGGGCAGCGGAAGAAACATTTTTGTGTCGCAGGCGGAAGTGGTGATCCAGAAGCCCATAGCGCCGGGAGTAACCGATGCGCCCAAAGAACCTGTGTACACTCCGCCACCGACGCCGACAGCGCCGCCGATTCCGCTGAAGTTCTTCGGATTCGCCAGCAAGCCTGGGGAGCCCAAAAAGATATTCCTCTCTCAGGGCGAGGACGTTTTTGTGGCAGGTGAGGGTGAAATTGTAAACCGGCGATATAAGGTGATCCGGATTTCGCCAACGTCGGTCGAAATGCAGGACATGGTGTTCAGCGGACCGCCGCAGCATATTCCACTGACGCAAGGATGAGGCGGATTGTGGAATTTTGTAATTGAGCAATTGGGTAATTTGGAAAGCGCCAGTTCTCGATTGCTCAATTTCTCTCAATTACTCAATATTTTCCGAATATTTTCCGATGTGCTTCCGTTCACAAACGCGGCGTCACTCCCGGCAGCATGAGGATGGCTACATCCTGCTCACGCTGCTTCTGATTATCGCGCTGATGATCATCGGCACGGCGGCAATCGTGCCGTCGATTACATTCGAGATCAGGCGCGACCGGGAAGAGGAAATGATTCACCGCGGGGTGCAGTATTCGCGGGCGATCCGCGCCTACTACAAAAAGTTCGGGCGCTATCCGACGAAGCTCGAGGATCTCGAGAGCGCTAGCAACATGCGGTTCCTGCGCAAGCGCTACAAGGATCCGATCACGGGCAAGGATTTCAAGCTGCTGCATTTTGGCGAGGTGAAGCTGACCTTCAGCGGAGGGATTGGCGGCGGTAGCATTCCTGGCGCGAACCCGATCGGTGGTCAGGGACTGAACGGCCCTGGCGCGCCGGGACAGGTTTCAACGTTTGGAGGGAATTCGGCATTCGGTCAGAACTCCACGCCCGGCGGCAGCTTTGGAGCGAATGCGAATTCGTCCTTCGGAACGAACGCTGACGGGGTAAACGCCAATGCAATTTCGAACGATACTGGGCAGAGTGACAGTTCCACGCAGGTAACGCCGATTCCGGGCCAGAAAGAGCAACCCGATCAGCTTTCCACACAGGTTTTCGGCGGAGGACCGATCGTCGGCGTGGCCAGCAGCAGCAAGAAGGAAACGATCCGCGAATTCAATCACAAGAAGAAATATAACGAGTGGCAATTCATCTACGATCCCGCGACCGACCGCGGCGGCTTGCTGATGACGCCGAACCAGCCGGGGCTTCAGGGATTTGGACAGGGCGGGCAGAACCTGAATGGGCAGAACGTCAACGGGCAGAATGTGAACGGGCAGAACAATGGCGCGTTCGGCAACGGCACGGGCGTGCAGCCAGGGATGCCGAACAATCCGAGTTCGCCGGGGACGGTGGCGCCCGGAACGACGACGGACCCGAATAATCCGCCACAGCAATAGTGGCCGATTTCTGAAACGATGCACTGATGTAGTTCCCCGGCCGTGCAGAGGACGCAGGACAAGGACGGGGCACCCCGATGCAACATAAACGGCCTCATCTCAGAGATGAGGCCGTTTGCTTCTTCCAGAAATTTTCTTGATAAACTTCGCGCTCTTACACGCTGAAGGAGGATCCGCAGCCGCAGGTGCTCTTCACGTTCGGGTTTTCGAACTTGAAGCCCGCGCCCTCGAGCGTTTCGACGTAGTCGACAATGCAGCCATTCAGATACATGACCGACGTGGCATCGACGAACACTTTGAGCCCCTCCATGTCGAAGGTCTTGTCCATCATTCCGGCACCGTTTTCAAACTGCATCGAATAGGAGAAACCGGAGCATCCGCCGCCCACGACTCCGATGCGCAAGCCGGCGGGAACGGGGTTCTGCTGGCCCATGATCTCCTTCACCTTCGCGACAGCGTTGGCGGTAAGGGTAACGGGCGCGGCCTTCTTGGTAACTTCAGGGACGGTTGTGGTGGCCATTCGTATCTCCTTGGCTCTAAAGTTGTTAGATTATACCAGATGCGGATTCCGCCGGCAGCTTCTGAATTTATTACTCCGCCACGAGGAACCTACCAAGTTGGATGCCCCTTGCGGGGTGGAAGTCGCATTCTCGCAGCTTGTAACGCCTTTCGCGCAGAGGGATTTATTCCCTTCCCAGGAGTGCCAATAGGGCTATAATCATTGCGTTAGGGCCTCCCCCAGGGACCAGGTGAGGGTTCTTACGAAGCCCCGCCAAGTGGGAAGCCGCTGTAATCTGCCGAGGTGGCTTATGACGACGCTAACTTTAGTGGGGATTGTGTTCGGGATCTTCGCAGTTGGTCTGATTCTCCTGCTGATCTACAAGAGCACGCTGACCATGCACGAGGATGACCAGCTGTTTCTGGATGACGCAAATTCCCACATGCAAGAAGAGCAGACGGAGCTATTGAGCAAGGTGAACCGGCTCACGATCCCGGTACGCGTGTTCAGCATCGGTTCGGGAGTGTTTCTGCTCGTGCTCGTGGCAATGTTGATCTACCAGAAGCTGAACGAAGTCCAGTAGCGTCGTTGCGGGGACTTGCGCCATCCGGGCCAACATCCTCGCCCAGTGGAACGCGAGGCGAGCCGCGACGCTCAGTTGCGGAGAACTGTTCCCTATGTGCGCGGAGCGCCGTTGGGGAGATGCCGCTTCGGAACTCGTACTTTTCCCATACCGTCCGTGAGATTCAGATTTTTCTTTAGAAAGAATCACGAAAGATCGCAAGCACCTCAAGTCTTCACGATCTGTTTACGACTTACGCCCCGAGGACGAATGCCCACTAGCAAACCGAATAGGGCTTGGAAAACCAGTCCCTGGTCGGATAACTTAGTAGCACTCTAAACGGCGGGCAACTTTTGTTGCGCCAGCAGATTCCTACGGCGGGAGTACTTCAGCCATGCACTCGTCTCCTGCAGTTCTGACTCCCGAGCCTGAGTCTCCACCAGGCCGGCCGGGAATACGGCCGGAACCTCCCCATAGGGGGCATACGCGTCCATGGTTGCGCGGCTGGATGGTGATTGCCGCCTGCGCGCTTGTGCTGGGAATCATTCTGCTAGTGGCGACCCGGAGCAAGACTCCGGCGAGCGCTAACCACACGCAGTCTCTCAGCAACAATCCCGGTCAAGTCCTGCGCCTCAAGGGAACGACCGAAGCGGTGCAGTCCCGTGCCATACTCGCGCCATTGCTGGCGGGCCAGCAAGTGGGCACTCTTACCATCATCCGGCTGACGCCTGCGGGAACGAAAGTTAAGAAGGGAGATCTGCTGGTAGAGTTCGACCGCCAGGCGCAGATGCGGGACTTTGTCGACAAGCAGGCGGAATACGCAAAGCTGGTGGACCAGGTCGCAGAAGAGCAGGCAAAGGAGAATGCAGCGCGCGCCAAGGATGAAACCGAGCTGAAGGCGGCGGAGGACAATCTGCGCAAGGCAGAGCTTGAAATCCAAAGGGCGGAGATCGTGTCGCGTATCGATGCGGAAAAGAATCAGGAGAACCTCGACGAGGCGAAAGCCACGTACGAACAACTGCGAGAGACCTTCGACCTAAAACGGAAAGCAGCCCAGGCAGCGATTCGCATTCTCGAGATTCAGCGCGATCGCACACAGCAGACGATGATGCACGCGCAGGCCAACGCCGACCTGATGCAGATCCACTCGCCCCTCGATGGAGTTGTGGTGCTGAACACAATCTGGAAGCAGGGCACCATGGGAGAGGTTCAGGAAGGCGACCAGGTGCGTCCGGGCGTGCCCTTTATGCAGGTGGTAAATCCGTCGACTATGCAGGTGCGAGTGCTCGCGAATCAGCAGGACTTCCCCAGCCTGCAGGTTGGCCAGACGGCAAAAGTGCGGCTGGATGCGTATCCGGAGATGGTGTTCACGGCAAAGCTGGATCAAGTAGCTCCCATCGGTGAAGGCGGAGATTTTTCCAGCAAGCTTCGCTCCTTCGTGGTGATTGTGTCGATTGAGGGAAACGATCCCAAGCTGATGCCCGACCTCTCAGCCGCAGTAGACGTGGATCTCGGGAAACAGAATGCATTAAGTGCTGCGCTGGCCGCTCGGAGTGGTTCGTAATGATCAAGCGCTTTCACCAGCTTTCGATGGCACGCAAGGCGATCGTGGTCGCAGTCGTCCTGCTGGCGGGAAGCGGGGTCGTGCTGGGGGCGGTCCGACTCGGCAAGCGCTCGCCCACGGTTCCCACTATTGAAGTGAAGCGCGGTGAGTTTCTCGACTCCATGCAGTTTCGCGGCGAAGTGAAGGCGTTGAAGTCGGTGACCATCAGCGCGCCGGCGGAAGCGGGCGATCTGCAGATCATCAAAGTTTCGGCGGAAGGCACCGCGGTGAAGCCCGGCGACGTCGTAGTTGAGTTCGACAAGACGAAGACGGAGCAGGATCTTGCGCAGTACCGTTCCAGTCTCAAGTCGGCCGAGGCGGAGATTGATCAGGCTCGCGCTCAGGCACGGCTGGCGGAAGAAGAAGACAAGACCACCGTGCTCAAGTCGCGCTATGCCGTGGAGACGGCCAAGCTTGAGGCTAGCAAGCAGGAGATCGTTTCCAAGATCGAAGGCGAAGAGGCCAAGCTGAAGCTGGCCGACGCTGAACAGTCGCTGCACGAGGCCGAGACCAAACAGAAGTCGGACCAAACGCTCAATAAGGCGACCATCGAGAGCAAGGAACAAGCCAGCAAGAAAGCCAAGTACGACGTGGAACGCGCGGAGCGCGCTTTGGGGCAGATGACCCAGCGCGCGCCCTCGGCTGGGACCATCAGCTTGCTGCAGCACTGGAGCGGCTCGGGTGATGTTCCGTACCGTCCGGGAGACCGCGCCTGGCCGGGCGCTGCGATTGCGGAATTGCCGGACGCTACGACGCTGCGGATTTCCGCTCGCGTCGATGAAACGGAACGCGGCCGGCTCGCTCCCAAGCAAACAGTCACGGTACAGTTGAACGCCATCCCAGACCGGCAATTCACGGGACACATCGAGCGGATCGGCGCCATTGCCAGCATGGATTTCTCCAGCGGTTGGCCCATCACCCGCAACTTTACGCTCGAGATCGTTCTCGATCAGACCGATCCGCGCTTCAAGCCTGGCATCTCGGGGCAGGTCACCGTGGTCGTGGACCGCGTACCCGACGCGCTCACCATACCCGCGCAGGCTTTGTTTCAAAAGTCGGGACAGAACGTGGCCTACGTTTGGCAAGGGAGCCAGTTTGAGGAACGGGACATCGAGGTGGGCAGAAGAAGCGGAGACAAGATCATGATCGCCAGGGGCGTTCACGCAGGAGAACAAGTGGCGCTCAAAGATCCGACACTGAAAGAGTAGTTGGAAGGAGTACGAGAGCGGTCGCGATGAAAAACAAGCGAGCTATTACGTGGGCGGTTGTGGCAGTCGTTCTCTGCGCCGTTATCGGCGTAGTAGCGGCGGTAAGACGCGCCACTCCCGCAGCGGCTGGCGACGAGATTCCTACTGGCCTGGTGAAACGCGGCGATCTCGAGATGCAGGTGTATGCCACCGGTGCACTGCGAGCGAGCCACTCCGAGATGTTGACGGCGCCTCCGATTGGCGGGGGCGCTCTGCAGATCACGCATTTGCTGCACACCGGCGCCGCCGTAAAAAAGGACGATCTGGTGATGGAGTTCGATCCCAGCGAGCAGCACTACAAGCTGGACCAGAATCGGTCCGAATTGTTGCAGGCCGAACAGGAAATCACCAAGGCGAAGGCGGACGCAGCCGTCGTTTCGGCTCAGGACAAAGTTGCCCTGCTCAAAGCGAAGTTCGATGTGAGACGGGCGGAGTTGGACGTTCAGAAGAACGAACTGGTCAGCACCATCGACGCTCGGAAAAACGATCTCGCCCTGGAACAGGCCAAACGAGTGCTGGCCGAACTGGAACAAGACGTCAAATCGCGCAGCGCCTCGAATCAGGCCACCATCTCGCTGGCACAGGAAAAGCGTAACAAGGCAAAACTGGCGATGGACCAGGCGCAGGGCAACATCGACAAGATGCGCGTCACGTCTCCCATGGAGGGTCTGGTATCGCTTGAGAAAAATGAAGGGGCGGCCGGCGGATTCTTTTTCAGCGGGATGTCGCTGCCGGAATATCGCGAAGGCGACCAGGTGGAACCCGGACGCTCGGTGGGCCAGGTGATCGATCCCAAAGAAATGGAACTGGCCGCCAAGGTGGGAGAACTCGAGCGCAACAATATCAAGGAAGGACAGTCGGTAGACATCCAGCTTGATGCACTGCCGGGCAGCACCGTTCACGGCACTGTGAAGACAGTGGGCGGCGCCAACAGCCGCAGGTTCTGGGAAGACGACACCAGCGCCAAGTTCGAGGTCACGATCACGCTGGCGAACACAGACTCGCGCCTGCGCCCGGGGCTTACGGCTCACATTGTGATTCACGGCGATCCCCGAAAAGGTGTGCTCTACGCGCCTCGCCAGGCGCTATTTCTGAAAGAGAGCAAGCGTGTGGTCTACGTTCGCAACGGCAACAGCTTTGATCCGCGCGAAGTGAAGATTCAGGCTGAGAACGAGAGTCGCGCCGCCATCGAGGGGATTGCCGCCGGCACCGCGATCGCATTGATCGATCCCACCGCACCCAGAAAGGCCGCGAGTTCCAGCACACCCGCCCCTGGCGCGGGCGGAGGAGGCGCGCCGTAATGTCTACTCTTGCCTCCGCCACCCCCGCCCCTGTGCCGCGTGGTTACCAGCAGTGGCTCCCGGACATGCAACTGGGGCTGCAGAACCTGCTGCTGCACCGGCTGCGCTCGCTGCTGACCATGCTGGGTATGATTTTTGGAGTTGCGGCCGTGGTCTCGATGCTCTCGATTGGAGCGGGCGCGCGGCAGAAGGTGATGGCGCTGATTGAGCAGATGGGCGTCCACAACCTCATTGTGGAGGCGAAAGAAACTACGGAGTGGCAGGCTCACCAGAAGATTCGCAAGATTTCGCAGGGGCTCACGTTCCAGGATTATCGCGTGATTCGCGATGACGTGAGCGAAGTCGTCGCAGGCACGCCGCGAAAGCGCATGACTCCCTCGAAGACGATTCCAAAGTCACAGCAGGATCCGCCCACGGTGTATGGGGTCAATCCGAACTACTTGCAGATCGCGGGACTGCATGTGCTGCAAGGAAGATTCTTCAGTGAGGACGAGGAAACTCGCGCTGCGCCAGTCGCCGTGTTGGGCGCGGCCGCCCGGTCGAGCCTGTTCGGCTCCGCCGATCCCATCGGCCAGTACGTGAAGGCCAATGAAACCTGGTTTCGCGTGATCGGAGTGGCTTCGCCGCAACTCAGTTCGCAAACCGAAGTCGCGGGCGTGCCCACGCAGGATCTCAACAACATCATGTACATTCCACTGAACTCGGCGATGCTGCGGATGGAGGATAACTACAGTGACGTGCGCGATGAGATCGACGGAATTTACCTGAATATTCGGGACAACGCGGATATGGCTTCCGTCGCGCAGGTGGTGCGGGCGATTCTTGATTCGTCGCATCACTCCGCTGGCGATTTCAGCGTCATCGTGCCCGCCGAGTTGTTAGCCGAACAGAAGCGGACGGAGCGGTTGTTCAACGCCGTCATGGTCGCGATCGCTTCCATCTCTTTGCTCGTGGGCGGGATCGGGATCATGAACATCATGCTGGCCAGCATCCTGGAGCGCACGCGCGAGATTGGCGTCCGCCGGGCGGTAGGCGCGCGGCAGTCGGACATCATTCGCCAGTTCGTAGTCGAGGCCATGCTGATTTCCTTCGTGGGAGGAAGCTTCGGCATTGTCTTCGGCTTCGTGATGTCGCGCCTGATCGCCTGGCTCGCGGGATGGTCGACCATCGTGACGCTGAGTTCTATCCTGCTGGCCTTTATCGTCTCGATCACGGTGGGGCTGGTTTTCGGAATTTATCCTGCAGTCAAAGCCGCACGTCTGGATCCTGTGGAAGCGATTCGCTGGGAGTAAAAGCGGCGCGGCGGCCGTCTTTCATGCTTCAAATTCAAGCTTTCACATCACGCTTCACGGCACGAGCCAATACAACCTTGGAGGAATTGCGGAATGAAATACTCTCGCCTGGCGCTGTTCGCTTGTCTTCTGATGCTGTTCGCTCTACCGGGTGTGGCGCAAAAGGGCGAGGTGTTCGGAGATCTGGCCACGCCCCAAGTTCGCTCGGACAAATTGGGGATGCCTGAACATTTGCGGAACTATGTGGTGGAGGGCAAGCTACGCCTGAGCCTGCAGGATGCGGTCGTCCTCACTCTCGAAAACAACAGTTTTGTGAGGGTTCAGGAAACGCAGGTGGAGTTTTCGAAATTCTCACTGCTGGGCGCGCATCAGCCGTTCGATCCAGTTTTGGCCACTTCATACAATGTGAACAGTGCGACCTCTCCACCTTTCACCAGTCTTCAGGGAACCGGAGGAGCAACGGCCACGGTCAAGAGCACAACTCAATTCGCTCAGTTTAACTTCTCGCAGACTCTCGAGACGGGCACCAATGTACAAGCAGGGCTGAGCAGCAACAACAATTTCACCAACAACTCGTTCGACATCTTCAATCCCTACATCAGTTCGACGCTGAACTTTCAGCTCACACAGCCGCTGCTGAGGAATGGATGGCTGTTTGCCAATCGAGCTCAGCTGACAATCGCGCGCCGTAATCTGCAGCAGTCTCGGGCCAATTTTGCGGCTGAGGTAAGCAACAACATTTTGCAGGCCGTGGGCCAGTATTGGTCGGTGGTCGAGGCCCGCGGAAATCTGGACGTCGCGAAAAGCTCTCTGGACGCGGCCGAGGCCACGTACAAGCGCGACAAGCGCGCGCTCGAACTTGGTGCCTTGCCTCCCCTGGATATCTATCGCTCGGAGTCGCAGGTCGCGTCGCGTCGCGTGCAGGTCATCCAGAGTGAATATGCGCTTAAGCAAGCGGAAGACGCTCTGCGCATGACCATCGGCACGGATCAGGACCCTTACTTCCAGGCTCTCGACCTTGAACTCACAGAGAAGCCGGAACCCGAGGGCGAACTACGCACCATCGATACGGTTGCCGCATTGCAACAAGCCTTGACGAAGCGGCCGGAGTTTGACGCCGTTCACGCCGCGCTAGCCAATGACGAAACGCGCATTCACCTGGCGCACAATCATCTGCTGCCAGAACTCGACCTGACCGGATCGTACGCCAGCAACGGGTTGGGAGGCACGCAGTTCAACGGCGCCGGTCAGAAGGTCACGAGTTCGTCGCTGAATCAGCTCTTCGGGTTCAACTACCCAACTTATGGGGCTCAGCTGTCGTTAAGTCTGCCTCTGAGGAATCGGGGTGCGAAGGCGGAATTGGGGAGCGCGCTGGTGTCGCGGCGCAGTGATTTGTACGGCGTGCGGCAACTCCGCGAGCAGGTCATGCTCGACGTTAGCAACGCCGTCCACCAACTGGAGCAGGCGAAGCTCAGCATTGCAGCCGGCAAGGAAGCCGTGGACCTGGCGAAGAAAAGCATGGCCGCCGAGCAACGCAAATATGAGTTGGGCCAAGGAACGATCTTCCTGGTGCTGGAAGCACAAACCGAGCTCGCGGCGGCCGAGCAGAGTCTGCTGCAAGCGGAAGTCGGATATCAGCTGGCCGTGGCGGGAGTCGATCATGCCACGGGCGGATTGCTGGAACCCTATCACGTGCAGATTGCGGAACTCACGCGCTGAAAGTCCCCACTTCTCGCGCAAAGAACGCGCGAGAAATGGGGCACCCCGCATAAGGGCGCATCTTCCCCGCCGCGATCAAAGGCAGTAAACTATAGCTCCAGACCGTGCGAAAGTGGCGGAATTGGCAGACGCACCAGACTTAGGATCTGGCGGGTAAAACCGTGGGGGTTCGAGTCCCCCCTTTCGCACCAACAGATTATCTCCCATCGACATACGGTGTGTACGCTCACGAAGAGAAGGAGCTGCGCGGGCGGTTCTAGAGTCAGCTTACGTGGGAGGCCCGGGGGGAATGTCCCCGTCGCCGTAAGTCTCAGCGAAGGACTCGTCGGGAGACGCCGCTGGCCAGCCGATCATCACCAGGAACACATCGAGGACAAAGAGCGCGATGGCAATGTCGTTGAAGAGTGTGGCTTGCTGCAAAGTCGGCCAGAACTGGTTGGCGGCCCAAAAGAGAAATGCAACAGCTAAGAGGATCGCCTTCACAAACTCCTTGAGCGGAGGCCGGTGCGCCAGCTGGTAGACCAGGTAGGCGCAGGCAATCATCATCAGCGGAAATGCGGCGAGAAGGTCATGCGCATTAGCCGGAAAGCGCGCGGGAAGAACGTCCCAGGCGAAGAGCACTCCCACGCCGGCAAGCGTTACTACGCCGAGGATCACCGGCAGGGCTCGGTGAGCCCGGTCCAGACGAAAATACATAGAATCGCCTCTGTCAGTGAATAGCTATGTCGCTATGGAACGGCGACGTGACGTTGCGGCCATTGTAAGTACCGTCGACCCCAATCGAAGATGGCCGCGACATGACGCCAGCAAATCTTGCGAACCTGAATCAATCCGCCGACAATAAATGCGGGCAAATCGTCCAGTCCAATACAATTTTCTTATCACAACCATCAGAAAAGGTCACCTCAACCATCCAGGTGGCAGGCCAGCAGGCCTCGAAGGGAACAGACAAATCGGACGGTTAAGAGAGGCCGAGATCGCGATAAGCAGTGTCAACGATAGCCTTACCGATCATCAGCGAAGCTGTCGCGGCCGGTGAGGGGACGTTAAGCACGTGCAGCACCTTGCCAGAGGGGACGAATTGAAAATCGTCCACAAGGGCGCCGTCCGGCTTCAGGGCCTGCGCGCGCACACCTGACCCGCCGGGGACCAGATCGCGCTCGCCGACTTCCGGGAGCAGCCGTCGCAGTGCGCGGACGAACGCCGGCTTCGACAGCGAGCGATGCCATTCGTCGAGACCGTTGCGCCAATGTTGCCGGGCCATGCGCCAGAAGCCGGGAAAAGCGAGCGAGGAACCGAGATCGCGCAGGTTGATGTCGCGGTGACGGTAGCCTTCACGAGCCAGCGCCAGGACGGCGTTAGGGCCCGCATCCACTTTGCCCGTGATGCGGCGGGTGAAGTGCACACCCAGAAACGGAAAGCGCGGGTCGGGCACGGGATAGATCAGCGCGCGCACCAGCGAAGCGCGCTCGGGCACGAGGTCATAATACTCGCCGCGGAAAGGGACGATCATGACACCGGGGCGGTCGCCCGCCATGCGGCTGATGCGGTCGCTGAAGAGTCCCGCGCAGTTGATCAGCGCGACCGTGGAAAATGCGCCGCGGGGAGTCTCTACGACAATCTCATCCGAGAATCGCTTGATGCCGGTCGCCGTTGCGGAGGTAAGAATCGTGCCGCCTCGCGCGGAAATCAGCTCCGCATATTTCTCGCACACTGCGGCATAGTTGGTGATTCCGATTGAGGGCACCACGAGAGCCTGCACGCCGGCAGAATGCGGCTCAATCTCGCGCAATTCCTCGGGTCCGATGAGCCGCAGGCCCGCAAGGCCGTTAGCCTCTCCCCGCATGCGCAATTCCTCCAGACGCGGGAGTTCGTCCGCGTGGGTTGCCACAATCACTTTGCCGCAAACCTCGTGGGGAATTCCCTGCTCGCGGCAGAAGTCGACCATGGCCGCGGCTCCGGCGACGCAGAGGCGCGCCTTCATAGAGCCGGGCTTGTAGTAGACGCCGGAGTGAATGACACCGCTGTTGTGTCCGCTTTGGTGGCGGGCGACTCCAGCTTCTTTTTCCAGGAGCAGGAGACGCAGATGGGGAAACCGGCGGGTGATTTCGAGCGCGACGCCGAGTCCGACTACGCCGCCGCCGATGATGATTACGTTGTAACGGGAATCGGTCATTGATCGTAAAAGGACGGTGAGCAGACTGAAAGCCGCATGCTGCCACTTGTCAGTTTACGACGAGAGTCACCTGCGTGCTCTGGCCAGCGTCTGCTGGCGTACCTGAAGACACACCGGTCACGGTGATCTTGTAAGTGCCTGGGGGTGTGCCCTGATGTCCGCCTCCGCCGCCAGTGCTGACGCCGCCACACCCTGGAAAGGCCACCATCAGCAGAAAAAGAGTTGCGATCAAAGTCCACGCTCGAACAGTACCTTTCCATGAACTGCGTGCGGTCACGCTCCGGGCGAATGCAATTCCCGGCAGCAGAAGCCACATCGCATAGAACAGCGGGCTGTAGCCGCCTGACAGACGCGCGGCGGATGTCGCGCCCGTGGTGGAAATCGTCATCACGACGTTTTGCGGGAAAGGAGGCGCCACCGCTCCGGATGGGTTGAACAAGCATTGCGTTCCGGAAGGAAGTCCTTGGGCACAGGAGAGCGATACGGTGCCACCGAACGACGACCCCGTTGGATTTGGCAGGATTGTCAGGTTGTACGGACCCGTGGTTTGCCCTGCGTTGACTGTCTGGCTAGGCGTCGCGGAAGTGACGGAGAAGTCCTGAATCACGGTCAACGGCAATGCAATCTGCTGGCTGGGCGTGCCTGACGAGTCGGCCACGGTCAGATTGATGTTGTATGCGTTTGTCGGATTGGGCGCTGCACTATTGGGCACGTTGACCATGACCGTGAGGGTCGCCGTTGCGCCTGCGGTGATGTGCACCGGATTCTGTGGACTCAGCGTACAAATCGCGCCCGACAGCGCGCTGGCATCGCAGGTGGCGTTGACTGACCCGCTGTAGTTGGGCGTTACAGTCACCTTGGCCGTTGTTTGCGACCCCGCATCCACATTGGCTGGAAAGGCCTGGCTGATCGCGAACTGAAGACTCCCGGATACCGTAGCCGTCACCGTGAGCGAGACCGACGCCGAATGCGCGATCGAGCCTGAAGTTGCAGTGGCCGTCACCGAGTAGGTTCCCGCAGGAGTTGTGGCGGCGGTGGTGGAGATTGTCATCACGACAGATGCGGCGCTGCTTCCCGGAGTAACTGGATTGGGAGTGAAACTGCACTGCGCTCCGGAGGGGAGTCCATGGGTACAGGAGAGCGCCACTGCCCCCGCGAACGACGATCCAGCGGGATTGGGTGCGACGGTCAGGTTGTATGGGCCTGTTGTTTGGCCTGCGCTGACTGTCTGGCCGGAGGTGGAAGAGACGACGGTAAAATCCTGGGCCGAGACTGTCAACGTGATCGGGAAGGTGTGGTTGGGCGCGCCGCTCGTGTCTTGAGCATTGATGTTGATGTTGTAGTTGCCGGGTGCGGCAGTGTTGGGAACGCCGATGGTGGCCGTCAGCGACACGGGTGATCCGCCGCTGATCGTGATCGGATTCGTCGGACTCAGCGTGCACGTTGCCCCCGGCACGGCAGTCGCGTCACAGGATGCGTTGACATTGCCGCTATAAAACGTGGAGGGCGTGATGGCGAGATTGGCCGTACCTTGTGCGCCCGCCGCTACGGTGAGTGATTGCGTCCCGGAAAGTTGATAGTCGCCGACATTAAAAGAGACGGGCAACGTGTGAGTTGTGGAACCGGAGGTTCCTTGCACGGACGACTGGTAGGTTCCGGCGCCCAGATTCGTCGCGTTTACCTTTACGGTAGAGGTGGCGGGGAAGGAACTCACCGAGGTAGGGGTCACGCTGCAACTGCCGTTTCCTGAGGTGAGAGAACAGGTCAGGGCAACGACACCGGTGAAGCCGTTGATCGCGGCAACGCCGATCGGGCCGCTGGTGGTGCTGCTGCCCGCGTTCACCGTGGGAAATGCACTGGGCTCGCTGAGGATGAAGTTCGGGTTGGAACTGACAACGTGCAGAACCGTGGGAGTCTCGTGCGTGATGTTGCCAGAATCGGACCCAACTCCTTGTACGTTGAAGTAATAGTCTCCAACGGGGCCGCCGGCGGTCACGGTGAAAGCGCCGCCGCCGACATTCACGACGGGCGGAGTGGGATTGCACGTAGTGGGCGGACTAGTCGCGCCTGGTACGCAGCTCAATGTGATTGGGTAGTTGTATCCGTTGAGGGCGCTAGCTGTGCCGTTGAATGTGGCCGTCTGACCGGAGAGGATGGTTAGCTGCGGGCTAGGAATTGCAATGCTGAAGTCTGGCACGAGATTCCACTGCCAAATTCCGCGGCCGTAGGTGGAAGCTCGCAGCAATCTCTGACCGCCGGAGTTGAAGAGCCCGAGCGCGGTAACGGCAACGTCGGGCAGGAATCCGGGTTGATTCGCGTTGGGGTTGGGCCCGACTTCCGCCCAATTCGCGGAGGAACTCGAACTGGCGAACACGCCGACGTCGGTTCCCACGTAAACCTGGCCATAGTAGGGATCGACCACCACGGCGTTGACGGGCGAGTCTGGCAGGTTCGCGGTGAAGTCGGTCCAACTTACACCCGCATTGGTAGTTTTCCAGACGTGGCCTGTGCCTCCGGTGAATCCCATGATCGTTACGTAGGCTCGATCGCCGCTAGGATCTGACGTATCGATCGCAACGCTGGAAATGGGGAACTGGTTCGGGTTGATGCTGCCTTGTGGGCCGTTGTTGGTGACGTCGGTGAAGCTGGACGTTCCGGCCGAGGGGCTGATCGTCACCCAGACGTGGCCGCCGCTGGGACTTTCGAGGGGGCCGTCAATCGGGCCGAGTCCGCTGGTAGTGGCGTAGATGACTGTGGAGCCGCCGCTGTCGGTCGGGCCGCCGGCGGCGATTGCGCGCACCAGGTTCACTTCACTTCCAGAACAAGTTCCTGAACCTAGAGTATCGAAGTTCGGACTCAGCGCCGCATACGTGCCGCCCGTACGCGCGCCGCGCCACACGCGGCACGTGCCGACCAGCATGGCCGTCGACGATTGCGGATCGAGAATGTAAGGAAAATAGAAAGCGCCATCGTCGCCGCCGACCGTGCTGCTCGTCACAACGAATCCGAATCCGCTGTCGATGCAGGTCGCGCCGCTAGAGCAGAGTTGCACGCCGAGGCCGCCGGGAGGAACATCGGGATTCGAGGCGTAGAAGTTCAAAGGGACGGCGGGATCGATCGCGTTGTATCCCCCATCGCCGCCCAGCACGTTGACCCAGCTCGGGCTCGCAGTGGCCTGGCTGGTCGCGGGAGAACCGTTATCCTGCGTGCCACCAAGCAGAGTGTTCGGATCGGTTGGATGTTGCGAGAAGCTGACGAATTGGGTCATCGATCCCAGGTTCTGGTTGAGGTCGTCGAACTGGTTCGTGCCCGAGCACGACCCTGTGTTCAGCCCGCCGAATCCGTTGAGCGCGCGGTAGACGCCGCCATCGTTCGCAAAGTAAATGAGCGCGTTGCCCGAGTCTGTGCCCGAAGTGGGGATCGCGTAGGCCAGCGCGTGCTGGTCCGGATGCACGTGGGCAGGCGCGGCGGTGGGGGCGCATCCGTAGACGTGGGTGAGGTTCAGGAACGGAGACGCGGTGCAGCTGGGATTCTGCGAGTTGATGGAGCACTTGTAGAGATTGATCGCCCCCGCGTACAAGTCTGTACCCAACGCGTTGGGCACGGCCAGCAGTTCGAGATTGTAGGAGCCCTGTTGGACACCGCAACCATAAGAATCACCGCAGTTCGTGATTGCAGAGTCGGAGATCGCAGCCCACGACGCACCGCCGTTCAGACTTTGCCAGATGCCTTGGTCGACTGGGTTGCCGCCCGAATCAAGAGAGATGTACCAGGCGTACATTTCGTTGCGAGCGGGGACGACCGTGATTTCAGCGCGGTAGATGGGACAGGTGCGTCTGTTGGACGTGGATTGCGGCGGGCAGGCGGCTGTGCTGAGCGCAGATCCGCCGGGTTGGTTGGTGAGACGGGTCCAGTTGACACCGTCGGGCGAAGAGTAGAACCCGTGGTAGCGGATGGCCGCGAAGAAGAGGCCGGCACTCGCGTTGTAGACGACTGAAGTTGCGGAGGTGGCGTCGGTCGCGGCGCCGGCATCGAGCAGCGCGTTGTAGGTCCAGGTCAGACCGGCGTCCAGCGAAGTGTAAAGACCACGCGTCGTGTTGGCGGTAACGGCGCCGTCAATCATCCCTTCCGACGTGGTAGCCATGGCGGAGACTGCGATGTTCGCGGTACTGAAAGCCATTCGCGTACCGCCCAGTCCGCTGAACGAGAGCGCGCCGCTGTTTGCCGTGGGAATCAGAGTCCATGTGTTCCCGGCATCGGTGGAGCGCAGAATTCCCAAGCCGAAGTAAGAGTCGCCGGAGCTGTCGGCTTCACCGGTCGCCGCCAGAATCACGGTCTTCGAGGGATCGGTGCTGCCGGGCTGGATGGCGATGGCGCCGATCGAGAGCGTGGGAGCATCATCGGAAACGGGAGTCCATGTCACGCTGTTGGCTGTGTTGTTGGCGGCGTTGGTGGACTTCCAAACTCCGCTTTGTGCGCCGCCGACGTAGACCGTGTTTCCAGTAGAGTCTGCGGGATCAATGGCGACGGCTGTTGCGCGTCCGGCAACCTGGTGATAGTCCTGCGTGCCGTTGCCCGTAGCGTCGGAGGCTAGAGGAACCGGGCCCAAGGGTGTCCAGGCGCCCGAAGACGCTGAGGGCGCGCCGTTGGCGCTGGCGGCGAGCGCTTCAGCGCGTTGCGCACGCATCCTGAGCTTGGACTGAAAAGCGCGGCGGCGAAGCTCCGCCGTGGCCTTCCCGGGGACGAGGCGTCCGCGGAAGAACCACTCGTTGCGCTCCTTGACGTGGTCGGCGTCCGGGTCGGAGATCGCGGTTTCGGGAATAGTCTGCTTGGCGCCCTGGGCGTGTACAACCGAAACAGCGGAAAAACAACTCAGAATGAGTGTGCACACTCGCACTGAGCGAAGGAAATGGCGGCTTGGCATGATGATCTCGCTCACCTGTCAGTATCAGAAGCACGCGCAGGCGAATCAATGCAAAAGCGCGATGGCAGGCTGGCGGCGGACCACTTTGGGAAAAGGCATTCGCGAGCTCAGGAACATCACGGAACACGCTGGCCCTGTACAATCTGCTTTTCGTGGTTGGTTGCAATCGATGCGAAGTTCAAAAGGGGGACTGGTCTTGAGAATGGCCAAGGGAATGAGGTCTTTGTCTTGCATATTGGGCGCAGCATATTTTCTTCTGGCCTCGCTCTCGGGATGGGCCCAGGCAACGAAGAGCGCTCCTGAACTGGTCGTGGCGGCAGCGGCAGATCTGAGCACAGCGCTGCAAGAGATCTCCGACGGCTACGAGAAGAGAACCGGTGTGAAGGTGAAGCTGTCGTTCGGAGCATCTGGTGCGCTCACGCAGCAGATTCAGAATGGAGCTCCGTTCGATCTGTTCTTTTCGGCCGATATGGATTATCCGCGCCAGCTGATTGCTGCGAGCGCAGCCGACGGGGCGAGTCTGTATCAATATGCGGTGGGGAAGTTGGTGCTGTGGGTTCCGGCGGATTCGCCGCTCGATGTGGAGCACGGTGGCATGAAAGTCTTGCTCGATCCATCGGTGAAGAAGATCGCGATTGCCAATCCGCAACATGCTCCGTATGGCCGAGCCGCAGTGGCGGCGCTGAAGCATTACGGGCTGTACGATCAACTCTCAGACCGGCTGGTGCTGGGCGAGAACGTATCGCAAGCGGCACAGTTTGCGGAATCGGGCAACGCGCAAGCTGGGTTCGTGGCGCTGGCCCACGTGACCGCACCGGCGGTGAAAGGGAAAGGAAAGTATTGGGAAGTTCCGGCGGAGGCTTACCCTCCGCTGGCACAGGGCGTGGTTGTGCTCTCGCATTCGCTGCGTAAGAAGGAAGCGGCGGAGTTTCTGGAATATATCAAGACGAAAGACGCGGCCGAAGTGCTCCGGAAGTACGGGTTCACGCTGCCGCAGAACTAGCATCGTAGTGACGGCATCGTGCCGGCTTTGGCGAGGGCACCCAGGCGCAAGATCCTATCATGGCAATTGACTGGCAGGCATTCTCGCTCACCCTGCAACTGGCGGTCACGGTGTCGGCCGTGTTGCTAGTGCTTGGTCTGCCCATCGCCTACTGGATTGCATTTTCTGGATGGCGCTGGAAGTTTCTGGTGGAAGCGGTGGTGGCGCTTCCCATTGTGCTTCCACCAACGGTGCTCGGGTTCTACGTTCTCGTCGCTCTCGGACCGCGCAGCCCGCTCGGGCGCTGGTGGATCTCGCTGACAGGACATACGCTGGCCTTCACGTTCAGTGGCTTGGTGATCGGATCCATTCTCTACAGCTTGCCGTTTGCGGTGCAGCCCTTTGCGGCGTCGTTCGCCGCTGTGGATCGCAAGCTGCTTGCCGCTTCCGCGACGTTGGGCGCTTCCCCGCTACGCACCTTCTTTCGCGTAATCGCGCCGCTCTCTATTCCCGGATTGATTACCGGCGCCGCCTTAACCTTTGCCCACACCATGGGCGAGTTCGGCGTGGTGCTGATGGTGGGTGGAAATATTCCCGGCGTCACGCGCACGGTTTCGATTGATATCTATGACCGGGTGCAGGCCTCCGACTATGCCGCAGCGAATCAGACGGCACTGCTGTTGCTGGTTCTCTGCTTTGCCGTGCTGACAGTCGTGTACGGCTTGAACCGCAGAGCATGGACGATCGGGCCCTTAAGATAACCTGAGATGAGCGACGCGCGCATCATCGATTCCGTAGAAACTGGAACCCCGGCGTCACTTCCTTCTGACGGTGACAAGCCAGCTGGGCCGCGGATCGAGGTTCGCGTCCGCAAGCAGACGGCCCAGTTCTCTCTGGAAGTTGAGTTCCACGCCGCGCCCGGATTCACCATCCTGTTTGGCCCGTCGGGGGCGGGCAAGACGACTTTGCTCGATTGCGTTGCGGGGCTGGCGAAGCCGGACTCGGGACGCATCGCCATCGGAGACTGCGTGTTGTTCGATTCGGCACGGCGCACCGATGTTTCGGTCGCGAAGCGGCGCGTGGGATATGTTTTTCAGAACCTCGCACTGTTCCCGCATCTGACGGTCGAACAGAACATAGAGTACGGATTGGCGCATCTGCCACCGATCGCACGCAGAGAACGCGCAACCGCGATTCTTCGGCAGTTCCGCATCGCTCACCTGGCGCGGCGCAATGCCCGCGAGATATCAGGTGGAGAGAGCCAGCGCGCCGCTCTAGCGCGAACTCTGGTGACCGATCCGGCAGTGCTGCTCCTCGACGAACCGCTGGCGGCGCTCGATGCGAGCACAAAAGCGAGGATCATTGACGATCTGCGCGAATGGAACCGGGCTCACGGGATTCCGATCCTCTATGTGACGCACAGCCGGGAAGAAGTATTCGCCCTGGGCGAGCGTGTGATTGTTCTCGATGCGGGACGCATCGTAGCACAGGGCACGCCGCACGAGGTAATCACAGCTCCCCTTCAAGAGACGGTCGCGCAACTCGTGGGCTTCGAAAACATCTTTGACGCGACAGTGGAAGCAGTGCACCCGGAGCGCGGCACGATGGCGTGTCGTCTGACCGCGGCCGAGCACGGTGGGGCGGTGTTGTTGGAAACTCCGCTGGTGCGCGCAGGTGTGGGCTCATCTTTGCGCATCGGAATCCGCGCTGGCGACATTCTGCTGGCGACTTCGCAGCCGGTGGGACTCAGCGCGCGCAATGTGATTCCGGGACGTGTCAATACACTACACGTTCGTGATGTGATTGTTTCAGCGAGCGTAGACTGCGGCGTCGAGATGGAAGTCCACCTCACGCTGGCCGCGCGCGATTCGTTGCAACTGGCGCCGGGCCGCGAAGTGTGGCTGGTCATCAAGACGCACTCCTGTCATCTCATGCAAGGCTGACGCTTCCATCTGCACGATCCTGATAGTTGACATTCTTTTTACATCCTTCCAACAACCGCTCCTTCGCTTTTCTAGATACTGTTGAAGTTTCGGGAGGAGTTTATGACGCTCACCCAGCGGCCGACGGCAAGGCTCACCTTGACCACGCTACTCTCCGTTCTCGTCTGCATGTTCTCTGTCTCTTACTCGGCCGCCCAGTCCGGCGCCTGGCCGACTCACTCCCATGACGCGCAACACACGGGAGTATCTTCCGTCGCGTCGCAGCAGCTCAGCAAGATTCACTGGCACGTGCCCGTAGATCTGGCTCCTCCGACGGGGGAGATCTTGATCCATTACGGTTCGCCCGTGATTACCGCCGCAAATACTGTGATCGTGCCGGTGAAGACGGGGACGGACAGTTTCAGAGTTGAGGCCCACAGCGGCACAACCGGAAAGCAACTCTATAGGCTGAACACCGCGTACCAAGCGCCGAGCGCGCTATTTCTGCCGGGCCTGGGCGCGACGCTTTCAAACAGCCGCCTCCTCGTTCCGGACAATGCGGGCCGGATTCTAGTCCGCGCACAGCCGGACATGGCCAAGGGCGACCTCAGCCGGCTGTATTTCTACGGGCTGAAAAACTATCTGGCGAACCCGACGGTTTACCAGCAGAGCGTGCAGATCAACACTCCGCTGACCACCGATGCCGCCGGCAATCTCTTCTTCGGCTTCCTCGTGGTGGGCCCGACGCCGATCGGATTACAAAGCGGCCTGGCGCGCATCGCTCCTGACGGCACAGGAACATGGGTTTCGGCGGCGGCTATGAGCAGCGATTCGTCGATCACAGAAGTATCGATGAGCTGTGCCCCGGCCTTATCGCAAGATGGCAGCATCGTCTACGTCGCCCTCAGCAGCGGCGATTTCGGATTCGGCTACCTGCTTGCGCTGAATAGCACGACGCTGGCGATCGTCAACAAGGTACGTCTCAAGGACCCCGCGTCGGGCTTGGACGCCACCATGAGCAACGAGAGCAGCGCGAGTCCTACCGTCGGGCCCGACGGCGACGTGTATTACGGTGTTCTGGAAAATCCTTTCCCCGATCACAACGACCGCGGTTGGCTGCTGCATTTCAGCGGCGATCTGTCACAACAGAAGATTCCGGGAAGTTTTGGCTGGGACGACACTCCGTCGATTGTCGACGCGTCGCTGGTGGCCAGCTATCACGGCCATTCCAAGTATCTGCTGATGACGAAATACAACAACTACGCCTCCATTAACACGGGCGACGGACATAATCGTATTGCGATTCTAGATCCCAACACTACGCAGAACGATCCGGTGATTCCTACGACGAAAGTCATGCGGGCGGTCATCACCAAGCTCGGAGTGACACCCGACCCGAATTTTCCGACATTCCCAGGAGCCGTGCGGGAATGGTGTATCAACACCGCGGCAGTCGATCCGGTAACGAAGTCGGTGATCGCCAACAGCGAAGACGGCAAGCTCTACCGCTGGGATCTTACGACCAATAAGCTTTCTGAGGTGATCAAGCTCTCCGGCGGAATCGGGGAGGCCTATACGCCGACGGTGATCGGCCCCGACGGCACCGTTTATGCCATTAACGATGCCGTAGTCAGTGCGATCGGGAAATAGGCGGGGAAAATCTCGTTCCCCTAGTCATGCAACCGGGGAGGAATTTTTCGGACGTGATCTACGGGTTCGTTTTCTTGCACGATTTCAGCATCAATGACCGACGGCTCAAAAGACTCGACCGGAAGTCGGCTCGTCTGCCGAGCCTCCGGTGAGGATTCTTCGTCACGCAGATCCAGAGAAGCAAGAAAGAGCGCGACTATCACTACGAGATGTGCGGCCAGCAGCCCACCATAGTGAACGTGCCCACCGCGCGACAATCCGAAGAATGTCCCCTCGAACTCCAGACGTGTTGCCAATCTGCCTCTCAGGTTGATGTAGGCTCCGCCGGCGGCAATCCACGTGATCACCCTAGCGGGCCCACGTAGGCAGAGGAATACCAAGGCAACCACCATAAGAAAATATTCCACGGCAACCCAGAATGGCAGTGCCAAGAGAGTGCGAATGACGGGCTCGCCACATCGTTCACAAATGGGAAAAGGCAAGACTCCGTTGTACATCTGCACCACGATGTCGAAACACGACCAGCGCGTCATGCGCGCAACCGGGGGATCGGTCGTAATGAATGGGTAAAAGAACGTCAGGATGCCCGCTGTGACGATAGAAAGGGCCAGCGCTCGACTTGTACCCAAGGGTCTCACTGGCCGCGATTGTAGACAGAGAAGCGATTCGCGTTCAATATCTCTTCTCGCTCCATCTCGATCACCGCGATCCACTGCCCCTTACGCTCTTCCGAGAACACGATCCGCCCGCCAAGAATCCGCGCCGCGGCGGCGGGCGGCAAATCGTGGTGGAAACCGAAGAAACGACGCTTCAGATCATCCCATGCCTTCCAGCGATCCAGCAGAGGATGCGGGGGCTCGTATTTCGTCGAGAACACCAAAGCGACGTCGAAGTGAGATCGAAAGTCGGCGGCGGAGAGCACTTCTTCCAAAGAGAAATCTTCGATGCGCACCACTTGCACCGGCCGGGTAACGTAACCCAGCCAGGGGCGGGTCAGTTCATCATTGGCGGGCCAGGCTGTGAGCGCGTGCGCCGTGGGATAGCGGGCCTCGAGGAAACGCTCTCCGTCCTGATGCAGAATGATGTAGTCGCGGTAGGCCAGATTGTCTTCCGGCGAGAATGCGTATGGAGGATTCCAGAACCACGCCACAATGAACGCACACCCTACCGCCGCAATGGCTGCCGGCCAATAGCGAAGACGCCTGCGCAGCGTCGACACTGCGACGACGATCACCAACGGAACTGCCGTCAGCATGTAGCGCGCCAGCACCGCGCCGCCGATCATAGCCATAGCAACCACGTACGCGGCCACGACAACGAGAAACATCATCTGCACCGGGATTGCGATGCGACGGCGCTCGACACCGTCATCTTTCACCGGCGGCAGCAGCATGGCTAGCAGCATGCCCAGCGTCAGCAGCCACAGATGCATATAGCCGAAGACCTGCCACACCCGCAGGGCTAGTGCCAACAGGAATCGCAAGGGATTGAGAGTTGCCGCGACGTTGTAGCGGAAGAACTCCGGGTTGCCGAAGACGTATCCCGTGCGGGCATAGTGATAGCCGTACCACAGGCTCAGCGACAGCCCTGGAATCAAAAGTGGAAAAATGCGCCGTGCAGGGCGTACGCCCAATTCTGTGTTCGGTTCCATCCAGAGAGTTTGCAGTCCGCCGCGCAAACCGCCGTCCGGAAGCCAGCGCCTGAAGGCGCGCTGCTTTCTTACCCCTGTCGGCACGCCTGAAGGTATGCCCTGATACGAACCTTGATTTTCGTCACGAGTCGACAGCGAGTGGCGCCGCGATGCGATCAGACGAAGAACTTCCCATCCTGCCAAACCCGCCGGTGCGAGAATCGCGGTCTCTTTGGCGAGTGCGGCGAGCGAGAACCAGATTGCCGCCGCAACGGGCTGGTCTTCGAGATACGCGCACAAGGCCCAGAAAGTAAGTCCGGCCGCGGCCAGGTCCACCTGCGCCAGCGAACTCTGCGCAAAGAACACCGGATACAGTGCCGTACACACTGTAGACGCGATCGCGACTTCCGCATTCGCAATGCGCTCGGCCAGACGGAATACTCCCAACAACGAGAAGGCCGCGACCACCAGCATCGCCGACCGCGTCACCAGCGGCGCATATCCGGCGCACTTCCACCACAGCGCGACCCACGCCAGCACGAGCGGCGGATGCGCGTTCGATACCGTCGTGTGCGGAATCAGGCTTCCGCTGAGCAACAGGTCGCGCGCAGCGGGAACGTAGTATCCGGCTTCGTCCCAAAAGTAAGGAAGTTGTAGCAGCGGAGCGTGCAGCAGGAAGATCGCAACCAAGGTGATAGCGAACACCACGGCCGGGTGCGAACTGGAGGATCGTATGGGAGAGGACATTCTATCGGTGGAACGTTGCTCTATTCGCAGAGACGTTGCGCGCAACGTCTCTCTCTAACCATCGTCTGGAAAGCTGCTGGCAAAGACGTAGCAAGCTACGTCTCTACGGATGGCCGTATCGTTCTAGTGCACCGGTCCTTGCGGGCCCATGCGCGGATCGAGTTTGATTTCGCCGAATGCGCTCTCGTAACCGCCGACGTTCTGCTGCAGAAGTCCTAGCAGCGCCTTGGCCTGCTGCGGGCTGAGGTAGATGCCTTGAAAGTTCTTGATCTCGACATGGGTTTCGGTCTGCTGCTGCAGCGTGCCGAAGACGAGGAAGAAGTCCCAAATGTTCACGCGCATCTGCACGCTGTTGGCGTAATTCTCGCGATAATCCGCGGCGTTCTCTAGTTTCACGTTGGGTTGCGATGGAAGGGTCATAGCTGGCAGTGTAATGAGTTTGTGGGCGGGAAGGAAAGGGCCGGTCCCGCAGGATGACGAGAACGTGCTTCAATTATGGGCGCAATGACACAAAGTGTCACCGGCATGATGGTTTACGGCTCACCAACGTGCCGATTACCCTGTGCAATCCGGTCACTTTGGCCAAGCTTTCTACTGAAAACAAAAGACTTGCTTCAACGAGGCTGGTTACTTTGGGGAGTACCGAATGGTGCGCAAAGTGCGATAGAGTTTATGTTCCTCCGCAGTAACGGAGAGAAGTGGGCGACTATGACCCAAAATATCGATCACGGCATGATGGAAGAAGTCGTACTCCCTGAGCATTTGCTGCCCCTAGGATCTGTGCTGGGCCAGGGAGTATCGGCGCTGGACCTGTGCATGGTCCTGGCCAAAATTTTTCGCGTGCAGTACACCGAAGTCGCGTTGCTGCGACTCGAGGGTGGACTGCTGCGCTTTATCTTTCCGGAATACTTGCGGACCACGGGTGCGATTCCGCTGTCCAGCAAAGCGGTAGCTGCGCACACGGCGCTGAGCAAGAAGGCCGAGATTTTTAACAACTTCGCACGGGTGAAGCACGCGAGTATTTTTGAAACGATCAAACCGGCCGCGACGGATTCCGAAGAACCCACGCCTCCTGCGCCGATTCAGAAGCTGATGTCGGTTCCCATCATGGATCGGGATTCGGCGGTGGTGGGCGTGATTCAGATTTCGCGCAAGGGACTCGATTCGCGCTTTGCGCAAGACTTCAGCCGCGAAGATCTACATGATTTGGAACTGGCGGCCGGGCTGCTGGCTACTGCTCCGGCACTGCTGGCGAACTAAGGCTCTTCGAAATAAATTTCTTGGCAAGGGCATGGCTTCAGCTTTTCAGCCACGCCATGCGAGTCGCGTGGGTTCTGGGCTTTGGCCTCTGAGGCCCGGCCTATCTCTTTCCCAGCAAATCGCTCGAATGAGTTTTACTTCCCCTTCAGGGGAACCCGCAGGTCCGCTCCCGTCATCTCTTTCGGTTCGTCGAGTCCCAGCATTCCTAGCAGTGTCGGCGAAATGTCGCGCAGCGAGCCGCCCGGCTTCAGCGTGAACTGCTTGGCATTCTCCGATACGACAATGAACGGCACCGGATTCGTCGTGTGCGCGGTGTGCGGACCGCCCGTCGCCGGATCAATCATCATCTCGGCATTGCCATGGTCTGCAGTGATCATCATCGCTCCGCCTTTAGCGCGAATCGCAGCCTCAATGCGACTTAGGCAACCATCCACCGTCTCCACCGCCTTAATCGTGGGCTCGAGCTTCCCCGAGTGTCCCACCATGTCGGCATTGGCAAAGTTCACGATGAGGACATCGAAGGTTCCCTCTTCCGTCGCTTTCACCACGGCATCGGCGATTCCCGATGCACTCATCTCCGGCTTTAGATCGTAAGTCGCCACTTTCTGCGAAGGCACGAGCACGCGGTCTTCGCCGGGAAACGGAGTCTCCACGCCGCCGTTGAAAAAATACGTAACGTGGGCGTACTTCTCCGTCTCGGCCACTCGCAGATTGCGCATGTTCAGGCCGCCCATCACGTTGGCGAGAATATTCGCCATCGACTCCGCGGGAATCACTACGGGCAGGCTGAAATTCTTGTCGTACTGCGTCATGCAGACGTAGCGGAGATTCTTTGGGACGCGGTCGCGCGGAATCGTGGCATCCAGATCAGCCGCGCCCGGAAGATCGCTGCCGCCCTTGTCGTTCAGCCCGCTGTTCCGGGTCAGGGTGCGCGTGATCTGGCGAACCCGGTCGGCGCGGAAATTGAAGCAGATGCAGGCGTCGTCATCGCGAATGGTGGCCAGTGCCTGGCCGCGGCTGTCGGTGCAGACGAAGGGAATTACGAACTCGTCGGTGACGCCCTTGTTGTAGGAATCTTTCATCCCCTGCACCGGATCGGCGTTCTTCCCGCCTTCCGCATCGGCGAACACCATCGCGTTGTAAGCCTTGGCAATGCGCTCCCAGCGCCGGTCGCGGTCCATGGCGTAGTAGCGCCCATTGACCGTAGCGATCTTGCCACAGTTGTACTCACGCATCTTTTGTTGCAGTTGTTCGATATATCCAGCGCCGTTGGTGGGCAGCGTGTCGCGGCCGTCCATGAAAGCGTGCACGAAGACGCGATCCAGGCCATTCTGCTTGGCCATCTTCAGCAGCGCGTTAAGGTGCGCCTGCTGCGAGTGGACGCCCCCATCGGAGAGCAGCCCGAACAGATGCAGTCGCCGCTCGCCGGTGCGCGCGTGCTTCATCGCGTCGAGCAGCACGGGATGCGAAAACAGCTCGCCATTCTGGATCATCAGATCGATGCGCGTGATGTCCATGTGCACGATGCGTCCAGCGCCAATGTTGAGATGCCCAACCTCGCTGTTCCCCATCTGCCCCTCGGGCAGCCCCACAAACGGTCCGCTGGTATGAATGAGCGTGTTGGGATACTCGCGTAGCAGTCGGTCGTACGTCGGTTTGCGGGCGAGAGCGATGGCGTTGGCCTTGGTTTCGGCTCGGTATCCCCAGCCGTCGAGAATTATGAGAACGAGTGGTTTAGGACGAGACAAATTCGGCTCCTAACTCTTAGCTTCTGGCTCCTAGCTCTTGCCAGTCAGGGTTACGGAAACGGCCTGGGAAAATCGGGAAGAGCAAGACTTCAGTCGTGCCAGCCCGGAACAAAGAGATGGGGGGCTTGCCCCTGGGGTTGACTGTCGTGTTCGGATGATTGTTGAAGACAAAGAAATGATTTCAGTTCCACTCATATTCCGGAAAGATTATACGATGTCATTCGCGACTCGTTATACTTGAAGTACGGAGGAATCATGGCGATTAGCGAACTACTTCTAACTGAACTGGATGAAGAAATGAAAAAGACGCGCACGACACTGGAGCGCGTGCCTGCCGACAAGAAAGATTTTGCGCCTCACCCCAAGTCGATGCCTCTGGGTAAGTTGGCGCCTCACGTTGCGCAGCTTGCCGGATTCGGCCTGACGATCCTGACTACACCCGAGTTCGATTTTTCCACAGGCAGCATTGCCCCGGTGCCATTCGAATCCGCTGCCCAGCTCGTGAAGGCTCTCGATGAGGGCGCAGGCAAGGTTCGCGCGGCCCTGCAAGCCACGCCGGATACAGCCTGGAAGGAAAACTGGAAGCTGAGCTTTCAGGGCAAGACGATCTTCCAGGGACCACGATTCCTAGCCTATCGTGAGATGTTCTTGAATCATCTGGTGCATCATCGCGCGCAGCTGGGCGTATACCTGCGATTGACCGATAAGCTTGTGCCCGCGACCTACGGTCCGTCGGCGGATGACAAGATGGGGTTTTGAGCTCGATGCGCGGATTCCTGGCCTCCCCAGCCGTCGAGGATGATAATTTGAGTGGTTTAGGACGAGACACAAAATCAGCTTCTAGCTACTGGCTTCCAGCTTACGGGAATTCACAACGGGCACTTTGAGGGCCTGCTCGACCCTTTGCACCGTGGCAACTTCACGTTTGAAGTCTACCCAATGAAAACCAGCAGGCGTTTGCTTTGGGAGGTTGCAGAAGTTGCCCATGAAACGAGCAGGATCTTAACTGAACTGATAAGCACTCGGAGAAATAGCGGTCTCACCATATGAGTTCAACGGCATATATCTCAAATTGCTGGTCCGCACTCACCAGCGGCATCGATTCATTGAGGCTCTGGGCAATGAGAATACGGTCAAAGGGATCACGATGATGGAGTGGAAGCTCCTCCAGCCGCCTCACGTGATCGAATGTCAGGGGCAGAACGGAGACTCCATTTGCTGTCAGCTTCGCAGCCAAATAGTCGCCCACGGGAGTGGGCAAAGCGAGTCTGCCCACTTGCACTTTCGCGATGATCTCCCAAAGGCTGGCTACGCTGATCCACACATCAGCCACAGGTAAGAGAGCCCGTACCCGTTGAGACAGCTTCTCCTCGTCCTGAAGTCCCCAGAGCAAAACATGCGTGTCGATGAGAACTCTCATTACCAGAACGAGTCTTCGAGCTCTTTGGGTAGCGGATCGTTGAAGTTGTCGGGAACCACAAATTCCCCCTTGGCTGAACCTAGCCTGAATCGCGGCCGCTCAGAGGGTATCGCCACCAACTTGGCAACCGGTTTGCCAGCCTTGGCGATTACAACTTCCTCTCCCATCGCGACTCGCTCTAGCAAGCGGGACAGGTGCGTCTTCGCTTCGTGGATATTGACTTCCATAACGCTATGATAGACTAAGTCCTTAGCTAAGTCAACAAGACGCGCGCTTACTCCTTCTTGGCTTCCTTCACCAGTTCTGCGATTTGTTGATCGACTTCCTGGGACTTGGCAGCAAATGTTTTGCGTCCAATTTCTCCGCCAACCTGCATCGCTTCGGACATGATCGCTGGCAGCTCCTTGAGAATCTTCTGGCCCGCGGGCGAAGCGTAAAAGGCCGTAATGGCCGCCAAGTCCGACTTGGTCAGGTGCTTCTGGTAAATAGGCACGATCGCGTCGACCATCTCGTCGACTGGCAGCGCCTTGAAGACGCTGTCGAATATTTTGTCGACCTTGGCCAATTGCTCGGGCGTTGCATCTGGAACCTTCTCCTTGAAGCCCTGCTCCGCGCCGATCCGCATCTGCTTGGCCAATCCGTCTAGTGTCTGCACCATCTGCGAGCGCGCATGCATCAAGTCCAGAAATTTCACCACCTCCGCTTTGTCGGGAACGTCGGAGTCATTCGCTTGTTGTGCTGCACTGAACGCCGGGACAGCCAGCAAGAAACACAACAACATCGAAAGAAACAACTTTTTCATCTCGATCTCCTTACTTCGCCAAGCGGAAGAATCAACCCTTGTAGTTCAGCGCCTTTAGTCCCAGGAACCGAGACGTCCCGGCTAGCTCTTGCTCAATCCGCAGCAACTGGTTGTACTTGGCGATGCGATCCGTACGCGAAGCCGAGCCAGTCTTGATCTGCCCCGCTCCAGTCGCCACGGCGAGGTCAGCGATGAACGTGTCCTCTGTCTCGCCGGAGCGATGCGAGATGACCGAGGTGTAGCCGTTGCGCCGCGCCAGATCGATCGCATCCAAGGTCTCACTGACCGTACCAATCTGGTTGACCTTCACCAGAATCGAGTTGGCGACGCCCTTATCGATTCCTTCCTGCAGGAACTGAATATTCGTCACAAAAATATCGTCGCCCACGAGTTGAATCTTCCCGCCAAGTTCTTTGGTCAGCTTCTGCCAGCCGTCCCAGTCGCCCTCGGCCAGCCCGTCTTCGAGCGACACGATGGCTGGATAATCCTTCACCCACTTCGCCCAGAACGCGACCATCTCGTCGGAACTTTTGGCCGATTTGTCGGACTTCTTGAAGACGTACTTGCCGTCCTGAAAGAACTCGCTGGCCGCCGGATCGAGTGCGATCGCGATCTCTTCCCCTGGCTTGTATCCGGCCTTGCTGATTGCTTCCAGCACGACTTCGATCGCTTCCACGTTCGACTTCACGGACGGGGCAAAACCGCCTTCATCGCCGACGGCAGTGTTGTAGCCGCGTTTCTTTAGGACGCCTTTCAGCGTATGGAAAACTTCCACGCCCCAACGCAGCGCTTCAGAAAACGAAGGAGCGCCCACCGGCATCACCATAAATTCCTGGAAGTCGACGTTATTGTCGGCATGCGCTCCACCGTTCAGAATGTTCATCATCGGCGTTGGCAGCGTATTCGCGCCCGCCCCGCCCAGATAGCGATAGAGCGGTATATCCAAAGAAACCGCAGACGCGCGCGCCGCCGCCATCGACACCGACAGGATGGCGTTCGCGCCCAGACGGCCCTTGTTCTCGGTACCGTCAAGTTCGATCATCTTGGCGTCGAGCCCGCGCTGATCGAACCCATCCCAGTTCGCCAGGGCTTCGGCGATCTCGCCGTTGACGTTCTCCACCGCCTTGAGCACTCCTTTGCCCAGAAAACGGTTCGTATCTCCGTCGCGCAACTCGACCGCCTCGTGCTCGCCGGTCGATGCGCCGCTGGGAACAATCGCGCGGCCCATCGAGCCGTCTGCTAGAAACACTTCCGCTTCCACCGTAGGATTGCCACGTGAGTCCAGAACTTCTCGTGCATGAATCGCTGCAATATTTGACATAGGATGTGCCACTTTCTCAATGTAATTTGGTTTCGTCCTCAGGGCGGTATCGTACAGGCTCTCACGGAGTTCGCTGTGGAATACCATACGGCGCTCAGTGAGATAGCCCGTGCCTTGATAGTACTTGCCCATCGTTGGAATGAAACCAACGATTATATCGGATGGACATGAACGCGGTGTGACGCTGGACACACCAGTCAACGGCAAATTTTCGCCTTCGGCACTGTCCATCCGGACACGCCGCCGTGCCCTTATCTCCCGTGGTTCCCCCTGACCTGTCTGCGTATTGTCGCCAAAGTCCGCCTAGAATAGAGTTAACAAAGCGCTTTGGATTCCAGGAGGTACCCCATGAAGAAATTGATGCTATTTCCCTGCATGCTGCTGGCGGCGATGCTGGCAGCCCAGACCAGTTCGCCCGTACCCGCAGGGACTGCCCTGATGGTCCGGCTGGATACGACCCTCGCAACCTTCAGCAACCGAGTCGGAGATCCCTTCCAGGGAAAGCTCACGCAGGCGGTCGTGGTCGACGGCAAGACCGTGATCCCCGTGGGGGCAACGGTCGAAGGCCGCGTCACCAAGGTGGCAGAGCCGCGTCGCATCTCGGGCAAGCCGACGCTCGGCATTCTTCCGGAAGCGATCATTCTGCCCACTGGGGAGCGCTACTTCCTCGACGCCACGCTGGTTGACACCAACATCCGCGGCACCGACGTCAATGCCGAAGGTCAATTCAAAGGAACAGGCCACGACCGCCGCGACACGGTTGAGACCGGCGGCGGGACCGCCGGCGGCATGCTCATCGGCGGACTCGTCGGCGGGCCTCCAGGAATTCTGATCGGCGGAGCCATAGGCGCGGGTTCCACGACAGCGCATTGGCTCACCAAGCACCGCTCTGCGACCCTGCCCGCCGGTACTGAGCTGACCCTCGAATTGAACCGCCCACTTAGCTTGACGACCCCGGCGGCTAGCGGCGGCAGTAAGTAAGGAACCCCTCTGCACTTAACTATGCCAAGCCCGGAGCGATTTGGCTCCGGGCTTTAATTTTGCGCTGGAGTTTCGCGCACTCTTGCCAATTAGCCATAAATATGGCAGCATGAATGCATGCGAACGACGGTCGACATTCCGGACGTGCTCTACCGCGCGTTGAAAAAGAAGGCCGCCCACGAAGGCCACTCGGTGAAAGAACTACTTCTTCGAGGTGCTGAACTCCAGTTGCGAACGCAACCGAAGAAAACCGGGCGCAGGCGACCTCCGGTGATCGACTCTGACAAACCTGGCAGCCTGGATTTAGACAATACCAAGATCTACGAGATCATTCCTTTTCCCTGACCTCAACGTATGGATCGCGTTGACCTACCGGGGTCACATTCACTACACCGCAGCGAAGATGTGGCTGGATTCCGTGCCCGGTGAGTCCGAGCTCTGCTTCTGCCGGCTAACACAGATCGGTTTTCTTCGGCTTCTCACGACTCCGGCAATTATGGGAGACAAGGTCTTGTCTCAATCAGCCGCCTGGGAGGTATACGACGACTGGCTAGAAAATGGTCACGCTATTTACATCGACGAACCACCCTCAATCGAGCCGACTTTCCGTTCTCTGTCCGAATCGCGGCAGACGGCTCCAAAAGACTGGGCGGATTCCTATATCGCTGCGTTTTCTCAGGTTTCGGGTTTTCGGCTTGTAACCTTTGACCAGACCTTGCACAGAAGAACGGGTGGATCTCTGTTGCTGATGCCGTAAGGAATACACTCTTACGCCCCAAAAAGCAGTTCTCCTTCGCTCACCACCTGCAGTTCAATCCATCCCTCCAGCGGCAACGAATCCACTGGAAGGCGGTTCTGCCACAGGCTGAAGCGTAGGCGTACCTTGCTGGTGGCAGCAACGGCGGCTGCCCCCGGCTTGCGCTCCGTCGTCCGCTCCGTTGTCGCAGGGTTCGGAGTAGCCAGCAGCCAAGCCAGCGGCAGTTTGAATTCGAAGTTGCGCAACAGCGCCACTTTCACGTTTTCGTCCGCCTGGGTGGTCGATGCCACTACCCGCTCTTCGGTTCCGTTCTCAATCTTCCACTCTTTGAGCTTGCGGTCGTGCACTGACACCTCAACCCGCAGCACTCGCCGCGGACGCGGTTCTCCTTTGGCCCACGACTCCACATTCACGACCAGATCAAAATCCGCCTCTGGAACTTCTTCTTTGAAATCCAGACGACCGTACAAATGAGCGGAATCGATGCCCGCATACACCGAGTCCAGCAAGAACTGTTTGCCGTGCATGGCGCCGGCCCGATGATCGGCAGTGTAGGCGGCTGCCCCCATCCACTCGAAGTACCTCACCTTGTCACCCGCCACTCGCGGATGAATGTACGCGGTCTGTGGTACAAACGAAGGACGCACCTCCGCCCCAGTGATGGGTTGAGCCAGGGAATCCGGGGGAGTCGCGCCCAGCGCCTGATAAACATTCGACAAGTGTTTGCGGTAGAGTTCGTCGAAATCGCGGTCGTTGGCCGAATGGTGCTCCGGCCCGTACCACCAGTTCCAGTCACTGCCCTCGGCAATCAGGATTTCGTCGAAGGCCAACTTGCGCTGCGCCTCGGGCGCGCTCGCTGCATTCTGCGCGTAGAATTCGCGCGCCTGGTGCAGGTAGTCCCAGGCGCGATTGTCTTCCGGCGCTCCAATCCATACATTGAAGTTCGCGTTGATCCACGACCCGGGCACCAGCGAAGTCATTTTGCCGAAATCTTTGTCCTTGTGCCGCTTGATCGCCTCCGAGATCGTCACCGCCTCCACGCCCGGCTCACGCTGCAACCCGTCGTAGAAGCGTCGCAGAAACTCGCGCCCCGACTGCGGATAGTATTCCCAGGCATTTTCGCCGTCGAGAATGATCGACACTACGGCATCGCGGCCCTTGGCCAGCACCGGCTTGGCCGCTTCCTTAATGTTGCCAATCAAGTGCCGCGCTGCGTCCAGCGGAGGCATGCCCGAATACACGAACCCAATCAGATCGGAAATTGTATGATCGCGAAACACCAGGTGCATCGCCGCCTTGCCGTTCTCGTAGCGGTGGATGTTATAGAGCTTCTCCCCCAGAGGTGCGGGCAAGCGGCCAGTGTTGTCGCGTGCGAAGAACGCGCCTGAACTGCGGCCCAGCACTCCTTCATCGGTCGCCATCCACTGAATGCCGAGACCGTGCGCGATGGCCAACACTTCCTCAGACACGCTGCCTTCCGACGGCCACACGCCCTTGGGGCGGATGCCGAAAACCTTTTCGTGCAGATCGAGGCCGCGGGCAAGCTGCTCGCGCGCGTCCTCTGGATGGCGAAACCGGTTCTGCGGCAGCGGCAGCCCTGGAGACGAGATCGCCCCTGCACTCGTATCGCAGACCAGCGGCAGGATCGGGTGATAGAACGGCGTGGCCGAAATCTCAATCGATCCCTTCTTCGCCGCTTCGGCATGCGCCGGCAGCACCCGTCCCAGCAGTTCCCTCTCCCGCGCGATCACCATCTTCTGATCGTCGAGCGAATAGTGCCGGCCCTTGGCCACCAGCGCGGCCACGTCCTTCTCTTGCAGAAAGAATTCGTCGAACCAGGCAATCTGCGACAGAACTTGCAGATCGGTAAAATCCTGCGGTTGAAAATATCTCTCGGCGCGCTCCGGATGGTCGCCATGCTCGCGAAACCGCTCCCACAGTTCGCGGTACCGTGGATAGCGCCCAATCAAGTTCTGCGGATTGGCCTGGAACAGATATTGCAGCGCGAATCGGCGCTCCTCTTCCGACAGATCCTTCGCCGGCTTGGCCGCCACGTTCAGGAACGGATCCTGCGCCGTCCCCGCGACATAATCCTGAATCTGGACCATCAGGGACGGCACGAGGTTGAAGTTCTGGTGGACGTTAGGAAACTCGTCCAGCAGCTTAACCATGCCGTAGTAATCTTTGAGCGCATGCAGCCGTGTCCACGGCAAACGATATTCGCCTGTGACCAGATCCTTGTAGAACGGCTGGTGCTGGTGCCACAGCAGAATGACGCGCAGGGCTGGCATGGCTGGAAACCAAGTCTAGCATGGGGATTTCCCGCACTCCTTGGCCAGTTGCGGATCTGGACTTCGTTTCGGCCTGTGGAGTCCCAATCTGAAATCGGGTTGCTGACGGGGGCACGCTGGTGATTGAAGCCTGCTGGGTCATGATTAATGCGGAGGCTAAAGACTTGACTCTGCGGCCCTGCGTTCTCGCCAGAAGTTATCTGAGAGTCTGACCCTTGGAACCAGTCAAGCAAGCGTCACGCTCCAACGCTAAGTTTCCACCACTTCCTGTCTGCCAGAACTACGGACGTGGCCATCTGGCGTTCGGGAATGGTCCAATACCGTTTGATGAGCCGGTCTTTGTCCTGGGGACTGACCACTTGAAAGCCGTGCCTTTCATAGAAGTGGATCGCCCACACCGCAGCCGCCCACGTTCCGATTAACATCGGCCCGCTTTCCAGTTGCCGCAAATGGGATAGCAGCTGCCCCCCAACTCCTCGTTTCTGGCTGCTGGTGCGAACATAGGCGTGCCGAACGAGAGTTACGTCCTGGACCTGTTGGAGACCCATGACGCCTACCAAAGCTCCGGCTTCCTCGTAACCCCAGAACACAACACCCTCATCGATTTCGCCCTGCAATTGCTCCCTGGACATGTAGGGTTCTGTCCAGCGATCTGCGGGGATCGTCCCCTTATATGCCTGCGCGCCATCGTTGATGATCGTCCAAATCAGCTCAAAGTCGCGGTCGTCACAGCGGCGGATCATGGGCATTCATCCTCCTGGCGTGGCATCTCGATCGATGCAGGGGACGGTCTTGATCAAATCGTCCACCAATGAAAATCATCACTCTACAAATCACACAATTCGACCTACCGCGTCTTGAACGAAATTGCACGTGATTCCCGGGTAGTCGGGTTCTGGGCAAGGGTGGACACCACCAATACAACCACGGCAAGGCACAGCGCTGAGACGTTACGTTTCATGGCTATCCTCAGTGATCGTCCTCCTTCCCTCGGAGGGAGATAGGTCCTTATAGAGAGCTTTCGTCTCCGATTTGTTTCCACGGCGTCAAGAATTTGTCAAAGGCGCGAGGCCGCCTTATCCTGACTGGAACTCTCGTAGGATTCGATCGCCTGCGCCGATGATGCAACTTTCCGGTAGACTAGGAGACCCAGAGCAGCCGCCACAAGTATGAGCCCTGAATCGACCATCGCCAGTCCTCAGCTTATCTCCGACCAGGATCTCTACCTCTTCAACGAGGGCAGCAACTACCGCATGTACGACAAGATGGGAGCCCACCTCGTCACGCTCAATGGCCAGGCCGGCGCCGTCTTCAGCGTGTGGGCGCCGAATGCGCGATCGGTTTCAGTTGTTGGCAGCTTCAACGGATGGGATGCCAAGTCGCACCGTCTCAGCCCTCGCGCCTCGTCCGGTATCTGGGAAGGCTTCCTGCCAGGCGTCACCCGCGGCGCGCTTTACAAATTCCACATTGAATCGCAGCGCCATGGATACCGCGTCGACAAAGCCGACCCCCTCGGACTGCTGCACGAGAAACCTCCGCGCACCGCCTCGGTTGTTTGGGACCTCGACTACGAATGGAGCGACCACGACTGGATGCAGAAGCGTGCCGAGCGCAATTCCCTGCGCGCGCCGCAGGCAATTTACGAAGTGCATCTCGGCTCGTGGATGCGCGTTCCCGAAGAGCACAACCGTCCGCTGACGTACCGCGAAACCGCGCCGCGACTCGCCGAATACGTGGGCCGCATGGGCTTCACTCACGTCGAATTCCTCCCCGTGATGGAGCATCCCTTCTACGCTTCCTGGGGATATCAGACCACCGGCTACTTTGCTCCCACCTCGCGCTACGGTACGCCGCAGGATTTCATGTTCTTGGTCGACTACCTGCACCAGCACGGTATCGGGGTGATTCTCGACTGGGTGCCGTCGCACTTCCCTTCCGACGCCCACGGCCTCGCCTACTTCGACGGCACGCACCTCTACGAGCACTCCGACTCGCGCCAGGGATTCCACCCCGACTGGAAGACGCACATCTTCAACTACGGCCGGGCTGAAGTGCGCAGCTTTCTGATGTCGAGCGCCCTGTTGTGGCTCGACAAATACCACATCGACGGCCTGCGCGTGGACGCCGTCGCCTCCATGCTGTATCTCGACTACTCGCGCAAGCAGGGCGAATGGATCCCGAATAAGTTCGGGGGACGTGAAAACCTCGACGCCATCGACTTCCTGCGCCGATTCAATCAGGAAGCCTACAAAGAACATCCCGAAATCCAGACCACGGCCGAGGAATCCACGTCATGGCCCATGGTCTCAAAACCGGTCTACGTCGGCGGCCTCGGCTTTGGCCTCAAGTGGGATATGGGATGGATGCACGACACGCTCCGGTATTTTCAGAACGATCCCATTCACCGCAAGTATCACCACAACGATCTCACGTTCCGCATGTTGTATTCGTTCCACGAGAATTTCGTACTTCCGCTTTCGCACGATGAAGTCGTTCACGGCAAGGGATCGCTGATCGGCAAAATGCCGGGCGACGAATGGCAACGCTTTGCCAACCTGCGTCTGCTGCTCGCCTACATGTATGCCCAGTCCGGCAAGAAGCTGCTGTTTATGGGCTGTGAATTCGGACAAGTGCGCGAGTGGGCGCACGACTCCAGCCTGGAATGGCATGTACTGCAGTACCAGGTCCATCGCGGAGTGCAGGCTTGGATGGAGCAGTTGAACCGCTTCTACCGCAACGAACCCGCGATGCATGTGCTCGACAACAATCCGGCCGGATTCGAGTGGGTCGACGCCAACGACAACGCCACCAGCACGGTTTCCCTGCTGCGCAAGAGCGAATCGGCGCAAGACACTGTGCTCGTCGTATGTAACTTCACGCCCGTGCCTCGTCTCGAATACCGCGTCGGCGTCCCCCACGCCGGCTATTGGCGCGAACTCCTCAACAGCGACGCGCGCGAATACGCCGGCAGCGGCATGGGGAATCTGGGCGGAGTCCAAGCCGAAGAAATCCCCACCCACGGCCGTCCGTTCTCGCTGAAGCTGACCTTGCCCCCGCTGGCCGCGTTGTTCTTCAAGACACAATAGACGCTCGTTGAGAAAAGCCCGCGGGTGCCCCATTTCTCGCGTCCTTTGCGAGAAGTGGGAAAGGCGGAGATGCGCTGAACTCGCTCCTCGCCTTTACCCAAACCCCTGATATTCCTCCCAGAACTCCGGCCAGGGCAACCGCGGCGGCCCACACACGAAGATGTCAGGATGATCCTCGCCCTCTTCATTCTTCACACCTAAAGAGTTTCCATTGTGCCCGGCCAGACGGCACGCGGTGAACCTCCGGTCCGCGTATTCGCGAGACGTCCCGATCACAATCAGCGTCGATGGCGGCGGATCAGGATAGCCACGCAGCCACGCCGAGTTGGTCGCGCTGATCGGCGGCGGCAAGTGATACTGCGGCCCCAGAAGCTCGATCGCCCCCTGCTCGCCGTAGTTCCTCACCATGATGCCGACATTCTCCCGCTGCTCCGGAGGTAACGAATCCCGAATCCCCGCAACCGTCTTGACCAGCTCGTCCCAGCCAATCTCCTCGCGCAAATCGCCGTTGTTCTCAAGCGCGAACTTCATCAGCTTGCCGCTCCACGCCACCGGAAAAATCATCGCTCCGATGAACAAACCCCAAGCCACGAGCCCGGTGAAAAACACAGCCTCCACGACCCGCCGCGGCATCTTCGACAAGGACGCGGTCCAGCGCTCGCCCAACACGGCGCCGATCGCCATCAACATCGGATAGGCCGCTCCCAGGTAATAGCCTCGCCCCTTACCCACCACGAACAGCACCAGCGGGATCAAATACATCCACGCCAGCATCCGATACCGCCGGTCCCGCAAATAGGCCAGCAGTCCGGCGATCCACAGCGGCGCCGCCGCTAGATTCGTGCAACTCAAAAATTGATCGCGGAAAAATCCATTTGCCCGCCCCTCGCCCACATCGCGCTTGTGAATATGCTGCAGAAAATGCAGCGAGATAAATCCATGCTTCACTTGCCAGATCAGATTCGGCAAAAAAATCAGCAGCGCCACCGCGACGCCAGCCCACAGCCACCCGCTTGCCAAATAACGGCGTGCGCGCGTCAGCACAACTCCGCCTACAATTCCGCACACGTAAAACGCCATCGTGTACTTGGTCTCAAAGCCAATGCCAATGACCACGCCAATCGCGAGCCACCATCGCGGATTCTCCGTCTTCAGCAGGCGGATCACGAAGTAGGCAATCAGCACCCACCACAGATAGTCAAAGGTCGTGTACTGGAATTCGGTCCCCTCGAACAGCGCTAAACCAGAGAGCGCAACCGCAAGGGCCGCGGTCACTTGGGCAAGCCGCCCTCCGCCAAGTTCCCGGGCCATCAGGCCCGCAACGACAACGACGATCGCCTGCGCAATTACGGAAAACAGCCGCAGCCCCACCATTGAGACGCCGAAGATGGAAAGGCCAACCCGCTCCACCAACGGCGTGAATGGCGGATACGGTACGAATCCCCAATCCAGATGCCGCGCATCGCTCAGAACCTGTAGCTCATCGCGATGAAATCCATAGCGACCGTTCGTGAGCACATGGACCACCGCGATGGCCGCTGCAATCCCCACCAGCGCCAAAGTGTCAGCCCGCGATCGGTGATCAACCTGCCCCAGACTGTGCTCCGCGTTCTCCAGTGTCATCCCAGTACCCCTCAAAACGGTACGCACCACAGCACGATCCAGTTCCCCAGTTGTACAGAGCTTCGCATTGTGCCTTGCCTCCGACCGCCGGCGCAAGCCAAACGCTTTCTCAGTGCTCTGTGTCCACTGTGGTTTTCTTTGTTCCTAAGCCAGTGCCACCAAGCTCCGCCATGCTATCCTCGCCTAAAGCGCGGTTCTCATGCGGATTCTGACCCGGTACATCCTTCGCGAAGTGACCGCGCACGCGCTCATCGGCGCGGCGATCTTTACCTTTGTCCTGTTCACCCGCGACCTGGGCCGCATCCTCGAACTTGTGGTGCGCGCCAGCGCTCCGCTGCCCAGCGTCGCCGAAGTTTTCTTCTTTACCGTCCCTCTCGCCCTCACCTATACGCTGCCCATGAGCGTGCTGGTCGGAATCCTGATCGGCCTCAGCCGCCTCGCTGCCGACAGCGAAATCACCGCCATGCGCGCCAGCGGCATGGGTGTGTGGAGTTTCCTGCGCGCGCTCTCGATTTTCGTGATCGCCGCGTGGCTCATGGCGCTCGCGAACGGGTTGTACATCGCGCCGCGCTCCCTGGCTGCCCTGGGCCACCTGGAGGACCGGCTGAAGGGTTCCCAGGTGTCATTCGAGATCCAGCCCAGGGTTTTCTACGAGGGATTCCCCAAAGTCGTCCTTTACGTGCAGGACGTGAAGAGCGCGCAGGGTGCGGCCGTGTGGAAGGGCGTGTTCATGGCTGATCTGAGCGACGCCTCCAACCCGCGCATCACCCTCGCCAAGGAAGGCATCGTCGTTAGCGAAGGACCCGATCGCCTCCACCTTCACCTGATCGACGGCTCAGCCCACGAAACCGATCCCAAAGACGCTGGACACTACCAGATCTCCACGTTTCAGCAAACCGACATTCCCATCGAACTGCCTTCTACTGAGAACAAGCCCGACGAATCGCTTCCTGCCGACGTCATGGATACCGGAGCCCTCTGGCAAAAGGCGGCCCGCGTCGATCCTATTTCCGCGCGCTGGTATCTCATCGCATTCCACAAGCGCTTCGCTCTGCCCACGGCCTGCCTGGTACTGGCGCTGGTCGGAATCCCTCTGGGCCTGTCGTCCAAGAAAAGCGGCAAGTCCGGCGGCTTTGTGATCACCATCCTGCTGGTATTCGTTTATTACGTGATTTCGCTGGTTGGAGTTTCACTGGCACGCCAAGGCAGGGTGTCCCCGTGGTTCGGCGCATGGCTCGCCGATCTCGTCTTTCTAGCGCTAGCCCTGTTTCTGCTGTTGCGGGCCGAGAAACGCCCCTTTGAACTGGCCGCATTCCGCTGGCTGTCGAGAGCAAGTCACAGCTTGCCACAAGCGGCAACGGCGCGCGGACGCCGCGAAAATGCCTTCGAGCGCGCCTCTACCCGGCGCCGGGTCTTCAGCGCGAGCTTTCCCACGCTGCTCGATGACTACGTCTTGCGCGATTTCTTCGTTTATCTGGGGATGATCCTGTCCACTTTTCTGGTTCTGGTGATCGTGTTCACCCTGTTTGAACTGTTGGGAGACATCCTCCACAACCAGGTTCCGCCTGCCGTGGTCGCGGAGTACTTGCTCAACGTCGCGCCCTATCTGCTATACAACGTCGCTCCGCTGGTCATGCTGCTCGCTGTGCTGGTTACCTTCGGCCTGATGCAGCGGTCGAACGAAATCACTGCGATCAAGGCCACCGGAATCAGCATCTACCGCATCGTCACGCCGGTAATCGTGGCGGCCGCCATGCTAGCCGCGGCGCTATTCTTTGCCGACCAGTTCTACCTGCCGCACACCAACAAGCGGCAGGAAGCACTGCATAACCAGATCAAGGGTAAGCCGCCTCAGACCTACCTGCGCCCCGATCGCAAATGGATTTTCGGTCAGCACAATGACATCTACTACTACCAGTTCTTCGATACCGACCGCGACCAGTTTGGCAATGTCACGGTCTTTCAACTCGACCGCGCGAGCTTCGCCATCACCCGTCGCATCCACGCTGAACGTGCCCACTGGAACGAGAATCTGAACCGCTGGGTCTACGAGCAGGGATGGGACCGCTCGCTCAACGTGTCGGCCATCGCCAACTATCGCCCGTTCGAAGTAGCCACGTTCCCCGAGCTACCGGAGACGCCGTCTTATTTCAAGAAGGAAGTAAAGCAGTACACCGAAATGAACTACGAGGAGCTGCGCCGCTACATCCGGGATCTGCAGCAAGGTGGATTCGACGTAGTGCGCCTGCGTGTGCAACTCCACAAGAAGCTGTCGTATCCGCTGATCACGCTGATTATGGCCGTGCTGGCCGTCCCCTTCTCGTTATCGACGGGAAAAAAAGGAGCGATCACCGGAGTAGCCGTCGCCGTGGGGATTGCCGTCTTCTACACCGTGGTGTCGCGCTGGTTCGAGGCCATGGGAGACCTCAGCCAGCTCCCTCCAGCCGTGGCCGCCTGGTCGCCGGACCTGATCTTTATGCTGGTCGGTGGATATCTGATTCTGAAGGTGCCAACGTAGAAAAAAGCAGTGGCTTAGTCGCCAGTGATTGGATTCGCTTGGATGGTCATCCGCAGGCTGCCACGTGCCGAATCCGGGAAGGCGCGACTTTAGGAAGCTGCGGAAAAAGAACGTAAATGCGTGCACAAGCGTGGAAGAGCGGCGCTTCGAGCGCCGCGTCAAGCGAGCCAATAGATAGGGCTTCAGCCCCTGAGGTTCGCTCCATCACAATGCTTCACTTCACCGCCACTCCCCACGGATAGTTGTCGGTAGTAATTGTCGGCTGCGGCGACAGCGCACCGCTGGCAGGCGTGACCGAGTACTGCGACAACGACCCCGCGGTGAAGTTCGTCACGAAAAGCCAGCTGTCATCGGCGCGAATCGCAATAGAAGTGGGCTTCCCTCCCGTGGCGACGGTCGCCGGACTCCCTGCCGTCAGGCTCCCCGAAACCGGGCTGATGCGAAAGACCGAGATCGTGCTTGAGTCCGTGCCCACCACGTAGAGAGTATTGCCGAACGGATCCACGACCAGCGGTCCCGTGCCATTTGCGCCGCCGGAAACGCTGAACGGTGAGCCGGAAACCGCAACCAAGCTGCCATCCGCGTTAGGGCAGTTAGCAACGGAGACGGCAGTACAGATTGTGTAGGCGTTAATGTTATTCGACAGGTTATTGGCCACGTAAACGAAGCGGTCGCAAGGATCGACGGCAACGCCGGAGGGCACCGAACCAGCAGAAACAGGCTTTGCCGGGCCAGCGTTCCCCAAAGCACCAGTCGACGTGTCCACCCCAAACTCCCAAACCACGTTGTTCAAGGAGTCGGCCACATACAGGAACTCTGACGTCGGCGGGTTGTTGCCCGGACCCGAGCACACTGCGTTCTGCGCACCATTGATCCCAAGGGGAGGAAGAACCGTTGGAGTTGCGGCGAGCGCCACGAAATTTGGCGCTTGAAACCCCATTTGAAGAGTCAGCGTAAACGTCCCTGGTACGGCAGTCAGTGCAGCGCCACTGCCGATCGCATAGGTGCAGACTCCGTATTGCGTGGTGGTGCCCGGACAAGGTTTCGAATTCGGAGCTTGAGAGATCGAATTCAGCCCTTCCGCCACAAACAGAAATTTTCCCGCCGAATCCATGAACAACGCGACCGGATTGGGGTCCACCGTGAGGCTTCCAACCTGCTTCATCGTCCCGTCCGAGTTCACCTTGAACGCGGCAATACCGGTCTGGCTGTTCGCGCAACTCGAGTTTTGGCTAATGATCGCGTAGGCGTACGCGCCCGCGGGATCCAGCACAATCGAAGACGGCAAGCCGGGCAAGACACAAGTGGAATTCACCGTCGACGAAGGCGGGTTATAGATCGCGCTGGTATGGCCGCTGCTCAAACTGAAGCTGAACGTCTGGAGCAGCGCCGAACCCTGACTGCCCACCACCACCAGGCCGTCTGACGTGGCGGAATAATTGGTCCCGCAAGCCACCAGCAAACCGATTGCAACCAGCACCACCATCCCGAGCAGCCACGCGAATCGTTTCGACATTCTCTGCTTGATCTCCATGTTTACGTGAGGTTTACGCGTGCACACACCCCCCGGCCGCCCCGGGCCGGGTCCTTGCCATCTGGAAAATGCGGCGAATTCTCAACCCATTTATGTATCAGGAATGCGCGGGAAGAGCAAACTCCCACAAAGACTTATTGGAACCCTGGGAGCGCCACGGAGTTGCCCGAAACCGACGTCGGGCCTGGACCTCAGACCTCGGACCTCGGCCACGGCGGCGTAAAAGCAGCCAGGATGCGTCGAGTGCTGTAGCCGCTGGCGGCCGTCACCACAAGGGCCCTCGTGACCCCGGAGGTGCCGAGGTCTGAGGTCTGAGGTCTGACGTCTGAGGTCTGAGGTCTGACGTCCGACGCACGCCCCTACGCTTCCTGCTCCGACGGCACCGCCTCCCGCTCTTTCTGGGTACTTCGTCCCCCCGGGATCAGCGGAAGGCGAATTTCCACCCGCAGCCCGCCCTCGGGTCGATTGAAGGCAGCCACTCTTCCCCCATGGAAGCGTACCGCTCTCTCGGTGATGGCCAAGCCCAAGCCAACTCCTCCCGTGAGGCGTCCGCGGGCATCATCCAACCGATAGAACGGCTCAAACAGTTTTTCCAGAGAATCCGGAGGAACACCCGGCCCCGAGTCGCAAACCGTGAGCACGGCCTCCGGACCGCTCGCCCGTTCCTAGCCCGCCAGCGCGATCTCGACTGACGTTCCTTCTTGCGTGTAGCGGATGGCATTGCGCACCACGTTCTCCACCGCGCTGTGCAGCAGCGAATCGTTACCTCGCACTCCCCAGTCGCCGTCGGGGATTACGGTGTGCACATGGCAGTGCCGTTCCTGCGCTTCAAACTCCGCATCCTCGGCGACGTTGGCCACCAGTTCGCCCAGAGGCACAGGAGTCTGAGGCACGCGCTGCTCTCCGTCTTCGAGCCGAGCCAGAGTCAAAATCCTGCCAATCAGCTCGTTCAGGCGGCTGGCTTCGAGTTCGATGCGATCCAGCATGTCGACACTCTCCACGCCCGAGCGCTGACGCGCCAGTCCCAGCGCCACGTTCAAACGCGCCAGGGGTGAGCGCAATTCGTGCGAAATGTCATTCAACAGGCGCGACTGCGCTTTGACGAGCATCTCGAGACGTTCCGCCATGCCGTCAAAGTCGCGCATCAGGCTGGCGACTTCGTCCCGCCTCTTGGACGGCGGAGCGCCAGTCCGGGCCGTCAGATCGCCCGCCGCCAGCTTGTGCGTCGCGGCGCGCAGCCGCACGATCGGCTTGGTTAAATACCAGGACAGGAAATAGCAGACCAAGCCGGAAGAGATGATGGCGATGAATAAGCCCGGCACCGGCAGCCCGCGCGGACCAAAAAAGACTCTTGGACCCGGCGGCAATCCCAACACGACGGTATAGCGATGCTTGCCGTCAGAAGAAGCGCGCGAGTCGCGCTGCACCGGAGGTGCAGGGATAATGAATCCGTCGTGCGGGACGCGCGGTCCGCCAGCCGCGACTCGGATCGCCCAGTCTGGCGCGGCACGATGCGAAACCTCGACTCCCTGCTCGTCAAACAGATAAGCCCGCAAATGCTGCGACGCTTCAAGGTTCTCCATGTACTGCCGGAGTTGTGGTTCACCGCCTTCTTCGTAGGCAGTGACGGCGTCATTTAGGACCGTTGTGCGGAGACTTTCCCACGTGGACGAGCGCGGACGGAATGCCAGCGTAACCACAATGGCGAGCACGACGAACAACGCCTGCGCCATCCAGAACGACAGAAAAATTCGCAGAAAGAGGCTTTTCATGCTGGACTCTTCAATTTCTGACTGGACTCTTCAACTTCTGACTGGACTCTTCAATTTCTGAGAAACTCAAGATTCGTATCAGGGCATCGCTTCAGCGATGCCGCACAGGCCGCAAAACTGGACCGGCTTCAGCCGCTGTGGACGGACTCAATTGCGAAATGCCCTAAACCTTCGCCTTCTCCCTCGGACGCGCAAAAATATAGCCTACACCACGCACCGTCTTGATGTGTTCGTCGCTGTCCGTGTCACCTAATTTCTTGCGCACCTTGCTGACGTGCATATCAATGCTACGGTCAAAAGGCGAAAACTTACGGCTCAGGACGGCGTTCACCAACCGCTCCCGCGGCACGACGCGGCCCGCCTCGCGCAAAAGAACCTCGAGCAAATTGAACTCCACCGAAGTCAGATCGACCGGCTTGCCATCGAGACGAACCGTGCGGGTTGCGGGATCAAGTTCCACTTCGCCGACGCGCACAATGTCGGGCGCGGAAGGCAGCGCGCCGTCCGCATGCGTGCGCCGCAGCACAGCCCGAATGCGCGCCACCAGTTCCCGCGGATTGAATGGCTTAGGAAGATAATCGTCGGCGCCGATTTCGAGGCCGACGATGCGGTCTACATCTTCTCCGCGCGCCGTCAGCAACAGCACCGGCAACCGCGACGTGGCGCGGATCCTGCGCAGCACTTCAAATCCGTTGATACCCGGCAACATGACGTCGAGTACGGCAAGCAAGTACTCGCCTGCGGTCGCTTTCTTCAGACCGCTCTCGCCGTCGTGCACGCAGTCGACGGTGAATCCCTCCGCCTGAAGATACTCCCCCACCAGGTGGCAGAGTTCGACGTCATCGTCAATCACCAGAATTCGTTCCATTGCTGACATCATTGTGCACCTAATGGATAACGGTTCGTAGTAAAGAATTGTCAAACCGTATCCCGTAGCGCGGGCAGCGCGTCGCCTGTCCCGCGGGCTCGGCGACTGTCGCAGTTTGACAAAACTTTACTCGGGTTGACCGACTCTTTACTGCATTTTCCCGCTGCTTCGTGTTCCTATGAGTGTACGCAAAATCCCGGTGTCTTCGTCCGGGAGTAACTCTAAGGAGTCATGGATGAAATCGATTCGCTTTCGCTTAATCATTGCTGCCCTGGCCGTGCTGCTGGGCACTGCCATCGCCAAGTCGCAGACCACCGCCGATGCTCCTCCGCCTCCACCCATGCATGGCCACGGATTCGGCTTGGGCGGACCTAGGGGCGAATTCTTTGCCAGGGAGCTGAACCTGACCGATGATCAGAAGGCCGGGATGAAGTCCATCATGGAGAAGGAACATCCTTCGATTAAGCCCCTCATGCAGAAGCAGCACCAGATCGATCAGCAGCTTCGCCAGTACGTCGAGGGCACCTATGACGCCGCAAAGGTTCGCGCGTTGGCGACGCAGAGGGCTAAGGTTGAGGTGGAACTCACGGTCGCGCAGACTCGCATCCACAGTGAGATGTACCAGCTTCTGACGCCCGATCAGCAGTCGAAGGTGAAGGAGATCGAGGCCAACCACGAAGCCCGCATGCAGGAGCATATGGATCAAGCTCCGCCCGCTCCTCCGGCGGAAGATTAGTCTTAACGGGGTGAACTCTCCCGCAAGAGTTCGTTGTCCACGGCGCGAGGCTGGACCGGTCCCGTCACGACCCCTCGCGTCGTCGCCGAGGAAATTTCATGCTGATCAATGATTCGTATCTGTTCGACGCCGGATGGCTGTTCCTTGCCGCATGGGGGTTGGTGGTTGCGGCGGTCAGCGTGGCAGCTTTCAGCCGGGATTTCTTCCCGTCCCGAGCGCGGCTTGAATCGGCACCGGAACCTCAACCAGCAGATTCAGTGCGACCCAGCGAGTCCGGCGCGCGCTAGCTGGCTGCTGAACCACCCGTGAGCGCCTGCACTACCGATACAAGGGGCGTCTATTGACTGAAGGACGCTCACTTTTGATCCCTGCGCGTTCGAGGCGCACCGGCCCGGCCCGAAGTCAAAGGGAGAATACGGAAATGCAGGGATTTGTCGCATGCATACTGCTCTTGTTGGTCTGCGTCCCTGTAGGCGTGGCGCAGAGGCCGGATCGCAGCCGGTTTCCGAAACTCGAAGTATTTGCGGGATATTCGACTATTGAAACCAACGACCACACCTTTCATTTCGGTCCCAATTTTAACGCAAGCCAAACAGATTTCGACGAAGGTGGCAGGGGCTTTGAAGCTGCGGTAACCCGTAATCTGAACAGATATTTTGGCGTCGTAGGCGACTTCTCCGCGCATTTTAGTCGTGATCAGGGCCCGATTACGCTCACGCCACCGTGCAACCAGCCTCCATGCCTACCGGTGACACAGAATGCGAAACTCAATCCAAGGTTGTTCAATTTCCTCGCCGGGCCAGAAGTAAAATGGCGCAACCGCACTCGCTTGACGCCTTTTGCACACGCACTTTTTGGCATAACCCATGCGACGGCAACATTCAGCACGACCGGCCCAGCCCTCACTCTTTCGCGAACAGATGCGGATACGGGATTCGCTATGACCTATGGTGGAGGGTTCGAGGTCCGCATCCTGAGCCGAGTGGGCTTCCGCACATCCTTCGACTACAGCAAAGCTTTCGTGGGATCGAACGCGTTGCCGGCACAAAGGGTCAACTCCGTGGGATACTCCACGGGTGTCATCTTTCACTAGCTTACGAGCTTGGGTTCATGCCAAGCCGAGTCGTAGTCGACATCCGAAAAGCTGCACCTCGCCTGCTAGAATTTCATCTATTGGATCTGCATGCTGCCAAAGAGTTTGCGCCCGCTGCTGCCGTATCTGAAACGTTACCGCTGGGGCTACGTCGCGGGCACGCTCTGCGTCTTCCTGACTAACGGCATCTGGATCCTCTTTCCGCTGGTGCTCGGCAAGGCTGCCGACGATCTGCATGAAGGCGTAACCCGCCACAAACTCTGGCTCTACGCCGGATTGCTCCTCGCCATCGCCGTAAGCAAGGGGATCTTCCAGTTCCTCACGCGCTGGATCGTGATCGGCGTCTCGCGCGACATTGAGTTCGACTTACGGAACGATCTGTTCGCGCGTCTGGAAGGCCTTTCCTACAGCTACTACCAGCGCAACCGCACCGGCGATATTATGGCGCGCGCCACCAACGACTTGAACGCAGTCCGCATGCTGCTCGGCCCCGCAATCATGTACTCCGCCAACACCATCGTCTACACGGCGGGCGCGCTGGCGTTCATGATCTCCATCAGTCCATGGCTGACGCTCTACACTTTTCTGCCGCTGCCTGCGGTGAGCATCGTGATCCAGTACTTCGGCCGGCAGATTCACGACCGCTTCGAAAGAATCCAGGCCATGTTCTCCGACATTTCCGCGCGAGCGCAGGAGAACTTCTCGGGCGCGCGCCTCATCCGCGCCTACGTACAGGAAGAAGCAGAAATTCGCGCTTTCGAAACGGAGAACAAGGAATACATCCGCCGCAGCCTGAAACTGGTGCGTCTCATGGGCATGCTCTGGCCCACGCTCGAGCTCATGCTGGGCGTTGCCGTGGTGCTCGTGCTGTGGCTGGGCGGTCGCGAAGTCATCCACGGACTCTCGCATGTGACACTGGTTTCAAGTCTGGGGACAACGATTCCTGGAATCACCGTTCCAAAAATCACGACCACGCTGTCGCTCTCCGGCTCCATGAGCGTCGGACAATTCGTGTCGTTCAGCACCTACATGATGCAGCTCACTTGGCCGATCATCGCACTCGGCTGGGTCATCAACATTTTTCAGCGCGGCACGGCGTCGTTGATCCGCATCAACGAAATCATGCAGGAGCAGCCTGAGATCAAAGATGCTCCGGGCGCGCAAGACCGCGAGATCGAAGGCGAAATCGAGTTCCGCGGGCTCAACTTCAGCTACGAAGGCAAACAGGTTCTGCACGAGGTGAACCTGCGTGTGCCCGCGGGCAGCAGCCTGGCGATTGTTGGTCCGACCGGATCGGGGAAGACAACGCTGGTAAGCCTGATTCCGCGCATCTACGACGCCGAGCCCGGAAGCCTTCTGATTGACGGGCGTCCGATTCGCGAATATTTGATTGCATCGCTGCGCAGAAACATTGGATTCGTCCCTCAGGAAACTTTCCTGTTCAGCGATCGCATCCGCGAGAATATCGCCTTGGGAGTGGACTCTGCCACTGATCAGGAGATTCGCGATGCGGCCAACGCCGCGAACATTGCAGTGGACATCGAGAGCTTTCCCGAAGGCTATGACACAATGGTCGGGGAGCGTGGCATTACGCTCTCCGGCGGACAAAAGCAGCGCGCGGCGATTGCACGTGCGCTGATTCGTAATCCGAAGATTCTGATTCTGGACGACGCGCTCTCCAGCGTCGACACGCACACCGAGGACAAGATTCTCAACCATCTGCGCGACGTGATGCAGGGCCGCACCACCATTTTCATTTCGCACCGCGTCTCGACCGTGCGCAATGCCGACCGCATCGCCGTGTTACACGGTGGACGCATCGTCGAACTGGGCACACACGACGAACTGCTGGCCTTGGACGGCTACTACAGCGACCTGTATAACAAGCAACTGCTGGAAGAAGAACTGGCCGAAGTCTGAGGGCGAATCGTCGTTACGTTGTTCTGGGGAATTCGTCTAAAGTTCTGCCGTTGACACTGTTTTGACATCGCAGAGCATCGAGCCATCTACACTGGCTCTGGCTCGTTCAGATCGTCTCTTTATGCAGCGGATCAACACGCCGGAAATCCTCGATTCGGATGCCTGCCCTCCCGTCGAGGCCGAGACTTCGCTGCGCGACCTGTGCCGTATTAACCGCTGGTTCGGTGGAGTGGCCACCACGCGCCGGTTGATCGGGCGCGTCGCATCCGCGACCGGCAGCAAGCGTTTTTCTGTGCTGGATGTGGCCTCAGGATTTGGCGAGGTGCCCAAAGCGGCGGGACGGCAACTGGCGCATAAGGGAATCACCCTGAACGTGACCCACCTCGATCGCATGCGCTCGCATCTGCTGCGAGGACCACGCGCCGTGGTAGCGGACGCACTGGCGCTTCCCTTCCCCGACGGCGCGTTCGATCTGGTCAGTTGCAGCCTGTTCGCCCATCACCTGGAGCCAGCGGAACTCGCCCGCTTCGCCAATGAGGCATTGCGGGTGAGTCGTTGCGCGGTGCTGATCAATGATCTGGTTCGGCATCCTCTGCACGTCGCACTGGTCTACGCGGGCTTTCCGTTAATGCGGAGCTATGTGTCGCGTGTTGACGGTCTGGCGTCGGTGCGCAGGGCCTATGTTCCGGAAGAAATACGGAGGATTCTTTCGTCGGGTATCGAGTCTTTAGCGCGAGTTGAGATCTCCCGGCACTTTTTGTTTCGCATGGGAGTGATCGTGTGGAAGAGAGCCGAGTGCCAAGTGGCACGAGCAGCATAGAGGCATCCCAATCTCGGAAGACAGGCTGAGAGCTTCACTCGACCGGACAGCCGAAGGCGGCTGTCCCCACATGGGAGCCGCTGATCCAAACCGCAACTAGCGCACTACAAGCACCTCCCTCACGTTGTCGCGGGCGAGGAAGAACTTGATGGAGGCAAAGTCGCGGAAGAGGGTTTCGATGTGACGGTTATTGAAAACGCGCTGCAGGCGGAAGCCTTCGGTGACTGCGGTGTGGATGGCTCCAGTCGGTCCGCGGCGCGCCTCCCGCTTCAGCACGATGCGCTGCATCTCCAGCGTATCTTTGCCGATGATGTGGAAGCGGTAGCAAGGGGAATCAGGGCCCGCATCTTTCGTGTGGAAAAACGCCAGCAGCATGCCGCCAGGTTTCAGCACCGACCACAGACGTCCCATCACCGGACGGACCAGACTCTCATCCAAGTAGTCGGGAAGATTCCAGCACAGCACTACGTCGAAATGTGCCGCGGGATAAACCAAGTTGTCAGCTAAGAACTGCCGGCTGTCGAGGACTACGTTTCCCTGCTCGTCTTTGGTGACCAAGCTCGGATCGGTCGAGGCTACGAGAAGGTCTTCACTGTAAATCTTGTGGCTGCGCTCGGTGCAGAAGCGGATGTTCGACGGCGAAGTCGAGCCGAGATCGAGCACGCACAGCGGAGTCTCGCTGTCCCAGAGCCGCGAGAGTTCGCCGAGGCCGCTGGAACGACGAGTGAGTTTTTGAGCGACCTGTGTTGTCGCCGCCTCCGTCCCGCCCGATGAGCGAAAGAGCTTCATGAAATTCTGCGTGACTGATGCCATCACTCTAACCTGCGGAACCGACGAGGAATAGTTACTTTCCTGCAGCCTTGTCCGCCTTGCCCTGAATGTCGACTTTGCCCTTGAGGTAGGCACCTTCCTCGATGGAAATCCGCTGGGTGGTGATATCGCCGGTAACGACGGCCGACTTGCGCAGGTCCACCCGGTCGCTAGCCTGCACGTTGCCCTCAAGCTTGCCCTGCACCACAATTCCCTTGGCCTCAACCGTGGCCTTCACCGAACCGTTGGGACCGACGGTCAAGCTGTTGTTCTTGAGGGCGATGCTGCCCTCGACCTGACCATCTACGTAAAGATCTTCGCTGCCCGACAGTTCACCTTTGATGACAACGGATTTGCCAATCTGCGCCAAATCGCCAGACAACGGAGCACTCATGGATGTTCTCCTTAAGGAAGCGGGATGCTCGCTACCAAGATAACTGGGAAGGCAGGTACCGGACGGTCCGCGTCGCTTGTCACGACTATACCCAACTACGAGAGCAGGCGGCAAGCGACGATCCCGGTGAGACTGGGTAGCCACGCTGCAACACGCTGGGCCGATTGCTACACTAACCACAGGATGTATTGCACGCAGCAAAGGCCGGTGGCAGCGTGTCTGCTGAGAGTATCTGCGATTCTAGCTTTGACGACAGCGGCGACGTTGCTCTGGGCTCAGTCCCCGCCTCCGCCCAGGATGCCGCCCGGCGAATTGGTCCGATCGGCGGTGGCAAATGAAGTCGCAGCCGCGAACAACACTGCGGTCAAGCACATGTTCCGCTCGCGCAGGCAGACCCCAAAGGGATCACAAACCAAACTCTACGTGGAGACCAACGATGCCTTGGCGGCGATGCTGATCGCCATCAACGATCAGCCTCTGACTCCGCAACAACGGCAGGCGGAGATGAACCATCTGGCTTGGCTCATGGGGAACCCCGACCAGCTTCGCAAGAAACAGTCCCGGGAAAAGGAAGACGCAGAGCGGACCCTGCGCATCGTGAAGGCGCTGCCCGACGCATTCCGCTACGAGTATGCCGGTGCGGAGAACAGGGAGGAAGGTCTGGGCAAAGCGGGCGCTCAGCTGGTGCGGCTGCAGTTCACACCGAATCCTTCATACTCGCCGCCGTCACGGGTGGAGCAGGTGCTGGCAGGAATGCGAGGCTATCTGCTGATCGACAAGGAAGCCGGACGTCTGGCCAGAATCGACGGCACGCTGTTCAAGGACGTCACGTTCGGTTGGGGAATCATTGGCCACCTCGACAAGGGCGGGCACTTTCGCGTGCAACAAGCCGACGTAGGCGACGGCAGCTGGGATATTACGGAGATGAGCCTGAGCATCACGGGAAAAATCCTGCTGTTCAAGAGCCTCAGCATGGTGTCGGACGAAGTGTTCAGCGACTTCCGGCGAGTGCCCGATGACACAACATTCGCCCGCGGCGTTGAACTACTGAAAGCGGAGGAGGAGAAACTGGCGAGCGAGGGTCACGCGCCCGGGACCCCTTACACGAGGACGCCACGATAAATCGCCTTGCTAGAAGCTGCGGGGCCCCGAAGCCGTGGAGCCCAGGACGCACTCGTCCGGTGTGCGCGAAGCGCATGCTCGCCGGACGCGCGGCTACGCTCCGCGGGGCGGACGAGGGCGTCCGCCCCTCCACGAGCTTCCGTGAACGAGGCTGGCGTTTGCACTACCGCCGCAGATTCGATACAACATTCTGCGACCCGGTGCTCAAACCCATGCTCAAGACTCTTCTAACGACGCTTCTACTGGCGGTTTCGGCGACTGCACAAACAGCCTCTCCCAACTGGCGCACGCGATTGGCCGACGCGATGCCGTTGCTCGGCCACCGCAACTGGATTCTAGTCGTCGACTCGGCTTACCCGCTGCAGACTTCGCCTGGAATCGAGACCATCGACACCAATGCCAGCCAGATTGAGGTCGTCCGCGCAGTGCTTGCCGCGATTGATCGTTCCCCTCAAGTTCGTCCCGTCGTATTCATGGATGCCGAGTTGCCCTTCGTCACCGACGAAGATGCACCGGGTGTTACCACCTACCGATCGGAAGTGACGCCGTTGCTGCAGGACTACCAAGTCGATCAACTGCCACATGAAAAAATCATCTCCAATGTCGACGAGGCTGGGAAAACTTTCCATGTGCTCGTGCTGAAGACGAACATGACGATTCCCTACACGTCTGTGTTCATTCGTCTCGACTGCAAGTACTGGAGCGCCGAGCAGGAGAAGCGGCTGCGTGCGAAGATGGCAGCCGCGATGAACAAATAGGTTGGGCGGTCTGTTTTCAGAAGGCCGTGCGCTTCCCGATGGAGCGCGCGCTTGGAAGTCTGAGAGTCAAAATCCCCATTGCATCGTCGCCAGCGACGTTTCTACTTCGCCCGCAGCGTTTCTTTTCTTACGGTCAACTTCTCGATCAAATCCGATTTGACGCGGTAGCCTGTGCCCGGCTGGTCGCTGACTGCGATCATTCCCTGGGCCGAAACTTCCACTTCAGGTTCAATGATGTCTTCTTCCCAATAACGCTTGGAGGCGGAGACGTCGCCGGGCAGGCTGAAATTTTCCAGCGTGGAAAGCGCGATATTGTGGGCGCGTCCGATGCCGGTTTCGAGCATGCCGCCGCACCAGACGGGAATGCTGTGGGCCTGACAGAGGTCGTGAATTTTCAGGGCTTCCGAGAATCCGCCGACGCGGCCCACCTTGACGTTGACGATGCGGCAAGCGCCGGTTTCGGCGGCGAAGGCAGCACTGCGCGCGCTGACGATGGATTCATCCAGGCACACGGCGGTGCGAAGTTCCTTCTGCAGCCGCGCGTGGTAATAGATGTCGTCGTCCCACAGCGGCTGCTCGATCATCAGCAGATTGAACTGGTCGAACTTGCGCAGGTGCTCGACTTGATCGAGCGTATAGGCGGAATTCGCGTCGCAGCTCAGAGTGATGTCAGCCCAGCGTGAGCGGATGCGCTCGAGCACGTTCACGTCCCAGCCGGGCTTGACCTTGATCTTGATGCGGCGGTAGCCGGCGGCGAGCTCGATCTGAATCTTCTCCAGCAACTGCTCCACCGAATCCTGAATGCCGATGGAAACTCCACAGGGAATCTCGCGGCGCGTGCCACCGAGCAACTTCCAGAGAGGCTGCTGCCTCTGTGTGGCTTCGGCGTCCCACAGCGCGTTTTCAAGGGCCGCCTTGGCCATGCGGTGGGCGCGCACTTTGGCAAAGAGTGGCGCACACTCGCGCGCAAATTCGATGCGCTGTCCGAGGAGCGCGGGAATCAGGTACTCCGTTAGTGTCGGCCAGGCGCTTTCGATCCATTCGCTGCTATAGAAAGGATCTTCCCCGACGACGCTCTCGCCCCATCCGTCGACGCCTTCGCTGTGGACGGTAACCAGAAGAATGCGGCGGCTATAGGTGCGGCCGAAGCTCGTCTCGAAAAAGTGGACGAGCGGCATGTGAACTTCGCGGAGCGTGATGGCTTCAATCTTCATTTGGTGAGGAACAACTTCATTTCACCACAGAGACACGGAGACACGGAGAACACAAATCGATTGATTTTCTCCGTGACTCCGTGCCTCCGTGGTGAATCAGAGTTCAGACGCATACGACCACTTCTCATCCCACCGGCCCAGCAAGAATTTCCCATTGCCTGCCGGGTCGCGCTCGTAACCGAGCACAGCGAATCCCTGCGAAAATGCGCGGAGAAACTGTTCGCGATTGCTCTCTTGCACTTGCTGGGCCTTGCCGCGCGTCTCGGGCGCGGCTTTCCAATCGTAGATCTGCGCGGGAACCGCGATGTTCGACTCGCTCCGAATTGGCGGATTCTTCCCTGTCGCCAGCAGCGTCTCGACCCGCTTCGATTTCAGCCACCATTCGGCGATCAGGCGGTCGCTGGGCAGTCCTCCCTGCAGCGGGGAAGACGTGATGCCGTACTGGTTGATGTTGTAGCGACGCGAAATGGCTCCGAGACGTTCGAGGTTGAGATAGGCGTTCTTGATTTCCAGCGGATCGAAGGTCCATTCGATCAAGTCGATGCCACGGGCAAGAGCGTCGTCGCGCTGCAGAAGTTTCAGGCGGCGGCCGAGGCCTCCGTTGCGATGATCTTTCCTTACGGCCAACATGTGCGAGTGCAGATAGATGTGTCCAGAGCGTGTGCCGGGCACGGAGAGCGCGAATCCGACCATAGTGTTGCCATCGAAAGCGCCCATGACTTGGCCCCCGACTTTGTCGGCGACGACGAACATGCGCAGCGGCACCAGTTCGGCGTCGGTGAAATTCCAGACTTCTTTCTGCAACGCGACGCAGGCACGAAATTCCTCGATGATGTGACAGCGGCGAAGCACGATAGAGTCGGCGGTCACGCAGGCTTCTCCGCGGCCCGTTTGCTTTCGGATTCTTTCTCCTGCGCTTTCGCCTGCTGCCAGAGAGACTCGAGTTCCTCCATGGAAGCCTGATCGGCGGAGCGGCCGGTCTCGTGGAGGCGGGCTTCCATCCACTGAAAGCGGCGCTTGAACTTGCGGTTGGTTTTGCGCAGAGCGGATTCAGGATCGAGCGACAGGTAGCGCGCGATGTTGACCAGGACGAAGAATAGATCGCCGACTTCGTCTTCCAATCGGGCTTGCAACTCTTCGGGGACGGCGGTTCGTCCTGATCCAGCCATGCCGCGGCCCTGGGGACGCGGTCCCGGCGCCGGGAAATCTTTGAGTTCCTCGCGAAGTTCGCCGGTTTCTTCGTGCAGCTTCTCGAATAGGCCCTCAACGTTAGGCCAATCGAAACCTGCCTGCGCAGCTCGCGAACTCAGCTTGTAGGCTTCGAGTAGCGAGGGCATAGCGGAAGAAACGCCCGCGAGGATGGAGTGCTTTCCGTCTTCTTTCGGAGCCGTATCCCCTTCTGCGGCCGCGGTTTGCCGCTTCTTCTTCTCTTCTACCTTGATTGCTTCCCAGTTGCGCTTGACCTCGGCAGAAGTATCGGCCTTGACGTCTCCGAACACGTGCGGGTGGCGATTAATAAGTTTGGTAGAGAGCCGGTCGAGAACGTCATCAATCGAAAACGAAGACTGCTCCTTCGCCATTTCCGCGTAGAAGAGCACCTGCAACAGAAGGTCGCCGAGTTCACCCGCAAGTTCGGGCCAGTCGCGATTGTCGATGGCTTCGAGGACTTCGTAGGTTTCTTCCAGCGTGTAGGGCTTGATGGAATCGAAAGTCTGTTCGCGGTCCCAAGGGCAGCCGCCGGGAGCCCGCAGGCGTTCCATGATGCTGACCGCGCGTTCGAAACGTTCTCCGGTCGTGGACATTCGGCAACCAATGTAAATGACGGTGGACGGAACATTCAATGATCCGCGGGGCAGATTTGCCGCAGAAAACCGATCCGGCTCGCGGTTCGACTTCTCGAAGGCACCGTCTCGGGCATATCATGAGAAGGTGAAGTGCGCGGGCCGGCGTGGTGGATTGGTTACTTTGGGAACCATAGCCCTCGGGCCTGATTGGAATTTGGACACTGTCCAAATGGGCCTACGGTCACCTTCAAGTTTGTCCCTGCCGAGTTCAGAATGAACCCAGGCGAAGGTGCCTCTGCCTGAAGCTAGTCTCCGCCCGGGCACTCATAAAGCCGGACTCGCATCAAGCATCTAGTTTAATTACATGACGTTAGCCATAAAACCTCGATCATCGCTGGAAGGCCAGTACTTCCACGTGGTGGTCATCGGCGGCGGAATCAACGGCGTCGCGGTGGCGCGCGAGTGCGCGCGCGCCGGCAAACGCACGCTGCTGGTCGAGCAAAACGATTTTGCCTCGGGCGTCACCAGCCGCTCGACCCGGATCATTCACGGCGGGCTGCGCTATCTGGAACATGGAGAGCTGGATCTGGTGCGCGAGTCGGTGCGCGAACGAGAGCGTCTGTTGCGGGAACGATCCCACCTGGTCCATCCCGTGCATTTCTTATTTCTGCTGAATGAGACCAGCCAGCGCAGCGCCATGAAGGTTCGCGCCGGGTTGTGGCTCTACCAGCGTTTTGCGGGAAAGAAATCCAACGACCTGAGTGAGATGGAGTTGAAGCGCGTGGAGCGTGCGCTGGACGCGGGTCATCAATGGTCGATTCTCAACTACGAAGATGCGCAGTGCGAGTTTCCGGAGCGCCTGGTTGCGGAGTGGGTGACAGAGGCGGCCGAGGCGGGCGCTGTCGTGCGCAATCATTCCGAAGTGCTGGCGGTGGACGTGGCGCACGGCCGCGCCCGGGGCGTCCTGCTGCGCGACCGGATCACCGGCAAGGACGAGCGCGTTGACGCGGGATGGATTCTGAACTGTACCGGTCCTTGGGCTGATCGCATTTGCCAGCGGTCGTCGGTGCGTACGAGCAAGCCGATGCTCGGTGGTGTGCGCGGGTCGCACATCGTTCTGCCGCGGTTCTCGGGCGCGCCGAGCAACGGACTCTACACCGAGGCGGCGGATGGGCGTCCGGTTTTTGTTTTGCCCTGGAATGAGCAGGTGCTGGTGGGCACAACCGAGGTTCCCGACGCAGGCGACCCGGGACGGACTGCACCTTCCCCGGAAGAAATTGAATACTTGCTCCGCACCGTGACTCAGTTATTCCCCAAATCGAAGCTTGCTGCGCACGACATCCGGTACGCATTTGCTGGGATCCGTCCGCTGCCGAACTCACCGGGGAATAAGCCGTCGGCGGTGACGCGGCGTCATCTCCTTCACGACCACACGGACGACGGCGCGGCGCGGCTGGTCTCGGTAATCGGAGGCAAGCTGACTACGGCGGCTTCGCTGGCGCGGGAGTGTGTACGGAGAATTGGCATCGCAGTCGCGGAGCCGACGACAGTCGCGATGGGGCCAGGGAGTTCGCTCGATCCCATGCTGGATCAGTCGGTGGTCGAAATCGCCCGAGCCGGATCGGTGAGCGAAGAAACAGCCCGCGGGATGATGGAGTGGCACGGCGAGCGCGCGACCGATATTGCTCGCATGGCGCTGGTGAGCGCCGAATTGCGGGCACCCATCTGCCCGCACACGTCCCACATTGTGGCCGAGGTGGTGGAGGCCTACCGCAGGGAGTATGCCGTGACTCTGGGCGACGTATTGCTGCGCCGGGTTCCGGTGGCTCTGGGCGCGTGCTGGTCGGAATCCTGCAGCCGCGAAGCGGCGCTGCGCATTGGCGCCGTGCTGGGTTGGGATGACCAGACCTTGGGCGGCAACCTGGAATCGTTTGAAACGGAGCGCGCCGCCTTCCTGCACCGTCCGTCTCGCGGCATCTCCGCGCTAGAAGCTGCCGCCGACTAGAAGGGCATGTGCGCCGCGCCGCAGCATCGGATTGAGGCGATCCAACCTTCGACGATCCAACCTTCATTGATTCTCAGATAGGATGCGTCTGATCTCCAACGCAATGTCTAAGAGCTTGGAGCTATCGGTGTTATCTAACAGCACAATCAATTCCCTGTGCTTGGGGATTCTCTGGATCAGGGATTGGAATCCGAAAATGGCCCCTCCATGCATCGCAATGGATTCCCCCGCATAAGGCATGCCCGCTTTGGGTATCAGTATGCCCCACCCGTACCCGTAGTTCTCCAAATTAGGCGTAAAGAGAAGGTCGCGAAGGCGTGCCGGAAGTAGGCGGTCGCCATAGAGTGCCTCATCCCACAGGTACAAATCTTCGACTGTCGAGTACAAAGCGCCCGCCGCGAACGGAATTGACATGTCATAGTAGCGTGCGTTGCGAAGTCCGTTGCTGGAGTGCTCGTACCCAGAAGCGCGATGTGGAAGCACCGTCTCCGAGTGCGCATAGCCCGAATCTTTCATTCCCAGAGGAGCGAAAATCCGATCTTGGAGCAACTGTTCATAAGATATGCCGGATACCTGTTCGAGAATTGCACCAAGCAGAAAATATCCCGAGTTGCTGTACTCGAACTTGGTTCCGGGCTCAAACCGCAAATCGCCGCTGCAGTACTCTTGAACAAAATCCTTGACGCTATACCTTACGCGGCTGGCCGGACCGTCAAGAAATCCGGGAAGAGCTATAAAGTTGGGGATGCCTGAGGTATGCGACAGCAATTCGCTGACGGTGACACGGCTTCCCGTGTCTTTACGATAGTAAGGTAGGTAGTCTGACAGATGTTCGTCGAGTCGAACCTGGCCCTCGTTCACAAACTGCAGGATCAAAAGAGCGGTGAACTGCTTAGTCATGGATCCGATTTCAAACTTGGTGCGGACATCATTTGGCGTGCTCCACTCCAGGTTGGCAAAGCCAAACCCGCGTTCATAAATGACGTGACCCTGTCGAGCGACCAGCACCGTGCCATTGAAATCGCCAGCAGCGAAGCGGGCCTGCATTGCCCGATCGATGCCCGTGACGGTCGAATTCAAACCGTCCTGTTGCGGCGAAGCCAGTTCTGGCGCAAGTAGCAGAGCAAGAAGGACGGAGACTATGACAGTTTTCATCGAGCAGATGGATTCCTTGAAGGTTAAAGGAAATGATAACCGACACGGCTGCTGTGGTTGTTGCCTTGGCCTGTAAGTAGAAGGTCAGGTCGCTGACCCTGCCACGTTTAGAGCGTCATTCATTCCCTCAAACACCCCTGGTTACTAAAGATTAGGTCAAGACCCTCAGTCATCTGGGAACGGGACCCGAACGAAATTACACTGGCGCGGGTGTATTGGGATTTTCGCGGTAACAGGGGCGAAGTTCGATGTTGGTTCCTATCAAGCACGAGAATATGACGGCCCGGCGCTGGCCCGTGGTCACGCTCACATTGATCGCCATCAATGTCGTGGTCTTTCTGTTCACTATGTCCGCCATGGACGGCGAAGCGCCGGAATTGGGCGAGGTGAAGTCTCACATCCTGGTTCTGGCGGCGACGCATCCCGAGTTGAAGATGCAGTCGGAATCGCAGCACTTGGTCGATGGATTCAAGCGGAGCCATCCGGACCAGTGGGCGCACGCGCAGAGTCCGTACCGCGACATCATCGACGCCTATGACGCCAAGATCAAAATGATGGAGGACCCGTCGAGGCTGCAGGCAGAGATGGATTCGCTCAATACCCAGTTTGTCGCGTTGGCGAAGTCGTCCGTTATCGAGCAGTACGCTTTCGTGCCGGCCAATCCCACCGCCATCAGCTATTTAACCGCCAACTTCATGCATGGCGGGTGGATGCACCTGATCGGCAACATGTGGTTCTTGTGGCTGGCTGGATTTGTCCTGGAAGACGTATGGGGCCGCTGGCTGTACTCGGTGTTCTACCTGATTGCGGGAGCGGCCGCACTACAGTTTTGGGCCTGGTCAAATCCGGGGAGCATCACGCCGACGATCGGTGCGTCGGGCGCTGTGGCGGCGCTGATGGGGGCTTTCCTTGTGCGCTTCCCGAAAATGAAGATTGAGATGGCATGGCTGCTCCCGCTCCTGTTTCGCTTATATCGTTTCAAGGCGGCAGCGTACTGGCTGCTGCCCATGTGGCTGTTGACCGAAGTTTTCTACGGTTCTCTCTCAAATTCTTCGGGCGGGGTGGCGCACTGGGCGCACGTAGGCGGATTTCTGTTTGGAGCGCTGGCAGCGCTGGCGATCCAGTATTCGGGGCTCGAGCAGAAAGCGAACAAGGCAATCGAGGAGAAAGTCAGCTGGAATACCGATCCCGAGATCGAGAAAGCCAACGACATGATGGAACACGGCCAACTGGCCGAAGCCATCACGCTCTTGACGAACATGGTGGCGGTGAAGCCGAATTCGCTGGACGGGTGGAACCTGCTAAGGCAGATCTACTACCGGCAGTCAAACACCAAGTCGTACCTGGAAGCGAGCATCAAGACGTGCGGGCTGCGTCTCAAGGCGCACGAAATCGAAGCGGCGTTCCAGGATTATGCGGAGTTTATCGATTCCGGCGGCGGCAAGATGCCCGCGGCAACCTGGCTCGAACTCTGCAAGGGCGCGGAAGAGAAACTGGATTTCGAACGCGCCTTCAGTGAGTATCGGCAGCTCGCCGAAGCCTATCCGGCGGAGCGGCAAGCGCTGACGGCGCAACTCAGCGCGGCGCGACTCTGCCTGAAGCGACTGAACCGCCCGCAGGATGCGTTGACGCTCTACCAGGCGGCAGCGGCATCTCCCATTCCGCATCTCGACTGGGAACAGCACATCCAGTCCGGCATTAAAGAGGCGAAGGCGGCGATGTCTCCGGGAAACGCGGCCGCGGCCGGGGCACAGTAACAGCACTCAGAAGCCAGATTCTGTTGCGGTGTTTACCCGGTTGTAAGCGCTGCCGCGATCGTTCACCCTAAGTCCGTCAAAAATGCCGCAGCGAGGAACTCTCTAACTCACTTCATCGTCACATTTAGATTGTTAAGCCGCCCCCGCCCAACGCCGGGGTGACCGGCGGGCTATCGAAGCAGCCAACGGTTGCTGACCCTATGAGCCTTCAGCGAATGGCACTGTCTGGCAACAAGACGTAGGATTGGGACATGCGTCCAGCCACGAGGAAAGCCAACCGTGCTTTCCTGCAATCTCTCAGCGCGCTTCTGCTCGCCTTGCTGGTCTTCCAAGGCTGCAACGCACTCAATCCCTTGTGCGGAAGTGCTCGACCGGCCCCAATCATTGCGTCTCTTTCTGCCAGCACAGCTACGTTCGCTGAAGTGCAGCAGGGCTTTCTTCTCACCGTGAATGGGAGTCGGTTTGTTTCGTCTTCTGTCGTGGTCATCAACGGGACAACGCTAAGCACTACGGTCTCGAGCAGTCAGCAGTTGCAGGTCACGATCACAACCGCCCTGATTTCCGCTCCTGGAACAGCAAACGTGACGGTCGAGACTCCTAGCGGAAACTCGGGCGCTCTCGGCTGCACGAGCGGTGGAACCAGTCACGTTCTCGTCCTGACCATCACTTAGCGAAGACCACAGACCAGACTCAGGTCCTGGACTAGCGGGAAGCATTTGTGGATCGCTTCTACGCGGTCACCGTCCGGCAGAGAAGGCTCGTGTCGTCGGAGATGATGCCGTCGACCCCCCACTCTACAAACCGTTTCATGTCGGCAGGATCGTTGACCGTCCAGACGATGACTTTCCTTCCCGCACCCTTTACCTTGCGGATGAGTTCTGGGTCGACCAGTTCGTGGTGGGGAATCACATACGCCAGCGGAAGTTCGGTCCACATGCGAAGTTGAGTTTTTGTCTCGCAGATCAGGCCCAGGGAAATCGTAGCGTCCTGGGCATGCAGATCTTTCAGGGCTCCCGGCAAAAACGACGAGACGACGAATCCGTGGCGCGGCTTGTGCCGAAGGAATAGATCGACGATGATTCTCTCCAGCCCACGGACTTTCAGCTCGATGTCGAGAAACGCGTTGGCTTGGTAGCGCTTCAGAACATCCCGCAGGCGCGGCAAGCTCTGCACTTGCTGCGCCGTCGCCCGCTCAATCTTGAACTCTCCAGATTTTGGGTCATGGCAGATAACAGCTTCACCGTCAGCCGTAAGCCGCACATCGAATTCGAAGCCGTCACAGCCGTCGGCCAGCGCCTGGTCGAATGAAGGCATGGTATTTTCCGGGATCGACTTGAGCGCTCGGGCGCCGCGGTGGCCCAGAAGAAGAGGGCGAGAACTCGTGCGCGGAGGAGTCGTACTCGAGGAAGTCATGCGCGAATGAATCAGTCGAGATCGAAATCTCGAATCGGCTTGCCAGTGTCGGGAGTTTCTTTTGCCTTCTTCACGGCCTCCTGAAACTTCTTCTCCAAGAGGTCGGAAGCGTGCTTCTGCGCTTCCACCGACTGCTGGAAGATCGACTCGCGGCGGCTGTCCTGCTCTCGCATGGCCTTAGCTGCGGCTTCCATGTCATTAAAGGTTTTCGGTTTCACCGCCGCGGTATGAGCGATCACGGCGCGCGTCTCGATGTCGATTTTGAGCACCGCACTGCAGCACGGACAGGTCACTTCGAAATTGGGAGGCTTCTTCGCCATTTGAGCGAATCATACCGCAAAAGCCGCCCAAGACGAAGGACAACGAATTTTCGGCGCGCCGGCCGGCCTATATGTATTATTGTGTACGTACAACGTTCCCGCGGGAACACTGTGGAAAACTCGGGCTGACCGATCCTCAGGGCTTGATCTTGATGGGGAAGACGTGGAACAGGTTCAGCATTTCCCATCCCAACAAGAAGACCGACAAAAGCACAACCATCACGGCCATCAATTCTCCGAACGTCAGGCCGCGTCGGCCAGGCTCGAAGCGCCTGGCGGCCAGGCTGAGAATGTTCAGCGTCGCGAAGCCGAAAACGACCGCCCAGAGAATGTTGTAGACATCCTGCCGCGACCCGCGATAGAGCAGACTGACAGCTACGCCCAAGAACACGGCGGTGTAAGCGCGTGCGACCGGATAGACGGCCAATGCGGCCCTGGTGGTCCGGGTGAAACCGGCAAGGAGCGACACGGCAGCAGGTAGCGACATGGTCTGGAACGAGGCCCTTGAAGCCGACGGCAAGGTTGGGGCCGAAAATGGATTATTACATCTTTTCCTGCCCGCTTCACGACTCAGAAAGACGTGGGCAACCTTCTGGTCAAGACCTGCGCACCCGATTCCGTCACCTTGGTTATCATGGATTCATGGCAAAGCCGCGGTTCATCTTCTTTGACGTGGGCAATACTCTGCTGTTTCCCAATCGCTCGCGCATGCTGGCGCCCCTGCCGGCGGAGCGCCATCCGACGCTCGATCACTGGCAGGCGCTCGAGAGGCGCACTAAACGAGAATTCGATCAGGGCATGATTGGCGGCAGGGTCGATCACGGATTCTGGTGGACCTTTCACACCTACCTGCTCGAAGAGTTGAACGCGTTGGACGACGGCGTGCGCGACACGCTGGTCGAGAACACCCAGAACTCTGCCAACTGGGACCAAATTCTGCCTGGAACTCGCGACGCACTGGAGCGGCTCAGGCAAGACTACCCGATTGCGGTAATTTCCAACGCCGATGGCAGGATTGACGCCGTTTTGCGCCGCTGCGGAATTGCAGATTGCTTTGAGAACATCACGGACTCGGGGATTGTTGGGCAGGAGAAACCGCATCCCGCGATCTTCGAAGCCGCGTTGCGCGAAATGAAGGCAGAGCCGGCGGAGAGCCTCTACGTTGGGGACGTGTATTCGGTTGACTATGTAGGCGCGCGCAACGCAGGCATGCAGGCTATTCTGTTCGACGTGGCTGGGGCGTACCGCGAACGGGAGTTTCCGCGCGTGGAATCCCTCCCGGGGCTGCAGAACTGGCTCAGGCGTTAGTGAGAACTTTTTGTGGCATTTCGAACGATTCAGGCCCATGCCTGGGGTAGGGATGCTTCGACTGCGGTTGAGCTTCGCTTTGCGAAGCTCAATCCTCGCTCAGCATGACAGATTGAAACAAGGGGTGACTGCGCTGCAAGTAGGAGCAAGACAGCATCTAAATGCGGACGGTTGCGGCACGCCTTGAACAGGTTGCGGAAAGACTCTTTCGTGCGGCTGAGCTTTCCCCCAGCGGCTTTAAAGCCGTCATCATTCCGCACGATTTAGGGCGCGGCTTGAAGCCGCGCCCTTTCAAGACCAAGGCAAGATCAGAGTTTTTCCGCAGCCTCTTGAAGGCGTACCCTGATACGAAATTGACGCTGCCTTCCCGCGTCGCTACAGTTCTAGAATCTGGTGGTCGTGGCAGTCGGGCTGGATGGCGTCGTAAAGCTGGTGAAGAAGTTCGCGGCCGTAACGGGCGAGGAAGTAGACCCCGCCAATACCGCGCTCCTGCAGGCCTTTGTCGGGATAGAGCGCCTCACGGAGAGTTTCCGCGTGACGCCCAACCAGTTCTCCTTTTTGCGCTTCCGCGCGCGCTGCTTGCGTATGAAGTTTTTCCAGCTGATGCTGCATCTTCGATCCAGCAGTTTGCGCGGCGTCCACTAAGGTGCGATCGAGTTTCTCCAGCTTTTCGCGGATCGAGCCAAGGCTTATGGTCAGAGATCGATTCAAGGCATCGAATGCGGCTTGCAAATCCTGGGGCAGGCTGCGCGCGGCCAGCTGCTGGCGCAACGCTTCGGGACCGCTGAAAACGTCGGACACGGCGATCCCGTGACGATCGAGCAAGCGCTGCATCTTCGGTTCGACGATGGTGGCGGAAAAGCGCGGCACGATAGGCGTCACACGGCCGAGCAGAGTTTCGTAGACCGCTCCCGCCTGCGAGAAGTAAGCGGTCTCGGCGGCGCCTCCGGTGTAGGCGAGCGTGGGAAGAAGATAGTCCTGCACGACGGGCCGCAGCAGTACATTGGGGCTGAATTGTCCCGGAACTGAGCCGATGCGACTGATCAATTCGGCCTGCGAAATCTTCTCTGCCGCAGACTCGCTGCCAATCATGTATTCCGCAGTGCCGCCGTTGCCGTGTCGATGAATCGGAGTGCGGGCGCCGTGCTGCATGGTGAACAGCAACACCGACGAGGAGGTAACCTTCACCTGCTGGTGATAACCGGCCGCCTCAAGCGCCTCGCCCCGTGCCAGGAGTGCGGCGTCAAGATCGTCGGCCCGCTCAATGGCCGCGCGATAGATAGGCTCCGCGACGCGATGGAGTTCCGCATCGGAGGCATCGAGGAGAATCACGCCCGATTCTGAAAACACGCGGGCGTATAGACGAGCGAAAGCCGTGCCCAGCGTTTCGCCGGGACGGTAGGACTCGCGGAGAAACTGCGCCGCTTCGGAATCTCCGAGCAAGCTGACCGCTTGTTCGACCACCGGCAGGATCTCGTCTTCGAGACGAACGGCACTGACGGGCGCTCCGGGGACATCGTGACTCGGCGTCGTGACAACCTGCAGTGTCCCGTCAGGTCCCGGGATAGAAACATGGTTGACTTCGGCAAGATCATGATCGGAGGTAGCCAGCCAGAACACAGGAACGGCATCGACTCCGGCGATGGTGGCTTGTTCGGCCAATTTCACAGCCGTCAGAGCCTTGTAAATCGCGAACATCGGGCCGCCGAAAAGCCCGACCTGCTGTCCAGTAACGACCGCGGCTGCTCCCTTGCGCAGGCGATCGAGATTGGCCAGCGTTTTCGGGGAAGCGTCCCAAGACTTGCTCTGCCGCTCAAGAATAGCGGCAACACGCTCGCGGCGAAAGGAGTCGTAGGAGATCTTTGAAACTTCATCTTTCAACCACTCCGCGAAATTAGGTGGTCTCGGATAGAACGGCTGGATATTGGGCGAGTACGCCAGGAAGTCAGTGAAAAGGCGGGTCGTGTGCGGAATCTGGGAGAATGGAAGACAATGAGCCTTCAAAGACAACGCTCCTGACATCGTTGGGTTGCCTGTCGCATAGCCGCTGGTTGGACGTGTGAGATCATTCCAGGTCAACATCGCAAGGGCAAGACTCAGCCGACCTCAGGAGCTAAAGCCAGCGAAGCATAACGGACGCTAGCGGCGTGTAAGCCGTGCCCTTCCCAAAAACCGTTGTGCGAGAACATCCGAGTCACTGTGAAAGAGTACCTTGAAACCGATCCCACAGAGCTCGCGTCGTACTAGAGATGCCTGAAAAAGCCGCAAGATGCAAGATTATGATGAAAGACTGCGCTGAAGAAAGGAATACATGAGTTCAGGCACTCCGTTGAATATTGTTTTGCCGCTAACGCTGGAGGGTTCCGTGGTTCGTCTCGAACCGATGCGCGGCGAGCACGCGCAGCTTTTCTGGGATGTGGCGAAGAGCGACCTGGAAGACATCTTCCGCTGGATTCCTTATTCGATGAAGACGCCGGAGGACTTCCAGAAGCTGATCAGCAAGGCTTTCGCTGAGCAGGAGCGCGGCGAGTCGGTCGTGTTCGCGACCGTGGAGCGCAGTTCCGGCCGGACTGTTGGCAGCACTCGATTCATGAACATCGACCGCGTCAACCGGCGTGTTGAGATTGGGTCCACCTGGATTGCACCGGCGTGGCAGCGCACGGCCGTCAACACCGAGGCAAAGTACCGGATGCTGCGGCACGCATTTGAAGTGTGGAAGTGTATGCGGGTGGAACTCAAAACGGACGCGCTGAATCAGAAATCGCGCAACGCCATCCTACGCCTCGGGGCGAAAGAAGAAGGCGCGCTGCGCCGACACCTGGTTACCTGGAGCGGCCGCGTGCGCGACACAGTTTACTTCAGCATCCTGGACAGCGAGTGGCTAGAGGTGAAGGCAAAGGTGGAGCAGCGCTGCCGGATGTAACAAGGAACATCGGGAATCTGGACCCGGCCCTTCGTCGCTGTGCCTGCCCGATCTATACTTTGACTGGCCATGCCGAGAAGAATAGTCCACCCTCCATTCAGGAATCCTATCCTAAATTCAGTTCTGACCGCGAGACCTATTCCGACCCTTTACCACTACACAGATCAAAAGGGTCTTTTGGGGATCGTGAAGGAGAAGGAGAGGAAGAGGGAAATATGGGCCACTCATCACCAATGCCTGAATGATACCCAAGAATACCTACATCCGAAGGGCCTAATTCGCGATGAGATTGATGGGCGCTTGGCAACCACGGATTCTGACAGCCGTTCATTGCTCGAAGCAATGCGCTCTACTCTTGATGGGCCGGGCAACGAGGACGTGAATTTATATGTTGCCTCATTTTCAGAGGATGGGGACTCCTTGCCGCAATGGCGTGCGTACGGTGGCTTCGCTCTTGGCTTCTGGGGTGACCGGCTGGTCCTACCCGAAAGGTTCACGATAACACGCTGTATTTACAGTCCAACCAAACAGCGCGAAGTGGCAAGGGCTATCGTTGCGGAGGTGCTTGAGCGCACGCTGAACCAGATGCCAGCGTTAGAATCTCACAATGCGAAACTTACAGTTAGCGTGGGCTTGCGCCTCGAAATGCACACATTCGCACTGATCTTCAAGCATGAGAAGTTCGAAGGGGAAAAGGAGTGGCGGATCGTCTCACCCGTTCTGATGGACTCTAAGCCCGCCTACCCAATAGGCGAAGAAGTCAATCTAGATTTTAGGCAGGGCAAGTCGATGCTGATTCCTTATCAGAGCATTCCTCTGAAGGATGACAAGGACGGCTTCCCTCTGCATGAGGTTGTCGTCGGACCAAATCCAAACAAGGAACAATCGCGTCGCTCTGTGGAGAGCCTGCTGAGCAGCCAAGGCCTTGTGGCAGCGAAGGTCCGCAGCTCCGACATTCCTTACCGAAATTGGTGATGTCACACTTCCACCCTGCGGGGCTTGCGCTGTTTCCGGCCCGGAGGCTCCCTCCGAAAGATCGAGGCTTGCTACTAGTGTCGAGTGAACGAACCAAAGCCGCCCGCGAGGGCGGCTTTCGTTGCCTACGCGTTGCTGGGTCAACTCCTCAGTGACACGGCGCTCCCGCGTCCGTCAGGAAGGTTCCATTGTCTGAATCCCAGCCATGAACGCCCAATGACGGGTTTCCGAAGAACCAGGAGAAGAACGCCAGTTCCTGCAAGTGGTAGGTGAAACCGTTCTTGCCCACGGTTCGCGGAGCCTCCGACCCGGTCAGAGGATCTCCGACTTCGAGATTGCCCTGACAGCCAGCCACCTGGCCTGTGTGCCCCCAGGCCGGCGTGTTGTTGATGATGTACGGATCGTTCATCCACTCAGCTGCCTCATGGGACACGATGGCGGTGTCGCTCGCCGAGGAGACGAACAAGCCGCTGACGTCGAAGTCAAACGGCGAGTAGGTCTGGAAGGTGACCGGACCGGCGGGGTTAATCGAGTGGTAACCGCCCGCACAGCAGTTGCCGAGATTCGTCGGGTCGCCGATCGACACACCCGTGTTGTAAATCATGAACATTGGGAAGGTCCCCGGGTTGATGCCCTTCAGTTGGGTCAACTCGTTCACTACCAGCGCATCCAGAAAATTGATGTCGACCAGACCTTCCGGGCCGCACATAGTGAAGGCAGGAACGAAAATATCCGCCGGGAGAGATAAGCCGCTCGCAGCAGGTACGTCAACCACCACCGGATCGAATGTCTTCACCGGGCCGAGGAGAACGTGATAGTTGCTCTTGTCGATGCGACTCCAGAAATTTCCTCGCTGGAACGCATCCGTATATTGCGTGGTCCCCACGTCGGTGCCGCCGAAGTTGAAATCATCGGATTTGAAGATCGGCGACTGAGCCATCAACTGCAACGGAACATTGTTGGAGCCCGTGAAGCAGGCTGTGTCAGGCGCGGTTGGGTCCGAAGTGGCAGTCCCGCTGGTCGTGGTGACCACGCCGGTGTTGAAGTCGACTGCGGTAGCAATCGAGTGGAAATTCAGAATAATGGGGACTAGTTGCGTAGGTACGCTGGCAGATGCGCTAGAGCCGCGCGAGTTCGGGTTGCGGCCGACGAGCACGCCCTGGTAGAGGCGTCCGTCTCGCGCGGACACAACTTCGTAGTTCCATACCGGCAATTGGCTGCTTCCGCTGCTGGCGGCGCTGGTAACGACATTCCTCCTGGCCTCTTGCGACATGGCGCCGTGCGTAATGACGGGCGCCGGCTTCAGTTGGAGTCGGTGGGCGGGGTTGGTGTCTTGCGATTGTCCGAAAGCGAACGTGACCAAAAGGCACATAGCTATCGAAAGGGCGAAATCTCGGGCGAACATCTTACTGGGCATAGGTGTCTCCTTGGAGAAATGTACGTCAGGACACGACAGACTGCGGAGCCGATAACGCAGGGGATGGATTGCGAACAGGGAGTAAATCGCGCTAATCCATGCGCATGCACTTTACCCCAAGTGCTCCATCTGTTGTCAATGTGAAACAGTTTTGGGTGTGGGTTGTGCAATTTGTTGCACCTGATGATGGGCGATAAAAGGCAACGCCAGACCGAAGTCTGGCGTTGTCTGCTCTGAAGCGTTTTGTCTGTACCTGGCAGACGTCAGGCAGCCGCTTCCAGGTCCGTGCTCAAGACTCCTCCCAGCGAATTCCAGCCCGACCAGCCGCCGCCCGGCGAAGTCTGCCAGTTGTGCCACAATGCGTTGTCGGTACCTCTGGCAAAGACCTCCAAACGGCCGTCTGCGTTACGGGCAACGTCGATATCACTGGTGATCACGCCACCCAGCGACGCCCAACCCGACCATCCGCCGTTGGGTACGGTTTGCCAGTTATGCCAGACCGCGTTGTCTGTCCCTCTGACGAAGAGTTCCAGGCGACCGTCGGCATTGCGATTGATGGAGGGATCGCTGGTAATCACACCGCCCAGCGAGAACCAGCCGGACCAACCGCCGTTAGGTACGGTTTGCCAGTTGTGCCATATGGCGTTATCGGTCCCGCGTGCGAAGACCTCGAGGCGGCCATCGGCATTCTGGTAAACCGCGCAGAGGCTCGTGACGACTCCCCCTAGCGAAGCCCACCCCGACCATCCGCCGCCCGGCGAAGTCTGCCAGATATGCCAGACGGCGCCGTCCGTGCCTCTTGCGAATGCCTCCAGCCGGCCGTCGGCGTCGTGGTAGACAATCGGATCGCTGGTAATTATGCCTCCCAGCGAGTTCCAGCCGGACCAGATCGTAACTCCGAAGGGAAGGTTCATCTGCCAGTTATGGTAGAGAGCATTGTCGGTGCCTCTGGCGAACACCTCAAGCCGGCCATCAAGGTTGCGATCAACGCTGGAATCGCTGGTGATGGATCCGCCCAGCGAATTCCACCCGGACCACCCGCCGCCGGGTGAGTTCTGCCAGTTATGCCAAAGGGCGTCGTCGCCACCCCGGGCGAAGATTTCCAGTCGCCCGTCGTGGTTCGTCGCCACCGCCGCATCGGTGGTGAGCAAGCCTCCCATGGAGTTCCAGCCCGACCAGCCGTTGTTCGGTGCGGTTTGCCAGTTGTGCCAGATAGCATGGTCTGTGCCGTTACCGAAGATCTCCAGACGGCCGTCGCCGTTGACGCCCACCGTGGCCACGCCACCAAGAACGATCGCCGCAGAGTCTCCGTACATGATGTCTACTTCACCGTTCGTCGCGGAATTACTCACGACGACGCACTTCTGTCCGACGTCCGTGACGGCGTCGACCGCAGTCCAGGCAATGTTGGGCCGGATGCCTCCGGTCAGCATGCTGATGCCCCGGAAGGCAGTCTCCTGGGTCGCGGGATAGTCTGAAGCCTGAGTAATGCCGTACGCTTCCAAGGTTTCCGCCGCCCACGTGAGTTGCTGGACGTTTTGGATCGCGAGGCTCGCATTGGGAATTCCCTGGAACACGCACTCGTAGTCGTAACCACTCGGCCCGCTGCCGGTGAGCGTCATGATGCCCACCAATACCTCGCCCGGGTTCACTTGCACCAGGGAACTGTGGTTGGCTACTCCCCCTGCGCTATCGACATACCAACTGGCCACCGCCCAGTAGTTGCCGCCGCCTGCGGCCGAAGGACCGAATTGCAGCACAGGTTGGTAGATCATGGACGAGTTCTGAATCCCGTTGAACAGGAAGATGGTCTGTCCGGATTGTGTGGACGGCTCGGGCGGTACGACCCAAGTCGTAGCGAAAGACGTGATGGCGTGGCCCGTGTTGTTATTCCAGAACGCGTACGAAATCCAGCCGCTGCCGAATGCGGGGACCTTGGCCGCTTTTGCCAGAGCTGGTATGTGCACATTCTTCGGCATCAGAGGTTCATCCGCGGGCCTGTAGGTAATTGGGCCGAAGTCGCCCACAACCTTGCCGGAACTATGCACCTTCTGGAGCGTACCGGTGGCGGACATGCGCAGGACGTGGCCTGGCTCGATATGCTGAACTTGTGATTTCGGGCGGAATCCGCCCGGGGTTAGTACCAATTCTTCTTTCATGGATACTCCTTTCACTTCTGAGAGGGTTTCTTGATTGGAACGATAGTGTAGGTTCCGTCCTCGTTGCGACGGAGAGCCTCACCAGGCTTAACAACGCGTACTTGGTCTTTTGGCCTGGGTCCGCCTGGAGTAATTACCAGGTCGTCCTTCGTGGAGGGACGTTTCTGTGTCTTGCCCATGCGAACCCCACAGCGATGCCATTGGCGGCATTGGCTCGAACCGGGTCAAGTCAGTCGAACTTCACTGGGGGGAAGAGAGGTGAATACGGCTAGACTTACTCCGAAATGGTACGCCGGGCCTTGCCGTTGTCAAGGTTTTTCTGGTTCCGTGTCGTGTCATTGGGACCAAAACGGAGCACAGATCTGAACACAACCGGCGCAACGTAACCGGGAGTGGCTCAGTTTCGTGTCCTCACTCGTTTCAACGTTATGTGGGACGGCGTCGACGAACCCGAGTGTTTGACTTCCGACCGCCGCGCACCTAGATTGGAAGTAGCTCTTTGAGTATGGCCATCCCACCAGTGGGGGCGTCACGGCTTCGACGGAGATGCTTGCGGCCAAGAGGCATGCCGGGGTGCACACACCCGTAATCGTGGGCAAAATGATAATTGCCAATCAACAGATGGCAT
>Ga0116223_10000166_pt1 | contig 84449 bp, 73 predicted proteins | sample Sb_taG_3_FD_90092 | JGI IMG/M metagenome (GOLD analysis project Ga0116223, IMG submission 90092) | Peat soil microbial communities from Weissenstadt, Germany - Sb_50d_a_PC metaG | ecosystem: Environmental > Terrestrial > Soil > Wetlands > Peat | place: Germany: Weissenstadt | collected 2010-09-21 | reverse complement strand
CTCTGCAAGCCGCGTGAATGGCGGGTTCCGGTAAGGTCGCAAGCCATTCGGGGAAATTCGTGGCCGGTGCAGGTCTGGAATTCCAGGCCGCCTCAGAATCGATGGTTGCTCAGAGGTTCCCTAAGGGGTTTTCCTTCGTGAACCTTAGTGGTTGAGGGTTTTTGGTGATACAGCTGTAAAAGAGAAGTCGACCAAATTCATGGTGCTGTTACAACACAAACTAAGCGTCAAGCTCTCGCAGCGCCAGATCCTTACCCCGGGCCTGGTGCAAATGGTTTCTGTCCTCGCGCTCAACAAACTTGAGCTCAAGGATATGATCAATGCCGAGATGGTGGAGAATCCGGTTCTCGAAGAACTGGAAGACGCGGTTCCGCTGCTCGACGAAGTCGGCAAGAAGGAAGAAGACCGCGAGCGCGCCGCTGCCGCCACGAACGAAGAAAATCCCATCACCGCGGTCGAAAAGAAAGACCCGTTCGAAGAGATCGACTTCGGCTCGTTCTTTCAGGACTATCTCGATCCCGGATATCGCACCCACAGCGAGATGGAGGAGATCGAGCGCCCATCGTTTGAGAACTTTCTCTCCAAGCCTACCAATCTTACCGACCACCTTGCCTGGCAACTGGGCGCGTTGAGTTTGCGCCGCGAGGTGCGCGAGGCCGCCGAGTTGATCATCGGCAACCTCAATGAAGACGGCTATCTGATCGCCAGCGATGACGAGCTGATGGGAGTAGCGCCGCCCGCGCCGCCGGAGGCCGACGCCGCAACTGCGAAGAGCATTGTGAACGAGGCGCAAGCCTTGGGTCTGGCCGAGATCGCAGCCGACACCGAGGTGGAAGAGAGTTCCGGTTCCGGTGGCACTGCGGATTCCATTGACACCGACCTGGATGCCGCACCCAGCGCCGAGCTTGGCTACTCCGAACCTTCGGAGGTTCCGCCGCCCGCAGAGCAACCCCGGGAAGCATCTTTTTCGTCGAGGGCGGGAGATGGGGCAGCCGCGGTTGCTCCTGCGCCCGAGCCGGCAGTTCAAAACACAGTGCAGACGCCTCCGGCGTACCAGCCCAGATTCACCGCCGCAGATCTGCAGGAAGCTCTGGAAGTCGTGCGGCAACTGGATCCTCCGGGGGTTGGCTGCCGCGATCTGCGCGAGTGCTTGCTCGCTCAGCTTCGTTACCACCAGGCGCAGCTTCCTCTGCACAAGAACGGCAACGGCACGGATCAGATTCTTCAGGATGCCGTGGCCGTCGTGGAGCAGCATCTGCGGGGCCTGCAGAACAAGCAGTACAAAGAAATTTGCAAGGCGATTGGCCGTCCCATGGAAGCCGTGCAGCAGGCTCTGGACTACATCCGCACGCTAGATCCGCGGCCCGGCCTGCGCTACAACAAAGTCCAGGCACGGCTGATCGAGCCCGACGTCGCCTTCGTGAAGCATGGCGACGAGTGGCTGGTCATCATGAACGATGAAGACCTGCCGCAGCTTCGCCTGAATCCCGCTTACAAAAAGCTGGTCACCCGCGACGGCACCAATGACAAGAACACGCGCGACTACGTCAAAGAGCGCTATAAGAGCGCCATCCAGCTCATCAAGAATATTGAGCAGCGTAAGCAGACCATCACCAAGGTTTGCTATTGCATCGTCGCCCGCCAGCAGGATTTCCTCGAAAGAGGTATCGATCAACTGAAGCCCATGATGATCAAGGAGGTGGCCGAAGAAATCGGCGTGCATCCTTCCACGGTAAGCCGTGCCGTGGCCAGCAAGTACGCTCACACACCACAGGGCGTATTCGAGCTGCGGTACTTCTTCAGCGAAAGCGTGCAGGGCCCTGAGGGCGGTGGCACTTCATTGCTGATCCTCAAGCGCCGCGTCAAAAAGCTGATCGAAGAAGAAGATCCCAGCCGTCCGCTGACCGACGAACAGATCACCCGGATTCTGCAATCGCAAGGCATCCAGGTGACCCGCCGTACGGTAGCCAAATACCGCGAAGACATGCGCATCCCAAGCACGCACCAGCGCCGGGTGAAGAAATAGTCGTTAGCCGTTCGTCGTTGGTCGTTGGCAAATCTGTCCGCGCACTTCGACTTTCAGGCAAAACGACCAACGACGAACGACTCAATGCAGTGCCCGATTTAGCTCATTGATCAATTCTTAGGAGGGGCGCTCATGAACGTGGAATACACGGGAAGACAATACGTAGTCACCACCGCTATCCGCAAAGAAGTAGAAACCGGCCTCGCAAAAATCCGCAAAATTCTGGGCGACAGATTTGAAACCAAGGTCATCCTCGCCGTCGAGAAGCACCGCCACAAAGCAGAAATCACCATCAGCCCCCGCAATGGCCCGCTAGTCGGCCTGGCTCAAGCCAAGGACATGACCATCGCCGTCAACGAAGCGCTCGACCACCTCGAAAAGCAGGCGGTCAAATACAAAACGCGCTGGCAGTCGAAGAAGCGCTCGGCGCGTAAGAGCGAAGAGGTTAAGAAGTGGAACGGCCACGAGACCTCGCCCCAGGAAGAACTGCAAACCGCGGTCGGCCTATCCGAGAAAACCGCTGTACCGGTGATGGTGCACAAGTATCCCGCTGTGGCCAAGACTACCGAAGTTCACCTTCTCCGCTCCGACGAAGCTGTCGCCATGCGCCCCATGACGCTCGAAGAAGCGATTAAGGAAGCTCACTTCAAAGACCGTGACGTCTTCGTCTTCCGCGATCCCAAGGGCAAACTGATGGTCCTGCACCGCCGCCGTCGCGACGACAAGATGGAATTGATCGAAGTGCCGTAGATGCTTGCTTCGACTTGATACTCTGTCAACAGTTTGTCATCCTGAGCGCAGTCGTCTGATTCTCGAAGAGAATCAGACGCGGAGTCGAAGGATCCCTCTCACAGTCGCGCCGTCTACGAAATCCTCCGCGGAGTTGCATAGTGTTGTATGCACGGAATGGCGCGTCGTCGACGTCGTACCTCGCGCTGGCGAGTTGGTAGGGTGGAGTCAATCGATGCTCAGAGAGGAAACCATCGACCACAAAGGGCACGAAGTATCACGAAGGAGTTTAGCTTGCAGTTTCCCTCGTGTACCTTCGTGTCCTTAATGGTTCACGGTTTCTCCAGCCAGAGGCCGACCCCCGCCGGTGGTATTGATACGTTTTAATAGCGGCATTCTCGTGCTAAAATTCGCCGCCGAGGGAGATTTCACCATGATGATGACGTCTCGCATCTGCCCCAAGCCTTCTTCCGTCCTTGCATTCCTGCTTGTTTCCGCCGTCCTCAGCGTGCCTCACATTGTCCACGCGCAAGCAATTTCGTCGCCCGCCAAGCTCTCCGTGCACTGGGAAGAACTCACCGCCTCCGATTTTCGCGAAGGCATTCGCCGCTCGCAGGGGACGTGTTTACTTCCGTTCGGAATCCTGGAGAAGCACGGTCCGCACCTGCCGCTCGGCACCGATCTGCTCGATGTCCGCTACGCCGCACTGCATGCCGCTGAACAAGAGTACGCAGTCGTTTTCCCCGAATACTACTTCGGCCAAATCGCCGAAGCACGCCACGAGCCCGGCACCATGGCCTATAGCCGCAACCTGCAACTCGCGCTCCTGCAGGAGACCACCGACGAAATGGCCCGCAACGGCTGCAAGAAGGTGCTGATCGTCAACGGCCACGGCGGCAATGAACACCTGCTCCCGTACTTTGCGCAGACCCAACTCGACAAGCCCCGCGACTACGTGGTGTACGTTTTCGATGAGCACACACCCTCGTCCGGAGGTCCGGCGAAGAAAAGTTCCGGCGTCGATTGGCACGCTGGAGAAAGCGAAACTTCGAACATGATGATCTCCCGCCCCGACACAGTCCATCTCGACCGCGCCACGAACGAGTCAGGCGCCGACCAGGCGCGCCAGAAGCTTCCGGAGGATGTCTACACCGGAATTTGGTGGTACACGCGTTTCCCGTTTCACTATTCCGGCGATGGCTCCGTAGCGAACAAAGAGCTTGGCGAGTACCAAATGAAGGGGTGGATTGATTCTGTGGTGAAGGCGATTCGCTCCGTGAAAGGCGATGACGTGAGCCTCAAGCTGCAGAACGAGTTCTACGAGAAGAGTGCGCACCCTCTGGATACACAGCCGTAGAATAGTCGAGGACAGGGAAGGTGGGGCCCACTCGCCTATGAAATCGTTGTGTTCGCTAATCCTAGTATTTCCGTTGGTAGGTTACGCCTTCGGGCACACAGCCGAGGAATGCACAATATATTCTCTCGTCATTCGCAATCTGTACATCCACCCCAATAGCAAGTTGATCGTCATCGACGGTAAAACCCGCAGTCCGGGGAGCTACACAGACCTGACGGCTCACTCCGGTCGTCGAACAGTACTCGAGAAAATAACTCCTGCGGCCTGGGAGGATTTCAAGTTGCAGAATACATTTCCTAGCGCTGTAGAGCCGACCGGTCTACATCTCCACGTCAAGACTGTAAGCGTTGACTCTATTCCTATTACGGCGAATGAAATTGACTACTGGCCTGTTTTTTATCGGAATTTTCCGGGCTCGGGCGGGCTGATATCGCTTTCTCAGGTAGGTTTCGATCGCGGCTCCCGACAGGCTGTGGTGGACGTGCGGAGAATCTGCGGATACGTCTGCGCTGACGAGTATGTTGTGCTCCTTTCGCAGGCGTCGGGTTCTTGGAAAATTGTGGGTGAATACCTGGTCGGAGTCTCTTGATTTGGTACGTGTGGGCTCTTCCCACGGCCTACGAGCTTCCAATCAGCACGCCGGTAATAAACACTAGAACGCCGCCCAGCCCCACTTGCAGCGCTGCCGTTACCCAAGGCGTATCCATGTAGCGCTGCCGGATCCACGTAATCACGCCCAACTCGGCCAGCACGACTGCCCCCGCAGCCCACAAAGCGGCGCGGAAGTCGCGAATCAGAAATGGCAATGTATGGCCGATGCCGCCCAAGGCAGTCATCGCGCCGCAAATCACGCCTCGCACCCAGGGATGTCCGCGCCCCGTCAAACTTCCGTCATCCGACAAGGCTTCGGCGAAGCCCATGCTTATGCCCGCGCCAGCCGAGGCCGCCAGCCCGACTAGAAACGCATCCCAGCTTTTCTGCGTGGCCAAAGCTGCGGCGAACACCGGCGCCAGCGTCGAGACCGACCCATCCATCAGCCCCGCTAGCCCGGGCTGCACGATCTGCAGTACAAACAAACGCCGCTGCGCGACCTCTTCGTCAGCCTTCACGTTGGCGGGCAGCTTTTGTTTGTCGAGTTCCTGGGCGCGCTCCTCGTGTTCGCGTTCTTCTGTGGCCAAATCATCCAACAGTTGCCGGATGCTCGCGTCTTGCGTGCGGGCCGCGGCTTTTTCATAGAAACGCCGCGTCTCCACCTCCATGGTCGACGCCTCTTTGCGCACGGCTTCAATCCGCAGAGGACGCACCAGCCACAACGCCGGGCGCTCCACGAACCCGCGCACATCCTGTCGCCGAATCAGCGGAATATGTTCGCCGAATTTCTTCTGGAAAAGTTCCAGCAAGCGCCGGCGGTGTCCTGATTCTTCTTCCCGCATGCCGTCAAACATTGATGCGGTCGCGGGATAATCCTGCCGCAACCCTTCGGCAAAGTCGGAGTACACACGCTCGTCTTCTTCTTCCAGGGTGATGGCCAGGGCGAGCACTTCGCGTTCAGTAAGATCTTCGAACTTTTTCATGACGCCATAGCTTACCTGCGACTCAGGGCTGGAGACAATCTGGATTTCCGATTCTCGACTAGCGATTTCCTGAAAATCTACGAGCGAAGAGCCGCCGGTATCTCACTGGGCAATCCGGAACAGAAAGCGGGGAACGCGCCCGGATGCTACTATCCAGTTCATGAAGCCCCGCCGATCCTCCGACCAGAGACGGAAAACATCGAAGGGCGGCGCGAAAAAGTCCTCGCACGCTGCTGGGCTGCACCCGCCCGAGTTGGTCATCGTCACAGGCATGAGCGGCTCGGGGAAAGCCTCCGTGCTGAAGGCGTTCGAAGACCTCGGCTATTATTGCGTCGACAACCTGCCGGTTGAACTCATCCCGCAATTTGCCGAGTTGTCTATGCAGTCGAGCGAGATTCGCCGCACTGCGCTGGTCGTGGACGTGCGCGAGGGCTCTAAGCTCGAGAAGCTGCCGGGGATTCTGAAGTCCGTCCGGCGCATGATTCCGACCAAGGTGGTCTTCCTTGAAGCCTCGGACGCAGTTCTGGTGAGGCGCTTCAGCGAGACGCGTCGGCCGCATCCCCTGGGCACAGACTCGCCCGTAAAATCGGCGCTCAAAACGGAGCGCCGTCACCTGGGTGCCATCAGGGCCCTCGCCGATTTCGTCATCGACACTTCGAAGTTCAACGTTCACGAGTTGCGCGCTCACGTCACCGAGCGTTTTCAGGAGCGGTCATCCGAGAAGAGCATTCTGGTTTCCTGCGTGAGCTTCGGTTTCCGTCACGGTGTGCCGGAGGACTCTGACCTGGTGTTCGATGTCCGCTTCCTGCCGAACCCGCACTTTGTGCCTGAGTTCCGGCCGCTCACAGGGCGCGATCCGCGCGTCGCCAAGTACATTCGCTCTTTCCCGCAGACCCGCGAATTCATCTCGCGCATTTCCGATCTGCTCGTCTACCTGCTGCCGCATTACATTCATGAAGGCAAGAGCTATTTGACGATTGCGTTCGGCTGCACCGGAGGACAGCATCGTTCCGTCATGATCGCCGAAGAGGTGGGCAAGCATCTTCGGCGCGGTGGCTATCGCGTCAAAGTCGTGCACCGCGACAGCCCTGGGTAGATCACATACCTGCAGGTGACTGTCGTGGGACAGGCTGAAAGTATCGATCTGCTGTCCGTCCAGCGACAGCCGAGCGGGAATTCTAAGATGGGAACTGTGGCGCCAAGGAAACTGAAACGTCATATTTCCAGCCCGCGACTCAAGTAGAATAGGGCCTTGCAGCTCATGCCTATTCGACCGGCAGCAAGCGATTGCAGCCTGTCCCGCGCGGGAGCCCCATGCGGCAACTGATGCGGCTCATCCGCTACGTGTTTCCTTTTCTGTTGCAACTACTGCCGGGTGTGTTCCTGTTGGCCGGTGTCGGATTTCTGGAAGCGTTCCGCCTTGTCCTGCTCAAGCCAGTGTTGGACCGCGTGCTGAATCCCGCGTCCGGCTCGGAGAACATTCTGCTGTTTACCATGCCCCAGAGCGGAGAGCCCGTGTACCTGCAGCGCTTCGTTCCCACACATTTTCACAACGCGTGGACCATTGTCGCGTATGCTCTCGTGGTTTCCACGCTGCTCAAGGGCCTGTTCGACTACGCCGGTACGTATCTGGTGAACCACGCCGGTTTTGGCATGATCACGAACCTGCGCAATGACCTGTACAACTCGGTCCTGCGTCGATCAGCGGCCTTCTTCCAAAGGCACACAACCGGGACCCTGATCTCAACCATCATCAACGACATTGAACGCGTGCAGTTCGCCATGTCGAGTGTGCTGGCGGAGTTCCTGCAGCAGTTTTTCACCTTCATCTTCACCGCAGTTCTGGTGGTGATCCTGGGCCGGCAGCTTGCCTGGGTGCTGCTGCTGTTTGTTCCGTTCATCATTTTTTCGGCAGTGCGCATCGGACGGCGCGTCCGATCCACTACACGGCGCGGGCAGGACCAACTGGCCGACGTGCAGAACATTCTGCACGAGACCATCACCGGCAACCGCATCGTCAAAGCCTTCGGCATGGAGTCGTGGGAAGTAGCGCGATTCCGCACCGCGGCGCAGCGGCTGTTTCGCGCCAACCTGCGTTCCGTAGCGGCAGCCGCCATTAGTTCTCCCCTCATGGACACCTTTGGGGCAGTTGCGATTGCGCTGCTGCTGCTGTTGGGCCGCACCCGGATCGCTCACAACGAGTTCACGTTGGGAGCCTTTGTCACATTTGTCGCGGCGGTCCTCGCCCTCTACAACCCTGTGCGCAAGTTCGCCGTCTTCAACAACAGTTTCCAGCAGGCCATGGGAGCGTCGTCGCAGCTGTTTGAGTTCATGGACACGGAAGACGTTGTGGCCGAGAAGCCTGGAGCGAAGCCGCTCCCGCGCTTCTCTCGCAGCATTAAGTTCGACGGAGTTTGCTTCTCCTACGAAGACGATGGCGACGACGCTCGCGAGATCCTTCGAGGCATTGACCTTGAGGTGACGCGCGGTGAAGTGCTGGCCATTGTCGGTTCCAGCGGCGCGGGCAAAAGCACGCTCGTCCACCTGATTCCACGTTTCTTCGATGTCACCGGCGGGCGCATTCTGATTGACGAACACGACGTCCGCGATGTAACTCTCGCTTCGCTGCGTTCGCAGGTTGGCATCGTGACCCAGGAGACCGTGCTTTTCAATGACACTGTGCGCAACAATATTGCTTACGGGCAGCCCCACGTTCCGCAGAGGGACGTCGAGGCCGCGGCCCGTGCCGCCCTTGCCCACGACTTCATTCTTGCTCTTCCGTCAGGTTACGATACCGTTGTCGGAGAGCGCGGCGTGCGCCTTTCCGGAGGCGAGCGCCAGCGGCTTGCCATTGCCCGAGCGCTGCTGAAGAACGCCCCGATCTTGATTCTCGACGAGGCGACTTCTGCGCTCGACAGTGAATCGGAGTCGCTGGTGCAATCGGCTCTGCACAACCTGATGACCGGCCGCACCGTGTTCGTGATCGCGCACCGTTTCTCGACCGTGCGCCGTGCCGATCGCATTGTGGTGATCGAGAATGGCACCATCGCCGACATCGGCGCTCACGAAGAGTTGATGACGAGGTTAGGTACGTACCGGCGACTCTACGAATTGCAATTCGCGAATGTGGATGCACCCAAGGCAGTCGCAGGATCTTAGCAGCAGAACACGGCCCCTATGCCCATACGCTCGATGACAGGTTTTTCACAGGTGAGAGGCGAAGTGCAGCGTCAGAGTGCCGCAAACAAGGCTGTCCCGTCGTCCGGCGTAAGCTCTGATGGCCGGCTAGCTTTCGCGCTCTCCCTGAAGTCGGTGAACCACCGTTTCCTTGACCTGCACTTCCGGCTTCCCTCAGGCACGGATTCCCTTGAGATGCAACTCCGGCGACTCCTGAAAGAAAAGATGGCACGCGGACACGTCGAAGTCACGTTGAGCCTGGAGCGGAGTACCAGCGACGCGTTCTCGCTCAACCGAGAAATTGTCGGCGGATACATCGCTGCGTTCCGGGCTGCCGCCGCCGAGTTCTCGCTCGCGACTGAGCCCGACCTCAATGCCGTTCTGCGCATCCCGGGCGCACTTGACTCGGCGAACGATAGTGCCGACGGCGAGATTGAAGCCGCGGTCATGGCCAAGGTCAACGAGGCTCTGGAGCGGCTGAACCAGATGCGCGAGGAAGAAGGCCGCGGCATCGCCCGCGAACTGCGAGAGCGCATGTCCCATCTGGTCGAGGCGGGCAGAAACGTGCAGCAGCATCGCCGCGCTGTGTTGCAGAACTACAGCGAAAGGTTGCAATCACGCCTGCAGGAGTTGCTGGGTGCAACCGTGGATAAAGAAAGAGTACTGCAGGAGGCTGCGTTGCTAGTCGATCGCAGCGACATTCAGGAAGAGATCGTGCGACTCGAAACCCACGTGCAACATTTCCTGGGCTTGCTCGATGCAGGCGGCGAGATCGGGAAGAAGCTCGACTTCCTTCTCCAGGAAATGAACCGCGAGGCCAATACTCTACTTTCGAAGACTTCCGGCCTGGCCGGTGAGGCGCTCAAGATTACGGAAGCAGGCTTGGCCATGAAGGCAGAAATCGAGAAATCGCGCGAGCAGGTGCAAAACCTGGAATGAGCCCGCCCCACAAGCCCATCGTCTACATCATCTCGGCGCCCTCCGGCTCAGGGAAGTCGACCCTCGTCAACGAACTCCTGAGGCTGGTTCCTGACCTCGATTTTTCGATCTCTTACACCACTCGTCCGCCCCGAGGCAGCGAGCAAAACGGGAAGCAATACTATTTCGTTCCCCGCGAAGAATTTGAGCAGATGATTCGCGCCGATGAGTTTCTGGAGCATGCCAACGTCTTCGGAAATTATTACGGCACGGCGCGGCGGTGTTTGCAGGAGGCAGAGCAAAAAGGGCGCGATCTCTTGCTCGACATTGACGTGCAGGGAGCCGCGCAAATGAAGCAGAAACTGCCCGAAGCCGTGAGCATTTTCGTGCTGCCTCCCGACCGTAAAACCCTGGAATGGCGCCTGCGCAAGCGCAGTGAGGATTCGGAAGAGGTCATCCAGCGCCGGTTGGTCAGGGCCAGTCGTGAGATTGAGAACTACGATAAGTACAACTATATTTTGATCAACGACAAGCTGGAGGAATCCAGCGAGAGCCTGCAAGCGATTGTTCTTTCGGAACGCTTGCGGCGGTCGCTTTCCCCTGTGGAGAAAAGAATTCTGGACTTGGCGGACCGTCATCGGCTCGCGAACGTAAGGGATCGGGTGCGGCCTATCTTGGCTTCCTTTGGCGACCCCCCGCCTTAAGCACGCCCATAGCTTTCGCGGTATCATTTCATACAACGCCCGGAACGGGCGTTGGGACCGGATAGCAAGATACGAGCGGGACAAACCTGAAAGCTGGTCATGTTTCGCGGAACCCATAGTTCGGCTCGGCATTGATTAGACTTCGAGATTGGTTGTCAAGGGAGAGTCCCAATGAAGTTGATCGAAGGCTTTGACAGCAACTACCGGTACATTCTGGTGGCGGCGCGGCGTGCGCGCCAACTACAGTCCGGTGCACCGCCCGTGGTCGATACCAATTCCCGCAAGCCTTGCCGCATCGCGCAGGATGAAATCCGCGCCGGCAAGGTAAAGTGGGAGATTCCTGATACCCGCACGGCCGCCGAGCAGGCAGGTGAAGCTCTCGACAAGGCGCTGGGCCAGGACTGAGGAATTGTTGACGTCGTGATGAGTGGAGGTTGACTGCGAAACCGCAGTCGCCATGAACGGTTTTTGAATCGACCATCAAGAATCAACAGTCAAAAATTCATGAAGATCGCCCTCGGCGTCACCGGCGGAATTGCAGCCTACAAAGCGGCCGAAATCGTCCGTCTGCTGCAGGACCGCGGCATACGCGTGCAAGTCGTCATGACGCGAGCCGCCCAGGAATTCGTACGGCCCCTCACCTTTGCCGCCCTCTCCGGAGAAAAAGTCATCACCGGCATGTTCGCTCCGGGCGAAGAGCATGAGCCTAACATCGACTCCGCCATCGAACACATCGCCGTCGCGCAATCGATTGACGCGCTCGTTGTTGCTCCTGCCACGGCCGACGTGCTCGCTCACTTCGCGCAGGGAATCGCCACCGACTTTCTGACCACGCTCTACCTCGCGACTACGGCACCGGTGGTCGTCGCACCGGCGATGAACGTCAACATGTGGAATCATCCTGCCACGCAGGCGAATTTACAGATTCTGCGCCAGCGCGGCGTGAAGGTTGTCGAGCCGGGCGCAGGCTACCTGGCGTGCGGCATGACCGGTCCTGGCCGCCTTGCCGAAAACGAATCCATAGTTGCCGCCGTGTTGGAGGCGCTCGGTGCGTCGCAGGCTCTGAGTGGCGAGACCGTGCTGATCACCGCTGGTCCCACGCGCGAGAAGATCGATCCGGTGCGCTACCTGACGAACCGTTCCAGTGGGCGCATGGGATACGCCCTTGCCGAAGCCGCGTTGCGTCGCGGCGCACGAGTTCTTCTGGTCAGCGGGCCAACTTCGCTGACGCCGCCCGGAGCGGCTGAGGTCACGCGAGTCGAGTCGACCGAAGAAATGCGGGATGCGGTGCTAAGGTTGCTTCCGCAAGCCAGCATTGTCATCAAGACTGCGGCGGTCTCAGACTATCGCCCGAAAGCTGCGGCGGGCCAGAAAATCAAGCGCAAGGGCCCAATGAACCTCGAGCTCGAAGCCACTCCTGACATTCTCAAGGAGCTTTCTCTCCGGAAGGGCACGCAGATCGTTGTCGGTTTTGCGGCCGAAACGGAGAACGTCCTGGAGAATGCCCGGCAGAAACTGGTAGCCAAGAGTCTCGATGCCATCGTGGTCAACGACGTTTCCCGCGAAGGCGTGGGCTTCGACTCCGACCGCAACGCGGTGACCATCATTACACGTGAAGATGTCGTCGAAGTCGCCGAGACCACCAAGTGGGAAGTAGCCCAGCGCGTCCTCGACCAGGTCCTGCGCCTGCGCGAGCACCGCAAATCACCTGTAAAAGCCTGAAAAGCCGCCTAGCTCGCACACCTTCTAATTTGTTATCCTGAGCGAAGTCAGTCCGTCGCGAAGCAGCGGACTGACGCAGTCGAAGGATCCCAACCCAGCGAAGGACCGAAGGAGCCCCAAAATCTTGCCGCCACTCCACGGTATAATGACGACAACTCATGCCCTCCGTCCTTGATCCTCAGTTGCGGCGCGCTCTGGCCGAACGCGTTCGTTACTATCATGAACTGGGCATCTACGATTTCTACCGCCGCGAGCCGGTCGCGGCTGCAGTGTCCGAGGCAGCACTACCTTCCACATCCCAGCCAGAATTGCGAGAGGAAATGGCCGCAAGAAAATCCGCCCTGGTCGCCACGGTCGCCGAGGAAAACATCTTCGACGTACTGGCGCCAAAGCCAGAGCAGGCCGCCACCGATCCCGTTGTCGCACTTAAACTCGTCCGTGAAGATCTGGGCGACTGCACTCGCTGCAAACTGCACAAGCAGGGACGCAAGCAAATCGTGTTCGGTGTAGGCAATCCGCGCGCCGAGTTGATGTTCGTGGGCGAGGGCCCCGGCGCTGACGAAGACACGCAGGGCGAGCCTTTCGTGGGCCGGGCCGGGCAGCTCCTCAACAACATGATCAAGGCGATGGGCATCCGTCGCGAAGATGTATACATCGCCAATATTGTGAAATGCCGTCCGCCGGGCAATCGCACGCCCGAACGCGACGAGTGCGACACGTGCTCTCCGTTCCTCATGCGGCAGATCGCCGTCATCAAACCTAAGGTTGTAGTGGCGCTGGGTGCAGTGTCAGCGAAGAACTTGCTGGCGATCAACGCGCCCATGTCTGAGTTGCGCGGCCGCTTCTACGATTTCATGCCCGCCGGTGCTCGCAGCAGCGATACTCAGTGGCAAGGAGCACGGCTTGCGGTAACGTACCACCCCGCATTTCTCCTGCGCGATCCGCGCCAAAAAGGCGAAGCGTGGAAAGATCTGCAGATGGTGATGAAATTCCTCGGCCTCGAGCCACCGCAAAAGACTGAGTGATCATTTGCCATCCTGAGCGAAGTCAGTCCGTCGCGAAGCGGCGGACTGACACAGTCGAAAGCCTGCCCCGAGCTTGCCGAAGGGGATCCCTACCAGAGCAAAGAGGCTGTCCGCAACCATTAGCCCTCGGATCGCAGTCCTCTAGTTTATTCTTCCAAACGATGCCCGAATTCTGTGATGTCGCCGTCCCCGTGCCGCTGGACATGGCCTTCACCTATCGCATTCCCCCGGATGCTACGCCGGTCGTGGGCGGGCGTGTGCTGGTCCCGTTCCGCCAGCAACGCATGACGGGCATCGTCGTCGAGTTGCACGACCGTCAACCTTCCGTTACGGCCAAGAAAGTCCTCAGCGTGCTCGATGCCGTACCTGTTCTCGACGAACAACTCCTGCGTCTCGGCCACTGGATTGCCGACTATTACCTCGCTCCGCTAGGGGAAGTATTCCGTACGATGCTGCCGCTGAGCGCCGAGTTCAAGCGCTCCATTGGCTATCGCATCACTGAAGACGGTCAGATGGCTCTGCACCTGGCGGGTATGTCGGGGTCGTCAGCACGTTCGCGGCGTAGCCCGGAAGAACAAGCCGCCGAGTTCCGAGTGCTCGACTACGTTGCCGGACGCGAGCCCGAACCCGACGGCCCAGTTCTCGTCCGCGAGGAAACACTGCGCTCGGCGACCGGAGTCTCCAGGACGCTCTTGGAAGGAATGGTTCGCAAGAAATGGCTCGTGCGCGAAGATGTTTCCGCGGCTCGGGACGCCACTCGCACGATGAAGGTCGCACTGCTGAAATCTACCGAGGGCAAACTGAACGACAACCAACGGAAGTTGGTCGACACGCTGGCTGCTTCTGGCGGAAGGGTTCCGGTCACCACGCTACAGTCTCTCGATGTTCCGCGCACGACGCTGGCCACGCTGATTCGCCGCGGACTCGTCGAGATTCTGGACGCGCCTGCGGACTTCACGGTGTCGCGCACCAAGGCGCGTCCGTCTCTTTTCGAATTCGATTTGAACTCCGCGCAGCAATCCGCGCTTGCACGAGCGCGAGAAAGTGTGGCGGCGCGAAAGTTCTCCGGAATGCTACTACACGGCATCACCGGATCGGGGAAGACCGCCGTGTATCTTGCGGCAATGCGCTCGGTGCTCGAAGCCGGACGTGCTGCCATCCTGCTCGTCCCTGAAATTGGCCTCACGCCCGCGGTTGCCGCCGACTTGCATCAAATCTTCGGCGATGAAGTCGCCATCCTGCACTCCGCGCTTTCCGACCGAGAGCGTGCCGAGCAGTGGCATCGCATCAAACGCGGCGATGCCCGCATGGTGGTCGGTACGCGTTCAGCCGTCTTTGCGCCGGTAGCCGACCTTGCGCTGATCATTGTCGACGAAGAGCACGACTCCTCCTATAAGCAGGAAGAAACGCCGCGCTACCACGCCCGCGATATTGCTGTGATTCGCGCCAAGATGGCGAATGCCGTTGTCGTTCTCGGCTCAGCCACTCCGTCGCTCGAGTCTTACTTCAATGCCAAGAAGAACAAGTACGCGCTAGTCGAATTGCCCGACCGCGTGGAACAGCGCCCTCTCCCCGAGGTAGAAATCATCGACATGCGCCAGGAGTACCAGGAAACCGGTCACGAGCAGGTGATTTCGCGAAAGCTGGCTGTCGAGATCAAAGACCGGCTCGAGCGCAAAGAGCAGGTCATGGTGCTGCTCAACCGCCGCGGATATTCGCCGGTCGTTCTCTGCCGCACCTGCGGCAAGAAACTCGAATGCCAGAATTGCGCCATCGCGCTCACGCATCACAAACGCGAGCACAAAATGGTCTGCCACTACTGCGGCTACACAGCGCCCGTGCCAAAGGCGTGTGTGCACTGCGGCAGCGAGTACGTCTATTTTCTGGGAACAGGCTCCGAAAAACTCGAAGAGTTGCTGCACGCGATGTTCCCCCAGGCCCGCATCGCCCGCCTCGACCGCGACACAGTACGTGGACACGAAGATTTCGAGCGCACGCTGAACGCGCTGAACGAGGGCGAACTCGACTTGCTCGTCGGCACCCAGATGATCGCCAAAGGCCACGACATTCACGGCGTAACGCTCGTGGGTGTGGTCGGAGCCGACGTTGCTCTCGGCCTGCCCGACTTCCGCGCCGCCGAGCGCACTTTTCAGTTGCTCACCCAGGTTGCCGGCCGCGCCGGACGCGGACAAACTCCAGGCAAGGTTGTGCTGCAAACATATTTTCAGGATCACTACGCCGTGCAGTACGCTGCCCACCATGACTTCATAGGCTTCTACGAGAAAGAGCTGCAATTTCGCAGCTGGATGCACTACCCACCGTATTCCGCGCTGGCCAACGTACTGGTGCGCAGCGACAAGCTCGACGACGCCCTGCGGTGGTCGGGAACTCTAGGGAGATGGTTCGACGCGACTCGCCACGAAGGTGTGCGGGTGCTTGGCCCGGCGGCCGCTCCTATCACGCGGCTGAAGCGCGACTATCGCTACCACTTCGTCCTCAAATCGCCCAGCCGCGAAAGGCTCAACACCACGTTGCGCGCGATGCTGGCACACGCCACACAACAGAAGATCCCGCGCACCCAGGTGATTGTCGATGTCGATGCGCTGTGGCTGATGTAGGACCGCTCGTGGCCTTTGGCTCTGGGCTAAGTCGGCTCGGCTTCGGCGCCGCGCGAGTTTTCTCGTCCGCGCGTGCGCTCTAGTGCCCCGCCACCTTGCCTCGAATGACCGTTACCGACGCGGCCGGCAATTCATACAGTGTCTTTTTCCCCGCGTTCTCCTTTACGTGCGCAATCGGCCCATCCGGCGCAGCCCAGCCCTTGGTGGTTGCGACTACCGTGTGCTCGGCAGCATGCTCGGCATGCGCCATAAATCGCGTGTGCGCCGGATGCCATTGATACTGCGCGCTACCGAATGTCGATATTTCAACCGGCCCGACAAAGCTCTCCACCGACTGTCCCTGAAATGCAATCCGTACTTTGTGCGCGGCCTGCTGATCCCGGTTCACGAGCATCAGCGACCACTGTCCATCTGGACGCTTTACCGCGTACGCCGTCACCAACTCGTGGCCGGCTCCGTCTTCGACATAGCTCTTCGCTGCGTAGACTTGATGTTCTCCGCCACTCGGCTGTACCCACTCCAGATTGACCATCTGCGCCACAAAGAACTGCGCCAGCGGCTGCTGAATCTCATAGTTGCCATTGACGGTGAACATGCCAAACGTCCCCGGAGAGCTGTTGCAGCCGGGTTCCATCTGCAGCGGCAGATAATGGAAGAAGTACACGCCCTTCCCGCCCGCATTCAGAAATGACCCAATGTAGTCGGCCAGCCACACGCCCGCGAAAATATCCTGATACGTTTCGCTCGCGCCCGATGACAGATTGCCCTCCGTGATGAACATCGGCATGTCGGCCGGGATGCCATCGTCGCGCCACACCTGCATGATGTGGCTCACCAGTTCCGGTTCGTCGTAGAGCACGCCCCACGGCGTTCTGCACGGGTCATACGGATAGTGCTCGAAAGAGAAAAACGCCAGATCATTCATCCGTTCATGTTGCTTCAAGTAATCCACAAAACGCCCAAGCCACGAGACTTTTCCATTTGCATCCGGCCACACTTCAATGTCGCGGTTCACGCCCTGAAACGATGGCCCGCCCAGCTTCAACGTAGGATCAACCTTGTGCAGCGCCGTCGCCCACTGCAAGTACAGAGCGGCGTAGTCTTCCGGCAGCATGTACTGGCCGTCGGCCTCCTCGCCCATCTCGACGTAAGAAACGGGATAGCCGCGCTTCTTCAAATACGCAATCTCCGCCGCAGAATTCTCGGGCGTCTCATAGAGCATCGCCACCGGAATCATCGCCGGCAAACCGCGCGTGACGCCGCTGGTGAAGAACAAATCAAATCCCATCTGCGCCTGTGTGGTTGAACCCAGGTCCGAAGGCTCGTGCCACGGATCGACCGACGAGCAATAAGTAGTCGTCTGCTCTTGATCCGGAGTGTGCCGCAAAACGTCGTGAAACGTGCCATCGCCAGTGGTAGTTCCAAGGTAGATTTCGCGGATGGCGTACCCCACGCAGTTCCGGGGATCGGTTGATCCGGCGGCGTCGCATGTGTTCGACGATTCCGTCATCCAGATGCGCACGAACCGCACCGGCGCCGCGCTGCCGCTCAGACGGATCGTCTCCGTTGCGCCTTTTCCGTCGTTCACCGTTCCCTGCAGAAACGTCTGCCACACGCCCCGCGTGGGCGCGTGAATCGGATCGTCGCCGGTCCAATACTGCACCGCATAACGCTTGGCATACGGTGCTCCCCATGCGATCCGAATACTGTTCACCTGCTGTATCTGAGCCAGATCGAGCACGACCCACTGCGGATGCAACGCGTCACTCTCACCCGTGAAACGTTGCGCGAGATACGGATTGCTCTTCCAGAAGGTGTCGAGATCGCCGTCAGTCAGACGGGAGAATCCCGCATTCTCGGTACCGTCATTGCGAGTGAATCCGCGACGCGGCAAGCCATATCCGTACGAATAGCGAATCGTCTCGGTGGGAGTTGCCGAGCCGACGAAGTAACCCTTGCCACTCGCGTCGCTCCATGTTCCCTGCGGATTCCAGTGCCACGCCTCAATCGCAAGCTCGGTATTCTGACGGTAGGTCACCGGCTGCCAACCGGACGCGAGCGTTTGTCCGAGCGTCGGCTGGAGCAAGTCCTTGTCGATTGCCTCGACCGCAATGCGGTCCACGCCCGCGCCTAGCGTTTCTTTTGGAATGAAGTGATTCGTCGCGTGGGTCGTGTCGACTTCGATGGTTTGGGCGGTAACCATGAAGCGGAGCGGGAAACATGCCACGAGAATTGCCAAGGCCAGGGTTGTTCGCTTCACCGGGGTATCCTCAACTTCCACTAAAACGATTAAATAGAGTAGTATACGGGATGTTTCAAGCAAAGGGCCACAGGGGAATCTGCACCGCACCTGCACCGCTCCGGACTATCTCCAGTTGAGTTGGAAAGGCGAGATCGTGAAGGTCAGCGCCAGCATGATCATGCCCACCAGAGCCAGCGCCCAGCGGTTGGCCGGAAGCATGGGATATTCCGGCGCCTGTTGCTGGCGGTAGGTAATGACGTTCATCACAATGATCAGTGCGGCCCACACGCGCCATCCCACGTACGAGCGACCCAGGTAAACAAGACCGATCACGGTAATCCACGAAATGATGCGGTGTGCGCGCGGGGCCACCGCGTACACGATGTGCCCTCCATCCAACTGACCGCTGGGCAGCAAGTTCAACGCAGTCGCAAACATTCCAACCCACGCGGCCACCGCCGTTGGATGCAGATAGATCCGCGTCAAGGGCAGCGCTGCAATGGCATGGCCCGGAGCCACACTGCGCAGCAGTCCATGCATGACATAGAAGATCGCTGGAAATCCCAGCTGTAGATCGGATTGACTGGCGCCGGTCGCGAGCGGTTTCGAAAGGTTCATCGCAATCGCCAGCGTGACCACGGCAACAACGAATCCCGCGATCGGCCCGGCTATTCCGATGTCGAACAGCGCGGCTCGCGAACGGATCGGCGCCTTGATGCGGATGACGGCTCCTAAAGTCCCGATCATCGTCGGCGCGGGTAAGAAGAAGGGAAGCGTCGCGCGCACTCCGTAGTAGCGGCAGAACAGGTAGTGCCCCATCTCATGCGCCAACAGGATCCCCAGCAGCGTCGCCGCAAACGGAATGCCCAGAAGCAGGCGCGAAGGGTGCGCCAGAACCCATCCAATGGGGAAGAACGGTAAGTACTCATCGCCCGCCGCAAACGGCGGCAAGTTGTGCAGGAAGTTGGATTCCATCCGCGCCCCGACGACCAGAGTGGTGAAGCAGGTTGCTACCAGCAGCAGCACATGCACCCAATACCGCTCGCGCGGCGGCGGTCCCTGCGGTGACGGCAACGGGCGATAGTACTCGAGCGTGGAAGAAGGAATCGGGGGATTGGGTTCCGACATGCGATTCGGTCCGGCACTTCAATTCCGGCCCGCTCTTTGATGCTACTACGAGCGGCGAAAACGCGGGTTGGCCGGGCGGCCTTCCAGGCTCAGCCATTTTCGGAATGGCACTTTCGGGCCATTACGAAAAGGCCATTTTGAGCGCATAAGGGAAGGCATAAGATGTTGCAACTGCGTTGCGCATCCGGGCCCTGTCTGCTCGAAACCCGGGAGCCGAAGCAGAAACCGATGGCGTAACAACGGGCGACTCGCTTGCTCAGCGACGAACCTTCCCCCCGAAACCAGGTTTTCCCAGATGAGTTTGGCTACCCCCATTTCGCAGATGGAGGTGCGATCGTCCACACCGCCGATCCGCGCCTCTTGGTCCGAAGTCCGGCGCGAGGACCTGCCCGTCTGGAACAATGTTCTGCTCGGCACCGCCTCTTCGCTCTACCAGTATCCGTTCTGGAATGAGCCCTATCGGCCGCTCTGGCTCAAGCCGCGTTACTTGGCTTGGGGCATGCACGACCAGCCCCTCGCGTTCGTGTGCATTCTGACTGCGGGAGTCGGCCCCACCAAGATCGGCTTGGTTTTTCGCGGACCCACGCGCGTGCACGCCGAGACTCAATTTTCCCAGGTGGCAATCGCGGAACTGCTCGACTGGGCGCGCTCGCAAGGATTTGTGTTCATTCGCTTCACCCACTCCGATCCGCAGATCCTGAGCCAGCTTGCGGCCGCCAGCCATGCGGAGCGTTTCGACGCGTTCCCGTATTTCCTGGATTATTCGGTCCTATCCCCAGACTATATTGCAGAGCAGTACGACACCGATGACGACACGCTGGCCAGCCTGGACCGCGAAGCGCGCCGCAAGATTCGGCGGGCCAGCGAATTGGGATACGAGTTTCAGTTCGAAGATTCTCCCGAGGCGCTGAAGAAAGCGTGGCGTCTCTATCAGGACTGCGCCCATCGCAAGCACTTCCGCCTTGAGCGCCCCCTTTCCGTCTACATGGAGACTATGCGCCTCGCTCAGCCTCACAATTGCGTGCGGCTGTATTCGGTGCTTCTGCAGGGCAAGGTGGTGGGCAGCACCCTGGTGTTCCGCGACGGCACTACGGCGCATTGCCAACTCGCCGCCTTCGATGCCGAGCACCGGCAGTCGGCCGCGTTTCTGCATTGGCACTCCATGCGCGACATGTACCGCATGGGGGCCCGCCGCTACAACCTGGGCCCAGGGCCGGGCTCCCTGGCGCGATTCAAGCGGCAATTCTGCGAGCATCCAGCGAGCTACCCCGGCCCGCTGACCGTTGTGTTGAAAGAGGATTGGTTCCAGCTGTGGCGGAAGTTGGTCTTTCCCGCAGCCCGGCGCCTGCGGCCCACTCTGCGAAAAATAGTCTCTCACCTGAAACGCTAGCCTGAACGGCCATCCGATTCGTATCAGGCTATGCCGTCAGGCATAGCATAAGGGACAAATAAGTTGATCACGCCTTCAGGCGCTGCGTTGGGACTGAGAGAACCTCAGGTTCCTCTCAGTCAATCGACTGCAATTCTTTCCCCGGCTTAAACCGCACGGCCCTTCCTGGCGGAATGGACACTTCGGCGCCGGTGCGCGGGTTGCGCCCGATGCCGGTCTTGCGCGGACGCACGTTGAACACGCCAAATCCCCGCAGCTCAATACGATTGCCGCCGGCCAGCGCCTTCTTCATGCTCTCGAAAACGGTTTCCACGGCCAGTTCGGCCTTGGTCTTGGTGATGCCGGTCTTGGCCACCACTTCGTTGATAATGTCGAGCTTGATCACGACGGGCTCCCGGGTGCAGGGTCAAGATGATGCTTCAAGTTATTGATGCTATGGGAGATAAGTGAGATTGTCAACGGGAGCATCAATCCCGTAAACTGGCAAGCACCCAGCCAGCAGATTGAGTAATTGGGAAATCGGGCAATTCATCCTTGTCATCCTGAGGAGGGCGCACTTTGCCCGACGAAGGACCTGAGCGAGCCGCGCGAACAATCGCGCGTTGGCTCGCTTCCCTAATCAATTACTCAATTACAAAATTGTCAATTACTCAATGTCTCCAAGGAGTTCCATGCTGAAGAGTGACCGCTGGATCCGCAAGATGTCCCAGGAACACGACATGATCAACCCTTTCTCTGAGAAGCAGGTGCGCGAGGGCGTAATCTCCTACGGCCTGTCGTCCTACGGCTATGACCTGCGCGTGGCCGACGAGTTCAAAATTTTCACCAACGTAAACTCGACCATCGTCGACCCCAAGCATTTTGACGAGAAGTCCTTCGTCACAGTCCAAACCGATATCTGCCTCATTCCGCCCAACTCATTTGCCCTGGCGCGCTCGGTCGAATATTTCAAGATTCCGCGGAGCGTCCTGACCATCTGCGTGGGTAAGAGCACCTATGCCCGCTGCGGCATCATCGTCAATGTCACCCCGTTCGAGCCCGAGTGGGAGGGCTTCGTCACTCTGGAGATCTCGAACACAACGCCGTTGCCCGCCCGCATCTACGCCAACGAAGGCCTGTGCCAGATCCTGTTCTTCGAGTCCGACGAAATGTGCGAAACCAGCTACGCCGACCGCAAAGGCAAATACCAGTCACAAAAAGGAATCGTGCTGCCCAAGCTGTGAAAGCTGTCGGCTGTGAGCCGTCAGCCTTCAGTTCGCGCCTGGGGTGTCGAAGTAGGGAGGGGAAGAAGTTGCGTGAGAACTGGATTTTCCGCGAGCGTGGTGAGGCGAGGCCCGCCGAACTCCAGCCGCGAAGGCGGCGGCATGTGATAGCCCGGCACGGAAGTGCCGGGTAGGATAGTCGAAAGAGAACCGAGTCCCGCTAGGGACGGCACCCGTTTCAGTCAGGATAGCGATGATTGCGGCGACAAATACTGAAATGAGAAGTTCCCTCGCCGCGCACGAGGAGCTTCGTTGCGACGAGAGGAATCTCTATTTCGCCGACGCGCAAGCGCCTTCCATCACAATCGATCTACGGGTGAAGGAAGCTCACCAATTGATCTATCTGGCGCGGCTAATTGCTCATCTCGGATATGAGGAAATCCATTTTTCTCACGGGTATCTGTGGCTCACAACGTGGGGAGTGTGGGGTGCTCCGGAGGAGGCCATCGGTTTCAAGATTCTGGAACAATTCCGGCGCAGTTATGGGGAGAATCGGTCGCTCGAGGCAGCCCCAGGTCTCTATTTCCGCCACGATGAGTTTACGGAGTCGGTCTGCTGCTTGCTGCAACCTATGTTGGTGGGCTGGGACGCATACTATGTTCCCACATGGTTCTCTGGCCATCTCGACTACTTCGTCGCGGTAAGCCACGATTTGTTCGTGGACATCGAAGTCCGAACTCCGGAAATGCACGACAAGTTCGTGGAGATTCTCAGAGCTCACGACTGGATCAAACCGCTGATGAAATGAGGAGCGAAGCTCGCATGAAGAGCCAAAACTCGCAATCCAACATTGAAACTGAGCGTGAGGTCGACGGCCGTTGGATAGCTGAAATTCTGGAGATTCCCGGAGCGCTGGCTTACGGCAAGACGCAAGAAGAAGCCAAGGCAAACGTCTATGCGCTGGTGCAGAAGCGGATCGCGCCGCGGGAGCCCTAACCGTTTCGCGAATCAGATCCGCGCTAACGTTCCAGATACGAGAAGCGGACTTCCGCTGCTCTCAATTCAGCCCCGCTTGCGTCAATTTAACCGCACATCCTCCACCCGACACTCAGACCCGCAGGTCGTCGCATTCAAAGTCGAAAAGTAGATGCTCGAAGCCTGGGGTTTGGAGCTGACGTTGTCCACCACAATCCCGCTGGTGCCGCCGACTTCCGTCACAGCCTGGGTCACGGCGCTGGGGAAGCCAGCGGTGATGTCAAAACTCATGATGCACGCGCTTCCGCCGGTCGCAGTGCATCCCGCCTCCATGCCCGCAAAAAGCCAATCTTTACCGGTCGTCGTGTTGAAAAACTCCGTCATCGGCGAGCAACGTGTTATTGCCGTCGCGGAGGCCAGGGCCAGCGAATGCGTGTCGTGTAAGCTGTTCATTTTTCCCGCACTATTGAATCCAATGCGGTACAAAACCGGGCTGGCGTTACCCGACGTGGGATAACCGCACACGTAGAGAAACCCCGCGGACGGGCTCAAAAAGTAGTTGTGGTCAAAGGCGCCGGAAAACATGTTCTGGCCCGCCTCTCCTACTGTAGGCTCCGGCGCGAACGACGACAGTTGCGTGTCCGTCTGCAAGACGTGGGAGTGCCCCAACCCTTGGTTGTCATTGCTAACGAATACGTACACCTTCTGCAACGTGGAGTCAACGATGGGTGTTTCGACAATGAAGTTCCCACTTTGTGTCAAGCTGTAGGTGGACTGTCCCCAGCACGGCGGCGACGGTTGCCCAATGCACACGCCAACCGTGCTGCCGACCTCGCGAAAGTAAGAAAACGTCCCAATGTCATCGTCCCAATAAAGATTCTTCGACACGTAATCGAACACCGGCCCCGCGATCTTATGATTGCCAGAATCGATAATGTGCAGCGGCCATCCTCCCGTGCTGACCTCCGCAGGCGTGCCTCGGAAGAAGCCACTGAACTTATGGATGACGCCGTCGTCGGAGGCGACATACGCAACGTCATGCGTGTAGTCGACAAAAGGCGACGATCGTGTGTCACCCACCGAACCGTAGGAAATCGCCGTATCCACGGCGTTGTTGCCAGTGCCGGCAACCGCCGGGGCGGTCACGCTGGTTCCGTTACTGCCAGTCGTCCCGATGGTCAAGACGTTGAGCACTGGAGGATTCGCACTCGCCACCCACGCGACCTTGCTGCCGTCCAGCGATAGCACGGGTGATGTGTTGATCGCGCCTCCGGTGTTGTATGCCCATTTCACCGTGGGCCCCGTGCCGGCGCAGTAGCCGGTGCCGCCGGGCTCGGTGTAGAGATTGTTGTAGGCGACAATGGTGGCCTGTGACGCCGACCCCGCCACGTTCAGCGCGAACACCACGTAGTCATTGGTGCAATCCGGCGCGGCATTGACATTGAAGCTGTACTTGGCCGGATACACTCCCGGAGCGAGCACGCTTCCCGCGCCTCCGAGACTGACGCTCCAATCCGCCTTCTTTTTCTTGGCGCGGACTGCCGGATCCGCCACCCATATTGGCGGAGACATGCGAATTTGTTGCTGCCAAAACCGAAGATCCCCCTGAGCGGCCGCTCTGGCCTTCGCATCGGATGAGTTGCTGAACACCACGTAGTGGTGGGACCAGTCATAAGGCATCCCGATTTCGGGCGATGCTGAAATCTGGGAGTAGCACGGCACGGCCAGAACCAGCGCCACAACCGCCGTCAGTGCGAGCAAGGAGAAGCAGGCCTGGATGCAACGATGATGATGTGGGATCAACCTTCGCAGGGAAGAGGTGAACATGAAGAGACTCTTTCGTAGTGGGAGTGTGCACGGTGCTTAGAGGTCTTCATAGTCGAAGGAATCACTTGCCGGAAGTGCCACCGCAGGTTCTGGCCGCAACGCCATCCAATGTCTCTCGTGAGATCGTGACACGAGTGAAGGTGCTGGGAAGGCCACGCCTCAGAGACTGCAAAGACTCTGGTTTGCCTTTGTTCCGAAAGGCTGCAGCTTCTGGCCGCATCGTAAGTGCGTAGAAATGAGCGGGGCCCGGACGGGCGCAAGAAAAGTTACGACACAGACTCCGCAGGGACGGCACCAATCCTCACGCACACTCTCGCGATCCAGAGACCTACACTCGCCTACTCCGGCAGCGCCGGCGTCTTCGTCGCCACCAGTTCCACAAAGCGCTTGTCTTTCCGCAACTCGGCGAACTCCGCATCTTTGTAAACGTTCTTGAAGTCTTTGTATCCTTCTTCCATCGCCTTCCTCAAGTACTCCAGCGACCGCTCCGAGTACCCCATCTTCGCGTAAAGCTTCGCGACCGTGTAGTCGTAGTGCGCGCGATCTTCCGGGCTAGGCAATTGCGCCTGCACGCCGCCACGCGAAGTCCGCTCAAACACATCAGGATCGAGTTCCATCGCGTGCTGGTAGGCAACTACCGCAGGCTCGAACTCTTTCTTCGCGAAAAGCGCCGCTCCCATGTTGCTGAAGAACGACGCTGACGTGCCGTCAAGTCCGATCGCCCTGCGATACTGCTTCACCGCCGCGCCATATTTCTTCTCTTCGTACAACACCACGCCAAGATTGTTGTAGGCGTCGGCATACTTTCGATCGACCTTAATGGATTGTTCAAACGACTTCCTCGCCTCGCGATAGCGCTGCATCATCAACTCGGTGATCCCTACCTTGTTGAGCAGCGCCGCGGAGTTCGGTTCCTTTGCCATTGCCGCGCGATAGTAGTCGAGCGCATCCAGGTAAAGTTTCACCGTGCGCAACTGATCTGCCCGCGCCTCCAGATCGGCGCCCGTCGCATCCGGCGCCGGAGGATCGATCATCCGCAGCAGAGGAGGCTTGATCTGAACTTGTTCGGAGTGCGACGCCTGCGCCCACGACACAGAGCTCAAGGCACAGACGCACATGGAGAGAAGCGAGACGGGAACCAGCAATCTCGGGCAGGACGACATAGGCCACCCCCAAGCAGCTCCAGCGGACTCATTCTGGCACAGTTTTGCCAACCCGGCGAGGATTTTGACGTGGTCTTGGGTCAGAGGTCGTAGGCCTCGGGATGATATACCGTGCCCTAAGAAGCTATCCCTAATCCCTAGCCCCTAATGCGGCGCCGTCTGCCCGCTGTCCACTGGTTTAGACACCGGAGCCGCCGCTTTGTCATCCTTGAATATTCCTGCAATTTTGCCGAACAAGCCCTTCTTTTTCTTAGGATCCTGTGGGTTAGCCGGGTCCGGCGCGTTGGCCGCTTGAGTCTGGCCAGGCGGAAGCGGCACTTTGTCTCGGCCCACGAAAAACTTTGTAATGGCGCCAAATACCCCTCCCGGCTGATCGCAAGTCTCCCGCGGCTCGGTCCCGGCCACAAACGCGGACACGTAGTCATCCGTACAAGCCGGCGTCGCCAGCCGGTTCGTCGCCTTGTCCAACTGAACATCCACCACGCCCGTCGGCTGCGAAAACGCCCTCATGTCGGAATACTGCGGCAGCGCAGCGGCCTTCTTCATGAACTCGGCCCAGATGGGGGCCGCCGTTACGCCACCCGCCAGCCGCAGATCGCTGTAATCGTCATACCCCACCCACACGATGCACAGCAGGTTTGAGGTATAGCCCGCAAACCAGCCGTCATGCGAACTCCCCGTCTTTCCCGCTGCCGGAGGCGTAAACCCTCGCCCGCGTACCGCCGAAAATCCCAGTCCGTTGTTGATCACACCTTCCATCATGTTGGTCATGACGTAGGCAATCCGCGGATCCAGCACCGGCCGCTGATCCGTGTTGTAGTTCGCGATCACGTCGCCGCTGGCGTTGCGCACCGAGCGCAGCATGATGGGCGACACCCGCACTCCGTTGTTTGCGAACCCCGTGTACGCGCCCGCCATATCCACCGGAGAAGCGTCATACGAACCCAGCGCCATCGCCGGCGTAGCCTTCACGGATGCAATCCCAGCCGATCGCGCCAGGTCCGCCACCTTGTCGTATCCCACCTGCTCCGCCACCTTCACCGTAGCGTTGTTCAGCGACATCGCCAGTGCGTATCGCAGCGTCACATCCCCGTGATACTCCTCTTTATAGTTACGCGGCTCATAGATCTGGTCGCCGTACGCGAAGCTCGAAGGCGCATCGGTCACAGTGGTCGCCGGAGTGATCACCGTCTGCGACCCATCCAGCGCCGTGTTCATCGCCGCGGCATACACAAACGGCTTGAAGATCGATCCCGTCGGCCGTTTCGCCACCGCGTGATTCAGCTGGCTCCAGCCGTAGTCGCGTCCGCCCACCAGCGCCAGCACCGCGCCCGTGTGCGGATCGAGTGCCACCATCGCAACCTGCGCCTGCGGACCAGGCTCCACTTTCGTCTCGAACTTCTTTCCTACTTTGATCTTCTTGGTGCGGAGCCTCTTCACCTGCTCGTCTACCAGCTTGATCCCCATGTCGACCGCTTGCGCCGCCGCCTTCTGCAGGTCGGGATCGAGCGTGGTGTAAATCCGGTACGATTGATCATTCAACTCGGCTTCATTGAACTTGCTGATCAGCGTGTCGCGCACCATGTCCACAAAGTACGGCGCATCGCTGGCTTCCACGTTCGGCGGCGCCAACTTCAGCGGAGTCGCCTTCGCTTTATCCGCCTGCTCGCGCGTGATCGCGTGGGTCTCGACCATGGATTCGAGCACGAGATTCCGGCGGTCCAGCGCACGCTCCGGATGCCGATACGGCGAAAGGTAGCTCGGGCGCTGAATGATCCCCGCCAGCAGCGCCGCCTCCGGCAGCGTGACATCCTTGAGATCCTTGTTGAAATAAGACTGCGACGCCTCGGCCAGGCCGCTGAGGGCGAACGACCCGCGCTGTCCCAGCGGCACCCAGTTGGCATAAATCTCGAAAATCTGCTGCTTGCTGAACTTCCGCTCCAACTCTTCGGAAATCAGCATCTCCGTTAGCTTGCGCTTGACGGTCTTATCCTCCGGATTCAGAAAGAACCCGCGCGACAGCTGCATCGTCAGCGTCGATCCGCCCTGGTCAAACTTCTGGTGCGTCAACCCCACCCGGCGCGTCAGGTCCGCCAGCACCGCCCCGAAAAACCGGACGAAATTTACCCCGCTGTGCTCGAAGAAGCTCCGGTCCTCAATCGCCAGCACCGCCCGCACCATCACCGCAGGAATCTCGTTGTACTTCACCAACTGCCGCTTCGAGCGCTGCTCGGAATCGAACAGCGCCGTGACCAATTGCGGCTCCAGTTCGTACGCCGAAAGATCGTTGCCCCGGCTGTTGATCCGGTTCACCTGCCCGTCCTGAATGCTGATCCGCGCCGGCTCCGGACTGTGGTAGGACTCCGACCCCGGAGTAATCTCGATCCCATCGTTCAGCAGACGAAAACTGCCCAAGGGCGACTGCCCTTCTTTGTCCGAGTACCCGGCCCGCCGCAGTTCTGCCGCAATCTCCTTCGCCTCAATCGTCTCCCCGTCGCGTACCGTCCGCGGCAGCGCGTAAATCTTCGCCGAATTCCCGAACACCGGCGTCCGGAAACGCTTCTCGATGATCCGGTCGTACTTGATGTAGTAGTAAGAAAACAGAACGGTAAACGACACCGCCAGAATCAGAAACGCCACCAGCGCCGCCCGCAGTACCGGATCGCGTGGCAGCCCGCGGATTTTCTTCCCCGGCTCCCCGTTTCCCTTCGGAATCTTGATCTTGATGGTCACAGTTTCAGAGTTTCACACGGCCTCGATAACATCCGGTCGAACTTGCCCGCGCATGTGGGGACAGTCGCCCTAGGCTGTCCCGCCGGGTGCAGCCGGGCACTCGCCGAACTGCAAGCCTTGACTCGATCCGGCGTTGTGGCTAGGCGGGACATTCCTTCTCACCCTCTCAGACGTCGTGACACGCAAAAAGGTTTGTTTCCCTCTTCCCGCTCTGGAATACCCGTACACCCTCCTGAGACACAGCTCCACCAAGCTGGCTACAGCTCAATCGGATACCTTATTGTACCCCTCACTCCACAAACGAAAAGAGACCCGCAGTACATGCGGGTCTCTTAACTGTTAATAGTGTTATCTCCCGATCTCCTTATTTCGGATCGGTCACGACCCAATACCCAGGCGTCGCCAACGTCACCGGCGACACAGGCTGAGTAAGACTGCCGTCCGCAGCGACCGCCACAGCCCCCAGCTGGGTCAGCGTTGACGTACCGCTGATAACGTTGCTGTAAACGATGAGGTTCGCTCCGCTCTGGTCAAACTGGCCCCATTGTCCCAGAAACACACCACTGGTAGACGAAAGCGTGGTCAGGAGCCCGGTTGTCGGGTCGAGTTTGAAACCCTCGATTTGATTGTAGCCAGTCGCCGTGTCATTGATGCTGAACGAGTAGACAAACTCTCCCGCGCTCGCAGGCGGCTGCATGGCAATGGTCAACGGCGAGTACACCGTCACAATCGGCGAACCAAGCGCCTGCGTCAGCGCTCCCGTAGTTCCAATCGTAAGAACGTACAGGTGGTTGTCATCGACCCCGCTGAGCGACTTCGTGTTCCCGCTCGTGCCGATCATATATTTCCCGCTGGCATCGCCCTGCAGTTGCCACATAGGGAACGCAAACGGGCTGCCCGTGATCGCGGTCAACGCACCGTTGCTCCCGATGGCATACCCTAGAACTTCAACGCCAATGTGCCCGCTGACATCCTCGCAAACATACAGATACTTCCCCAGCCCATCCGTTGCCAGATTCCCCGGCTCAACCGTAGTCGCGAACGGAGACCCGGGCACCGCCGTCAATGCGCCGCTAGTACTGTCGATCGCGAAAACCATAATCTCGTTCGCCCCGGTGTCCGCAATGAACAGGAATTTGCCCGCCGGATCGGTTATCACGTTGTATTGATTGAAGGTTACCAGCGGTAGATTCAACGTCAGCCCAACGGGGAAGCCGCTCAACGTTGTGAGAGCGCCAGTCGTCGCATCGAACGACCATCCGAAGATCTCATTCGTCGGTTCGAACAGCGTATAAACGAACTTCTTCTGCGCGACGACCATTCCCACACCTGGATCGTTCACTGGAATCGTCGGCTTAGCAAAGCTGGAAATCGCCTGAAACGTCCCCCCGGTTGTGCTCAGAGCAAAGCCATCGACCGTGCCGCCCTCGTCCACAGCGTAGGCGTAAGCGGTCACCGTTGAACCACCGCCTCCTCCACCACCTCCACCACCGCCGCCTCCACCACCGCCTCCGCCAAAGCCCCCGCTTCCAGGCGTGCAAGTCGAACTGCCGAACTGGGCCTGCGGGCATCCCGGCGCGCCGCTGCAGTTCATCAGGAACAGCGTTGCCAGCATCACCAGCAAGCTAAGTAGCACTTGGTACAAATTCTTCATGAACTGCCTCCACCAGACTTTCGCGGGTTGCGGACATCCTGGCTGCAAGAGTCAGGAGATGATCGTGATTCCACCTGTTGCCCGTTGCGAGGCACGCATCAGCAACAAGTCGTGAAGAATCTCTCACCCAGTCGCGATAGTAGGTCGCAGGTAACGTCATGGCAACGTTACGAATGTCATTGTCCTGTACGAAAGTCAGGTTGGGTGGCGCAGCGCTTTAAGCGCTGCGATGAAGCCATTCTTTTCAGTCAGGGCTTTAGCCCCTGAGGCGGTTTGAACCGAGTCCTTCAGCAAACTGCTCAGGCCCCGACTTTTCCCGCAAACGCCGACTAAGATCCCGGGGGACCCAACACTCTCCGCGAAAGGGAAAACACACTCCAGCCCCGAAGGGGCGGCACTCATTGGCCCCGGACGTAAGTCCGGGGTAAGCACGCGGAAGAGGAACCAAGTCCCGTAAGGGACGGCGCAACTTCTCACCACAGCGCTGCGAATATCTCAACGTTCATCGACCAACCGCGAACTTATCCTCCGATAGTATTGCGCCACGACGTCGAGGCCGCGCTCCAGAACGAGGTAACCACTCCAAACTCTTCACCACTCCAAAGGTAACCTCGCGCGATTTTTCTTCACCGCAAACCAAAAGAAGACTCCCACCACCTGCATTTCACCCAATATCCATGCGGTCTGCACACTATCTCTGCGTTCGGCCACAACACCCACAACTGCGCGCATCGTGCGCGTGTGGTGACCATCGGACGTGAACATTCGTTTGCCTAGTAACCACACATTTCCCTTGCCTCAAAAATTAGGAACTGACAACATGCAAATTGAAATCTCGCGGAGGATTCTTTCCTGTGAAATGCACAAAGATTCTGGCCACAATTCTTGCCGCCGTGTTGATCAGCTCAACCGGATGCGGCGTTTCGGACAGCATTAAGTCGCTTTTACTGACTTCGAGCGGAGCGAACAATAACGGTTTCTACAACCTTCCGGGTGTCGACGCGACTCTTCAGCTGAAGGTCTTTGCGGTCTACAACAGCGGGAAACTCATAGATGTCACGACTTCCTCCACGTGGAACGTGACGCCAACGGGCACGGACCAGGATGGGCTTGCTCTGCCGCCGTATGGCCCGAATACCGTGCCCATCAACAAGACGGGCTTGATGACGGGCCTCGCACAGATATGTACCTGGACAGACGCGATAGTGACCACGGGCTCGGGCTCGACTAAGACGACAGGTCCGGCCAACCCGCCCATCTGGGAATACACCGGCTACTATCAGACCACAGCTACTTACAGGGGGTTTACGTCACAACCTGTGGGCATCGGGGTAGGTTTAGTCGCCAGCAACAACTCTCCCATCGGCGGCTGCGGTCCGTCGTAGCCTACCCGAGGAGCGGCTTCCGTTGCCTCGCACGTAATTACGAATCCTCTGATCCACAGTGCAGCCCACTCCGCGGGCTGCACTTTTCTTTTGCCCGCTAGTTGTCCCGTTTAGACGTACCGAACTCGAATCGCAAGCCCTGTCATGCTGCGCAGTCGAAGCATCCCTATCTCCGTGCCGCCTCGCAATCCCACCGGAAACTCTCGCACCGGCGTGCCTTCCCGTAAGCGACCTTCCCGTCCACCACCCTGACCGTGCAATCCCCGACTCCTAGAATGTTTGGTGCGAGTGGTCAAGAGTAAGTTGGAGTAATACCCGCCAAACGCCAGCCGCGAAGCGGCGAAAGAATTCAGCCCACCGCGCAAGCGGTGGGTGCCCGTGCGAGAAATGGCAAGCCCCGGGGGGGCGGAAGACAACCAAGCCCCCATACGTGCGCCTTAGTACCCAGGTTTTCCAGATAGGCAGCGGTATAAAACCACCGAGATCCAGCCGCGAAGCGGCGACATGTGAAAGCCCGGCACGGCAGTGCCGGGTAACTGTGGAAAACCTGCGTGAGTCCTGAAAGGACGGCACCCGTTCTCTAGGCGTGCGAACTGGGGTTCAATCGATGAAAACGAAGGTGTGTCTGGTACAAAATCAACGCGACAAGCAATCCGGACCCTAGAATCCCTTATTCCCGCTCGAAGGAGTGAAATGCAAAATGAAGGAATATCCCGGAAGGCTGACCGAAACGCTGTAGTCCGCCGCGACGTACACCGCCGGCGCTCCCGGCGTCCCAATGCGCTTCACCGTAATGTGCTCGGGCGTCAGCGGAATCTCGTGTTCGGTGGCTTTCTTCATCACGGCGTCGATCAGGTCCTGGTCCGTCTGGTGTGGATTCGCCCCACCCACCATCGCGATATTTCGCAAGTCGTCGGTGAACGAATAATTGGTAAGTTCGGGCGGAATGATCTGAAACCCGGCATACACGCAGCCGATGATCGCCAGAAACCCGATAATCGCTTTAACTGTTCCCATGTCCCACAATCCGCTCTGCCCGGGACACGAAACCAGTTCATCCCGTCCGGCGGAGCAATCCCTGAAAATTTTCCACTATCGCCGAAATCGTAACATCGCGCACTTCCCGAGTCGAGCGTAGAACCACTTCTACGGTACCTTCGGTAACCTTCTTTCCCACTGTAATTCGAAACGGGATACCGACCAAATCGGCATCCTTGAACTTAACCCCAGGCCGTTCGTCCCGATCATCGAGAATCACGTCAAATCCCGCCGCTTCCAACCGCTTCGCAATGTCCTCCGCTGCGGTTTTCACCGTCTCGTCCTTCACATTGACCGGCGCCACCACAACCTCAAACGGCGCAATCGCCGCCGGCAGCCAGAATCCGTTCTCGTCGTTCCCCTGCTCGACAGCCGCCGTCAGAATGCGCTCAATCCCAATCCCATAGCTGCCCATGATCGGCGTCACTTCCTTGCCGTTCTTGTCGAGCACCCGCGCCCCCATCGACTCGGAGTAGCGGTAGCCCAGCTTGAAGATGTGCCCAATCTCCACCGCCGTATCAATCCGCAGCGCCTTCCCGCAATTCGGACAAGCCTCCCCAGCCGTCACCGCGCGCAGATCGGCATACGCCGTGGGATGAAAATCTTTCCCCGGCGTCAGATTCTTCAGGTGATAGTCCTCTTTATTCGCGCCCGCAATCAGGTTGTTGCGCCCCTCGAGCGCCTTATCCACAAGAAGCACTGGCGAATCCTTCTTCAAATCCTTCCCCCACTCGATCCCCACCGGCCCTAAATATCCTGCCGGAGATCTGAACAGGGCCTTGATCTCCGCCTCGTCCATCGGCCGAGTGGCCACTCCCACCGCGCCGTTCAGCTTGGCTTCGTTCAGTTGATGATCTCCGCGCATCAGCACCACAATCGCCCGCGACTTCTTCTTACCAGCGTTGTCGATCTCGTCCGCCATCAGCGCCAGAGTCTTGATCTTGTTCTTCGGCGACACTCCCAAAAAGCGCGCCACTTCTTCAATCGTCTTCTGCCCCGGTGTGTGCACTAACAGCGGCTTCCCATCGCCCTCGCTCGCCAGATCCGTCACCGCCTCCAGCTTCGAAGTCGCCTTCTCCATGTTCGCCGCGTAGTTGCACCCGTCGCAGCTCACAATCTGATCCTCGCCCGCCGGGGTCCGCACCATAAACTCGTGCGATTCCTTCCCGCCCATCGCCCCCGAGTCTGCCTCGACCACCATGTACTTCAACCCGCACCGGTCAAAAATGCGGCAGTAAGTCTCGTAATGCTTCTTGTAAGAAACATCCAGCCCCGCCGCGTCGATGTCGAACGAGTACGCATCCTTCATCATGAACTGCCGCACCCGCAGCAGCCCCGCCTTCGGCCGCGGCTCATCGCGAAACTTCGGCGCAATCTGATACCAGATCTGCGGCAACTGCTTGTAACTGCGCAATTCTTTCAAGGCAATGGAAGTCATGACCTCTTCTTCCGTCATTCCCAGGCACATGTCCGCGCCCTTGCGGTCTTTCAGCCGAAACAGATTCTCCCCCATCAGCGCCCAGCGACCGCTAACCTCCCAAATCTCCCGCGGATGCAGCGCCGGCAAATAAAATTCCTGCCCGATCTTGTCCATTTCCTGACGCACGATGGCCATGATCTTGTTGAACGACCGGCTCCCCAAGAAAAGATACGAGTAAATCCCCGCCGCGAGCTGCCGAATATACCCGGCCCGCACCAGAAATTTATGCGAAGCCACTTCAGCATCCGCCGGGGCCTCGCGCAATGTAGGAATAAACAGCTCAGACCATCGATGCATAAGTTTGTAGTTACCGCATCCCGAGTAGCAAGCCCCCAGACGCAGGCACAAGCCCGATTCGAAAGGGAATTGGTTATTGTAAATGATCGCTCCCGGAGACACTTGCGAACTCAAACCGCGGAATCATTTTGCGATCTTTCGCAAGGCTCGCATTACGCAAACCTTCATCGAGTCTCGGGCTCTCAACGTTGGTCAGGCAGTGGACACTAACCCTCTTCTTTGAAACTTCTAATGCGACAAGGCCCGTCAGGTGCCTCATACCGCGGAAGTCCGATCAGGACGACTGGTCCCCAACGCGCCACAACCAAAGAGAGGCACTGTGAAGAAAGAGGGATTTTGTCCGGCTCTAGCTCTGATTATCCTTGACCTATTATTTGGCATGCTCTTCGCCAGCGGCCAGGAGACATCTCGTTCTTCTCCAGGTTCGAAGAACGCCGACCTTCCGAACGCGCCCTCGACAACGCAGTCGACCACGTGCACGGAGAACAACGGCAAACCGTGCCCGGCGTGGGTACACAAGCTTGTTGGGCAGTATCCGACTGCGCTCGAATCGGGGCAATTCCAACCCTACCGGGATCCCTCCTCCGTGCACTTCTGGACGTACCGAGGTTGGCAAGATCCGCCCCTTCGGACCAATAAGCAAGTCTTCCGATCGAAAGCGTTTCTCGCAGCACACATCGGCGGAGCCATCGCGATGATCGTGGCCTGCCGCACAAAGAACTCTGGGGAGCATTGGGGAGACGAGGTGCCCGCGGTTTCCGCAATGTTCGGAATGGACTACCTGCAGTTCCGCTTTGTCGGCGGCCCGAATGCGGTTGGAGCCCCCGTCTACGAGATGATCCACTACGGCTTGGCGAGCGCGCGATGATGAGCCAGTCAGCCGAGATTACCAGGAGGTTGCGGAAAAAGCCCGAATTGCGCACGTCCGGGAAGGGCACGAGTTCTACTCGTGCCGTAAGTCGCGCAAAATGGCTCCGGCTTTAGCCGCCGAGGGACTCTCTTCAGGATCAAAAGAGTTTTCAGCAACCTACTACGCGACTGCCACGCTGAGCTCAAGACTTGCCGGTGGCCACTCAGGGCGCCACTATCCCGTCAGTTGCTTCAGAATTTCCTTCCCCAGCTTCTGCGCTTCCCCGAAAAACTTCTGATACTCCACGAACATCCGGTTCAGCTCCAACGCTTTGTCCGTCGACGGATGTTTGCGCAGAATCATATCCCGCACATGCACAGGATTGGGCAGCGTCGCATCTTCAGTCAATTCTTCCAGCGCTATATTGGGATCGTAGTGATACATGGCAACCTCATTGAGTGATTGAGAAATCGGGTGATTGAGTGATTGTGAAGCAGGAACAGCAGGTCGATCTCCAATCACCCAATGACCCGATCGCTCAATGACTCAATCCTAGACCAGTTCGGTCGTCCACAGATCGTGCAGGTGCACAATCCCTTCCAGTTTCCCGCCCCCATCCACAACCATCAGCGACGTAATCTTCTTCTCCTCCATCAAAGCCAGTGCGGTCGCCGCAAATTCTCCACCGCCGATCGTCTTCGGATTCTTCGTCATGGCCTCACCCGCCGTCAGATCCATCGCGTCTTTCCCCCGCTTCTCCAGCAGCCGCCGCAAATCCCCATCACTGACGATCCCCACCAGCCGCTCGCCCTCCACCACCGCCGTCACTCCGAGCTTCTTCCGCGACATTTCATAAATCACGTCCGGCATCTTCGTCTGAGGCGACACACGAGGCAGAGCATCTCCCGAATGCATCAACGACTCCACCCGCGCCAACCGCTTCCCCAATTTCCCTCCAGGATGCAAGTTGGCAAAGTCTTCTTCCTTAAATCCGCGCTTCTCGCTCAAAGTTACCGCGAGCGCATCCCCCAGCGCCAACATTGTCGTGGTCGAAGCCGTCGGCGCCAGCCCCAGCGAGCAAGCCTCCTGCGCAATTGAACAATCCAAAGCCACATCCGCCGCCGCCGCCAGCGTCGATATGGACGGGGGTGCCCCATCCTTGTCTCGCGTTTTTTGCGAAACAGAGCCTGCCCTGAGCCTGTCGAAGGGGTGGGGATTCTGACTTTGATTTTGCGGAACGCCAGCCCCACCCTTCGCGCTTTTCGAAGGAGCCTGCCCTAAGCCTGTTGAAGCGTGGGAATCCGCACAAATCTCATCCCCCGTCATCGCAATCAGCGGAACTTGCAACCTCTTAATCGTCGCCAGCAACTGCAAAATCTCCTCCGTCTCACCACTCGCCGACAATGCCAGCACCACATCCCCCCTCACCACCATTCCCAAATCCCCGTGCATCGCCTCTACCGGATGCAGATACAGCGCCGGAGTCCCCGTCGAACTCAACGTCGCCGCAATCTTCCGCGCAATCAACCCGCTCTTGCCCATCCCCGTAACCACCACGCGCCCACCGCAAGAGAACATCAAATCCACGCTTCGCTGAAACGCCTCCGCCATCGGCCCGCCAATGCGGTCCGCCAGTGCGCGCAAAGCCTCCGCCTCAATGCGCACCACGTTCTCGCCCGTATGTTTCATTCGTGAGAATCCGGAACGAAGGATGTTAGCACGCACATCCGATCGTAGAGACGTTGCTCGCAACGTCTCTCTATCCACAATCAAGCAGGCCTCCGCCACGTCGCCCCATGCAGGCGGCCCTCAGAAGTGATCCTCTCCCCGCGGCGCCACCGGCTTCTGTCCCAAGACGGCCAGCCCGCTCGCCTGGATCACCCGATCCCACGGCCCTGCCTGCCAGTTATCACGCGTCTTCTCCGCGGGCCTCCACGGCGGCAGCGTCAGCATCAGATTGCGCCCTATGGAATAAGCATACGGTTCATACATGGATCGCAGCTTCAAAAGTTTGTCCCGGCCATATTCGTCACTTCGCAGCCGCAGCCCTGCCGCGGCCAGAGCATCGCGCAACCCAGCCAACTCCTCCTCCGGGAGCCGGTCGGCCGCCGTCGGATCGTATCTCGCATTTACCACTTGCGCCAGATCCACCGCCGCGTGCCGCGCCATCGCGAACGTCAACTTGGCTTGCCCCGGATGCACTCCCTCAATCCCGGTCAGGATCAGCGAAGTCACATCGAGCATGGTCGTCAGCGCTCCCAACCACGACTGGTTGCTGTGCTGCGACCGAAAAAAACTCAGCACCGGATACGAAATCTGACTCTCCAGCAACTCTCCCGCCCAGCGTTCCCAGTCCCGCAACACTTCATCGAGCACTCTCTGATCTACTCCCGGATCTTCCGACCTCCCCGCCAGCCGCACCAGCAACTCAACCGCCGACGGAGGCGACCCCGCCCTCGCGTCCAGCATGGAGATCTGAATCTCGCGCCGCGAGAACGATGAGTACACCACCGGAATGTACCGATCACCACGCCCAGAAACGCGAACCCCATCCCCGCTTCGATCACCGAAAGCGCCCGCGCCGCGCCCGAAGTCGGCACAATGTCGCCGTAGCCCAGCGTGAAGAAAGTCTCCCCGCTGTGATAAATGATCTTGCCGAACGTGAGCGGCTCGCGACTGAGTTGCTCGTGTCCCCCAATGCCGTACTGGATGAGACCGAACCCAAAGATCAGCCCTGAAGCCCAGAACCCGAGCAGCAGAATCAGTGACAGCGGCCCGAAGTATCCCAGGAAGTTCTGCCGTCTCGAAGCTGTCGAGATGCGCCGCGCCACACCGCGCCACGGAATCCACGTCTGCCGGTAAAACCATGCCGTGAGCTTGAAGTGCCGCGTAACCCGCCGTGGCAAAACCACGGTCTCAAACGCATCCAGCAACACCACCCAAATGATGATGAGCCCAAAGACCGTCGCGACAACGCTGCCGTGCGAGTTCATATGGAAGAGAAACGAGCCACTCCTGACTAACAATCGGACTCCTGCTTGAGGACCCTCCCACCCCAACTGTCATGCTGAGCGAGGATTGAGCTTCGCAAAGCGAAGCTCAACCGCAGTCGAAGCATCCCTACCCAGCCGACAAGGCCGAGGATGAGATCGCTAGCGTCCCACGCAAGACTGCCTCACTCTCGCGAAGATATCAAACAATACCGCCCGATGTAGATGCGGTGGGAAGGTTAACAGATTCTGAGTACAGGGTGCCCACCCCTCTCGTCTTTGCGAGAGAGCCTGGCCTTGAGCGAAGTCGAAAGGGTGGGGATTTTGATCTTCGTGCGATCTCAGCCGTAGCCCGAGACGAAAGCGACCTACTGCGGTTTCGCTGGTGCCTGCGCAGGCGGCGTCTGCGTCTGTCCCGCGGCTGGCTTCGCAGTGGTCCCCGCAGGCGTCGTCGGCTTCGCCACAGGCTTCTTCTTCACCGCTGGCTTCTTCGGCGGCTCATTGTCGTCCACCACAATCTTCTTCGGCGGTGCCACCGGAATCGCCGCCTGCGCCGTCTTCAAATCAGTCCGCAGCCGCACAATCTCCGCTTCCTTCGCCGACGACAGGGTCTCGATGCGCTCGGCCATCTGCTTCCGCGTACTCTCAAACCCGGTCAGATCGTTCGACAGCGCCTGCAAATCGTCCTTCGATCCGAAGGCCCCGGTCGCCTCGACCACGCTGCCCAACACGTCATACAGCGCATCGAGGTTGCGATAAAGTTTGAAACTCGCGGGTACACTTTCCGGCGCCGCGCGCAACTGCGCGATGATCTCCGGCAGCGCCCCCTGCAGGTTGCGCTGAACCGAATCCACGTTCCCCAGCACTTGCCTCTTGGTCGCGTTGTCCGTCTTCCAGTGCTCAATCCGCAGCTTCACTAGATCGGCCTGCGCGTTCTTCGACGCCGCCTCCAGCTGCGCCAGCAGCCCGTTCAGCTGCGTCACCGACGCATACGACACAGGCTCGCCCTGCCCCGCAGGCCTGCCCTGCACCGAATACTGCAGATTCCCCGAAGCCGTCGGCGCTTGGCTGAGCACAGTAGCCGTCCACAATAGAAGAGAAGAGAGACCGAAGAAGAGAAGAAAAGTACGTTTCATTTTTAGGGGCGGTGGCGTTCGCGAAAACAGCATACTACAAGCGCACCCCACCTGTTGATCAGACGAATCCTTTGCTCCGCCCCCGAGGAAGCAATACCTTCCCCCCGTCTTCCTTCGTGAACCTTCGTGTCCTTCGTGGTAATCGCCTTTCCTCGCCACGAAGACTCAGCAGTCTCGAAAGAACTGCCGCGCGGAATTCGACTCTTCGCCCTTCCCGGACGATAATTGAGAGAGACCATGTCCCCGAAAGCCACAAAAAGAACACGCCGAGCCGTCGATCGGCTGGCGATGCTGGCCGCCGCCATTCTCCTCGCGCTGCTATGGTCCCCCGCCCGCGCCCAAGACCTCGCCCGCCGCCTCATCCTCAAAGACGGCTCCTACCAGCTGGTCACAAAATATGAAGTCAAGGGCGATCGCGTTCGCTACATGAGCGCCGAGCGCGATGATTGGGAAGAACTTCCCACATCGCTAGTCGACTGGCCCGCAACCGAGAAATACGAAAAAGACCGCGCCGCAGGAGCGTCCGTCCCTGAAGCCGTGCAACTCGACAAGGAGCTCGAACAGGAGCGCGCACAAGAGGAAGCGCGCCTCCCGCAAGTCGCCCCCGGACTCCGCCTGCCCGAAGACTCGGGCGTCTTCCTCCTCGACAGCTTCCAGGGCGAGACCCAGCTCGACGAAATCCAGCAAACCGCCGGCGATGTCAACCGCAACACCAAGGGCAACATCTTCCGCGGCGCCATCAATCCCGTGGCCGGCGTCAAGCAGACCATTGAAATCGACGGCGCGCACGCCGCGGTCCAGTCCCACGTCGCCGTGCCTTCTCTCTATCTCAATCCCGATCCCGTCCCCGGCCTGCCGGATCAACCCTCCGCGCCGAAAGAAAAAGTCAGCGACGCCGCGCCTCGACAACCTCCACAGTCAGCACCGCAGCAACCCGAGCAGGCGATCATCCCCTTTGACCGCTTCCGCATCGTCCGCACAGAAGTCAAGAACGGCAGGCGCATTGTCGGTGACCTCAAGCGCGCCGTCACCGGCAAAGTCACCCAGGATCAACACTTCGTAAAGACGACCATCACCCGCGTCAGCGGAGGCTGGCTCAAGGTCACCCCCACCGAGCCCCTCGCTCCCGGCGAATATGCGCTAGTAGAAATGCTGGGCAAAGAAGGTATGAACCTCTACGTCTGGGATTTCGGCGTCAACCCCAAAGCCCCCGCCAACGCCAACCCCTGGAAACCAGATGCGAAAGAAGCGAAGGAAGCACCAAAGCCCGCGGACAAGCAGTGAGAAGATTGTGATGCCCGGAAGGTAGGCCGAGATCGAGGTCAATTCCTCTGGGGGTTGGCAGGCGTCAGTCGCCAAGAAACGACGCCGAGCAGCGTAAGCACAGAAGCCAAAAGCTAAGAGCCAACGGCTAAAAGCGCTCTTCCTACTTCAACACTCCCCGCTGCGCAATCCCAATATTATCCCGCGTAGAATTCTTCACCAGATACATCATCCCATCCGCCTGCCGGATCACATCGTGCGCCGTGCGCGCATCATGCGGATAAGTTGCCAGCCCCACCGACGCCCGAATATTCAGATTCAATCCTTCTTCGCGGCAGAAACTGCTGGCCCGCAGCGCATCGAGCAACCGCTTGGCCACCACCAACGCAGAATCTTTCCCCGTCTGCGGCAGCAGCACCACAAATTCATCCCCGCCGTAGCGGAAAGCAAAGTCAATCAGCCGCAGCTGCGCCTTGATCAAATACCCAATTTCCGCCAGCAGCTTGCTCCCGACCAAATGCCCGTGCGTGTCGTTGACCGTCTTGAAGTGATCGAGATCAATAAAGAGGATGCTGAACTCATACCCAAATCGCGACGACCGGTAGACCTCGGTCTCCAGCGTCTTATAAAGATGTCGCGCGTTGTACAGTCCCGTGCAGTCGTCCGTGATCGTCAGTTCCTGAATCTTCTCTACCCAGCGCGCATTCTCAATTGCAATAGCCGCGAAGTCGCTCAGCGATTGCAGGAAAAACAATTCCGCGTCGGTGAACCGCGACATGTCCACGTTCACCAACTGAATCACTCCCAGCACGCGCAGCTTCGATCGCAGCGGCACGCAGATGACCGACTTCGTCTCCCACTTCGTGGCTTCGTCCACCCGGCTGGCAAAAAACGGGTCCGTCCTCACATCCGGCACTACCCGCGCTTCACCGTTTTTCGCTACCCATCCCGCAATCCCTTCGCCCATTTTCAGCCGGACATTCTTCAGCACTTCGGCCTTATCGCCCACCGCGATCGCAAAATAAAGTTCGTCGTGCGCCTCATCCACCATCAGCAGCGACCACGTGTCAGGACGGAAGTACTCCGCCATTTTTTCCATGATGGTCTGCAGAATGGAGTCGAGGTCCAGCGACGACGTGAGCGCTTTCGCCACATCGTGAAATATCGTCAGCTCCTGGCTGTGGCGCGTCAATTGAGTGCCGGCCTCAGGCATCTATAAATACCGTTGTTCCTCGCTGGACGGGTGGCAGTTGAAAAATTATATTCGTCACTTTCGTACACGGGCAATGAACGTTAGTAATGGGTACCCCTAAAGCCAACGCCATCAACCGCTTCCGCCCTAAACGATTGATGTACCTGAATTAGGTCTGAATAAGAAACAGCTTAAAAAAGCACCGGGTGCCCCGTCCTTGTCCCTGCGTTTTTTGCAGGGACAGGGCGGGGGACTTTGACCCTAGAAGCGCGAGTCCCCAAGCACCTCATTTCGCCCATCTTTTGCGCGAAAGCCTGCCCTGAGCAAAGCCGAAGCGTGGGATTCTGACTGAACCTTCCACCATCCAGCGAGCCTAAGAAGAACCACGTCACAGATTCTTTCCAGGACGTCACTTTCCATTCCCACTTGGCGTAGTCTTGAAAGGACGAACATACAAGGATAGCCACGCCCATGAATAAAAATGCACTCCGAACCCGCGCCCTTTCGTTAGCTCTTTTTGTCATCGTGCTATCTCTCCCGGCCTTCTCCCAAAGCACCGCCCCCGACCCCAAAGCCGTGCCCGTACTCGACGGCGGCATCGGCCCCTGCACCGCCGACTTCACCATCACCGACGCCTCCGGCGCCCCCGTCTACGCCGCTAAAATCAAAGTCCACATCGCCTACCGATTCGGCAGCTTTCATAAGCTCGATCTCGAAGTCGCCACCAACGCCGACGGCAAGGCCCGCTTCACCGGCCTTCCCAACCGCGTCAAGCGCGGACTCACCTTCCAAGCCTCAGAGAGCGACCGCACCGGCGAGGTATTCGACGATCCGGCGAACACCTGCAAAGCACAATTCACCGTCAGCCTGAAGAAAGCTCAGTAGTCCCGCTGCCGACGGAAGTTCCGGTTCTTTGTTTTCCTTCGTGCACCTTCGTGCCTTAATGGTCAAAGATTTTCAGACATCCGTTCCACCGCAGTTCGCCGATCCAGTCCCGGGTGCCCCATTTCTCGCGCTTCCTTATGCGCGAGAAGTGGGGGTTTCACTCCCGCCTCAAAGCCTCGCTCCGGCGTCCGCGGTCAAACGCCTGAAGTCCGAGGTCTGGGGTCCGAAGCCCGAAGCCCGAAGCCCGAAGCCCGAAGCCCGAAGCCCCCACGTTACCTCCTCCATGGACTGATGACTGTGGCGCCTGCCCGCCGCTTGTCCTATCATGATCCCGATGTTATGCGGGCGAAGTCTACCTTCGCCCCACGGGTCTCAGTGGGCGCCTTCGGAGATAAATTCCGCAAAGAGCGCGAGAAGAAAGGCATCTCGCTCGATGACGTTTCCAACGTCACCAAGATCGGCTCGCGCATGCTCCAGGCCATCGAAGAAGAGCAGTTCGACCGCCTTCCCGGTGGCGTCTTCAACAAGGGATTCATCCGCGCCTACGCCAAGCATCTGGGACTCAACGACGAAGAGGCCGTCGCCGACTATCTGGCCTGCCTGCGCCAGGCGCAGATCGAAGCGCACGAAGCCTGGGAGCCCGCACGCCCAACGCAGCCCCGCCTCACGCCGCCCAAAAAGCGCCCTCAGGCCGCAAACAACAAGCCAGCCGCGAAAGGGGAGACCGAAACGCAAGTCGAGGAACTTCCCGAGTTGCATTTGCCACGCGCCGAAGATGTCCGCCCCCCGCGCAAAGAACATCTCCGCGGGGACGACGGTGGAATTCCCTGGAGAATCCTCGTCGCCGCCGCAGTCGTCATCGTCCTGGCAACCGTTCTGTGGATTCGCCACTCGCGCAACAAGCACTCGGATCCCGCCGCCGCATCGCCGGCAAACTCCGCGCCAGTCACTCAGTCCGCGCCCGCCCCTGTCGCAGCGTCCACTCCAGTTCCCGACACCGCAAGTCCGACTTCACTTCCCGCGGCGAACGTAGCATCCTCGTCGCACCCATCCGCTCCGGGCACGCAACCGCGTCCCTCCACTCAGCCCCGGATGCCGGCTCATTCCCCCGCGCACGCAGCGGCGCAACCAGCCGCCAATACCGCACCAAATAGCGAGACCGAACCATCCGCCGCGCCCGCCACCGATCAGCCGCCAGCAAATCCAGCCGCGACCCTGATCCTCGTCATCCGCGCCTCCGAGAATTCCTGGATCTCCATCATCGCCGACGGCCAGACCGTCAGCCAGGAAACCCTCATCGCCCCCGCGCACACATCCTTCCACGCGACTCGCGAAATCGTCGCCAAGGTAGGCAACGCCGCCGGCGTCACCTTCCTCTGGAATGGCACAGAAATCCCCGCCCAAGGCGCCGAAGCCGAAGTGAAAACCTTTGTCTTCGACAGCGCCGGCATGCGCACCTCCCCGCCCGCTTCGAGCTCGGAACCCGTCCGTTGATTCCCGCGAACTCGCAGCCGAGGGCATTCCGGTCTGGGCGGTAACTCCGGTCAGTCGCCGCGCCCGGAAGTATCACCGGAAGTATCATAGGTCGAGGAGCAGGAAGCCGTGACCACGCGTCAACCCAAGCCTCACAAACCCAAGCTCGACCAACCCAGGGTTCACATTCAACTCGGCCGAGCCGCCGTCCAGATCTTTGCCGCCAATGAGCGCATGAACCAGATTCTTATCGAACACCTTGACCCTGCCGCCTGGAGAGCAAGAACGACAGCAAGAACGACAGCGAAAACGACCGCCAAACCGCTCGGCGCGACCCCGCACAGTACGACCCGCACCATTGCGGCGATCTTCACCCACATGCACAATGTCCGCTGCAAGTGGGTCCGGCTCACCGCTCCGCACCTGAAGGTTCCACGACAGCTGAGCCGCGCGCACTGCACGCCGCAGCAGGCCCGTGCGGGATTGGCCGAGAGCGCCGCTCGTTGCGCGGAGATGCTCGCCGAAGCGCTCGGCGGTGGTGGGGGCCGCGTCAAGAAGTTTCGCAGAGACGGCTGGGCTCGGCCTTGGCCGGTTGGCCCGGAAATGCTGTGCTACATGCTTGCTCACGAAGCCCACCATCGCGGCCAGGTGTGCATGCTCGCGCATCAGCTCGGATTCCCGTTGCCGATCAAGGTGACGGCCGGGCTCTGGAATTGGGAAAAGCTGTGGAAAGAGTGCGGGTCGCCGGCCGGCCCCGCCGGAGATTCTTAAGTGGTCCAACTGGGGGGTGCCCCATGTCTCGCCGTTTTTGCGAGACATGGGAAGGCCAAGACCTGGGAGGATCTTCGAATGTTCACTCGTCACAGACAGGTCTTCTGATTTGTCCTAATTCTTCGTTCATGACCGAACGTCTGCACCGATTTTATGGCGGTAACGACTTACACTTTCTGACTTTCAGTTGTTACCAACGCCGGCCACTTTTCAGGAACGAGACTTATTTGTGATTTGTTCCTGAAGATTCTGGACCGTGTTCGCCGGCGTTATCGGCTCGTAGTGCGGGGGTACGTCGTCATGCCGGAACACGTGCATCTCCTGGTGAGCGAGCCACAGCGGGAAACGCTGTCAACTGCTGTGCAGGCGTTGAAACTGGGTGTAGTTAGCAGTTTGGAGGGTGGCGGCGCCAATCCCATGTCTCGCAAAAACAACGAGACATGGGGCACCCCAGTTTCGTCCACCCCAGTTTCGGGTAATCATGGTTGGTGTAAACCGGCGAGTCCGAACCGATTCTGGCAGGCGCGGTTTTACAACCTTAATGTTTGGACCGAGCAGAAGCGAATTGAAAAGCTGCGCTACATCCATCGCAATCCTGTAGCGCGCGGATTGGTAGCCTCGCCCGAGCAGTGGCGCTGGAGCAGTTTTCGATGGTACCTGTGCAGAGAGGTAGGTCCAGTGCGGTCAATGATACGGATATCATGGTAATGAAAATCCGACCACCAGCCGCGTGATCGAAGCGTTATGACTGTCACTCCTAGGGTATGGGCTGGTCGACGACAGGCTGGTCGACAATGGGGTGATTGATTACGGGGTGGTCAAACTGGGGTGCCCCATGTCTCGCCGTTTTTGCGAGACATGGGAAGGCCAAGACTTGGGGCACCCGGCAAAGGTGAGATCGATTTGCACCTGAATTGCTACCCCACATTATGATGCGACTGCGGCTTACAAGGAGTCTATAGTGGAAGATCTAAGTATATTGAACCCGCCAATCACCGACATCCTTAACGACCCTCGCGTCACGTCCGCGGCATTGTTGAAGATGATTGATGAACAACAGCGAACTATTACCCAGCAGATGAAGGACTTGTCAGTCCATCTGAAGCGGGAAGACGTGACCCCATTCGACATTATGATGTTTGCCTGCGTCCAACATCATTTGCACGTTACAACCCTCAATACCAAATTGACCGCGCGATCGACGGACCTTGCGTATGGGACACTTCAGCTTAGCCACACACTGGAAAGACTAACAAAGTGGCTTATTGGATTGACCATTGCGTTGGGTGTCTTCGCTCTTCCGTTGGCGATAGAAGTAATTCTGAAGTGGCTAAAGTGAGGACACCTTGTGCGTTGGCGGGTGGCTGACCCTGTGCGCCTTTTGCAAAGGATGGGATTCCCGACTGCCGGGGCAATCTGATAAAATCCGGACAGAAATCGGGGCCTGCCCCCAGTTCTTTGAGTTCCACCCGTTGGTTAGTGGTCAGTCCGAGATCCATCCCGCCTTGACCAGCATTTCGAGCGCGACGTCGGTCAACGAACGATTCTCGTTGGCGACAGCAAAGTCTTCCAATCGCGCCCGGTCAAGGATGACATTCAATTTCGCGACCCGAGCAACATATTCTCGCTGCGATATCCCTAATTCACGTCGCCTTACGCGTCGCTTCATCGCTTCGAGGCTCGCGGTGAGGCGGCAGACGACCGTGTTAACGGCAGGAACAATTTCGCGGCAAAGTTCCAGTTGAGCAGCGTCTTCGATGGCGCGCGCCACCAGGAATCGCTGCACTCCCAACTCGGCATAGTTCCTGCAGATCGACCGAAGGTTGTCGTACATCACGCCATCGCTGCGGGCTGCGGATGGAAGATGGGCGACGCCGAGCGCATCCAGGTCGATGGCCGCATGGACGATCTGGCGTTGTGCAAGAATATCCGACGCTTCGCCCAGGACCGCTGTCTTGCCGGCTCCCATCGTGCCCGTGATGATCAACAACGATTCCGTAAGCCCTCCGTCGCTCTTCGATCTTTTCATGCTCTCACGGCCAGCGCGAAGGGGAAGCAGTTAGACTGGCCCTCGACGAGCCGTTGGACCAACCGCCCCCACTAAACCCCCGTTCCCGCCCGTCCACCTTCCCATTTCCGCTATTGAACTTACGCCCAAGCCTTTAGCGCTAAAATCATTGCGCCAAAAAGGGGGGTCTGGTAGCCTTTTATAGGACTTCCCTTCGATGCGTCGCCCAGTCGCGGCCGTGTGGATTTCCGCTGGTCCCCCCAGATCAAGAGCCCAGAGTTCCTGCTGTAACACGTTCATGACGTGTAGTACATGACGTGCAAGCGAAGTAGAAGTAAAGATGACACCGGCAATTTTCTAAGGAGACACATAACTTGGCAGCAAAAAACCGTTATTTATTTACCTCCGAATCTGTGACCGAAGGCCATCCCGATAAGATCGCCGACCAGATTTCCGACGCCATCCTCGACGCCTGCCTCACCGAAGATTCCTCCAGCCGCGTCGCCTGCGAAACCCTCACCGCCACCGGCCTCGTCGTCATCGCGGGAGAAATCACCACCAAGGCCTATGTCGATTTCCAGTCCGTAGTCCGCGGCACCGTCGCCTCCATCGGATACGACAACGCCCTCTACGGCTTCGACGCCAACACCTGCGCCGTAATCTCCAGCATCAATAAGCAATCTGGCGACATCGCCATGGGCGTAGACACGGGCGGCGCCGGCGATCAGGGAATGATGTTTGGCTATGCGGTCAATGAGAATGAGGAGTTGATGCCGACTCCCATCTCACTCGCGCACAAGCTGACCATGCGGCTCTCGCAGGTTCGCAAGAATGGAACGCTTCCTTTCCTCCGCCCTGACGGCAAATCTCAAGTCACAGTCGAATATGATGCGAACGGAAAAGTTCTTCGTGTCGATGCGGTCGTCATTTCGACGCAGCACTCTGAGAATGTCGGCAACGAAGAATTGCGCGCCGGCATTCTGAAGCATGTGATTCAGGCCGTAATCCCGGCTCATCTTCTCGACGAGTACACGCACTACCACATCAATCCCACAGGACGTTTCGTCATCGGCGGACCGATGGGCGATACCGGCTTGACCGGACGCAAGATCATCGTCGACACCTACGGCGGTATGGGACGTCACGGCGGCGGCGCCTTCAGCGGAAAAGATCCGACGAAGGTAGACCGTTCGGCCGCTTACATGGCGCGGCACATTGCGAAGAACATCGTGGCCGGCGGACTGTCGGAGCGCTGCGAAGTACAGCTGGCATACGCGATTGGTGTGGCCGATCCGGTCAGCGTGTTGGTCGAAACGTTCGGCACGGCGAAAGTGGATCCGGCGATCATTCCGGATCTCGTGCGCTCGCACTTCAAGCTCACACCGCGCGGAATCATCGAGTCGCTGAACTTGCGCCGGCCGATTTACAAAAAGACCGCGGCCTACGGCCACTTCGGCCGCAGCGACGCCGACTTCACGTGGGAAGCGACCGACAAAGCGGCCAAGTTGGCCAGCGATGCCGGTTTGCGGGCGCACACAGGACACGCCGTTCGCAAGTAGCGGCAAAACTTAGACCACAAAGGCACGAAGCTCCGCACGAGGAGATTCCCTTTGTGAACCGGAGCCTGCCCTGAGCGAGGTCGAAGGGTGACCTTCGTGGTTATGGGTTTTCGTCAGGAACAGAAGTGTATGTGGGCGAGGGACGAAAGGCTTATCCCATTCGGTAATCCTGACCGGACTACGGTTCGTGTATTCTGCATTGAGCATTGTGGGCTAACGTCATTCAAAGGTAATCAAACTAGTTTTTCTGCGCTGCAACGCGCGCCACACACAGGAGAAGTATGTCAACAGCAGCAGTGAATTGCGACATCAAGAACGTAGAACTGGCCGACTTGGGGAAGAAGCGCATTGAGTGGGCGAACCAGTCCATGAAAGTGCTGCAGATCATCCGCAAGGAGTTCATCAAGAATCAACCATTGAAGGGCATCCGGATTTCTGCCTGCCTCCACGTCACGGCCGAGACCGCAAACCTGGGCATCTGCCTGCGCGATGGCGGCGCTGAAGTTGTGCTCTGCGCCTCCAATCCGCTGTCCACCCAGGACGACGTCGCCGCCAGCCTGGTCCGCGATCACGGCATTCCCGTCTTCGCCATCAAGGGTGAGGACAACGACACCTACTACAACCACATTCTCGCCGCCATCGATCACAAGCCCCACATCACCATGGACGACGGCGCCGACCTCGTGACCATCCTCCACACCAAGCGCACCGACGCGCTCGAAGGCGTGATCGGCGGCACGGAAGAGACCACGACCGGCGTCATCCGCCTGCGTGCCATGGCCAAGGAAGGCGTGCTGAAGTTCCCCATCGTCGCCGTCAACGACGCCGACACCAAGCATCTTTTTGATAACCGTTACGGGACGGGACAGTCGACCATCGACGGCATCATCCGCGCCACCAATTTTCTGCTGGCCGGATCGAAGTTCGTGGTCGCCGGCTACGGCTGGTGTGGCCGCGGACTCGCCAGCCGCGCCCGCGGCTGCGGCGCCGAAGTCATCGTTACCGAAGTCGATCCCACCAAAGCCCTCGAGGCCGTGATGGACGGCTTCCGCGTCATGTCCATGAACGAAGCCGCCAAGCTCGGCGACGTCTTCTGCACCGTGACCGGCAACAAGAGCGTCCTCACCAAAGAACACTTTGACCTGATGAAGGACGGCGCCATCATTTCCAACTCCGGCCACTTCAACGTCGAGATCGACATCCCCGCGCTCGACAAGATGTCGTCCTCCAAGCGCACCACCCGCACCTTCGTCGAAGAGTACTCGCTCAAAGACGGACGCAAGATCAACCTCCTCGGCGAAGGCCGCCTCATCAACCTGGCCGCCGCCGAAGGCCATCCCGCCTCCGTCATGGACATGTCCTTCGCCGACCAGGCTCTCTCCGTCGAATACATGGTGAAGAACAACAAGAAGCTGGAAAAGACGGTCTACAAAGTCCCCGACGAACTCGACAAACGAGTCGCGAAGCTGAAGTTGGAGTCGATGGGAATTAAGATCGACCGCCTCACGCCGGAGCAGGAGGAGTATCTGGCGGGGTGGAGCGAAGGGACGTAAGCAGTTCTCAGTAGTCAGGGGTCAGTAGTCAGTAAGAACCGGGTGCCCCATCCTTGTCGCGTTCTTTGCGACAGGATGGGGGCCTTTGACTTTGTGGTGGAATCCCACCCTTCAAAGTAGGAAGGGTGGGGCACCCAGCGAAGGAACAGATTGCGTATCTGTTTATCGGAGGCGCCGCTTAAATCGGCTCGTCAGGGCTGATTGTCCAAGACCGGCTATCTATGATCTCCGCTCAGGAAGAGTGCTCTTCAGGAACTGCAAATCTCTTAGTAACTTCTCGGTTCTGATGAGCTCGAATAAAGCGTGCAGCTTGTCATTGAGTGTTGTGCGCTCATCGCCGTCAAAAGACAATCGCAGATTCGGGCCCTGCGCACTAATCTCAAAGACCTGAAAGAGATAGTACTGCTTCTTGCGCAGACTGCGACGCCCCTCCTCGGTGACAACAACGTTCCGCTCCAACTGCTGTAGACTCAATCTCGCAGCGGGAGAGCCTTCCTTTTCCCACATGTACGTGGTAGGGTTTGCGGTTCTCCACGCTATTAAACTTTCGCGAGTGGCTTGAGTCACTTCATCGAGGTAGTTTTGCAGCTCTTTCTCTTCGTCAAGGCTCGGCATCGTTTTCCCCGAAATGTAACGTCTGCTTCTCAAACAGCCCTAAGAGATCAGCAACGCAATTACTGATCGTATCAAAGGCATCTTGTGTTCCGTAGTAGACCGAGTTGGGTGCCTCTGCTGCTGGATCAGTCGGGCGAACTGCCTTGAGTGAAGTCTGCGCAGCCTGGAGTGCCTGAAGAACCGCCCCGATCGCATCCCGGAGTTCTGGGTCCGTAGCAAACGGCGCCATGAGCCTTCGTAAGCGCCGCTGGATTTCACGAAGGAGATCCCCTGCCTCAGCGAATGCCAACTCAGGCTGGATTCGGTCGAGCTTTTGAGCAATCTCAGTCAATTCGATAGTAACGGTCTGAATTTTGACGGTTCTGCCCGCCGCGGTTGCAGCTTCCTTAGCACTTCTGGCTTCGCGAAAAGCCTTTCCAGCCTCCTGAACGCTAGAATTGAAAATATCAGCCCGGCAACGCTGATGATTTGTGCGATCCAAAAGCCCGGGTCCCTCCAGGATGAAGGGTAAAGGTCATTGATTCGGTTCAGAACTTGCTGAAGGTCAGGCTGCATCCCGGCTCCCCGACAAAAGCCCGAGGGCCATGTTACCAAACTCAGAGGCAATGATGGAGCGCCGATGACGTTCGATAGACGAAAGGTGAGTGGTAGTCATGGGGTAGAACAAGCCACCTGCGAATGGGTGAAAAGGTTGAACCGCCGCACGCCCATTTAGAAAGCATGAATTAGAGGGGGGCCTGCCTACCCTCACACCACCACCACCTGCCCTATCGGGGCTGACCCATCCCCGCATCGTTGCGACTTAGGCTGCCCCACGCTTCGCGATTTTCGAAGCGTGGGCACCGCGGACGATGGCATCTGGCGATTTCTCCACGTGGAGATTGGCTTCCTTCAGCACCACGGCGTCACGCGGGCCGACCCACATTTCGCGGTCCTCGAAAAGTAGAAGAACTACGAATCACGCCTGATATTGCCAATTCCGTCTTTGCCTCACTCCGACAGGACAGCAGGTTCCTCCTTTCTCCACTTCGCCGCGCTCAGTGTCAACGTCGGAATGACAAGGGAGGGTGGTGGTGATTGCGCACGGCAGCGGCCCGATACACCTGGGCCGCCGGACAGCCGAGGGCGGCTGTCCCCACATGAGTTGTGGCGGTCAACGTCGGGCTTTCCCGAAACGGGAATTCTCGGGGATTTATTTTTTGCTGGGTATCCTTTCGGGTGAGGGAATGCATCTGAATCTAATAGTGGTAGAAATAGGCGCGGCCCTTGTGGGCCGCGTTTTTCGTTTACGGTGAAAATCGTGGTGGGAGCTTAGGAAAGTCAAAATCCCCACCCTCTCGCACAGAACGCGAGAAGGGTGGGGCACCCCGATCTCTTAGGGGGAAATCCTTAACAACTTTTTGGCGAATTCCTGGATTGAATCCGGAGGAGAGGTGAGGTGTATGAAAAATCGGGGGATGAACATTAAGCACCCGAAGTTGCGGGGGGAGTGGGTGGAGTTGTGGTTTATGTTGCGGGCGATTGAGTTGGGGCTGCATTTGAACAAGCCCTGGGGAGAGGTGATGCCGTATGACTTTGTGGTGGAGCATAAAGGGAGGTTTGTGCGGGTGCAGGTGAAGTCGACGATGTTTAAGGATCGGGGAGGATACTCGTGCACGGTGCGGGGGAGCGAGGGGCCGTATCAGGGGGATCCGTTTGAGTATCTGGCCGCGTATGTGTTTCAGGAAGACTTGTGGTACATCATTCCGGCGGCGCTGGTGGTGGGACAGGGGAGCATTGCGCTGTATCCGAAACTAAAGTGCGCGAAGTATGGGCCTTACAAGGAGGCTTGGCACTTGCTGCGGAAGGATGGTGCGGAGCCGGGAAAGGTGGATCGGATCGAGGCTTGTGCGGAGGAAACGGCTGTGGAGCGAGTGTCGCTGAGGGAGCAGGTTCTGCGAGCATTGTGGGGCGGAAGGTAGCCGCCTCTTCTTTCTTGTTCTGCATGTGGGAGGGACGAGCTTTGTTTGTCCCTCCCGTTTGCCGTTTGTGGGCACTGGCACAAGAACTTCTATTACCCATTCTTCCAGGCTCGCGCCCTCGGCCACCACCGCCGCACGTTCCTGCAATACAGTTCGTAGTCCGCACCAAACTTCCCGCGCAGGGTTGGCTCTTCGTAGAACATCACAAACAGACATACGCCGAGCGCGACCGCAGCCACGGCGGAGATCAATGCTGGATTGGCGTGGCCGAAGACGATCCACAGCCCGATCCATCCCGTGGCGAAGCCCAGGTACATGGGGTTGCGCACGTAGCGGTAGAACCCGACCACCACCAGCCGCTGCGGCGGAGCGATCGGAGCGGGCGTGCCGTGGCCCGTCCAGCCGAAATCCCAGACGCAGCGCAGGGCGACAGCGAATCCCAGCACCGAGGGAAGCGCGGCCAGCCATCGCCAATGCGCCGCGCCTGCCGTTTCCACGCGGAAACCAAGCCACTGCGGCAGCAGCCAGAACCACAGGGAGAAGAACGCTGCGCCCACCAGCAGCGAGGCTAGCGCTGTGGGCCATCGATCGCCGTGCGCGGTTGGTGGAACGATCCCAGAATTTGCAGTCGTCATAAGTCCTCCTATTTGCTTCTCTACTCTGTCTTACTGGCAGGGCCGCGTCTCGGTTACAACATTTTTTCGGAACATGCAGGGACAGCTGCGGCTCGCCAATCGTCTGGACGCATCGAGGCGTTCTCGCGGAAGGCCAGCGCAGCCAAGAAAGTCGGCGAGGGGCTCGGATATAATGTCTTGTAACGCTGGTTGGGTTCGCCCTCGCTTCCCTGCGCTGCCAGAGGAATGATTCAGCCTCGTTGCCCAACACTGACCTCGAAGGAGTATCGATGGCAATCCAGAAGACCGACAAGATCTGGCACAACGGCAAGCTCATCAACTGGGACGACGCGACCCTGCACGTGATGTCGCACGTCGTCCACTACGGCTCTTCGGTCTTCGAAGGCATTCGCTGCTACGAACTGCCCAGCGGGCCCGCGATTTTCCGGGCCACCGAACACATCCAACGGCTGATCGATTCGGCCAAGGTGTACCGCATTGACGTGCCATTCACGCGTGATGAGATCGTCAAGGGCATGCTCGAAACCGTGGGGCACAATGGCGCGTGGCCATGCTACGTGCGTCCGATTGTGCTGCGCGGATACGGCGATGCGGGCGTCAATCCGCTCAACAATCCGGTCGAGGTCTACGTCATCAACTATCCGTGGGGGAAATATCTGAGTGGCGAAGGCGATGGCGTGGACGTTTGCGTCTCGTCGTGGACGCGCCTGGCTCCCAACACGCTGCCGGCCATGGCCAAGGCCGGCGCCAACTACATGAACTCGCAACTCATTAAAATGGAAGCCATCGCAAACGGATACGTCGAGGGTATTGCGCTCGACGTGAATGGATTCGTGAGCGAGGGCTCCGGCGAAAACGTCTTCCTCGTGCATCGCGACAAGCTGATCACCGCGCCGCTGGGCAACTCCGTGCTGCCTGGCATTACGCGCGACTCGGTGGCGCAGATCGCGCGCGACCTGAACATTCCGATTGTCGAGCAGATGATTCCGCGCGAAATGCTTTACATTGCCGACGAAGCGTTCTTCACCGGAACCGCGGCGGAAGTCACACCGATCCGCTCGGTGGACAAGATCAAGGTGGGCAAGGGCATCGTCGGGCCCATCACCAAAGCGTTGCAGAAAGAGTTCTACGCCATCGTGCGCGGCGAGAAGAATGACCGCCACGGCTGGCTGACGCCGGTGCCGGTGCGCAGCAAGCAGCCCGTCGGCGTATAATCGGAAATCGTCAAATGCAAGAGGGGCGCGGCATGCGCCCCTTTTGCTCCTTTTAGCCCGGAACGAACATAACAACCCTCAACGAAGGAGAAAAATATGTCCCAAGGCATGAGTCCGGAATTTGCCCTTGGCTATCGCGCGATGATGCTTGACGGCATTCAACGCGAAGCGGAAGTCACAAAGAAGGTAATCGCCGCCGTTCCCGATGCGGCTTCCAGCTATAAGCCCGATCCCAACGCGCGGACGGCGAAAGAACTGGCGTGGCACGTGGCGAACAGCGACATTCAGTTCCTGGACGGAATCGCCGATCTGAAGTTCAACATGGACACGCCTGAGCACAAGCCCGAGACCTCGGCTGAGGTTGTGGCCTGGTACGACGAAAACATCCAGCGGGGCGTGGCTCGTGTGGCGGCCATGACGCCCGAGCAATTGTTGACGCCGGTCAACTTCTTCAACGTGTTTAACCTGCCGGCGGTGCTGTATCTGGGATTCCTCAACAATCACTGCATCCATCATCGCGGGGAGTTGGCGACGTACCTGCGGCCCATGGGATCGAAGGTGCCCTCGATCTACGGCGGCAGCTACGACGAACCCTTCCAGATGCCCGCAGCCGAAGAAACGGCCGCGTAGTCCGATTCGTTGTTATGCAGGCCGCCCGTTCAGCGGGCGGCTTTTTTGTGCAGGCCGAACACGGGGGCAGGTAGGGATGCTTCGACTCCGCCGCGACGCTCGCCTCGCTGCTCCGCTCAGCATGACAAGCGCTGACTAGCGGCGGCTGTCGAGACTCCATGGTCCGGCGCCGAATTGCGAGATGAGTAGCGCGCCGCCCAGGATCGCCAGGTTTTTCATAAACATGACCATCTGCATCTGCTGCATCATGGGGTCCGTTATTCCCCAGAACTTGTGCATGGGGGTCACCGCGACGAGGAACAATGCGATCAACCACGCGCCGAGCTTGGCGCGATAGCCGAGCAGGATCGAGAGCCCGCCGACGAGGGCGATCACGCCAGAGAGTGGCACCGCAAACGAAGCCAGGGGCACGCCCTGCGACGCGGCGAAGGCAATCGTCTGGCTGGAGAAATGGTTTGGGCCCGCCATCAGGAAGATGAGGGCGAAGAGGAGCCGCCCGAGCAGGACCACGGGAGCGGCGAGAGCGACAGACGGACGGGATGCTGCGACAGGTTGTGCGAGAGTTGCCATATTGGTTTCTCCTGAATGATCAAACTTGCGAAACTGGCGAAGCGGTCAAAACGACTCACCCGTTTTGGATGCGTTGCCGGTTCTATGGTTACAATAAATAACTATAGGCTCTTTTCATAGTAGGGACTTTGGAGTAACCTAGTATCGGACAGACAACTCATGAGACGATCGGCTCGAACTCCATCGCCCTGCGCGATCGGCGGATTGCTGGAACTGCTGACCCGCCCCTGGACGCTGCACATTCTGTGGGCCTTGAGCACGAACGGCCCCATGCGCTTCGGCGTGCTGAAGAGGAATATTGACGGCATTTCTTCGCGCGTGCTGACGGAGCGGCTGCGCACGCTGGAGGACAAGGGATTCGTGTTTCGCCATTACGAGCCGACGATTCCGCCGGGGGTAACCTACGGCATCACCGAGCGCATGAAGGACATTGAGAAGGTGCTCCATCAGTTGGAGGGGCTGGCGAGGAAATGGCAGGGTGAGGGAGCGAAGGTTGCAGGTGGGCAAGGGACTGTAGCCCATTCAAGGCGGACGGGCATTCACACACAGTAAGCAATCCATGGCACTCCCTCCAGCCTGCCAGCAGACTCATGAGGGTGGCGAATGGGTCCCTTTCCCGCTAGTGCTAGTGGATCTCCTGCATCGGCACGGAGCCAGTCCCGTTCGTCTTGGCCGGGTTCACGACCACGGTTGTTATACAGCTCATAGGCCCGCTCTCTTATCCTGGCCGTTTCTTGTGGCTATGACGGCACGACGCTTTGTCTGTGGAAATCGGCATCACGCTATTTCAGCCACCACCCAAAAAAGGGCAGCTTGACAGTCCCGCTGAATAGGACTAGCGGCGGGCTTGAGCGATCTTATCTTCCGCTCCGTCAGATTTCCTGAGCTAAGTCAACCCCTCTGAAGTACTCCCCTCTTAGTGCGACAACAACCCAGGAGGTTGACATGCGTGTTTCCAAGTCTATCTTTGTAGGACTCACAGTCGTTTTGGCGTTCGCGGCGTTCTCGATACAGGCAATTGGCAAGAAAGGCAGCGCCAATGCCGGTACCGAAGCCGTAGCAGCGATCACGCAGATGGAGAACGCCTCCGTGAAAGCGGACATTGCTGGAGACCCGTCGTATGTGGAAAAAAACTACGCCGAGAACTTTACGGGCGGATCGAGTTGCGGAAACTGGGAAACCAAACAGGGGCTGCTCGCGGACATGAAGGACACCAAGAACAACAAGACGATAGCGAGGTGATCTCTGATCTGAACGTGCGCATCTTCGGCGACACCGCGGTAGCCACGTACAAGAGCACCTACGACACGATGTACCATGGCGATCACCGCGCCAGAACGATTCTGACGACCGACACGTTTGCCCGGCAGAACGGTTCATGGCAAGAAGTCGCCAGCCACAGCTCTGAGCTGGCCAAGTAAGGTTTTACGGAAGTGCGCTTGCTAGTCCGCCCCCGGCATCCTGCCGGGGGTTTGTTTTCTATCACGGCCTCGGGGGCCGACCGTCAGCCATCAGGAAGATCGCCTCTAACAGCCCGTGGCAAAACTCAAATTCCGAAATCGGAGCGCCTAAAGGCGACTGAAGATACGGCACTTACGGCACGGCTGAAGCCGTGCCCTGATACGAATCTCACTTTTGCCACGGGCTGCTAACCCGCTTTCTTCTTGTCCTCCTGCTCGCGTGCTTCTCCCGCATAGGTTAATTGCATACCCTGGAGATCCACTTCGAGAGACAGCCCGGTCAAGTCTGCGCTGTTGGCAATTCGGAACAGAGCTTCGGAAATTCGGTCGACCGCTTCTCGCACCAAGCGTTCGTGCTGGTGTGGATCGGCGACATACTGCGCCATGCTCATCTGTGTAATGGCGTTGCGAATGTGGTGGTTCAGGAAAGCGAGTTCAAGAGTCCGTCGGATCGCTCGCTTGCGTCGCTGTTCGATAACGATCGTCACCAGGGCGGTAACGATAACCGCTTCCACTACAGCTCCGGTCGGCGCGCTACATACCACGAAGCGTTTCCTTGCAAGCGCACAGCATTCAGCGCGACTCCAATAAACGCAACTACAATGCCTATCACGCTTGCCGTGATTAGAGATTGGAAGAGAGACGCCGAACCAAATTTAACGACATTCTTACGTCGCTCGTAGAGGTGGGCCAGTTCATGTTGAAAGGCTTTCATGACGAACCTCCCGTCACGGAGCGTGCCTATAGCTTTATGCTACCACCTCTGCCATTCGCGTTCGCCCAATCTCGCCTGGGAAGTGTCATGGAGTGATTACCCCGGGCTGTGCCATGCTTCCCTTTACCAGGATAGTGGTACCAGTTTGACAACGGTTGCGCAGAGGCCTACTGAGGGATGCTCGGCCCCTGCCGAACTTAAGGCGGTGTCCCGCCGCCGACTGGAGGGCATTACCTAGGTCATCTTGGGGAAGGTGACGATTCGGGCGATGATGGCTAGAGAGCTTCATGCCAAGAAGCGTCGACGGGAAAACTCCGCATGAATATTGATGACCTGCTTCGGATTGCAACGGAACGGCGAGCCAGCGACTTGCACTTGAAGGTGGGAAACTATCCTCATCTGCGCATTGACGGCGAACTGGTGCCATTGACCGATCAGCCGCGCATCAGCGCCGAAGACATGCTCAACATGGCGTTCAGCATGATGTCGGCGCGGCAGAAGCAAAAATTCAAAGAGACTACGGAAATCGATATGGCGTACGGCGTCGCCGGCCTGGGACGCTTCCGTGTGAACATTTTCCAGCAACGCGGGAACGTGGGACTGGTGCTCCGCGTGATTCCCACCAAGATTCGGGCGCTGGACGAATTGTTTCTGCCCAAGGTAGTGGAGCAGATTTGCGACATGCCTCGCGGGCTTGTGCTGGTGACGGGCGTGACCGGTTCTGGTAAGTCGACGACGCTGGCGGCTATGGTCGATCGAGTGAACTCGTCGCGCGCGGAACATATCATTACGATCGAAGACCCGATCGAATTTCTGCATCGCGACAAGAAGGGCTACGTCAACCAGCGTGAGATTGGGGTGGACACGCCCTCGTTCGGAGCGGCGCTGCGCGCATCTCTCCGTCAGGATCCGGACGTGATTCTGGTGGGCGAAATGCGAGACCTGGAAACGATCTCAACCGCGCTGCATGCGGCTGAAACCGGCCACATGGTGTTCTCGACGCTGCACACTTTGGACGCGGTGGAAACCATCAACCGCGTGATTTCGATCTTCCCGCCGCCGGAGCAAAAGCAAATTCGTATGCAGTTGGCGGCAGTGATGCGGGCCATCGTTAGCCAGCGACTGGTACGGCGTTGCGATTCCGAGGGACGCGTGCCCGCGGTGGAAGTGATGATCAATACCGCTTACATTCGTGAGTGCGTGCTGGTACCGGAAAAGACGCGGTCCATTCGCGACGCGATTGCGGCGGGCACTTCGCAATATGGCATGCAGACTTTTGACCAGTCGCTCTGGGATCTGTTTCAGGCGGGATTGGTCAACTATGAAACCGCGCTGGAGAACGCTTCCAACGCTGACGACTTCAAGCTGCGCATGCAAGGGATTGCGTCGACAGCGGACATTTCGCGGCAGTCGATGCAGTCGGCGGGGTTTGGGGGGCGGTAGGGCGGACGTCGGACCTCAGGCCTTCGACTTCTGCTTCGCGGTTGCGAGTTTTCGGTTTGGGATTTGCTTTCTGTTATTGATTTGCCTCCATGGTGGGCGCGAGCGATCGCGCCCCCTTTTTTTTCGTGCAACCTTCAGAAGAGCGGGAACCACGAAGGACACGAAGGTTCACGAAGGGAAACACTTGTCGCGTTCCCTCATTTTTTTTCTTTCTCGCGGTGCCCGGAACGGATTTGCGCTATCGTTAGCGTGTATGGCGTTCTCCCGTCCCAAGAGAAGGACCTATTCCGAAGACGAGCTTTATGAATACGCTGTGGGCGCGCTGGCACGGCGTATGCGGACTGTCGCGGAACTGAAGCGGCTGATGCGGGCGCGCATCGAAGATGCCGACTCGGAATATGGTCAAACGCTGGTGGAGTTGGTGATCCGGCGGCTGAAGGATCAGGGATATCTGAACGACTCGCAGTATGCGGCTTACTACTCTTCGCTGCGGCGCGACAATCTGAAACTGGGCCGCATGCGCGTGATCACCGAGTTGAAGACGCGCGGGGTGCACGGGTCCGTGATCGAGAAGGCTGTGGAGGCCGCCTACGAAGGCGTGAGCGACGAAAAGCAAGCCCGCGAATATCTTCGCAAGAAGAGGTTGGAGAAACCGAAGGACCAGAAGCAGGCGGCGCGGATTTTTCGCCAGCTGGCGCGCGCCGGGTTCACCACGAAAACTATTTTCACGATCCTGAAGAAGTGGGACGTGGATGATGAAACGCTGAGCGCACTGGAAAGCGAAACCTCCTGAGCGGAACTTCCTGAGCGAAACCTGTTGCCTGATTCTATGCGGAGGAGTTGCCTGAGTCGGAAAAAAATATGTGGCCGCGCCACGGTGTTGGAAACCGCGAAGGCGATCCTGGCGTTGAGATTCCGCATCTCAAGAAGATAGGCGTGCGACGGTTTGCGTCGAGTCTTCGGCGTGTTGCATACTCGGGAACGATCCCGGCTACAACTTTAAGGAGGAACCCATGAAAACCAAGCTGGTCGCAATTCTTGCGACTGCATTACTCGCTGCAGTGCCCGTTGTTTATGGTCAGGATGCGGGGAGCGCGGACAAAGACAAATCCACCGGCGCCGGCACGGCCGTGAAGGACGCGGCCAAGACCACGGTGAAGGACACCGCGAAGGCCGCTGACAAGACAGCTGACGCGACCGGGAAAGTCGCGAAGAAGACCGGACATGCTACGAAGAGCGTCGCGAAGACTGTAGCGAAGGACACGACGAAAGGTGCGAAGACCGCGACCGAGGATACGGAGAAGGGCGCCAAGACCGCGACCAAGGACACGGTCAAAGGCGCCAAGGTCGCGGGGAAAGATACCGAGAAAGCGGCTGACAAAACCGGCGAGGCCACGGAGAAGGTCGCGAAGAAGACTGGCAGCGTCGTCAAGACCGGGGCGAAGGACGTGGGCCACGACGTGAAGAAGGGGACGGAGAAGGCGGTCGACGCGGTGAAGTAGCGAGTAGACATCAACCACAGAGGACACAGGGACACCGAGGCTGGCAATGCTTCCTCTGTGCGCTCTGTGTCCTTTGTGGTTTGTTCGCTGCTCGTGCCGGGCCGCTGGCTGAGCAACGGACGGTTTTCATTTAGAATTGACCCTTCATGCTGACCGGTTCGGAGATCCGCCGCAAATTCCTGGACTTCTTTGTGCAGAAGGGGCACAAGGAAGTGCATTCGTCGTCGCTCGTCCCCGCCAACGATCCCACGCTTCTGTTCACGAACGCCGGGATGAACCAGTTCAAGGACGTGTTTCTCGGACTCGAGAAGCGCGACTACTCGCGGGCCACAACGTCGCAGAAATGCGTGCGCGCCGGGGGGAAACACAACGATCTGGAGAACGTCGGGTTCACCAACCGGCATCACACGTTTTTTGAGATGCTGGGGAATTTTTCGTTTGGGGATTACTTCAAGAAGGATGCGATTGCCTACGCGTGGGAGCTGATTACTTCGCCGGAGTGGTTCGGGATTGCGAAGGACAAGTTGTACGTGACGATTTTCAAGGGCGAGAACGGCGTGGGCCGCGACTCCGAGGCCTATGACCTGTGGGCCGCGCAGGGTGTACCGAAGGACCGCATCTTCGAGATGGGGATGAAGGATAACTTCTGGCAGATGGGCGACACCGGGCCGTGCGGGCCGTGCAGCGAGATTCATTACGACATGGGAGTGGCGGCGTCGGATCAGGGGCATACGGATTGCGCGTTCGGCTGCGATTGCGGGCGGTATGTGGAGATCTGGAATCTGGTGTTCATGCAGTTTGACCGCGATGCGTCGGGCAAGCTGACGCCGCTGCCCAAGCCATCGATTGATACGGGGATGGGGCTGGAGCGGGTGGCATCGGTGCTGCAGCACGTGATTTCGAATTATGAGACGGATTTGTTTACGCCGCTGATCAAGCGGGCGGCGGAGTTGACTTTGGGTTCTGGGAAGGCAGCCGAGCTTCGCTCGGCCGGACAGCCGGGGGCGGCTGTCCCCACACAATCAACCCACAAATCGGCCGCTTCGTTGCGAGTGATTGCGGATCATTCGCGGGCGGCGACATTTTTGATTTCGGACGGAGTGCTGCCTTCGAATGAAGGGCGCGGATACGTGCTGCGCAAGATTATCCGTCGAGCTATCACGCATGGGCGATTGCTGGGACAGACGAAACCCTTTCTGTATCAGATGGTATTTGCGGTGCGAGATTTGATGCGGGATGCGTATCCGGAACTGGGCGAGACGGCAGATCGCATTTCAAAGGCGGTGTCCGCCGAGGAGCAGCGGTTTGCGCATGCACTCGACGTTGGGTTCGAACGTCTAGAGGACGGCGTCATGGTCCAATTCATGAATGCTCCCGGAGTTAGGCCACCCATCGAAGGGCAGAACTGGACCCTAGATATGATTAAGGCCCAAGGACTCGCTCTAACTTATCCGGGAGAGCAGGCATTTAAGCTCTACGACACATACGGCCTGCCCCCCGACTTCATCATCGATTTCTGTCGCGACTTAGGCGTCAATTTCGATCAGGATGGTTTTGATCATGCGATGGAGGAGCAGAAGTCGCGCGCTCGCGCTTCGTGGAAAGGCGCGGCCAAGCAGACTGCTAATCCTGCCTACCAGCAACTTCCGAAATCTGAGTTTGAAGGGTACCGGCAGACGCGGTCTGACGGGTGCGAAGTGTTGGCCATCATTCACAACGGGCACGGAGCGCAGCAACTGGCGGCTGGCGACGAAGGTGAGGTCATTCTTGATCACACGCCGTTTTATGCGGAATCTGGCGGACAAGTGGGCGATCGGGGATGGCTTTATTCGGACGATCACAATACGGTTATCGCCGAAGTGAAGGGGTGCTATTACCCGATTCAGGGGGTACGGGCGCATCAGGTGGTGGTGAGGTCTGGGAGTTCAAAGATCCCACCCTCTTTCGCACAGAACGCGAAAGAAGGGTGGGGCACCCCCGTCATTCGCGTTGGTGACAGGGTTGACGCTGTTGTTGACACCGACGTTCGGCTTGGGACCATGCGCAATCACACGGCTACGCATCTGCTGCATGCGGGGCTGCGCGAGGTGCTGGGGAAGCATGTGAAGCAGGCGGGGTCGCTGGTGGCGCCGAATCATCTGCGGTTTGATTTCTCGCATTTCACCGCCGTGGAAGACGAAGAGTTGCAGGATATCGAGGACATCATCAACAAGGAAGTGCTGCGCAACCGGAAGGTTGAGACCATCGCCGACGTGCCGATCGATGTGGCGGTGAACGAGTATCACGCGATGGCGCTGTTTGGGGAGAAGTACGGCGACAAGGTGCGGGTGGTTCGCATTGGCGATTTTTCCACCGAGCTTTGCGGTGGGACACACACGGGTGCTACCGGGGAGATTGGGCTGATCAAGATTCTGAAGGAAGGCAGCGTGTCGTCCGGCGTGCGGAGAGTGGAGGCGGTGACGGGCGAGGGATCGCTGGCGCATTTCCGCAAGGATCACCAACTTGAAAACGTAGTGTCATCGTTCGTCTCTCCCATCCTTGCGCAAAAAACGCGCAAGGATGGGGCACCCTCTTCTGAGGCACTGCCCGACGGTGAAACGTTTTTCTCTCCGGCTGATGCGTTGAAGGCGGAACTCGAGAAGAAGGACGCGGAGATCAAGCGGCTTACGCGCGAACTCGACTCGGTGCGGATGAAGGCGGCTTCGTCTTCGGCTGCGAACGTCGGCGACAAGATTAAGGAAGTGAAGGGCGTGAAGGTGCTTGCACATCGAGTGGACAATCTGGAGCGGGCGCAGTTGCGGACGCTGGTCGATCAACTGCGCGACAAGATTGGGTCGGGAGTCGTGATTCTGGGGTCGGCGTCGGATGGGAATGTGGCGCTGATCGTGGGTGTCACTAAGGATCTGACTGCGCGTGTGCAGGCGGGGAAGGTGATTGGTCCTGTGGCGCAGAAAGTTGGCGGCAAGGGCGGAGGGCGTCCGGATTTGGCCGAGGCCGGAGGCAAGGATGCTTCGGCTCTCGATGCCGCGCTGGACGGGGCTTATGGCGTGGTCGAGGGGCTGCTGGCGTGACGTCCGGCGATGCCCTGGACGAACGGCTGCGCTTTATCAAACATAAGGGCCAGGCCATTTTCCTCATTGATTTCAGCCACTGTGCGGCCAAGGAAATGATGGTGCTGCTCGACTTGGTGCGCGCGGATATTGCCCGCCATGCGCCCGGATCGGTGCTTACGCTCGCCGACTTCAGTGGAGCAGAGGTCGACAAGAGCGTGGCGACGCACATCAAGGAAGTGTTGACGCTCGATCGTCCTTATGTGAAGCGGTCGGCGTGGGTGGGGACAGAGAGCCTGCCGCACGTCTTCTACGAGAATTTCAAAACTTTTTCCCAGCGCGAGTTTCCTACGTTTAAGACGCGGGAAGAGGCGATGGACTGGCTGGTGGGAGAATCGTAGGGACTGCTCCTGCGGCCAACACCTCAACGCATTTCACCACAGAGACACAGAGTCACATAGAAAACAAATCGGGCTTCTTCCCCTCACCGACGGAATTTCCGATTCGTCCGAAAGCTGAACGCAATGTCATCGTGAAAACTCCGGTACGGGGCGCCGGTGGTACGTGCTTGCGCGGGGTTCTTCGCTTCGCTCAGAATGACAGGCTGATTCTCGCGGCTTCAGACTTGCTTTAGCTTCTCCACTTTAGCGTAACGGGGCCTGAGATCGGGTGCTTCATCTCGCCGTTGGTGCGCTTAGCTTCTAGATGAGCGGCTTTCAGTTGGAAGTACCATTTCGCGGGGCGGTCGGCGTCGTCGATCAGCATCAGATGAGGGTTGTGCTTCAGGCCCTCTGCTTGTAGTTCCATGGTGCGGCGGTCTTGCTCGACGAATTTCGCGAAGACGAATTTCAGCAGTTCGGGAACGAAGGGAACCCAGCGGAACAAGTTCCATGCGGCGACTACGTCGATGCGGCACTGGTTGCGCGTAATGGGCGTGACCGTGGTCAGGCTGGAGAACCAGTATTTTCCGGCGCGGATGGTTTCGGTGCGGACGTTGGGCAGGACGAAATCGATGGTGGTGGTGATGGAATCGGCGTCGGCGTAGAGGCGCAGGAGTTTATACGGCGCGGAGTTCGAACTCGGCGTGTGCGCGCTCATGCGAAAGCCGTTGAGGATAGGCTCGAAGTTTTTCTTTTTCTCGTGAATGCTGCGCTGCGTGCGCCACCACCACGCCTGGTGAACGAAGGGGCCGTGGGCGGGATCCATGAGGCCGATGATGCCGTGGTCGATGCTGACGGGCATTTCGGCTTGCAGGTAGGCGAGTTTGTATTTCACGCTGAATTTTTCAATCTGCGGCGCGGCGTCGGGGGCCTTGATGGGCGGGGCAAATCCCGCGCCCGGCGTGCCTGGATCCGGGATGTAAACCCAGATGAAACTGTCTTGCTCTTCGCAGGGAAAGCTGCCGGCGTAGATGCGATCGACTTTGAGTTTCTGATCGGCGGTGAGTGACGGGATCAGCTGGCACTGGCCGTTGTGAACATCGAACTGCCAGCCGTGGTATCCGCACTCGAGATCTTCTCCGTCGAATTTGCCGCAGTTGAGTGGCATGCCGCGATGCGGGCAGGCATCGCGCAGAGCGAAGGGCTGTCCCTGACGGTCGCGGCCGATGACGAGCGGAATCTCCAGCAGGGTTGCCTTTTGCAGTTGATTGCGGTGGAGGCGATCGGCGGGCAGAGCGCGGTACCAGAAATCGGTGAGCATCAGCGAGTCGGGGGCCTGGCGTTGCGGGAGGTCGAGTTCGGGCATGGAGAAAATTATTGGTCGCTGGTTTCTGATTGCTAAATGAAAGCTTATGCTAGCATCCGCAGGGCCGACAGAGAACAGCGAAGGGCGATAACCACGAAGGACACCGACTCCGCTCAGGGCAGGCTCCGGTTCACGAAGGGAGACATGGAATTCGTTGGGCACTTTCGCAGATTGACACCAGTCCAGCGAAACACGTTCATCGCGTGTTTTCTGGGGTGGGCGCTTGATGCGTTTGATTTCTTTATTCTGATCTTTTGCGTCAGCGCGCTGGCCACGCAGTTTCAGGCGAAGGTTTCGGCGATCACGGAGGCGATTTTTCTGACGCTGGCTATGCGTCCGGTGGGAGCCTTCCTGTTTGGGCTGATGGCGGACCGGTTCGGGCGCCGGCCTACACTGATGGTCGACATCATTGCCTATTCGGTGTTCGAGTTGGCATCTGCGTTCGCACCGTCTTTGAAAGTCTTCCTGATCATGCGAGCATTCTTCGGAATCGCCATGGGCGGCGAGTGGGGCGTGGGCGCGGCGCTGGCGTTCGAAACACTGCCGGCCGAGGGACGCGGATTTTTTTCAGGGCTGCTGCAAGAGGGCTACGTCGTGGGATATCTTATGGCCGCTCTGGTCTATGGCACGCTGTTCCCCGTTTTCGGCTGGCGCGGAATGTTCGTGATTGGCGCTCTGCCGGCGTTTCTGGTCATCTACATTCGCACCAAGGTGGACGAATCGCCGGCGTGGCTGCAAGGGCGCGTGTCGCGAGAAGCGGAGAGTCATCTGGGGAAGGATATTCTTTCGCACACCGGCATTTTTCTGTTCCTAGTGGTGCTGATGTTCGCTTTCAATTCTTTCAGTCATGGCACGCAGGATCTCTACCCGACATTCTTGCAGAAGAATCTGCAGTTCACGCCGAAGACGGTGAGCTTCATCGCCATCGTGTACAACATTGGAGCGCTGCTGGGAGGAATTTTGTTTGGGACATGGTCGGAGCGAATTGGAAGGCGGAGGGCAATCGTGGTTGCAGCGATGCTTGCGATTCCCGTGATTCCGCTGTGGGCGTATTCGCATTCGGTGCCGATGCTGGCGCTGGGCGGGTTCCTGATGCAATTCATGGTGCAGGGGGCCTGGGGAGTGATTCCGGCGCATCTGAACGAACTCTCGCCGCCCGCGGTCCGAGGAACACTTCCGGGATTCGCCTACCAGTTGGGAAATTTTCTTTCTTCGCGCAATTCGGTGGTTCAGGCGAAGCTCGCCGAAGGCCGCTTTGGCGGCAGCTTTCCGCCGGTTCTGGCGTGGACGGTGCTGCTGGTGGCCAGTCTGGTAGCGATCGTCACGCTGAGCGGCAGAGAAAAGCGAGGCGCGGACCTGTCGGACACGAGGTAGGCTGCGGGCAGAATCGATATTCTAGGGGTGTGCAAGATTTAGCACACTGCGGGTTTGTGGCACGAAGGAACGATTGTCACGGGAAGATTCCTGTGTTACGGTAAAGAAAATTTCACGCCTTCGTTTTTATATTCGTAGGGTCCCCGAGTGTTGTAGTTTGCGCGAATGCGTGTATCCGAGGTAGCGCCACTATGAAGGAAATTATGGATCCCGTTCCCGCGGGTGAATCCGCTGAGAAGGAAAATTTCGCGAACCGAAAACTCATCCGTCCCACTCTGCCGCGGGCGGAAAATCACGGCAATCATACTGCTGCACCAGCGCCACCGCAGGAAAGACGCGACCGGCCAGAGCGGCATGACCGCGCTGAACGTAATGATCGCGGTGACCGAGGCGAACGCGGCGATCGTTCCATGGGAAGCGGAGGGGGCCGGAAGATCGCGCCTCCGGAGCAGACCTACGCCGAGAATTTTTACTACCAGAAGCAGATGCAATCGCGGACGCCGATGGTCATCGTGCTGCGCGACGGCGAGGAAGTGCGCGGCGTCATCGAGTGGTACGACAAGACCTGCATCAAGGTGACCCGCGACGACGGCGAGCCGAATCTGATGATCTACAAGCCGGCGATCAAGTACATGTACAAGGAAGGCGAGAACCAGCGGTAGACCAGCCACCCAGATCGTCCCCCGGTGCGGGCTGTCCGATCATCTGCCGAAATGGCTTGAGCAGGCTGAGCGCGAGGAACGATCTTCGAAATCGCGACTGGACGAGCGAGTTCAGGGGCTAAACACTGTACGTGAGAACTTGTGCCGTCCCTGCGGAGTCTGTGTCGTAGCTTTTCTTCCGCCCCACGGATTCCTTCGGGACTCGTGCGACCTTCCACTTTCCCCCCGGACTTGCGTGCGGGGCTCACGAATACTGCCCTTCGGGATGGATCTTCGGCGCGGCATTCTCACCTAATCTCCTCGGCGGCGTCTAAGGGGAGAGGACATAACCTACAATGCGGCTTCCACGGCTCGCAGCGATTTTTCTTCTCGTGTTTCCTTTGCTCTCTTGCCTGGCTTTGCTTGGCGAAGACGCCACTATGTTTCGCGGAAACCCGCGGCACACTGGAGTCTATGAGGCAGCAGGGGTCAGAGAATTCAGCAAGGTCAAGTGGAAGTTTCACACCGGCGGCATGGTGATTGGGTCTCCCGCGGTGGCGCAGGGAGTGATTTATGTCGGGAGCACCGACGGGAATCTTTATGCGGTCGATTCGGAGTCGGGGGCGCTCAAATGGAAATTCGAAGCGAAGAGCCGGATTCCATCGTCGCCGGCGATCACGGGTGGGATGGTTTACTTCGGAGCTTACGATGGCAACTTCTATGCCGTCGACGCGTCCAGCGGCGCTTTGAAATGGAAATTTCAGACAGGAGGAGAGAGACGATTCGCGGGCAAGCATTTGCATGGAGTGCAGCCGGTGAGCGAAACCATGCCCGATCCGTTTGACTGCTATCTTTCGTCTCCTGTCGTGTGGAATGGAGCGGTCTATTTTGGCAGTGGAGATGGCAACATTTACGCGCTGAACGCAGCGTCGGGCGCGGTCAATTGGAAATTCAAGACTGGGGATGTGGTGCATGCGTCGCCCGCAATCGCGGACGGCACGGTGTTCATTGGGAGTTGGGACAGTTACTTCTACGCACTGGATGCATCGACGGGGCGGGAGAAATGGCGGTTCAAGACGGGAGAGGATCCGGACACGCACAATCAGGTCGGGATTCAGTCTTCGGCGGCGGTGGTGGACGGCATGGTGTATTTCGGGTGCCGCGATTCTCATCTGTACGCGCTGGACGCGAGCAACGGACAGAAGCAGTGGGCATTTTCGGGTGAGGGATCGTGGGTCGTTTCGTCTCCGGCGGTGAGAGATGGCAACGTGTACTTCGTAACTTCCGACACGAGCTTGTTGTATGAGCTCGATGCCAAGTCGGGCGCGGTGCTGCACTCGGTGGGATTTAACCACTGGTATTTGTATTCGTCACCGGCGCTCGCGGGCGGCATGTTGTATGTCGGGTCGACACAGGGGAAACTGGTCGCGGTTGATCTCGCCGGGTTTAAGCCTTCGTGGAGCTTCGAGACCGAGGGGATGAAAGAACGCGGGCCTGCCTACACGAAAGCAGACGGAACTCCGAGCGAGGAGGCAATCTATCGCTCCGATTTCTACGATGATATGGTCGCCGGAGTCGACCGGGTGATGAGTATGGGAGCGATTCTCTCGTCGCCGGTGGTCGTCGGCAAAGTCGTCTACGTGGGCAGCGCGGATGGGAATCTGTATGCGCTGATGTAGAGAGGGGCATGCTGGCCGAGTTCGCGAAAGATGGGGGCGAGTTACTCGTGGTGGTTAGAGTGGGGTTGTTGCTGTTATTGTGCTGAGATTTTACAAAGCTTTACAAAATTAGACGGAACTTCCTTCGGTTCTGGGGTTTAATTTTTCTACATACTCCTGAAAACAACAGGGTGAGTAAGGAGAAACGGTAGCCCATCGGATGCTGACCCGAGCACGCCCCAAGCAAGCATCCGGTGGGTTTTTTGGCTTTTAGCCATTGGCTCTTGGCTTGAACCCTAAACCGCGTTCTTTTCACCACATCGTCATGCTCTCTCAGGTTCTGCGCCAAAAGCCAGAAGCCAAGAGCTAAAAGGCTAGGAGCTTCTTTTCGGGCTTCTCTCGCCGATGTAGTCTTCCACCACCTTCTTCCATTTGCCCTGGGCCTTAAGGATGAATTCGACGGCGTCGCGGAGGGCGCCGTCGCCGCCGGCGTGGGGCGTGATGTAGTGGGCTTCTCTCTTGACCTCGGCACGGGCGTTCTTCACGGCGATGGCGAGTCCTGCGGCGCGCATGGCGGGGAGATCGATGACGTCATCGCCGACGAAGGCGGCTTCTTCCGGCCTGAGACCTTCCTGTTTGACGATTTCCATAAAACACGTCCGCTTGTCGTCGATGCCCTGATGCACGTGTTCAAGCTTCAGGTCGCGGGCGCGGAGGGCGACGGTTTCGGAGATGCGTTTGGTGATGAGGCCGGTCTTGATGCCTGCCAGGCGCGCGAGCGAAATCGAGGTGCCGTCGTGGGCGTGGAAGCCCTTGGCCTCGATCATGGACTGGCTGTGGAGGCCGAATCCGCCCTGGCCGCCGTGACGGGCGGATTGATCTTTTTCTGTTCGATCAAGGATGCTTTGTTGCGTTCCCGGGGGGGCGGGGAAAATGAAAAGTTTGCCGTCGGTGAGGACGCCGTCTACGTCGAAGAGGAGGAGTTTGATTCTCTTTGCGCGAAGTTTGGACATTGAGGAATTCAGTTTTGCGATCCGGAGCCTCCGATTTTATCAGGACCTGACCCAGGGACCGGCTCAACTAACAGAAGGTGTTTTGTGTTGCGGGGAGGATGCAAAGGCGTCCGCTTTCGGACGCTGCGAAGCCAGAACCGGACACTCTGGCGGGTTGGGTGATGGCCGAGGGCAGTGAAGTACAACGAATGCAGTGGTTTTTGAAGGGCTCGAGTTTGGTGGGGGAAATGCACTTCAGAAAGGCAGCTGGATCGTACGGAACTTTTTCCGCGATGCAGTCGTAACTCCAATCAGAGACGCTGTTGTATGAGTCTCGGAACTTTGGAACGGTTCTCACGCTTGGTTTGGCGGCCCAGGTGAGCACGGTTCCGAAGCGCGGACTCTGTTGCTCCTTCTTCCAACAGTGTTGCCCCGGTCTGCCGCCTGCAGCCGATTCCCGACGCTTTCGGGAAAAAAGGAATCCAATGAAATCGAGAAGGCTCTGCACAAGTTTGTTGTTGGGCGCCGCTATGTTGATGGCAGCTACTGCTTTTGCGGCGGAAAAAGTGACCGTAGAAACCCGCGAAGCACTGACGGTGAACGGCAATCAACTGCCGGTTGGTAAATACACCGTGACCTGGGACGGCAGCGGGCCAAGTGTAGAACTGAAGTTCCTGAAAGGGAAGAATGTAGTGGCGACGGTTCCGGCACAGGTCGTGAACCTGAAGACCGTCACTTCTCCTGGAGGGATCGTGACCAAGAGGGACAACAATAACGTCTCGTTGACGCAGATTCAGCCGAACGGAAAGAAGTACGCATTGACCATCGGCGATGAATCTGTTCAAACTGCGGCAGAGAACAGCGGAAGATAGCGGTCATCTGGGAGTGAAATGCGGGGGCCCGAGGCCCCCGTTTTTTTGCGGCCCGACGTGCGAAGTCCTGGCATTTTGTGATGGCATTAATGCCATCAATATTGATGGCACAATGTGCTATAATTTCTTTTAGAATCTCGGTAGGAGAAGTCCTATGCCTGTCGCCGCCAAGAGGCAGTTTCAAAACACCACGGTTCGGGTACCACGGCACGTCTACGAGCAGGCGAAGGCGGTCATCGGTCGTACGCAAGGCTTGAGTTTCAACGAGTTTGCGGTTCGGGCGATCGAGGAAAAGGTGCGTCGGTTGACCGAAGAAGAGATTGACGCGGCTTTTGCGCAGATGGCCCACGATCTCGACTACCGACGCGACTCGGTTCTTCTAGCTCGCGAGTTCGAAAGGAGCGACTGGGAGGCCCTTGGGTCCACCAGCGTCCATGAGCACGCAAAGACCCGCACTTCTAAGACCCGTTCGCGGTGACGTCTTCAGCGCCCGGCTCGATCCGACCGAGGGCAGCGAGCAGGCGGGGACGCGACCGGTGGTGGTGGTCAGCCGCGATTCCATCAATGCCAACAGCCCAGTGGTTGTCGTCGTGCCCGTGACGGATGCAGTCAACGTCAAGCGCCTCTACCCGAGCCATGCTCATCTCGACAAGGGCTCCGGTGGCTTGAAGATGGACAGTGTGGCCAAGGCCGAGCAGATTCGGGCTATCCAGGTGTCCCGGTTAGTCGGCTACTACGGCCGCGTGGATCGCGATGCTCTTCTGCGGATTAAGGAAGCCATTAAGATCACCCTAGCGCTGAGATAGGATTACCTCGGGCGAATGATTGGCGAAACCTGAGTTTCGGGCTAGAATGTCCGGATGAAGTCCCTTCCTACATCGCTGGCTTGGGCTCACCCTCTCGTGGCGGAGTGGTTCGTGCGGAAGTTTGGGACTCCAACGGAGCCGCAAGAGCAGGGGTGGCCGCACATTCTGGCGGGGCGGACTACGCTGATCTCGGCGCCGACCGGGTCGGGCAAAACTCTCGCGGCATTTCTTGCCTGCATTGACCGGCTCGTGCGCAAGGCGCTGGCTGGCGATCTGACCGATCGGACGGAAGTGCTCTATGTTTCTCCGCTGAAGGCGTTGGGCAACGACATCCAGAAAAATCTTGAAGGGCCGCTGGGAGAGATTCTGGCGCTGGCGGGCGAGCGCGGCCTGCTGATGCCGGAGATTCGCACGGCGGTGCGCACCGGCGACACGCTGCAGTCTGAGCGGAGGGCGATGCTGAAGCGGCCTCCGCACATTCTGGTGACGACGCCGGAGTCGCTCTACATTCTGCTGACTGCGGACAAGAGCCGCGCGATTCTGCGCGACGTTGAGACGGTGATTGTTGACGAGATTCACGCGGTCGCGGATGACAAGCGCGGAGCGCATCTGACGCTGTCGCTGGAGAGATTGGAGGCGCTGAGAAGAGAGGCACTGGGGATGGAGCGTGTTCCTCAGGGGCTAAAGCCCGGCGATAGTAGTTCGAAGGATACGGCGCGGCTAGAAGCCGCGCCCTTTCAAGGCCAGTCTGCGCAAAGCAAGTCGGCGCTCGTTCGCATCGGGCTGTCGGCGACGCAGAAGCCGATTGAGGACGTGGCGCATTTTCTGACGGGAAGCGGACGGCCCGATCCGGTGATCGTGAATATCGGGCACAAGCGGACGCTTGATCTTGCGATTGAGGTGCCGCCAATGCCGCTGGGGCCGGTGGCGTCGAATGAGATGTGGGACGCGATCTATGACCGGCTGGTGGTGCTGGTGGAGCAGCATCGGTCGACGCTCGTGTTTGTGAATACGCGGCGGATGGCGGAGCGCCTGTGTCATCAGTTGGGCGAGCGCATGGGCGAGGAGAATGTCGCGGCGCATCACGGCAGTTTGTCGCGCAAGCTGCGGCTGGCGGCCGAGAAGAAATTGAAAGAGGGACAGGTGCGGGTGCTGGTGGCGACGGCCTCGCTCGAACTTGGGATTGATGTGGGTACCGTCGATCTCGCGGTGCAGATTAATTCGCCGCGGGCGATTGCGGTCGCGCTGCAGCGCGTGGGTCGGTCGGGACACTGGCGTGGCGCGGTGCCGAAGGGGCGGTTCTTCTGCACGACTCGCGATGATCTGATGGAATGTGCTGCCCTGGTTCGGGCGATCAAGCAAGGGGATCTGGATCGACTGATGATTCCGGAATCTCCGCTGGATGTACTGGCGCAGCAGATTGTGGCGGCGTGTTCGGCGGAGGAGTGGGGCGAGGAGGAGATGTTCGCGCTGGTGCGGCGGGCTTATCCGTATCGTGGGCTGAAGCGCGAGACGTTTGACGCGATTCTGGAAATGCTATCGGAGGGAATTGCGGCGCGGCGCGGGCGGTACGGGGCGTATGTGCATCGCGATCGCGTGAATGGGAAGTTGCGGGCGCGGCGCGGGGCGCGGCTGGCAGCGATCACCAGCGGAGGGGCGATTCCTGACAACTCGCTGTATACCGTCGTTGCTCAGCCGGATGGCGTTATGGTCGGGACCGTCGATGAAGATTTCGCGGTGGAGAGCATGGCTGGAGAAGTCATGCTGCTCGGGAACAGTTCGTGGCGAATTCGGCGCATTGAGACCAACGCGGGGCGGATCCTGGTGGAAGACGCGCACGGAGCGCCGCCCGGGATTCCGTTCTGGCGCGGCGAGGCTCCGGCACGGACGCAGGAATTGTCGGCGCACGTGGGCGAACTGCGAGAAAGAATCAGCGAGATGCTGTTGCGCACTTCGCCGGTGGGATTTTCGGCGACGCAACCGGAAGTGGCTGTGGCGGTTTCGTGGCTAAAAGAAGAATGCGGGCTGGATGATTCGGGCGCGGAGCAGGCAATTGAATACATCCTGCAGGGGCGCGCGGTGCTGGGAGCGGTGCCGACGCAGACGACCGTGATCGCCGAGCGATTCTTCGATGAAGGCGGCGGGATGCAGTTGGTGATCCACGCACCGTTCGGCGGGCGGATCAATAAGGCGTGGGGATTGTCGCTGCGGAAGCGGTTTTGTCGCGGATTCAATTTTGAGTTGCAGGCGGCGGCGACCGATAACGGGTTGAACATCGCGCTGGCTGAGCAGCACAGTTTTCCGCTGGGTGATGTGTTTCATTTTTTGCAGGCGGATACGGTGCAGCCGATTCTGGAGCAGGCGGCGCTGGATTCTCCGATGTTTGGCACGCGGTGGCGCTGGGATGCGAACCGGGCGCTGGCGTTGCTGCGTTTTCAGAATGGCAAGAAAGTTCCAGCGCAAATTCAGCGCATGCGGTCGGACGATCTGCTGGCGTCGGTCTTTCCGGATGCGGCGGCGTGCTTCGAGAATATCGAGGGCGACCGGCAGATTCCGGATCATCCGCTGGTGGGCGAGGTGATGAAGGACGTGCTCACCGAGGCGATGGACGTTGAGGGGCTGAAGACGGTGTTGCGCGGGATGGCTTCGGGAGAGATTCGCGTGTTGGCGGTGGATACTCCGGTGCCGTCGCAGTTTTCCCACGAGATCCTGAATGCGAATCCGTATGCGTTTCTGGATGACGCGCCGTTGGAAGAGCGGCGGGCGCGTGCGGTGGAGATGCGGCGTGTGCTGCCGGAGTCGGTGCTGGAGGAAGTGGGGGGACTGGATCCGGGGGCGATTGCGCAGGTGCGGGACGAGGCCTGGCCGGATGTGCGCGATGCGGATGAGTTGCACGACGTGCTGCATACGCTGGTGGCGCTGCCGGAGGAATCTGACGCTGACATTCAGGAAATCCCCACTTCTCGCGCCAAGTACGCGCGAGAAATGGGGCACCTGGGTTCCGTTTCGCGTTGGGAATTTCACTTTGAGAGGCTGTTAAGTGAGGGACGAGCCGGGATCGCTTCGTCTGATGGGCGACGTTACTGGGTTGCGGCGGAGCGTGCGCGGAGTTTCCTGGCGCTGTTTCCTTCGGCCACGTTTGAGCAGAGCTTGGCTGATGTCGAGGCTCCGCAGAGTTCTCGGGACGATGTTTTGCTGACACTGGTGACTGGGTGGATGTCGCATGTCGGGCCTGTGACGGCGTCGCAGCTCGGCGAGGCGCTGGGACTGGCTGCTTCTGATGTTGAGAAGGCTTTGCTGCGGATGGAGGCTAGCGGGACTGTTCTGCGGGGAAGCTTCACGGGTGGTGCCGGCAAGCGGACAGGAGTGTCCGCTCCACACGAACCTGTCGAGCTGCGCTCGACTGGACAGCCGGGGGCGGCCGTCCCTACACAAGCACAGCCACACGAGCATCCGAGCGAACTTGAGACGGAGTGGTGTGAGCGGAGGTTGCTGGCTCGTATTCACCGGCTGACCGTCGGGATGCTGCGGAAGCAGATTGAGCCGGTGACGGCAGCTGCGTTCATGCGCTGGCTGATGCGGTGGCAGCATGTGGCTCCGGGGACGCAGGTTGCGGGAGAGCGCGGGGCCCTTGAAGTGTTGCAGCAGTTGCAGGGATTTGAGATTCCGGCGAATGCGTGGGAGCGGCAGGTTTTGGCGCGGAGAATTGCAGACTACGATCCGACGTGGCTGGACCAGCTGTGCCTGACCGGAGCGGTGGGCTGGGGAAGATTGTCGCCGCATCCGGCGACGCTCGAAACGGGTGGTGCGGCGCGCGGCGACAAGTCGTCTGACAGTTCATCGGAAGTGGCGGCGCCGCGGCAGAGGCGGGTGATTCCGACCAGCGTTGCTCCGATTACATTTTTTGTGCGCGAGGAGGCGGACTGGATGATTCCGCGTCACGCCGCCGGCGATGAGGCTGAGAAGCGCGGTCTAGGACACGGGGCGCAGCTGGTGCTCGAGTTTCTGCGGCAGCGCGGAGCATCGTTTTTTGCGGACATCGTGCGCGCCACTGGAAAGCTGAAGGCGGAGATTGAGACGGCGTTGTGGGAACTGGTGGCGGCGGGACTGGTGACGGCGGATGGGTTCGACAATCTTCGTGCGTTGATCGATCCGAAGCGGCGCGCGGGACAAGGAAGCGGGCGCAGCACGCGTCCGCGGCACAGTTCGGGGCGGTGGGCACCGCTACATGCGGATGTGGCCGCGGAGCGGCCGCGCGCGGTTGAGGCGGCGTGCTGGATGCTGTTGCGACGTTACGGAATTGTGATTCGCGATCTGCTGGCGCGCGAGTCGAACTTGCCGCCGTGGCGCGAATTGCTGATGGGATTTCGGCGGCTTGAAGATCGCGGGGAGATTCGTGGGGGACGGTTTGTGGATGGGTTTCTGGGCGAGCAGTTTGCTTTGCCGGTAGCGGTCGAGTCGGTGCGGGCGATGCGGAGCCTGCCATTACGGGGAGAGACGATCACGCTGTCGGCGGCCGATCCGCTGAACTTGATTGGGATTCTGGTGCCGGGGGAGAGAGTGCCGGCAATCTCCGGCAGGACCGTGAGCTATCGGGATGGGATTGGGGTTACGGCGCCGGAGCAGGGTGCGCAAGGCGAGGCCGCGGCGGGGTAGGGTTGCGGCGGCGAATCCTCGGCGGTTGTTGACGAGTTCATGAGAACAGGTGTCGGTCGGGAGTGCATCTTGTAGATTTCTTTTCGCCGCTTCGCGGCTTGCATCCCCGGCGATATCACTTCATCAGTTCCCGCCATCACTCTCCATCATCACTTTCCCCAGCGTCTAGTTTTCACGCCCACATCAAACGACTCTTACGGCTTAGCGGCGACGAAGCCTAATGTGCACGGGCCCGAGGCTGGGGTGAACGTGCAGAAAGGATTCAGGAAGTTGGCCAGGTTGGGGAACGCGAGTTGGACCAGGTCGCTGCCGCCGGGAGCGGTGCTGAGCTCGTGCACCATGCCGTCTGTGGCTGCGACCAGAATTGTGCTGGCATCGGCGGTCATGTCGGCGCTGACCGGAGTTGGGTTGCCGGATCCGACGAGCTGAATGCCGGTCACTGCGGTGGTGCTGAAATCGTAGACCAGGATGCTGCTGCGATCGCTGGCGACGACGTAGAGTAGCGTTGCGTCGGCGGAGACGAAGAAGTTGATGGGCTGGATTGTGCCCTGGCCAAGACTGATCGGCGGGAGTTTAGTATGACCGACGGACATCGGGCAGATTGATGTTGCCGGCGTTGGCGGCTCGGTCAGTGTTGGGACGGGAATTCGAATGATTGACGCCGTGATGTACTCGATAGTGCCATTGCTCTCAAGCGCGAGGAGATGGAGTCCGTCAGGCAGTGCCTTGAAAGCAATCGGAGACGCGGCGAGCGGGATGTCGTGCAAGGTGGTGGCGGTGTCGGTGAAGGGTTGATTGTCGCAGGTGTTGTAAACACTGACTGCCGGGCCGCCCCCGCCCAGAGAAGGTTCGACCACGTAGGCGAAAGCTCCGTTGGTCGAGAACACAATCGAGTTTACGGAGGTCTGGGGCGGCAAAGGAATCACTTGCAGGGCTTGCGAAGTGGAATACACGTAGAGATTCGGATTGCCATTGCTGTCAAATCCGAAGATGAAGGTCTTCAACCCATCCTGCGAAAACGCTGCCACGGACGCTCCCGAGATGTCGAGAGCGGTAACCGATGGGGATGTGGGATTCGAAGCGTTGACGACGTAAACCTGATTCGGGGAGTGGAGCGCGTCGGAGAAGACGGCCACGTTTCCGTTGGTGGAGATCGCCAGAATCTTTCCGGTCACCGTGCCCAGCGCGGTGAAGGCGCCATTTTGGGTTCCAAAATTTGCGGGATTGATCATTTGTGCCCCGAAGTCGCTTCCCATATACACCTTGTCGCCCGTGAGATCGAAGAGGAGCGAGTTGGGGGAAGTGGGCATTCCAGTCGCAGTACCCGCTGCGGCCTTGGCGGTGGAGAAGCTGTAGATTCCCGTAGTACACATAGCCGGAGGCTCGTCGGCGCATCCCAGACTGGTTGCCAGAATCGAACTGGCGGACGTGGCTCCGGCTGCTACTCCCGAGATAGACGCAGTGCGGAGTGGGCATGTAGGACACTGGAGGGGAAGCGGCGAAGCGTAGACCGGGAGCGGGATGAACGCCTGGCAGCTTTTGGGAAAATACTGCGCGCATTGCGTGGAAGAAAGCACGGGAGGACTCTGGGGAAATCCGATGTTGCAGGTTGGCGGCGAGCAGGAAGCGGTCACAGACCCGGCTCCGGGCGACGAGGGCGTGGCGGTGCAGGATAGGGTGCATCCCGTGCTCACTGGAACGACTGCGGGTTGCGAAGAGGTCCAGGTCAGAGGGATCTTGCTGAGGACGATTCCATTGCCGCTGTTGAGCAGAGAACTGTTGCCCATCACATCCGTCACGGTGGCGATGATCGTTTCCGAAGATCCTTTGGTGACGGAGAATGTGGTTTGCTGCGATCCGACGTGGCCCAATTCCAGCGTGATGTTCTGGATGGGGCAGGTTTCGAAGAAATCAAATACAACAGGAATTGGATTTTGGCTCTGATCGAGCAGCTGCGGCTGCTGAAAGGAACTGCTCGAAACGCCGCTGGCAGAGGCGTAAATCTGAGTGAGTCCCGGAACGGCGGCGCGTGCCGTGGCCTGATTAGTGGGGAAATTGTAGGCAGAATTAACCAGAGGAGCGACTGTGACAACGCCGCTATCTTTCACCGACCAAGTGAAAGGCCCAACCGACGCGGTAATATCGGAACCCTGACTGAAAGCGTGAGCCTCGATGGTCATGGCCTGACCTTGGGAGAGGCATGGTTCCTGGATCGGAAGACCGTCCAGCAGAACACCGGTAACCGTAATGTTGTCGACGGGCGGATGCACGAATACGAACGTCGGGGGGCTGCTAGGGCCGCCCTGTGCCGTGGCAGTGACCTGCACCACACCCGTGCCTCCGGGAGTGCAAGTGGTGAAAGCGGCGTCCCAGCGGCCGGCGCAGCCAGCGCCGTTGGGCGCGACATTGAAGATTGAAGTGTCGTTAGAAGCAAAGGTGAAGGTTGTGCTGACGTTATTACCGGCGGCGTTTTGCGCGGAGGCGATGAAGTTGATGAAGCTGCCAAGCTGGACGGAACTGTTGCCGGAAGGAGTGAGGTTCACCCTGGCGGCAAATGGCGACTGGCCCGCCGGGGCGTGGCCTCCACAGCCGGTAATACTCCACATAGAAATGATTGCCACCAATCCCAAACCGGAACGAAACCTACGCATGCGCCCCTCTTCTAACCCTTGTCCGAGCTCCGCGTCCGAAAGTACGCAGGACGAGCCGTCAAAATGAATTGGAAAACCTGTAGTGTAGAGGCTGGAGACGGAATCGGCAAGCGGCGCGCGATCCGGTAATGTCGCAGTTTGCCGGTTCTGACCGAGTGGATTATCGAGCTCCACTCTATCGACAGCCGAGCGCTGCTGTCCCCGCGTGGGTATTTCGGCGACTGAGACACCGCGATCCAGCACCCGTCCAACCAGCTCCGCATGGTCCGTCAGTGGGATGCAAAAACACGGGTTGACGATGTTTGCAGGCACTTGCTATAGTAGTTTGGTTCCGCGAGTACATCCAGGCTTGCTGTGTGCTGTGAGTTTTGCTGCCGTGTGGGCAGGGGACTTGCAGTGGAGCTTTTGAGAAATGCGTTTCCGGATGAATTGCAGGTTCGGAGACTTTCCTCGCTGAAACGTTCCTGCGGTGCCTTCCGCCCTATTGTGGAAGGATATGCAGGGCAAGGCTGACGAAACGGAGTGCCCCCGGAGTTTGGCCGGGCACCACCGTCGGCAGCGAAAGTCTGAATAGGAATCCAGAATCTCTCCGGCTTTAGTGCGCGGTGAGAAGTAATGGTTGGCGTTAAAGCTGGCCATGCCCACGGATGCGCGTCTAGAACAGCAGGGTTTGAGCCGTGCGCAGCTTGCGCAAAATGCGGGCTGGTGCGCGGCTAAGGAGTGGCGAAGAGTGCCTACGTTTAATCAGTTGGTGGCTCAAGGTCGCAAGCGGCCTCGTTACAAGACGGCGAGCCCTGCTTTGCAGGGATGTCCCCAGAAGCGCGGCGTTTGCACCCGCGTGTACACGCAGACGCCCAAGAAGCCGAACTCGGCTTTGCGCAAGGTGGCGCGTGTGCGCCTGACGAATGGAATTGAAGTGACGACTTATATTCCTGGCGTCGGCCACAACCTGCAGGAGCACTCGATTGTGCTCATCCGCGGAGGCCGCGTGAAGGATCTGCCGGGTGTTCGTTATCATGTGATTCGCGGAACGCTGGATGCTGTGGGCGTCGCGGGCCGCATGCAGGGACGTTCGAAGTACGGAGCGAAGCGGCCGAAGAAGGGTTGAAGATCGTCGTTGGTCGATGGTCGTTAGTCGTCGGCCGGCGAATCCAGGTGAGCGCAAGATGCGAAGCCTGGCAAAGCTCAAGCTAAAAGCTTAAGAGCTTAGGAGCTAAAAGCTGAATGCCTCGTAAAGGACATATCGCAAAGCGGACCGTCCCGGCCGACGCTGTTTATCAGTCGGATCTGGTGACGAAGTTTATCAATTCGATGATGTGGCAGGGCAAGCGCAGCACCGCCGAGGGCATCTTCTATGAGGCTCTGACGAAGGTGCAGGAGAAGGGCGGCGACGAAGCTCTGAAGCTTTTCAAGAAGGCAGTGGAGAACGCGAAGCCGCTGCTCGAAGTGAAGACCCGCCGCGTCGGTGGCGCGAACTATCAGGTGCCGGTCGAGGTGAATGCCGACCGCCGGACATCGCTGGGGATTCGCTGGCTGATTACTTATGCCCGAGCCCGCGGCGAAAAGGGAATGGTCGAGAAGCTGACCAACGAATTGCTGGACGCCGCCGCAGGCAAGGGCGCGGCGATCAAGAAAAAAGAAGACGTACACCGGATGGCGGAAGCCAATAAGGCGTTCGCGCATTACCGGTGGTAGAGAAGCAGCTATTAGCTCTTACGCCTTTAGCCCTTGGCTGAACCGGGGTGGGTTGGCTAAGAGCTAGCAGCCAAGAGCTAAAGGCTGAAGTTGATTTTGGAGCCCAGAAAGAGTTAGAGAGTCGTGCCCAGAACAGTCCCATTAGAGCGCTGCAGAAACATCGGCATCATGGCCCACATCGATGCCGGCAAGACCACTACGACGGAGCGCATCCTGTTTTATACGGGACGGACGCACCGCATCGGAGAGGTGCACGAGGGCACGGCCACCATGGACTGGATGGAGCAGGAGCAGGAGCGCGGCATCACGATTACATCCGCGGCCACGACCTGCACCTGGCGCGACATTCGCATCAACATTATTGACACGCCCGGCCACGTCGATTTCACGGCGGAAGTCGAGCGATCGCTGCGTGTGCTCGACGGCGCAGTCGCGGTGTTTGACGCGGTTCACGGTGTGCAGCCGCAGTCGGAAAAAGTCTGGCGGCAAGCCGACAAGTACGGCGTCCCGCGAATTTGCTTCATTAACAAAATTGACAAGATGGGTGCGGATTTCGAGCATGCCGTCGATACCATCCGCAAGCGCCTCAGTGCCAAGCCCGTCGCGATTCAATTCCCCATCGGCCAGGAAGACAAGTTCAAGGGCGTCGTCGATCTGATCAACATGAAAGCGATTGTCTGGCAGGACGACACGATGGGCGCGGAATATATTACCGAAGAAATTCCGGCCGAACTGAAAAAGAAAGCCGAAGCATTTCACGCCCAACTGGTCGAGAGTATCGCCGAAAACGACGACGAAATCCTGCACAAGTTTCTGGAAGGCGAAGAGATTTCCGCTGACGAGTTGCGTGCATCGCTGCGCAAGTCGACCATCGCGTTGAAAGTATTTCCGGTCGTGGTGGGAACGGCATTCAAGAACAAGGGTGTGCAGCCGCTGCTGGATGCGGTTGTTGATTATTTGCCTTCGCCGCTCGATGTGGGCGAAACGCACGGTACGAATCCCGATAGCGGGCAGCCCATCACGCGGAAGGCGGACGATAAAGAGCCGTTTTCGGCGCTGGCGTTCAAGATCATGGCCGACCCGTTCGTTGGTCAGCTCACATTTATCCGCGTGTATTCCGGCCAGCTCAAGACTGGCGATTCGGTGCTGAATGTGCGCACCACCAAGACCGAGCGCATCGGCCGGCTGTTGAAGATGCACGCCAATAAGCGCGAAGAGATCAGCGAGATCCTCGCGGGCGACATTTGCGCCGCAGTTGGTTTAAGGAACGTTAGCACCGGCGACACGATTTGCAGCGAGAGTCATCCGATTGCGCTGGAGTCGATTACGTTTGCGGTGCCGGTTATTCATGTGGCGGTTGAGCCCAAGACCAAGGCTTACCAGGAAAAGATGGGCGTGGCACTTGGCCGTCTGGCCCAGGAAGATCCTACCTTCAAGGTTCACACCGATCCCGACAGTGGGCAGACCATCATCAGCGGCATGGGCGAGTTGCATCTGGAGATCATCGTCGACCGCATGATGCGCGAATACAAGGTCGAAGCCAACGTTGGCAAGCCGCAGGTGGCGTATCGCGAGACCATCCGCAGGCATGCCGAGGCGGAAGGCAAATACATTCGGCAGACCGGCGGACGCGGGCAGTACGGTCACGCGAAGATTTATCTCGACCCTCAACCGCCAGGGACTGGCTACGAGTTTGTGAACGACATTGTGGGCGGTTCGGTGCCGAAGGAATTCATCAAGCCGATCGATCAGGGCATCCAGGAAGCGCTGGAAGGCGGAGTGCTGGCCGGTTATCCGATGGTCGATGTGAAGGCGACGCTTTACGACGGCAGCTACCACGACGTCGACTCGAACGAAATGGCGTTCAAGATCGCTGGCTCGATGGCGTTCAAGGAGGCGGCGCGCAAGGCTTCACCAGTGTTGCTGGAGCCGGTGATGGCGGTGGAAGTGGTTACGCCGGAAGATTACGCAGGTGTGATCATGGGCGATTTGAGTTCGCGGCGCGGGCGGATCGAGGGCATGGAGCACCGCGCCGGTTCGCAGGTGATCAAGGCGATCGTTCCACTGGCAGAGATGTTTGGCTATGCGACCCACATGCGTTCGTCGACGCAGGGCCGCGCAGAATACTCGATGCACTTTGCGCGCTATGAGGAGGCTCCGCGGTCCGTGGCGGAGGAAATCATTGCCAAGGTGCAGGGCACGACGAAGTGACTCCCAGCGCCGCGGTTCGTCGTCGACCGCAGGTTCTGGGTCAGAGAAGGTAAGCGGGCTGAGTTCGAAACTGTGTTTGGATCGGATGGAATCTGGGCGCGGTTTCTAAAGCAGGCTGAAGGTTACATCGCTACGGAAGTGAATTGCGAGTTGCTGTCCGGGGCTGGGAGCGATGGGCGGTATCGGGTGCGGGATTTCTGGAAAGGGCATCGCGGGTTTGAAGTGTTCCGCGAGCGGTTCTCGGAGGGTTTCGCAGAGTTCGATCGGCAGATTGTCGACGAACTGGTAGAGAAACAGGAATTCGTTGGCGCGTATTACGAAGCCAGCGGGGATGATTGGATTTCGGCGTAAGTGAAGCCGAGGAGATAGAGCGATGGCGAAAGAGAAATTTGATCGGAATAAGCCGCACTGCAATGTGGGGACGATTGGACACATTGATCACGGCAAAACGACGTTGACGGCGGCGATCACGAAGGTGTTGCAGAAGCACAATCCGAAGATTGTGTTCCGGTCGTTTGATTCGATCGACAACGCACCGGAAGAGAAGGCGCGCGGCATCACGATCGCGACGGCGCACGTGGAGTACGAGACGGCGAACCGGCACTACGCGCACGTCGACTGCCCGGGCCACGCCGACTACATCAAGAACATGATCACGGGTGCGGCGCAGATGGATGGCGCGATTCTGGTGGTGGCGGCGACGGATGGTCCCATGCCGCAGACGCGTGAGCACGTGCTTTTGGCGCGGCAGGTCGGTGTGCCTTACATCGTGGTGGCGCTGAACAAGTGCGATGCGGTGGATGATCCGGAGTTGCTCGACCTGGTGGAGCTGGAAGTGCGCGAGTTGCTGAAGTCGTACAAGTTTCCGGGCGACGACGTGCCGGTGGTGCGGCTGTCGGCGCTGGGCGCGTTGAACGGGGAAGAGAAGTGGGAGAAGCAGATTGACGCGCTGATGAAGGCGGTGGACGAGAGTGTGCCGCAGCCGGCGCGGGAGTTGGACAAGCCGTTCCTGATGCCGATCGAAGATATTTTTTCGATCTCGGGACGAGGCACGGTGGTGACGGGCCGAATCGAGCGCGGCAAAGTGAAGGTGAGCGAAGAAGTGGAGATCGTGGGCTTCCGCGAGACGCGCAAGACGGTGGTGACGGGCGTCGAGATGTTCAAGAAGCAGCTGGACGAAGGCCTGGCGGGCGACAATGCCGGGCTTCTGCTGCGCGGCATTGGCAAGGACGACGTGGAGCGCGGGATGGTGCTGGCGAAGCCGGGATCGATCACGCCGCACACGAAGTTCAAGGCGGAGGTGTACAT
>Ga0116223_10000163_pt1 | contig 84646 bp, 69 predicted proteins | sample Sb_taG_3_FD_90092 | JGI IMG/M metagenome (GOLD analysis project Ga0116223, IMG submission 90092) | Peat soil microbial communities from Weissenstadt, Germany - Sb_50d_a_PC metaG | ecosystem: Environmental > Terrestrial > Soil > Wetlands > Peat | place: Germany: Weissenstadt | collected 2010-09-21 | reverse complement strand
GAGTCCCTCGGGTGCCGTGTGCAGAAGAATGGCGAGAAAAATCAGCCAGCCGAGCCAGTTGGAGAGCGCAAAGCCTGACCCGATCGCGACCCCATCAAATAGCGCGTGGAAGCTCAGACCGCCGAGAATCGAGTAACTGGTGCGGGCAGAAACAAACTCCGCGTGATGCGTTTCTTCGCCATAGTGAAAGTGTGCGTTGATGGTGTGCTCCAGCAGATGAATAAAGCAATAGCCGCACATGATCAGGACGGCGCCCAGGCGAGGATTCAGTCTCAGGCTCTCCGGAGTCATCTCGAGCAACGCTGTGGCCATCAGGAAGCCCGCGCCCAGTGCGACAAAGTAGCGCAGATAGCGTTCGACGCCGCGGGCCCGCACCAGCACCAGGCCGCCTGCGACATCGGCCAGCGCAGCAATTACGCCCAAAACGAGAGAAACCTTGAGCATGTGCCGCCTTACACTTTCACGTTCAGTGCGGTCATCAACATCAGGGGAGAAAATCTCAGCATCATAAGCTGAGAGCTAAAAGCTGAAGGTTAGCGGCTGTCTTTTATCCGCTATGCCGGATGTGCAAGACGTCACCGTCGTGCACAATGTATTCCTTTCCTTCAAGGCGCAGTGTTCCTTTGGCGCGCGCTGCTGCCTCAGAGCCGGCATCGAGCAAGTGATCCCAGCGAATCGTCTCAGCGCGGATGAAATGATGCTCGAGGTCGGTGTGAATGACGCCGGCCGCCTGCGGCGCCTTGGCCCCGATCGGTACGGTCCATGCGCGGCACTCGTCCTCGCCCGCGGTGAAAAAGCTGATCAGGCCGAGCAGTTCGTAGCTCTTGCGAATGAGGCGCACCAGGCCGCTTTCATGCAGGCCGTAGCTCAAAAGGAAGTCCGCAGCCTCCGCGTCGTCCATCTCCGCCAGTTCCGCCTCGACCTTGCCGCAGATTGCCGTTGCGCCTGCGTTGGGCCGCTGGGCGATCGGCTCAAGCTTATAGCGGCTGACGGCCACTTCAAGATCAGCCCCTAGCGTTGCACTTTCGCTCACATTAAGTGCATATAGGATAGGCTTTTGTGATAGAAACATGAAGCCGCGGATGAGCTTCCTTTCTTCCGGCGTCATCTCCAGCTCGCGCAAGGGGATCTCCTTCTCGAGCGACTCCTTTGATCGCAGCAGCAGAGCGTGCTCCCGCTCCAGGTCGCCGGTGCGCGCCTTTTTCAGGTCCTTCTCGACGCGCTCGATCCTTTTTTCTACCTGCTGAAGATCACTAAGCATCATGTCGAATTCAACGTTTTTTGCGTCGCGCAGTGGGTCGATTGGGCCCTGATGTGGAATGGCTTCGTCTTCGAAGACTCGGAGCACGTGGATCAGCGCGTCTACGCTGCGCAGATTCGTCAGGTATGCGGTCTCTTTCAGTGCTTCCTGGCCGATGGCCGCGACATCGACATATTCCACCGACGCAAAGGTCGTTTTCTTCGGCGAGTACAGCGCCGACAATTTTTCCAGACGCTCGTCGGGTACACGCGCCACGCCGATATGGGCTTCGCGCGGATTCGAGCGGCCGTGCTCGTCAATTTTGGCTTTGGTCAGAATCTTGAACAGCGACGTCTTGCCTACCTGCGGCAGGCCAATAATGCCGGTCTTCATAATCGTTCCATCTTAGCCCGTCCTACAAAAGGAAACGGTGCATTCGGGCCTTTACGATTCTACAGGACAGTCGGCCCGGGGCATGATGAGAGAAATATCGAGTGGCGCGGCCGTCAGAGCGTTGTCATCAAGATTGCGCCAATGTCGATCAGCCAATGCGCAATGATGAGCGGCATCAATCGTCGTGTGCGCTTGTAGATCGCGATCATCACCATACAGCCGGGGAGAAAACCAAGAAACCGGCATGCCAGGCTTCGCCAATCGGGGACAAAACCTATTGCGCAGTGTTGGGCCGTAAACCAGAACGCCACGAGGGCAAATGCGATCCATGAACGGCCTGTGAGCGCCTCAAGACGCGGCAGAACATAACCCTGATAGGTCAACTCCTCGGTTGCCGATTGAATGATCCAGTAGATCGAGAGACTGTAAATGACGGCCCAAAGTGGAAGCGCGTGGCTAAAGAGAAAATAAGCGCTGGGATTTGTGCGAGAGCCGTAGAACGACGCTTGGGCCAAATAGCCGCCACCAAGAAAAACCGGAAAAACGAGCATGTAGTATCCGAGGCCGAGGAAGAGATCGCGACCGTGGCGCATGCGAATCGGCCCGATGAGATCGCGGATGCGGATGCCCTCGCGGCGCGTGAAACTCCGCATTGCGGCCAAACACGTGAGGTCTGCGAGTGTAAAGCAGATGCTCCACCAGTAGGTCGCTTCACGCCATGGCGAAGTGTGGTGCTGGGCCAGGAAGATAAGCGCTACCAGGCCTTGTGACGCCATCCACAAAAAAGAACGGCCGCACACAAGAAGCAGAGGGCCAGTGAAGGTAACACGCCCGGCGGCTGCGCGCTCGCGTATCGATGCCGGCAAGTTGATTTTGGTCAGCAAGTTGGGATCGAGCGCGGAGACGGATGCAGCTTGATCGCACAAAATCATTGTCTGGCTCATTTGCCGGCTCATTCTACTCGCGCGTATGGCAGCACGTCAGTGATTGATCAAAAACAGAATCTCGCAGGAGTGCGGCGTTCGGGAAAAAGTAATGGCAGAAGATTGCTACGTCGGCGGAGATTTTTTCGAGATTTCATTTCCATGTCTTCGTACTTTCAAAATCGCCGCGCGAACCGGAGCTATTCTACGCACGCTGTTCCCGCGTTTGGTGATCGGCGCGAGCAGACTCTCATTTCCCCCAATCCCCTGGAGAGTTCCATGTTGCGCTCCCACTGGAAAGCAATAAGCCTGAAGTGCGGCACATTGATGGTCGCTGTGCTGCAAGTGTTTGTGGGTCTCCCTCTGCCCGCATTCGCGCAAAACAACAACAGCGCAAATTCGCCCGACAACGATACCCAGAGCCCGATCAAGCACGTGATCGTCATCATCGGAGAAAACCGGAGCTTCGATCATGTGTTTGCCACTTACAAGCCAGTCGGCAAACAAAGGATCGACAACCTGCTTTCGAAGGGCATCATCAACGCGGACGGAACTCCCGGCCCCAACTACTCGCTGGCGCTGCAATACGAAGCGGTCGATTCATCTGATCTTGGTTATCAAATCGATCCGCAAGACAAAAGCACCTATGCCGTCCTGCCTCCGCCATTGGCCGGCGGTCCGACGACTGCACACTTTTCCTCTGTTGCTGCGGCCGAAGCGGCGGAGAACGGTTTGCCGAATACCCAGTACTACACCTATCTGACCACCGGTGGGACCGGGCTGAAGGTCGGCGCCGTAGACACACGCATTCCGAACGCGACAAACCTTCCGCCGGGGCCATTCCAGATCACTCCCGGCATCCCCTACGACGCATACGCCGCCAGCCCGGTGCATCGCTTCTACCAGATGTGGCAGCAGATGGACTGCAGTACCGAATATGCCGACCAATGGAAGCCAAGCGGTTGCAGGATGGATCTGTTCCCGTGGGTTGAGGTCACGATTGGTGCAGGATCGAACGGCAAGGCGGCACCAAGCCCGTTTACCAACGCATCCACTGGCGAGGGGTCGGCATCGATGGGTTTCTACAACATGCAGCAGGGAGACGCGCCCTACCTGAAATACCTCGCCGACCACTTTGCGATGAGTGACAACTACCACCAGGCAGCCGCAGGCGGCACCGGCATGAACCACATCGAGATGGGCACTGGCGACGCCATATGGTTCAGTGATGGCAACGGCAACCCGGCGGAGCCGCCGCATAATCAGATGGTCGCGGCTGGAACCGCGAACGCGGGCATCGTGGACGAGGTTGAGGATCCCAATGCTGCCACCGGAACGAATAACTGGTACAGCGAAGACGGCTACGGAGGCGGTTCCTCAGGATCGCCATCCTACGGCGGCGGAAGCTACAGCGACTGCTCCGATCCCGGTGCGGCGGGCGCTCCGCAGGTTGTGAGCTACCTGCAGTCGTTGCCGCATCCGGTTGATCCCAAGTGCGACGACGGCCATTACTACCTGCTGAACAACTATAACCCCGGGTACTTCGGCGACGGGTCCAACGCCTACACCGACACTAACAACCACAATACGGTTTTCACAGTGCCACCGTCGACGCTGCGCACGATTGGCGATGAGCTGGTGGAGAAGAACGTTTCTTTCGCTTATTTCGGCGACCAGTGGGATCGCTACGTGAGCGATCCATACTTCCAGAATCCGCTTGACGTGTACTGCAACATCTGCAACTTCCTGCAGTACTCCACGTTGATTATGACCAACGCCACGCTGCGCTCTGAGCACATCAAGGACACGACGGATCTTTACAACGACATCCAGAACGGAACGCTGCCGGCGGTGTCGTATGTGAAGCCGAGCGGCCTCGTTGACGGGCATCCTGCATCATCGAAGCTCGATCTGTTCGAGGGCTTTTCGATGAAGATTGTGGACATGGTCCAGGCCAATCCGCAGCTGTGGAAGAACACGGCCATCTTTATCACCTTCGATGAAGGCGGAGGATATTACGACTCGGGCTACGTGCAGCCGCTCGACTTCTTCGGCGACGGCACGCGAACTTCGTTGCTGGTGGTTTCGAAATTCACGAAGCCAGGACACATCTCGCACGTGTACACGGACCATGTTTCAATTCTCAAATTCATTGAGAGGAACTGGGACCTACAACCGCTGACCGGCCGCAGCCGCGACAATCTCCCCAATCCCAAAGCTGATCCTGCGAATCCCTATGTGCCGTTGAACGGGCCGGCCATCGGCGATCTGTACGACATGTTCGATTTCGGAGGACATGGCAGTGACCAAGGGCAGGGAGACAGGCCGTAGTCACGGGCCTGGTTCCTGATTCAACTTCGTGTGGCGCATTTTCCTCCGCTTTGGAAAGGGCGCCACACATCAACTACGCGTGGTTTCGGCCCGCGCCACCAGCACGACTGTCGCCAGGCCCAGGAGCAAAACAGTCTCCTCAACGTATTCGCTGCGGCTATGCAGCTTGTTGAAGTGCGCCGTGATGGCGTTGGAGCCATCCGTTGCATCGATCGCGCCTCCCGCGGCCGTTCGGTCGCGATCCATAGCGGGAATGATGCCGAATTGCGAGTACACCGTGCATGCGAGCATCACGACGACGAGAATCATGGGGGCGAGCATCGCGCGCGGCTTGTAGACACCCCATGCGGGAGCCAGGGCCATCACTGCCAACGCAACCATTCCCGACACCAGGCCCATGCCGTGCAGGATGCGAATAAGCTGGCCCACGATAGTTCCTGCGGTGTGGGTATCGGGCTGCAGTGTGCCGAAGGTGATGGCTGCAACGATGGGGAAAAAGATCTCCGCGCCTAGCCAGACAATGAGAGCGAGATAAAGCAGAATACGAAGCAGTGTCTTCATTGAGGAAGGATACTAGAGGCCCGCAAGCCGCTTGCAAACTGACCGCACCGACGCTCGCCGCAAAGTCCCCGAATCCTGATACCATCGTTGCGCGAGAATATTCGAGCGCAAAGGATAGGGGAGATATAGATTATGAAGCGCGCAATCTTACTGGCAATTGCCTGCGGTGTTGCATATTCGTTGTTGCCTTGCTGGGCTCGGGGAAGCGCGCCTGATTCTCTTGGCGCGCCCGGTTGTGGCGATGCTGCCGCAAAATTCGACGTGAAGAACAGCAAAGGTCAGCATCCTGATCGTCCGGATGCCGGGAAGGCCCTGGTCTTCGTCGTTGAAGACGATTCGAATTTCAACTCATTTCCCAAACCCACAACCAGGGCGGGCCTTGATGGAAAGTGGATGGGCGCTACCCACGGAAACTCTTATCTCTACTTTTCCGTTGACCCCGGAGTGCACCACCTATGCGCAAGCTGGCAGACGACTGTCATTGTGGGAGAAGGTCATCAAACAGCAGCGGCGCATTTTACGGCAGAGGCCGACAGCGTTTACTACTTCGAAGTGAAGGACAAGTACATCATGGGCGACAGCGGCCGCCTGAGCGACATGACGCTGACGCCCCTGGACAGCGACGAAGGACAGGTGCTGGTCAGCAAGTTCGATTTGAGCTCGTCGCATGACAAGAAGTGATCCGCTGTGTTCTCAGGAAATGCGCAGCACAGCACGTCCGGGGGCGACGCGGAGTTTTGCCGATCGGCCGCGATCCTAACGAATATATCCGTACACCGACGGACGGCCGATCAGGCGTTCGATGCGCTTCTGAATCGGCGGGTGCGTGCTGAAGAGATTGGCGAAGGTTGCGCCCGAGAGCAGCGGCGCCACGATAAACAGGTGAGCAGAATTTGGCGACGCGAGAAGGGGAACCCTCTGGCTGGTCGCGGCGATTTTTTCGAGGGCCGAGGCGAGGGCATAAGGATTGCCGGTCAAATGCGCGCCTGATGCATCAGCCTCGTATTCACGTGTGCGCGAGACCCACAGTTGAATCAGCATGGCCGCAAAGGGCGCGAAGAGAAGCATGAGTAGTGCGCCCAGGCCGCGGTCGCGGCGGCCGCCCCCTCCGCCACCGGCGATGGCGCCAAACCAGAATGCCATCCGCGCCAGAATCGTAATCGCTCCCGCCAGCGTAGCTGCAATCGAGCTGGTTAGGATGTCGCGATTGCGCACATGACTGAGCTCATGCGCCAGGACGCCTTCGAGTTCTTCATCGTTCAGCAGCGCCAAAATTCCATGCGTGACGGCCACCGACGCGTGCTGCGGATTTCGGCCCGTGGCGAAGGCGTTAGGTGATTCGGTGGGGATCACGTAGATCTTCGGCATGGGAATGCCGGCCTTGCGCGTCAACCGCTCGACGACATCGTACGCGCGGGGCAACTGCTCGCGGGTCGCCGGTTGCGCCCGGTACATGGCCAGAGCGATCTTGTCGGAATAGAAGTAGCTGAAGAAATTCGTAGCCGCGGCAATGACAAAGGCAATGATCATTCCGTTCTCGCCGCCGAAATACTCTCCAGCGAGAATCATGAACACGGTAAGGATGGTCAGCAGAACGGTCGTCTTGAAGGCATTCATAAGTCGAACTCCTAGGTTCTAGCAGCCAACTCCATTGCTCATTCCGCTTTCTTCGATGCGCGGAACGGGGAAAAGGCGCAAAACCACCCATTGTCTGTGTATACGCGCCAAAGCCCCGTCGGGTTCCCTTGGAAATCGGTGAGTACTTTGCCTTGAGCTGGAAGCCAGGGGCTAACGGCGTGGAACTGATGTTTAGCTTCGTTTTAACGCGCGCTTGAGCACGGTTTCCAGGGCGGCCTTCTGTTCGGCGTACTCTTCGGGCTGGAGTGTGCCGGCGATCTTTTCGCTCTCAAGGGCGAACAACTCTTCCTTCAGGGCATTCAGCAACGCATGATTTTTGACTGCGGGAGCCGTAACGGGAGCAGAAAAGGCCGACGCAGCGGCCACGGGACCGGCAACGGCGAGTGGGCTCGCAGCGGCTGGAGGAGCAACTTCGGCCATCGCCGGTTTGCGGAGTAGGAATCCCGCTGAAGCCGCGAGCAGCAGCGCAAGGCCAGCGATGATCCATACCTTGTACTTCGATAACGGGTCAGGTGTATCGATCGGCGTGCCGATGCCACCACCGGGTCCGCTACCCGGGCCGTTTTGTGCCTGCGCGCCGTTGTCTCCCTGGCCGCCCTGCGCACCCTGGTCTTCCCGCGGGAACGATCCAGTACCCGACACAGAGAAATCGACGGTCTTGCCTGGCGCCAGATCGCGGGCCATGAAGGTCTGCACAGAGGGATCCTGGGGAGACGACTCGAAGCTCGCACCGCTGCTGCCAGCAAAAGTCATCGACTTGGGTAGAACGATCCACGCGGTTTGTGCGGGCAGCGTGATCGACGAATGGAATGAGTATTTGGCGCTGCCGTAAGGCAGCTGGTACTGCACCTGGAACAGCGTGCCTTTGCCGCCTTCGTCGGGCTGGATCGGAAAGTTGAAGGAGTAATGTGCTTTGGCGCCGGCCGGGTCGAGCTTGACGCTGGTGGGAAGGCTTCCGGTACCGGGCCGTTGCGCGGAGGCTTCGATGGCAGCGGCATCGTGGGGCAGAATCACTTCAAACGATTTCTTGCTCCATTGCGTGGTTGGCGGTGAGCTGGCGTTGCGTACCTCGTAGCGCTCCACCACCCGCAATTGGCCGTTGTCAGTCTCAATTCCGGTCACATGCTCGCCGATGGAAACGCCGTTCACTTTGGCGGCCACATCGTATACGGGAATATCGCCGGTGCCTCCGCCCTGCGGCGCGGAGATGAAATAATCGGCGCCCTGGTGCGTGACGCGGATCAGATAGGGCATGGCGCCGGGAAGATTCAGCGTGTAATGGCCCTGCGCGTCCGTGGTCGCGCGGCCGACTTCGCTCATCCCGCTCATGGGCTCAAGCAGAACGACCGCGTCACCCGCGACCGGCTTGCCCGTGGTTTTGTCGGTCACCGTGCCGGTGACGGTGGCGGCATGAGCGAGGGCGCCGACGCCGCTGACCAAAAAGGAAACTGTGGCAATCAAAAAGGCGTATTTCGTCGATCTCATGAAAGTTGTCTCATTCCTTACGTCATCGATGCAGCAAATCATGCAAGAAAAGCAACCGCAGATCCTTCGACTTCGTCCGCCTTCTGCGGACTCCGCTCAGGATGACAGAGTGTTCGTGAGTCAGTACTGTTTTACGTCTGCTGCAAGTGCTCGATCTCGGCCAGCAGCATCGCCGTTTCGTGTTCAAGCTGGGCACGCTGCGTCTGGAAGTCGTCTTCAGGGTACTTGCCTGCGCGGTACTCGAAGTTCAGGTCGCGCAGGTTTTCGTAGAGCTGTTCTTTGCGTTCGAGCAAAAAGTCGAGCCGCGACTTCTCACGTTGGCTGGCAAACCCATTCTCCGGCCAGAACGTGTAAAGCACGAGCGCGAACAGGAGAAACATTCCGGCAATGAGGCCCGCTGTTTCGTTCATCGTCAATATCCTCCGCTGCTCCCGGTGTCGATACTCGTTTCCCGGCGAATGCGCTCGATGCGCTCGCGTTCGGCAGGATCAACAAAAGCCGGCTCGGTGAACTCGGCTCGCGATTTGCCACCCAGGCCGCCCCAGCGCCTGATAAGCAAGATTGTCAAGAGCAACGCCGCGCCGAACACCGCGAACGGTGCAATCCATGCCACGAGGTCAAAGCCGTGCGTCGTCGGTGCAGCCAGCACGGTGGCTCCATATTTGGCGACAAACGTATCGAAAATCTGTTGATCGGTGAGGCTCGACGCGATCCCAGCGGTCAGTTCCGCGAGTTCCTTGTCGCGGTCGGGGCAGCCCACGTGATCGCATTCGCCCAATAATTGCGCGCATCCGCACTGGCACATGAGCCGGTGGCTCAGGGTATCGATGCGAGAGGTGGGGCTGCTGGCGCCGAGCGAGAAACAGATGGCGACGGCCAGAAATGTTGCCTCCAGCGCTTTGACCCAGGCCGGCAGGCGAGTGGAAGCGCCCATCAGTCTCCCCCCTTGAGCACAGCTTCAGTCACTGGCTGCGCCGCGGGAACACGCAACGAAGCAGTGGCGGGCGTGAGGCTCGGAACCAGCGCGATGAGCGTTCCGACGACCATGACTACGAGGCCAAGCCAGATCCAGCCCACCAGCGGATTGAGAAACGCCTTGATGATGGGCTGCGCGGTGTCGGGATTCGTGCCCTCATAGACGACATAGAGGTCCCATTCGGGCACGGAGTGAATCGCAACCATGGTCTGCGGCTGGCCGCTGGCCAGATAGAAGCGCTTCTCCGGCGTCATCTGGAAGAGCCTTTTGCCGCCCTTGTACACGTCGAGCATGGCGTACTCAGAGTTGTAGTTGTCGTTTGAGTCCTGAGTTGCTCCCACCTGGACCAGCGTGTAAGGCCCGATCTGGATCCTGTCGTGCAAGGCCATTTCGCTTTCGACACTGCGATTGAAAGCTGAGCCGGCCAGTCCGATGACGACGACCACCACTCCGATGTGGACGAGATAGCCACCATAACGCCGCGTGTTGCGGCGCGTGAGCAGCCAGGTAGCCGCCAGCAGGTTGCGCCCGGTTTGCCGGGAAATCACGCTGGCTCCGCGCAGGAACTCCGAGCCGATGGCTGTCAACACTGCTGCCGCGACCGCGAAGGAGACAAGCGCGTAGAAGCTGCCGGTATCGATCGCGCCATTTTGCCAGGGCTTGACGCCCACAGCGAGGCAGACAATCACCGTAGCCCAGAGCGCGATAACCGGCAGAACGAAGTTGCGCTTGATGGCCTTGAACGACGTGGCTCGCCATGGCAGCAGCGGCCCCACGCCGGTAAGGAACAGGAGAAAGAGTCCGATCGGAATCGCCACGCGATTGTAGAACGGCGCGCCGACGGTCACCTTGGTGCCCTGCACATACTCCGAGATGATGGGGAACAACGTGCCCCACAGAATCACGAAGCAGGCCGTGAGCAAAACGAGATTGTTGAAGAGGAAGCTGGATTCACGGCTGACCAGCGACTCGAGGTGATGCTCGGTCTTCAAGTGGCCGCGCTGCAGCACGTAGGTGAAGATGCAGATGGCGAGCACGATGCCCATGAACACCACGAACCAGGTGCCGATCGACGACTGCGCAAATGCGTGAACAGAGCTGACGAGCCCGCCGCGCGTGAGCGTTGTGCCAAGCATGGTGAGCAGAAAGGTGGAGAAGATGAGCCAGACGTTCCAGCTCTTCATCATGCCTTTCCGTTCCTGCATCATCACTGAGTGCAGGAAGGCCGTTCCGGTGAGCCATGGCATGAAGCTCGCATTCTCCACCGGGTCCCAGCCCCAGTAACCACCCCAGCCGAGCACCGCATAGGCCCAGTGCATACCGAGAAAGATTCCGCACGTCAAAAACATCCATGTGACCATGGTCCAGGCGCGCGTGATCCTGATCCACTTTTCACCGGGATAGCGCATCATGAGTGCGCCGAGCGCGAAGGCGAACGGAACAGAGAATCCCACGTATCCCAGGTAAAGCATGGGAGGATGAATGACCATCTCCGGATACTGGAGGAGGGGATTGAGCCCGTTGCCGTCAGGTGGAACGGCGCCCTTGAGCAATGCAAACGGTGGAGCGGCGAAGTTCAGCACCAGCAGAAAGAAGACCTGGATTCCGGCGAGGATCGAGCCGGCGTAGGCATAGAGCTTTACGTCGGTCTTGTGAAGGAGCCGGAGGATGAAGCCATAGGTTCCCAGGAGCCACGCCCACAAGAGCAGTGAGCCTTCCTGGCCGCTCCAGAGCGCCGCAAATTTGTAAGGGATGGGCAGCGCGCGGTTGGAGTGATCGAGGATGTAAGTGATGGAGAAATCGTTAGTAAAGACCGAGTACACCAGCGCGAAAGCAGCGCCGGTCACGGCCCAGAAGCCTGCGATCCCGGCGCGGCGCGCGGTATCGGCCAGGCGCTCAGGGGAGATTCGCGCAGGCTGACCGGTCGCAATCAGCCGCAATGCCAGTGCTCCCGCCAGAAGATTGTAGGCGGCAAGAGCTAAAGCGATAAGAAGACAAAAACTGCCAAACGCGGCCATGAACACTCCAAGACCATTCTTTCACGCACGAAAGGAAAGCGGAGACCTCCCCGCCAAAGGTATTGTCTATCCATGATAGGCCGTTTGGGTGTGATTTAGCTCACACGATGAGGCAGGGAAGGCACTGAGGTTGGATCGCCTGATCAGGCAACTGCGTTTCGGCTGCGGGCAAGCATGTCGCGAGTCATCGACAACATTTTTTCCGGCAGGAAGGGCCGGTGGAGAAAGGCCACGGGCTGGTCTGTGTAATCGGCAGGCGCTACGTCGTGGGAGGCGAGCACCAGCACAGGCAACTGCGGCATGCGCGAATGCAATTCAGCCACGAATGCGGGCCCTGTGATGCCGGGAGTCTGATGCCCCGCAATCACCATGCTTAATGTGTTCGCAAACTCGGGTTGTTCCACGAGGCAAAGCGCTTCAGCGGCGTCGGTCGCCCGGCGCACATCACCAAACTGACGGCCCAAAACCGCCATTGTGAGGAATCCCTGAAGGGGGTCGCCCTCGACCAGGAGTATGGTTGCCATGTGCCCCGTTAGGCACGCTAAAACCCCGACCGGCGCACCCATGCTTTCTATATTGCCTCGAGGTTAAGATGGCGCGGAGGCCGATTCCGGTTGCCTGGGGCTGGGGCAGGTATTAACTGACGAGGAACTCCTTGTCGCGCAACTCCTTAATGGTGTCGCGCAGCCGCGCGGCCTTCTCGAATTCGAATTTCTTGGCCGCCTCGCGCATTTCGGTCTCGAGCTTGGCGATGTAGGCGTCGAGTTCGGCCTGGTTGGCGAATTCGGGAATTCCGGTGACCTCTTCTTCAGCCACTTCGCCATACTCGGCCTTGAGGATGTGGGCCAGGCCCATTTCAACCTGGCTGAGAATCGACTGCGGCGTGATGCCGTTCTCTTCGTTGTATGCGCGCTGGATGGCCCGGCGGCGATCGGTTTCGTCGATGGCCCGGCGCATGGAGTCGGTCATGTTGTCGGCATAAAGAATGGCTCGGCCCTCGATGTGCCTTGCCGCACGGCCCATGGTCTGGATGAGGGATCCTGAAGAGCGGAGAAAGCCCTCTTTGTCGGCATCGAGAATCGCCACCAGCGAAACCTCGGGCAAATCCAGCCCCTCGCGCAGCAGGTTGATGCCGATGAGCACGTCAAAGTCGCCCTTGCGAAGCCCGGCCAGAAGCTTCACGCGCTCCAGCGTCTCAATCTCGGAATGCATGTAACGGCAGCGTACACCCACTTCGGTGTAATAGCCGGCGAGGTCTTCGGCCATGCGCTTGGTCAGCGTGGTCACCAGCACGCGCTCGTTGCGCTTGGCGCGATCGCGAATCTCGGCGAGCAGATCGTCGATCTGGCCCTTTACCGGACGGATTTCAACTTCAGGGTCGACAAGACCCGTGGGACGGATGACTTGCTCGACGACCACACCGCTGGAGCGCGTGAGTTCATAGGGCCCAGGCGTGGCCGAGACATAAACGGCCTGCTGGACGCGGTTCTCAAACTCGTCGAACTTCAGCGGGCGATTGTCCATCGCCGACGGCAGCCGGAACCCGTAGTCGACGAGGGTCTGCTTGCGGCTGCGGTCGCCGTGCCACATGCCGTGGACTTGCGGAATCGTGGCGTGACTTTCGTCGACGAAGAGCAGAAAGTCGCGCGGAAAGTAGTCGAGCAGCGTCGGCGGCGCCTCGCCCGGCAGCCGTCCACTGAAGTGCCGCAAGTAGTTCTCAATGCCGTGGCAGTAGCCCATCGACTTGATCATTTCGAGATCAAAACGTGTGCGCTGGTGAACGCGCTGCGCCTCGACCATGCGGCCTTCCGACTCCAGGTGCGCGACCCACTCGTTCAACTCGGCCACGATCGAGTCAATCGCCTCGGCCTTGCGTTCCGGCTGCACCACGTAGTGGCTTTTGGGATAGATGGGCAGCCGCGAATACTTTTGCTTAACGGTGCCGAAGAGCGGATCGATCTGCGCCAGTGACTCGATCTCGTCGCCGAAGAGTTCGATGCGGTAGGCGTTCTCGTCGTAGGTGGGGAAAACTTCAATCACGTCGCCGCGTACGCGAAAAGTTCCGCGGCGAAAATCATTGTCGTTGCGGTCGTAGAGGATTTCGACTAGGCGGCGCGTGATGTCCTTGCGAGAGATCTTCTGGCCTTTCTCGAGCAGCAGAAGCATGCCGTAATAGGCCTCAGGCGAGCCGAGACCGTAGATGCAGCTCACCGAGCTGACAATGATGGAGTCGCGCCGCTCGAACAGGCTGCGCGTGGCCGAGAGCCGCAGCTTGTCGAGTTCCTCGTTGATTGTTGCTTCTTTTTCGATGTAAAGATCGCCGGCAGGAATGTACGCCTCGGGCTGGTAGTAGTCGTAGTAGCTGACAAAGTACTCGACTGCGTTGGAAGGGAAGAACTGCTTGAACTCGTGGTAGAGCTGAGCGGCGAGTGTTTTGTTGTGCACGAGGATCAGGGCGGGCCGGTTCGATTGCTCAATCACCTTGGCCATGGTGAAGGTCTTGCCGGAGCCGGTCACTCCGAGCAGCACCTGGTGCTTCTCGCCCGCCGCCAACCCCTCCAGAATCTGGTCGATGGCCCGGGGCTGATCGCCCTTGGGCTTGTAGCTGGTGACGAGCTGAAAGTCCATAGTGGCATTATACGGCAGAAGCGAATATCTAGCGAAAGCCAATTCGGGGCGACTGGAAAGCTCAGCCCGGCTGATGACTGGGGGAGATCCGGTCGCCAATGAGGATTCAGCAAAGCTCGTTTGAGCGCTATCTCCACGCTCCGAGGATCAAACCCATCACTGTCAAAGCCACGGTGAGGTATCCGCCGTTGATGAGCACATAAGAGGCGGGCTTGCGCTCAAAGAGGGAAATGATGGCGATGCCCGTTGCGGCCCATCCAAACCCGGCAAGAAATCCGGCTGTGGCGCCCCAAGCGGTCGTCGTCTTGGGATCATTCAGGAACATTGCCAGGTTGAAGGCCATGACGAGACTGAGGAGAAAGCTGAATCCGAAGATCCTTGCGCCCGCTGAAGGAAGTTCAGAGGTGAAGCCATTCGCGCGCTTCCACGCGTTGGCAAACAGCACGGGTGAATACCAGAGCCCGCCCACCAGAAATGCGGAGAACGCCGCCGTAAGGACGGCCCAGAAATTCAGTGTGTGCAGATTCACTTCTGCTCCTTGTCGCCTGAATTCGCGGCCGGGGCAGCCAATCTTCGCCAGTCAATCGGTCCTTCCGCGAACCGGTGGTAGAGAGTGCTCAGTAACTCGGCATTGCCGGCCACGAGATATTCATAGGCGCGATCCCATTCTTTTCCGGTCTTCCAGCCTGTCTGAGTCAACCTCACCATGGTTGCGTCGCCGCGTGGTTCAAAGGTGAAAACCGCCATCGTGCGTTCTGCTCGAACATGAGGGAACTGATCCGGCGCCAACGCTGCCAGTACGAGCTCCTTCTCAGGTATAAAACTCACGATGCTGCCGCCACCGGTGCTGCTCCGTCCGGGAAAGCTGACGATCCAGTTGCCGCCGGGCCGGAGGTCGACAGTAGCCTTCGGAGCCAGCCAAGTCACCAGCCCCTCGCTGGTTGTGAACGCGAGCCAGACGTCGTGAACCGGGGCTGGTATCTCAACTTCGATGACGAGTTTCTTCTCGGGACTTGACGAAGTCGGGGTGACGCCAGGCTGCGCTGGGGCGGCGCTGGCCGGCAACAGGATGAGAAAAGAGAAGAAAAATAGTTTGAGCATTTGCATGGTACTTAGTTGATCGTTCAAGTAAAATATCGGAGTATTCTATTCGTGTCAAGAGAAATCCGCTGAACATGCCGGAAGCGACTCTTTCAACCCGTGACCGCCTCATTCACTCCGCCCGGTATCTCTTTTGGGAAAGGGGATTTGCAGGCACTAGCATGGCTGAGCTTCTGGCGAATGCAGAGGTCAATTCCGGCAGCTTTTATCACTTCTTCGACAGCAAGGAGGCCTTGTTACGGGAGGTCCTTGACGGCTATTTAAGACTTCTTCGGCCAATAGTCATCGAGCCAGCTTTTGCCGCAGTTGAAGAGCCTCTCGGCCGGATCTTTGCCATCCTTGCTGGCTACCGCGAGAGGATCCTTGCCACAGATTGCCGATACGGCTGCCCCCTTGGACGACTCGCCCTCGAGATCGATCCGGAGAATGCACCGGCGCATGCTCTCATCGCGCAGAATTTTCGGAGTTGGATTGGTTGCGTGTGCGAATGCTTGAAAGCCATGAAGGACAAACTACCGCCGGGGACGGATCTCGATGCCCTCGCGACCTATGTTCTTGCACTGATGGAGGGCGGCGTGATGCTCTCTCGTTCCTACCGCTCGGTCGAGCCATTCGATCGAAGCATTGCGCAGTTGCGCGAGCATTTTCGGTTGCTTCTGCAGGCAGGTACAAAATCTCCGTAATAGACTTCTTTCATGACCAAACGGATCGGCGTGCATCTGGGGACAGCGGGCGGGGCTTCGAATGCAGTCGAACGCGCGCGTGAGATCGGCGCCAACACGTTCCAGATTTTTTCTTCGAGCCCGCGGATGTGGCGTGCGCCGAAAGTGGACCCCAAACAGGGCGAACGCATGCGCGAACTTCGCTCCAAGCTTGACGTCGGGCCGCTTGTGATTCACACCAGCTACCTGGTCAACGTTTGCAGCCAGTCCAGCGAGATTCGCGAAAAGAGCATTGACGCATTTCGCGGCGAGATTGAGCGCGCGCTGGTTCTCGGCTCCGAATATCTTGTCCTGCATCCCGGCTCGTGGAAGGGGATGACACGCGATGAAGGGCTCAAGCTAGCGGCGGACTCCATTGAACGCGCGATTGACAAACTGTCGTGGCAGGGCACTGGATTTCACATCCTCATTGAAAACACGGCGGGAGCGGAGTTCTCGCTTGGCGGGAGTTTCGAGCAGGTCGCTGAACTTGTGGCGCGGTTGAAGAATCATGCGCCTGTTGCAGTGTGCCTCGACACCTGCCACACGCACGTGGCTGGTTACGATCTGCTGAGCGCTGAGGGCTACTCGGAGACGATGAAGCAGATTGCTGCGACCGTAACCTTCGATGCCGTCCGCGTGTGGCATTGCAACGATGCCAAAGCCGCGCGTGGATCGAAGCTCGACCGGCATGAGCACATCGGGCAGGGAACCATGGGACTCGATCCGTTCCGCTGGCTGCTCAACGATCCGCGCTTTGATCATTGCGCCTTTATCGCCGAAACTCCGGTTGATGAAGAGGGCGACGAGGAGCGGAATGTGCGGGCGCTGAAGCGGCTGGTGAAAAAGTAGGATCGGCGTCGCAGACTAAGCGAACACCAAAAGCAGATCGCAGGCCATTTTTCCATTGGCCTGCTTGCGCTATCCCTTGCAAAAGATGAGACTGTTGGTGCCGACAACAAGCGCGCAGAGGCAAGACATGGGCGTGAGAATTTCAGTTTTCCTGATTTGTTTTGCGGCAGCAGCTTTGACGTTTCCAGCTTCGAGCCAGGTCTCAAGGAACCGAGTCGTATCTGCTCAAATGGGCGATGCTGCGCACAACGCACGATTGCCGTATATGGCGGAATTCAAAACGACACAGGTGAGAACGTTGTTCGATGGGACCGCCATGACGAGTGAAACCACCGAGGTGGACGCCATTGACTCGCAGGGCCGGCGCATGACTGCGACAACGGCTCCGACGCAGGGAGGCCAGACGCCTGAGACGCGCTTCACGGTCTTCGATCCCATGACTCATACCAGGATTAGTTGGGCATCGCCAGGAAAGGAAGTAACGGTGTCGGCGGTACCCATCCCTGCGGCCGCACAACCATGTGGGGCGAGTTGGGCATCGTTCACCGTGATAAGCCGACGTACTGGAAAAAGCGTTGAAAGCGTAAAGACCAAGGTGGAGGATCTCGGAACAGAGACGATCGAGGGGGTCGAGGCGAGGGGGCAGCGAACCACTACAACAACGACGAGAAAAATAAAGCGGCACAAGGAGTCGCAGGTGAACACCTTCGAGCTGTGGAAGGCGGTCGCTCCCGGATTGAGAGGCCTGCAGGTGCGCATAGCGAGCGACAATCCGCAACAGGGCAAAATGCGCAAAGAACTGGTGAACTTCACCCAGGCCGAGCCGGATTCGTCGATCTTTCAACTGCCGCCGGGGTACGAGATCGTAAACAGGAAAGTCGCAATGGATTGGTGCCCGAGCTCGGACGAGGTCGAACCCGCCGCAGCGCCTCCGCAATAGCCGCCATCCGCCCGTTTACACTGAAAAGTGATGGCAGAAGAGAAAGAACAGCGTTACGATCCGGCGGCGATCGAGCGGAAGTGGCAGGAGCGCTGGGCCGCGGAGCCCGCGCTTTACGCCGCTGAGCCGGCCTCAAGCAAAAAGCCGAAATACTACGTGCTGGAGATGCTGCCCTACCCGAGCGGCCAACTGCACATGGGGCACGTGCGCAACTACGCCATTGGCGATGCGCTCGCTCGGCAGATGTGGATGCGCGGTTACAACGTACTGCACCCCATGGGCTGGGATGCCTTCGGGTTGCCGGCCGAAAACGCAGCGCTCAAAAACAATACTCCGCCGCGCGAGTGGACCCAGGGCAACATCGCTGCGATGAAGCGGCAGATGCGGCGCATAGGTTTCAGCTACGACTGGGCAACCGAAATCACTACGTGCCTGCCCGACTACTACCGCTGGAACCAGTGGTTCTTTCTGCGCATGCTCGAGAAAGGCCTGGTCTACCGCAAGAAGAGCAAGGTGAACTGGTGCCCCGAGTGCGCAACGGTGCTGGCCAACGAACAGGTCGTGGACGGCTGCTGCTGGCGGCACGAAGACACCAAGGTTGAACAGCGCGACCTGGAGCAGTGGTTCCTGCGCATCACCGCCTACGCGCAGGAGCTGCTCGACGGCCTCGACAAGCTCGAAGGCTGGCCCGAAAAAGTGCGCACCATGCAGCGCAACTGGATCGGCCGAAGCGAAGGGGCGGAGGTTGATTTCTTCCTGGAAGAGCAGGGAGCAAGGGAACAAGGGAGCAAGCGATCAGAAAGCCAGCGCATTCGCGTATTCACGACGCGCATCGATACCATCTTTGGCGCGACGAGCGTGCAGTTGGCGCCCGAGCATCCCTTGGTTGCGGCTCTCGCAGCAGGCGATCCGAAATTGAAAGCGAAAGTCAACGAGCTGATCGAAGAACAGCGGAAGGCAAGGGAAGCGGGCGACGTGGGCGGGATTGAGAAACACGGCGTCCCGACGAGCCGCTTCGCACTCAATTCATATAACGGCGAGCGCGTTCCCATCTGGGTGGCGAATTACATCCTTATGGACTACGGTACCGGCGCCATTATGAGCGTGCCGGCGCACGACGAACGTGACTTTGAATTTGCGACGAAATATGGAATCGAGATTCGGCAGGTGATCCAGCCGGTTCAGCCAGTTGAATACGAGGACGGAGCAGAGCTCCTGCCGTTCCTCTCTGAAGACGGCGTGCTGGTCAACTCCGGCGAGTACGATGGACTGACCTGCGCCGAAGCGCAGAGGCGCTTGCAGGAAGTTGCCGAGCAGGGTGGTTTTGGCAACGCGGCGGTTACGTTTCGTCTCAAGGACTGGGGCATTAGCCGGCAGCGCTACTGGGGGACGCCGATCCCCATGATTCATTGCGAACGCGATGGGCTGGTTCCGGTGCCGGACGATCAGCTTCCAGTCATCTTGCCCAACAAGATAGAAATTACGCAGCAGGGCGGCTCTCCGCTTGCTCGCGTGCCGGAGTTCGTGAACACGACCTGCCCCAGGTGCGGTGGTCCGGCGCGTCGCGAGACCGATACGATGGACACCTTCATCGATTCGAGCTGGTATTTCTACCGCTACACCGACGCGAAAGATACGAAGGCGCCGTTCGACTCCGCCATTGCGCAGTACTGGTTTCCCATTGATCAATACATCGGCGGCGTGGAGCATGCGATTCTGCACCTGATCTACTCGCGCTTCTGGACCAAGGTGATGCGCGACCTGGGCATGGTGACGAATGACGAGCCTGCCGAGCGGCTTTTCACGCAAGGCATGGTCATCAAGGATGGCGCGAAGATGTCGAAGTCGAAGGGCAACGTGGTGTCGCCCGATGACATGGTTGCCCGCTACGGCGCCGATGCAACGCGGATGTACGCGCTCTTTGCCGCACCGCCCGACCGCGATCTCGACTGGCAGGAAGACGGCGTCGCCGGTGTGAGCCGCTTTTTGGGCCGCGTGTGGCGTCTCGCGACGAAGTACGCTCCGGTGGCACGTTCTGAGGCCGCGAAGCCATCGATCGCAGCAAATGGAAGCGCTGTGCAACTGCGGCGGAAGCTGCACCAGACGATCGCCAAGATCACGCTCGATTTTGAAGGCCGCTGGCACTTCAACACGTGCGTGGCTGCGATCATGGAGCTCGTGAACGAACTGCAGGCTGCCGATGCACAACTGGCGGCAGGTGAGATTCCGGCTCCGGTCGTGCGCGAACTGTTGCGGACGCTGGCCCTGCTGCTGGCACCCTTCGCTCCATTTCTTGCGGCGGAGCTATGGGAGCAGTTGGGCGGGGAAGGCGCAATATTGCGCGCATCCTGGCCCAGGAGCGATCCCAGCCTCGCCAAAGAAGACGAGATTGAGATTCCTGTGCAGATCAACGGCAAGCTCATCTCGGTCGTACGAGTTGCCGCCGGAGCCGACGCCAAAACTATCGAAGCCGCGGCACTGGCCGATGAAAAAGTGCGCCTCCGCGCGGCCACCAAGACCGTTGCCAAAGTTATCGTGGTGCCGGGCAGGGCTGTCAACCTGGTTGTGAAGTGAGGTCTGCTTTGATGGCAGACGTTCGCGCCAGGCCTGTCCGCGGGACGCAGTTGCTGGTTGAGCACATTAGCGACGTGTTCCGCCGGCCCTCTCTCCTCGGCATTGAGCTTGCATGGCGCTGGCTCTTTGGGATCCCGTTTCTTTTCGTGTGCTGGCAGCAGATACAGCGTCTGCTCACTGTCTATCCTCTCGATACCTCAGGATTCGACGCCGTGAGTTTGCAGGATCCCTGGGCATCGTCATTGCAGATCGCCAACGTCATTTCGTATTACCAGCCCCATGTTTTGGCCGTGATGCAATGGCTGCTACCAGCAGCAGCGCTGGCATGGGTCGTGCTCTCCGGCCTGGGGCGCAATTGGCTGTTGGTGCGGCTTTCCGGGCAAGATGCGCCGTCTGCGGTAGGCAAGGTGCCGTTCCGGCCGCTGACGATGATGGCTCTTCAGGCGGGTTGGCTTATTCTGCTGGGGCTCACGTATTGGGGATGGTTTCGCTCGATGCAATGGGCGGCCGCTACACATATCTTGGTCGGCGCCGAACCGGATCTGGTCGGCTATTTCGTCTGGGCGATCTTTCTCTCTCTGGGATTCTTCACAGCATTTGCGCTGTTGAGCTGGCCATTCTCAATCGCTGCATTCGTGGCTTTGCTGGAGCACCGCTCAGTTTTTTCCGCGCTTGGTCAAAGCCTGAGGCTGGGAAAACAATTCACTGGCAAGCTCGCCGAGGTGAACCTCGTGATGGGCATCGTCAAGCTGGCGCTCCTGGTGCTGACCATGGTGTTTTCGTCCGCGCCAGTCCCATTTGTAGAGGAGGTGGGGCCGGGCGCGCTGCACGTAGCCATGGCCGTCTCTCTTATCGTCTATTGCATCGCCAACGACTTCTTCCAGGCGGTTCGGCTCAAGGCGTTCCTTGAATTCTGGATGGTTTATCGCTGCGCCAATGCAAATTAGTCAGTTCGGCTGCGCTTGCGCTGCCTCGTCCTTCAGATACGCTTCGCTCAGCGTCTTCTTCAGTTCGGCGATCGGCAGCAGCGTCGGATAGAACTGCACGAACGTCGTGTCCACTGCAGCGTGTGCCGCGTGGCACGAGTAGCACGGGGCGCCTTGCGGAATCAGAGTGCCATTCTTTGTTGGCGAATCGAAGTCGAAAAACGCCCACTTGCCCGGGAACCGCGCCTGATCCTTGACATGCACCTCGAATCCCATCAGCTCTTCGCCCTGGAAATGGCCGTGCTGGTTGATCGACCCTTTGCTCTTTGCCTCGCGGACCTCAAGGACCAGAACCGTCTTGTCGGGCCATGTGCCCGTGGCCAGAAAGCTGCGGTACGCTTCAGGATTGACGAACACATTATCGAACATGGTCATATCCGCGGGCTTGGCGTTGTAACTCATGTCGATGCCGGATGTCAGGTAGATCCATTCCCGGTAATTTCCCACGGGCAGCAGTTCCCCGTTAGCCGCATAGGCGGGAACACCGCTTGAGGCGGCATTTGCTGTGGGAGCGAAACGAATGAGGAAGGGAATTGAAACTGCTAGCGCAGACACAAAGGCCGCCACTGCTGGGTTCAGGCGCATCGAACCTCCATTGAGCCTCTATGCGCTGCGCCGAGTCCAGCGGTTCACTTATTTTGGGTAATCGGGGTCGATTTCATTGCAATGGGCCTCGGGCAGGACCCACAAGCGCGACCGATCTGCCCAAACCCCAAGTCAATTTCTCAAAACAGCTTCAACTGGATCACAAGGTACTTCTTTGGATCCTCGCGCATGCCTTTGACCAGCTGCTGCGCCTGGTCCAAAGTCTGGTCCGCGTGATTGTAAAGCGAACGATTCTTCAGGAACTGCCCAGCCGACCCTTCGCCCTCATTCAGATTCTTCAAAATGCTATCGAGGTTTGCGATCAAATCGGTTAGCTTTTTGGCAGTTTCGGGATCTTTTGTCATCTTGCCGATTGCGCCATTGCCGGCGTTGATCGAAGCAAGGATCTGGTTCAAGTTCGACATGGCGGAGTTGAAGTTGTTAAACGCCGTCTCGTCATTGAGAAACTTGCCCGCGGTGCCTTTGCCGGCATTCAGATTGGCTGTGAGTGTATTGAGCTGGTCTACCGCCGTATTCAGTTTTGTAGCAAGCGTATTGTCACTGATCAATTCGCCCAGCGAACCCTTCCCCTGTGCGACAGTTGCCGTGATCGTCTGGAGATCCGATGCGATCGACACCACCTTTTTCTTCATTCCGGGATCGTTGAGAAGTTCGCCAACGGTGCCTCGGCTGCTATTCAGGGTGTCAGTCAGTACCTCAATCTTGCGGATCAGTCGATTGATCTCCTGGATGGAGACCTGGCTGGTGTTGATGACCGACTGGATCGTCGGCGCGCCTGACTGCTGGAGTTCGCCATTGTTCAACGGCGGGGGGCCTGTCGCGTCTTTGGAGTCAATATCGACGAAGCTGTCGCCCAGGACTCCGGCGGTGGTGATCTGTGCAGTGGAATCGGTGTGCAGGTCGCGCAGCGACACGGCGCTCACCCGCATCACCACCTCGACCGGGTTGGGATTGTGCGACTGGTCGATCCGCATGTGTGCGACATTGCCGATGGTGACGCCTTCCAGCGTAACCGGAGCTCCAACTTTTAATCCGGAGGCATTGGGGAAGTAACACCGCAAGACGACCTGGTGCGCGAAGAGCCCGCCCGAGGCTCCGGTCATGAGGAAAATGAGTGCGACGAGGACGGCGGTGGCGACCAGAACCAGCATCCCCACCTTCAGTTGCGACCACTGGATCTCTTTGCGGCTTGGCACTTGACTCCTCTTACATCATCGAGCGGGTCGACGCCTACCAGTCCCGGAAAGGGTATAAGAGCGCTCAAGGTATTGCAGTCTGGTCAACCCGAGGCCCAAAACGACTGGTATTTGTCGCTGGGGTCGAAGCAAAAGGGTGCAGCAACCGGAACCAAAAACCATACCCTGCCGAGTTTCCTAAACTGTTCTAGAGCATAGCAGAACCGGCGGATTTACCGCTCGTCCTCGAATACCACGCTGGCCATGGCAACCGCGGTGGTGTGGGTGAGCGAAAGGGAGGTGCGAACCACGCCCAAGCGCTCGGCGATCTGCGCGGCGCGGCCATGAAGCCGGAGGACGGGCCTCCCGCTCGGCTCCCGCGCCACCTCAATTTCAAGCCAGTTCACGCCGTAGCTGATCCCGGTTCCGAGCGCTTTGGCTGCGGCCTCCTTGGCAGCAAAGCGGGCAGCAAAGCTCTCGGCCGATTTGCGCTTGCGTTGGCAGTATGTTTGCTCTGTGGCAAGATAGACCCGATCGAGAAAGCGCTTGCCGAAGCGATCGACGGCGTGCTGAATCCGGTCAATCTCCACAACGTCGATTCCTGTGCCAAGGATCATCTGGCGTCACGTCCTTCCTTTCAACTTACAGCATTCGGCTTTTGCCGGGTTCCGGCGGATTCGCAGAGAATCCACTCACAACGAATCCTGCGGTCAAAATCTATCCCGCGGTCGGACGGCTCAATTACCCTCACCCGATCTTTTCGAAGTGCTGCAAGGCGAATGTGTTTCAAACGCGGTCAGGCATCGTTCGGGTCCGCAACAACTTTCATCCGGTTTGGCGGGCCTCCGATAAAGCGTTTGTGAGGTTGCGGATGCCCGATCAAAGCGCAATGCGTGCAGCGACCATCCCCTGGGCAATTCAAATGAGGGCGACGTCGGCGGAAGAGCCTTCACGGCTGGTGCAGTCTCTCACCGGTGCAATCCTGGGTTGTGGAGGATGGGTATTGAGCCGCGGCGCAAACGACATGGGAAGAATCAGCATGCTGTTTGAGTTCGAACGGCGATCGTGTGTCGACATTTACGGACTGCTGATCGCCGCAGGGCTGGAACTGAGCCATAGCGGTCATATCCGCTTCACCGAACTCTGCCAGTGCACCCGCAGCCAGCCACCGGACTGCGGCGTCGAAATCGCCAGTGTGGATCTCGACATCCAGACTCTTCCGGTGGAAATGGCCGGCGGCGTGCAGATGCCCGGAACAATGTAGGCCGATCACTTAGCATTTTGGGGCGACTGGTTTAACCTGCTTCGACCAGCCCATATCGTCGCTGCCATGCCTCTTTCAGCCTCGCCCATACACGCGTGCGCTCTGGCTCAGTAACCGTAGCGTCCGGCTGAGTGGCAAATCGCGCGGCCTCCTGCTTGGCGAGCTCGAGCAGTTGCCGGTCGCGCAGCAGGTTGGCCACGCGAAACTCGGGAAGACCCGCCTGGCGGGTGCCGAAAAATTCGCCGGGGCCGCGCATGGTGAGATCCAACTCGGCCAGTTCGAATCCATCCTGAGAACGCACCATGGCATCGAGCCGCTGCTCGCCGAGCTCGGAGACATGTTCGCCGGTCATCAAAACGCAGTAGCTTTTTGCCGCACCGCGGCCGACGCGACCGCGCAACTGGTGCAGCTGCGCCAGCCCGAATCGCTCGGCGTGGTCGACCACCATCACCGAGGCATTGGCGACATCGACGCCGACTTCGATCACGGTTGTCGACACCAGCACGTCAATCTCGCCGCGCTGAAAGCGGCGCATGATGACCTCTTTCTCGTCTGCGTCGAGGCGGCCGTGAAGGAGCCCCATGCGAAGCCCGGCCAACGGCCCTGAGCGAAGCTTTTCGTACATCTCCGTCGCAGATCTGAGACCTGATTTAGCGGCTGGGCCGGCCACCTGTGCTGCGGCCGGGAACAGATTGCCCGCCTTTCCTTTTGCTGCGCGTTTGGGTGGGGCTGGTGAGCCGGCATTTGTGGCCGCTTCCGGCTCGTCCTGTGGAAAATCCAGCTCCGGTTGTTCGTCTTTCGCGCCCTCGATCACCGGGTAGACAATGTAAGCCTGCCGCCCTTGTTTGACCTGCTTACGCACAAAATTCCAAACCTCGGCGGCCCGTTCGCCTGGAACGCGTCGCGTGACAATGGGCAACCGCCCCGGCGGCATCTCGTCGAGCACGCTCAGGTCCAGATCGCCATAAAGCGAGAGCGCCAGCGTGCGCGGGATGGGAGTGGCAGTCATGACCAGTACATCGGGCTCGGGCTGGTTCGGCTTTTTCATCAACTTGAAACGCTGCATGACGCCGAAACGGTGCTGCTCGTCGACCACAACCAATCCGAGGCGGTCGAACTCGACTTTCTCTTCGATCAGGGCATGCGTCCCAATCACCAGGTTGGCGTCGCCGCGGTTGATCAGTCCGCGGTTGGTCCGCTTGCGGTCGTTATCGAGCGAACCGGTGAGCAGCACGATGCGCGGTTTGCGCGTCGAACGTTCGAGTAACTTGCGGGCCGCGAGGTAGTGCTGGGTGGCCAGGATCTCTGTCGGCGCCATCAGAGCTGCCTGATAGCCGTTTTCCATGGCCACTAGCATGGCCTGAAACGCGACAATCGTCTTGCCTGAACCAACGTCGCCTTGCAGCAGGCGCCGCATGGGCGTGGGCTCGCGCATGTCAGTCACAATCTCGCCCAGCGCTCGCTTCTGCGCTGTCGTGGGATGAAAGGGAAGCACCTCGCGGATCGCCTCGCGCACTTTGTCGCTGGTGGCAAACGCGACGCCCTTGCGCTCTTTCATGCGGCGCCTCTTCAGCTCGAGACCGAGTTCCAGGAAAAACAATTCTTCAAAGATCAGGCGGCGATGCGCCGGAGTCGATGCGCTCTGCAACTGCGCGAGCGGTGTCCCTTCGGCAGGGAAGTGCACTTCGCGCAGCGCGGTTTCGCGATCGGGCATCGAGTGCGGCAAGCATTCGGCCACTGCTCCGCGCATGTTCTCAAGGAGGTTGAAGATCACCTTACGCTGCCAGCGCGATGCCAGACGGCTGCCGCCGAGCGATTCGTAGACCGGCGTGATGCGGCCCACCTCAAGCAACCTAGTTTCGGCGTCGTCGCTCGCGTCGGGCAGAATCTCGAACTGCGGCTGAATCATTTTGAAGTTGCTTGTGGAGCGCGATGGCTCAACCTTGCCGTAGACCGCAACGGTCTGGCCGGACTGAAATTTCCCGTTCAGATAGGGTGCGTTGAACCAGGTGCATTTGAGCGCGTGGCGGCCTTGTCCAATGGTCAACTCGAAGAGCGGCATGCGGCGCGTGCGCAGCAGGATGGATCCGCGCACCTCGCCGATCACGCTGGCCATTTCGCCGGGCTTCAGTTCGTCGAGGCTGCGCGGATGTTGCCGGTCTTCGTAACGGAAGGGAAGATGATAAAGCAGATCTTCCGCCGTCTGGATGCTTTTTTCGGCAAGCATCTCCGCGACGTGCGGTCCAACGCCGCGCACAAACTGCACCTGATCGCCGAGGCTAAGCACAACTGGATGCTATCTCATTCGCGTGTTTCGCGTGCCGGCTTGCATTGCGGAAATTCGCGTGATGCGAGAGCGATTGCGACCCCAATATGCGAACGCCGCCGTAAGATGAGGGGGTGCACTGCATCCTGATTTACAATCCGGCCTCGGGCCGCAGACGGAACCTGCGCCTGCGGAAGGTGGACGAGGTGGCTGGGGCGCTGACCGCTGAAGGTCATCGCGTCGAGATCGCGTGCACTGCGGGGCCCGGTTCGGCCGCGGCCCAGGCGCAGGAAGCCGCAGCTTTTGCGGATGTGATCTTTGCCTGCGGAGGAGACGGGACCGTGCATGAGGTGCTGCAAGGCCTCGTCACTGAAGCGGGAGTGCCCTTATGTGCGCTCGGAATCATTCCGATGGGAAGCGCGAATGCGCTTGCCCGGCATCTGCGAATTTCACATAATCCTGTGGTCGCGGCTCTCGAGCAGTTAAAGGGCAGCCCATGCGCTGTTACCGTGGGCAGAGTGGAATGCGCCGGCGCTGTTCGATACTTTGCTTTCATTGCCGGTGCCGGCCCTGACGGCGCGCTTGTCTATCGCCTTGTGGCGCAACAGAAGGCCCAACTGGGCAGGTTGGCCTACTACCTTCGCGCTGCACGCCTCTTCGCAACTGGCCGTTTTTCTGCATTTGAGGTTCAGTTCACACCTGCGGCCTCCGCCTCGCCGGTCACGCGCAAGGTGGTCAGCGTGATGGCGACGCGTATCGGGAATCTCGGCGGAATCTTTCGAGGCCTAACGGATGGGCATGCGTCGATTCAGGATTCCGATCTTTGCCTTCATCTGCTCCATGCGCCTGCGCTGGTGTCGTTACCACTATGGTTTCTGTCCGGCTGGCTCGGCCTGCGCCGCCTCAATCCGTTCCATCAATGTGTTCGAGTGTCTGCCTTCTCCTGCCGCGCATTGAGCAGCCCGGCACCTTATGTCGAGGCCGACGGCGAGTCGCTCGGCCGGCTGCCGATGCAGGTGTCACTCCTTCAGAATGCTCTGCGCATTCTCGTTCCGCGCCACTAGCATCACAATTTTCGCTCCGGTTGATTCGCGGCCGGTTCTCCCGACCCTATTGCGCTTAACGACGACCAACCTCAGCGTTGTATTGTTGTATGCGGCTGAAATCCTGCTTCGTGGAGCTGTCTCAATGCCCGAATTGAATCGCAGATCGTTTCTGAGAGCGGCAAGCGCTGCATCGGCGACAACACTTCTTGGTGCGCGAATCCACGCGCTGACTGCGGCGCAAGCCGAACCCGCGGCAGCTGTCGCCGCCAACGATCGCATCCAGATCGCTCTGATCGGCGCCGGCGGCCAAGGGCAGGGCGACACACGCACGGCGTTGCAGGTCCTCGGGGTCAAGCTGGTTGCCGTGGCTGACTGCTACAGCGGCCGTCTCGATCATTGCAAGGAAGTTTGGGGTGACGATCTCTTCACCACCCGCGACTACAGCGAAATTCTCGCCCGCAAAGACATTGATGCCGTAATCATTGCCACGCCTGACCACTGGCACAAGCAGGCCGCGGTGGACGCGATGAAGGCCGGCAAGGACGTCTATTGCGAGAAGCCGATGATTCATCTGTATGCCGATGGGCCGGAGATGATCGAGGCAGCGCGCGCGAGCGGGCGCATTCTCCAGATTGGCAGCCAGCGTGTCAGCTCGATCATCTACGCCAAGGCGAAGGAGTTGCTGGCTTCGGGCGCCATCGGGCAGCTCAACATGGTCACCGCGCGCTGGGATCGCAATTCGGCCATCGGCGCGTGGGACTATACCGTGCCGCCGGATGCGTCGCCGGAGACGTGCGACTGGCCGCGATTTCTCGGCACTGCGCCAAAGATCCCCTTCAACGCCGAGCAGTTTTTCCAGTGGCGAAAATGGAAGGCCTACGGAAGCGGGGTGGCCGGCGATCTATTCGTGCATCTCTTCAGTGGAACGCACTTTATTACCGGATCCAACGGGCCCACGCGCGGCATGGCGACGGGCGGGCTGCGCTTCTGGAAGGATGGCCGCGACGTACCCGACGTGATGCTCGGGCTATTCGATTATCGCGAGGGATTCAACCTGAGCCTGCATGTGAATTTTGTCGACGGTGGCGAGGAGAGCGAAGGCCTCATCTTTACCGGCTCCGAGGGCACAATGGAGATCGCGGGCAACACGGTGACCGTGAATCGCGTGCCGCGCGAAAGGGAACCTGGTTACACCATCAACACGTTCACCCGGGCCACGCAGAAGGCATTTCTGGAGAAGTACCGGGAAAAGTATTCGGTTACATATCCTGATGGCCCGCCGGCGGTGGGAATGGAGAGGTATGTGGCGCCGGCTGGCTACAGCGACAGCTACGATCACTTCGAGAATTTCTTCAACTCTGTGCGCAAACGCAAACAGCCGGTTGAAGACGCGACCTTCGGATTCCGTGCCGCGGGCGCCGCGCTCTTGAGCAATCTCAGCATGGATCGCGGCGCGATTGTGAATTGGGACCCGGACGCGATGAAACTTGCGTAATCGGCGCACCCGCCTTTCACACATCGATGTCGAAGGAACGCTTAGCTGAACCCCAGCACGGGGTGCGGCATATACGGCTCTTCGAGCGCTTTCATCTCTTCCGGAGTGAGTTGAGCTGAAAGCGCAGCAGCGGCATCTTCAAGGTGATGCGGCTTGCTCGCTCCCACGATCGGAGCAGTCACGGCCGGTTTCGCCAGCAGCCATGCCAGCGCGACCTGCGCGCGGGGAATGCCGCGCTTTTCGGCGATCTCGCCCAGCCGGTCAACAACCTTGCGATCCGCCTCTTCCGTCTGCGAGTACATCCTGTTCCCGAACGCATCTGTCTCTGTCCTGCTCGTCGTCTCGGCCTTCCATGCGCGCGTGAGCCGGCCTCGCGCCAATGGGCTCCACGGTATGACGGCCACACCCTCCGCCCGGCATAGCCCGATCATCTCGCGCTCTTCCTCGCGATAGAGAAGGTTGTAGTGATTCTGCATGGAGACGAAGCGTGTCCAGCCGTGCCGGTCGGACAGATAGAGCGCCTTGGCGAACTGCCACGCATACATCGATGGCGCCCCGATGTAGCGCACCTTTCCCGCCTTCACAACGTCGTGCAGGCTTTCGAGCGTCTCCTCGATGGGAGTCTCGTAGTCCCAGCGATGAATTTGATAAAGATCGACGTAATCGGTTTCGAGGCGCTTCAGGCTCTGGTCGAGCTCGAACAGGATCGCTTTTCGCGAGAGCCCGCGCCCGTTCGGCTCCTCGCGCATCACGCCGTGCACCTTGGTTGCGATCACCACCGATTCCCGGCGGACGTTGGCTTTGAGGAATCGCCCGACGACGGCCTCGCTTTCGCCGCCAGAATACACGTTGGCGGTATCAAAAAAGTTAATGCCCAAATCGAGTGCCTGCCGGAGCAAAGGCTGGCTCTCTGCTTCGTTGAGCGCCCAGGCCTGGCGGCCGGGCAGGATTTTGCCCCTGGACGGGCTTCCGTAAGTCATGCAGCCCAGACAAATGCGAGAGACTTTCAAACCGGTGTGGCCAAGATTGAGGTATTCCATCGCTGCTCCTGCTTTGAGTTTAAAATGCCGCTCGGCTGCGGCCATGCGCAGACACGCGCAACACCTGAGCACGTTGGGAAACGGTGTAAGCTCCGTCAAAGAATTCACGTCTGAACACCAGGGCGAGTTCCGAGTAAGGGATTGCCCCTCCCCGGGCGAGGCCGGCTCCCATCTGTAATGAAACTGCACGAAGGCCTCGACCGTCGTCTTGAGCCTATATTGTGCCCAAAACTGTCCTAAGTACTTTCGTAGCATTGCGCTGAGTACATCTAAAGTGATTGGATTCTCTGTGTGCGCACCTTGTGAGACAACTCTCCATGTCGAGTGCGGGTCTAATATGGCATTGCGAAGGGGAGAGTGCGTCCGGTTGAACTCTTACGGAGGTACCGGCGCTTACTGCGAGGTCGCAGGATTGTCTAAATGGAAGCAAGCGAATAACAAGAATTAGAAAGGCGCCCGACCATTTGAGTGAGACCGCGGCACAGACGACAGCATGGCGGCGCACCAAGCGCGCCGGGTGTGACGCGCTGATGGCCCATGCAATTAAGGCGTGGCCATCGCGGCTTCTAGCGATGATGGGCCTGCCGGCCCTGATCCTGTTTGTGGGTTGCGGCGGCGGGACCCCATCGACAAGTTCCTCCAACAGCACGTTCTCAATTTCGCCGGGAACGCTGGCCATCGATACCAACTGCACGGGCTGCAACGCCACAAATAGCTCGGGCTCGGCGGTTGAGCAATTTACGGCCACGTTGAGCAGTGGAGGCGCAGCAACTGTGAACTGGGCGGTCAGCCCGAGCACTGGAGCAGGATCCATCGACCCAACCAGCGGCCAATACACACCTCCGCCTTATGTGACCAAGGACAGTGTGCAGGTCACCGTGACGGCGACGATCACTGCCGGAACCGGCATGGGCGCGACCGCCAGCTCTACCGTCACCGTGACTCCCGGATTTTTGCAGCCGCTCTCGCCCGAGAATGTTGCACTCGGCAACAGCGGAACCGTGACCATCACCGGCTACATTGCCGAAGCCGGCGGCAGCACCGGCATCAACTACGCGGTTTCGAGCACAGCAAACGGTTCAAGCGGCGGGCAGGGTTCCCTGGGCACACCGACTTGCACGCGCAACGCGAATGCATTTACCTCCTGCGCGGTGGCCTACACCGCTCCGAGCACGTTTTTGTCGAATGCTTCAACATTTGTCGTCGCTACCGTGGGCACATCCTCATCAAAGACTGCGACTGCCGTGCTTTTGAACACCGCAGGGATCTCGAGCAATCCAGACAATCACCAGAATGAGCAGGGCTCGCCAATCAATTTGGGAACATCTGGCGGTAACAATAACGATTACGACACTCAGGGCAATCAGATTCTGGATTGCTGCGGCGGCACGCTGGGCTCGATGATTCAGAACTCCTCCGGAACACAATTTCTCCTCAGCAACAACCACGTTCTGGCGCGCAGCGACCAGGCCACGACCGGTGAAATGATTGTCCAGCCTGGCCTGATTGACAACGGCTGCACGCCCAATGGCGTCGGGTCCGGTACCACGCCGGTCGGCGTTTTGACAGCCTGGCTGCCGCTCAACTCGGCGACAACCAACGCGGACGCGGCCATCGCCCAGGTGGATTCCGGCGCGGTGAATACAAGCGGCGCAATCGAAGAATTGGGCCCGTTGCAGAGCGGCTCGCTGGCTGCGGCTCCGCCGGGCACTTCATCTACAGACGGCAAGGGCGAGAATCCAGCAATCGGGATGGTCGTAGCGAAAAGCGGCCGCACTACAGGGCTTACCTGCGCCAGCATTTCTGCGATCAACGCAGATGTGCAGGTGGCCTATTTCAAGAACTGTGAAGAGTCTGAGCCGTACTTCACCAAGACTTACACGAATCAGATTGAAATTGCCGGCAACGAGTTCAGCGATGCTGGCGACTCCGGCTCGCTGGTGGTGGATACGAGTGACGCCGAACCCGTGGGTCTGTTCTTCGCCGGAGGCGTGGATCAGACGGGTACGAGTGAAGGCGTGGCGAACCCCGTGAGTACCGTGCTGGCGGAACTGGGTTCGCAGCAGGGAACGACATTCACCTTCGTGGGCACAACGGATCATCCAGTGAGCTGCCTCAACTACGCAACAGGGACGGTGACAGCGGCGCAGGCCGTCACACTTTCGAGCGCGCAGACGAGCCGCGCCCAGCAGGCGCTTACACAGGCGCGCATGCTCGTGAATCCGTCGGCGGGCACCCTGGGGACAGCGACAGGGAAGAGCAGCGATCACTCCGGCGAGGCTGCGGTCATCCTCTATGTCGACCAGAACATGAATTTCACCGCGCCGCAGGCACTGAACGGCGTGAGGACAGAAGTGATCGCGACCACTGCGGAGGCCGTTGCCGCGGGCACTGCTCCGCAATCTATGTTGCAATCCGGCGGACCGCATCCACTGGCGGCGAGCGTGATTACACAGGCCATCGCCGCCAAACAGCAGGTATCGCAGAGCCTGATGAAACAGTATCCCGCTTTCTTTGGCGTGGGCGTTGGGCAGAGCCTCGACAATCCCAAGGAAGCAGCGCTGGTGATCTACGTCGATCGCAAGCAGGTTCCCGCCGCGCTTCCGGCCACCGTCAACGGCCTGCGCACGCGATACATTATCATGGACCGCCTGCACGTGACTCGTTCGTACTTGACGGGGCCCATCCGCCAGCAGAGTCACTGCATAACCCATGCTGCTGCAGGCCAGGCGTCGCACACGTTCGATCACCTCCCCTCGCATGAGCTTCGCGGCCTGAACCTGTTCTGATGTTCGGCAGCGGGTTCGTTTCCTCGAAATCACCCATCAAGAACTTCGCGGGGATGAGCTCTATTTTCCAGGATTGCTCAGGAACCCATCGGCTCTGCCGGTAAGGCTTTGGGCATCGACGACAGCCTCAGCCTCGTTGACCACTGCCTCTGCCGATGCCGCCGCCTCGAATTGGCCCGTCGAACGCAGAAAGCGAGCGTACTGTCTCATCGCATTTAGATAGATGCTCCGGTTCCATCCGAAGTCTGCCTTCATGCGAGCCGTCCCCCGCTCGAGCCAAAGTGCCGCGTTGCCTTGATCGTCGCAGTGCCAATAGCCGAACCCCAAAACGTACTCGGCATATCCGAGCTGCAGGCTATCTTCTACATGATGGCTCTGCGCGATGGCGAGCCCTTCCTCCAGAATAGGGATCCCGCGTGCGCAATCTCTGGCGCCGGTCAGCGCAAATCCGAGCGCTTCCCGAACTGAAATTCTGTCGCCTGCGCTCACATCAGGCCGGTCGCCAAGGACCTCATAGGCTCGCTCAGCGAAATGCACGGCTTGTTTGAACTTTTGCTGCTCATCATACAGGCCGGCAAGTTCGTTCCAGGCGAGGGCAGTGGTCACAGGATCGCCAATCTCCTGGCGAATGCGCAGCACCTGTAGCTCATCGTGCTCGGCCTGCCTGGGGTTTCCCAATTCGAGATCCACCACCGCTAATTGTCCGATCTCATTTGCCAGTTCCCGCTGTGATCCGTTTTTCAAATAAGCAATTGCCCGCCGCATGGCGTCTTCTGACTTCAGATACAGAGCCGCGTCTGCATACAAGCCTCCGAGGTTTTCGTAGATCTGCGCTATGCGCGCCGGAGCTTCGTGCGCGGCTTTAGCGCTGCGAACCGCAGCTTCATTGAGCGCAATCAGGCGCAGCAAGTGCGGCTTGCTCAGCTGCCCGATCGTGAATGCCGTGGCCGTTGCCTTTGCCTGTGGGTTAGAAGGTATGTTTGGTTGAGCGGCCGCGATGGGTGCGATCAAAATCAGGACAAGGATTCCCTGCAGGAGTCGAATCATCGTTTCCTCCCGAATGTTCAATTTTGTTTTCGCTTACACGTGCGGCGGGCTGGTTGTGCCGGGCATCGATGCGCCAAGGCCGATTTTCGGGTCAAGGCGTGTGCCAGAAACAGCCGGCAATTTGAGGGGCCCTGATAATTCCTGTGACAACAGCTTCGTGCTTCCAAGTTGATGAGCGGTTCCTGTCAGGATCTGGTGAAGCGGATCGCGAAGAACCGGTCAGAAGATTTCCGAATGGGGAAGCAGCACTTGCATTTCGACTGCACACGCCACGAGCATTGCAGCCAAAAGCAAAACGAAGAGGCAACGCTCCCGGTTAACAACTTACTTCGCGCAGCACCCTCACGATTCCCTAATTTCCAATCCGCAAGAAACCGCAATTGCGGATGCGGGATCTCTGCGAAGGGTGAAGAAATCCGGATGTTTCGCTACGCGGAGCGAAAAACTTTCAGCCTCGAGGTAAGCACACTAAGAGCGTTTGCGCAAAAGAGCGCTTTGGTCGTTCGTTTCAGAAGGCGACGCTGCTTTCGCGCAAGGGTTCCGGAACGGTTGACGTTCGATGTTTGCGAATCGCGATACGAATGCGAATCAATTCACCGGCCGCGCCTTGCCTTCCTTCAGGCTTTCGTCGATGATCGATCGGATTTTGTCGTTGTTTTCGCGCACAGTCTGGCCCATCTGCGCACCCAGCTTTCCCATCTGCTCGCCGTACTTGCCTTGTTCCTCGCCAAATTTCGCCATGTCGCCGCTGAACTCTTTCATGTTCATGTTGCCGAACTCCGCCTGGAACACGCGGCGCTGGAGCTCCCCAATCTCGCGCTGCAACTCCTGGAGCTGCTGGCGGCTCACCGTGCCGCCCTGCTTATCTTTCAGGCTTGCGGCGGTCGCATCCAGCGCGGCAATCTCCTTTGACAAGTCGGGCGCGGGAAGATTGTCGGCTGTTTCGCGCGCCTTGCGCGCCGCCTCACGCGCCTGCTGGCCGGCATCGCGCATCTGTTTGCTCAGCGCGCGCATCTGGTCGCTCAAATCCTGTCTTGCCATGTCCATGGCCTCGAGCTGGGTCACGGTGGCAGGATCGTCGACGATGTAGAGCTTTCCTTCATGGCGGAACAGCAGGAAGTGTCCGTGCGCGGCGCTTCGCGCTTTGTCGACGTCTCTCGAACCTTCATCGTCCCAGTCACCACAAAATCGGGTTTTGGTCCCGGGGTCGCCCACGATCGCGTAGCTGTCACCATCCCCGAAGCAGCGCCCCCGGCCGGCATCGTCATACATCTCCACTTTGAACGCTAGTTCCGGAATGTTGACGTCGACATGAATGCGGGGCATGGGCGGCATTTGAGGCATTACCGGCAGCGGTTCTTGCATGCCGGCTTCAGGGGCTTGCGGGCCCGCGGGAGCAGGCGATGCCTCGGGGGCCGTGTTGGGAGCGGCGGCTGGCATCGGCGGTGCGGGAGCAGGCTCCCGGCTCGCTGCAGGCGCCGGCGCCTGTCCTGCCGCCGAATCGGTTACCTGCGCCGGCTCGGGAGTGGACTGGCCCGTCACGGCCGCTGAAGAGGGTGCCTGATTCTGCAGCAGTGCGGCCTGCGAGGAGCTCGCCTGTTGCGGAGCTGAAGCAGCCTCGACACGAACCATCGCCGTCGCGGCGATCAGCACAAAAGAGATCAGCACGGTGAGTAGAGCGCGACGCCTGCCGGTAAAGGCAAGACGAAAGCTCGCTTCGTTGAGCAGGCGCTCAATGCGATGAGAGAGGTTCCGAGAGTGTGCCATGGCGACTCCATTCAGGGTTGGGCGCGGAAGAGCCGCGAACTCAAGAAGCAGTCCGGCATAGGCCGACGGACTCTTAGCCACCGCGAGGCCGGCGCGGTCGCTGATGGCCTCGCCCAGATCGGAGAGCTTGCGCTTCAGCCACCAGCCCAGCGGGCTGAACCAGGTGAGGGCCGCGTAGAAGCCGGCCAGGAACTGCAGATAAAAGTCGCGCTGGCGGATGTGGGAGAGCTCGTGGGCTAACACCACGCGCAGTTTCTCTTCGTCCCATTCCGCGTAGTCCGCGGGCAGAAGGATCCCCGAACCAATATTGACCGGTGAGCCGATCAGGGAGCTCGAGCGCACGCGGATGGGAGCAGGGAAGTCAAGCTCGAGTGGAGTGTCGACGGGTTTTGCTCGTTTCCAGAGCGAGAACGAAAGCGCCAAGCCCCAAAGCAACCGCACAAGCAGGAAGGCGCAGACGCCGAGATAAAGATTCCAGGCGGCGGCCAGCATGCGCTCGGGAGTGAGCAGCGAGGTAAGCGTTGGGGATGAATGAGTTCCAGGTTGCTGCAGCGTCGGCGCCGTTGATGTGGGCGTGCTCTCAGGCTCGTAATCTGACGGCGCACCTGGCTTGGCAATCGAAGCTGGCGGTGCGGGCTGAAGGCTTGATGCCTCGTCCGCGACTTGCTCCCGCATTTCAGCCTCGAGAGTATCCAGCTCTGACGCGGTGCGAGATACGACTGCGGCTGTTGCGGCGTGCGACGTTCTTGCCGACAGCAACGACGCAGGCAATTTGACCGAGGCCCAAGCCGGAAGCCACGAGGGACGCATCATCAGCGGCATGGCGAGAGCTGCCATCAGCATCAGTCCCCAGGCAGACTTCTGTGCCGGCACGTTCCTGACGCGAAAGACACGCAGACCCGCCCAGATGGCAGCGGCAGCAATCAACGCGCGCATCGCCGATTCAAGCAAGATGGGCAACAGCGAACCAGTCATGGCTTAACCTCCTTCTTGCGAGCGGATTTTCGCTCCGTGTGAGTTGCCTGAGGAGCAGCAATGCGATTTGCCAGGCGCTGCAGCTCCCGCCTGTCCAGGACCTTTGAGTCGACCATGCCAACGAGCAGGGCCTCCACCGATCCTGCGCAAAACCAGTCGACGATGCGCTTGACGGCGCGACCCGCGACGAGTTGCGGTGATTCTGCAGGACGATAGACGAACGCACGATTCTCCAGCGAATGCGCCAGATAGCCTTTCTCTTCGAGGCGCCGCAAAACAGTTCGGATCGTCGAGTCTTTCAGAGGACGGCCGAGTGCCTCGCGAACCTGGTCGGCGGTGGTGCTGCCAAGCCGCCAGACAAGGAGCAGAAGGTCGCGCTCCAGTTCGCCAAGATCGGCAGGGTCGTGTTCGAGGTTGGTGTTACCGGTCATAGTGTTACTGTATGTAACACATCAAATCCGCCGTTGTCAAGCTCCGGCAGGAGGAAAATTTTCATTCAAATGGAGCTGCATCATGGACGGGGCGTACCGCTGCCAAGTCGCCGGAACTGGCCGCCAGCGGTTCCGGCGAGTCGCCCGTACAATCCACTGTCGAACTTAGCGCGCCGGCCAGATTCGGGTTGTCCGGAATAAACAGCTGGAACACCGTCCCGAATGGCTTTGACGCCTGCTCGGAATCAGAAGACGCTGCCCGGCTGCGTACGCGCACCAGGCCATTGTGCTTGAGGATGATCTCATGACTCACCCAAAGGCCGAGCCCAGTTCCAGTTACTTCCTTTGTGGTGAAAAAGGCCTCGAAGATATGCTCGCGGACCTCCGGCTCCATGCCGCAGCCTGTGTCCGCAATGGCAAATCGGACTCCTGTCTGCCCGAGGTTCTTCCAATCATGCGAACGCCGCGCGCGCACCAGTAAACGGCCGCCCGCAGTGCTCGCGTCGATGGCGTTCCCGACCAGGTTCGCGAACACCTGGCGGATTTCGCCGGCAAAGCAGAACAAAGTCATCTCGCGGTCGTAGTCCCGCTCGACGCGCAGGTCGAGAGTGTTGATGCGGCCCTGGTAAAGGCCCAGCACCGAATCGAGCAGCTCGGCCAGTGCAGTGCGCGCGGGCTGCGTCGGTTGCCGGTAGAAGCGAAGGGTCTGCTGCGTGATCTCAGCAATGCGCCGCACCTCGTATTCGGTCATGGTCACGTACTCCTGCGCCGCCTCGGGAAGTTCGCTGAAATTGCGCAGGAGGAAAAGGAGGTTGGTAATTGCTTCGAGAGGGTTGTTGATTTCGTGAGCAATCGACGCGGCAAGGCGCCCGGTCACGGCCAGCTTTTCGCTTCGACGCAGGGCTTCCTCGCTGCGTTTGCGCTCGCTTGCGTCGAGCACGATGATTCCCACCCAACGCACCTGGTTCGGCATGGTTCTGACCGGGTAAGCATTCATTAGCCAGGTCCACGGGCGGCTCGGCTTGGCACCTGCGCCATTGAGTTCGAGGTTGCGGACGGGTTCCTCGGTTGAAAAGACACGCTGCACCGCGGCTTCCATCTCGCTTGCCACCGGTTGCGGCAGCAGGTCGCGCAGAGTTCGCCCCAGATGGCGGCTCACGGAAACTCCAGTAAAGTCCCCGAAGACGCGGTTAACGCGCACAAATCGCGCACCATGGTCGACGAACGCCAGGCCGATGGGAGCATTCGCCAACATGGAGTCGAGAAGGGAAAGCGTGTCATTCAACCCGGCACGCTGCTCGGCCAGCGACGCCACCATGCGATTGAAGGTTTCGATCAGGTCGCCGATTTCGTTGTGAACGGTCACTGGAAGCGGGAAGTGGCCTTGATCCCCCTCCGAGGTCATCAGTGCAGTGGCGCCGCGATGGAGAACAGCCAGCGGACGCGTAATGGCGCGCGCCAGCAAGAGCACCAACAGCACGGACGCCACAACCCAGATGACACCGAAGATCGCCGTGTCGCCCAGGAGAGAATCCAGCTGCTGCCGGGCCGCGCTCTGGTCGAAGGTCACAAAGGCGTAACCGCGCAGATGGTTTCCGGTAACGATGGCCCGGACCGCCTCCCACTTGCCGCCTGTTGTCGTGAAGACTCTGGACTCTCCGGACTTAACAAGGGAGACTTGCGCGCGTTCAACCGGGCTGAGCTCTCCCGACTCCGGACGGTCGCCATAAGCAAAAAGGACTTCACCCGACGGGCTGACAATTTTGGCCGACTGCACGATGGGCGACTCCACAATCGTTCGCACCGCCAGATCCACCCACTCGGGTCTTTGCTGCTCGAGCGCCTCGGCGGATTGATCAGCCAGGGCAGTCGATTCGTACTCCAGCCAGTACTGCGCGCGTTCTCTGGTTCGATGAATTTGCTGCCGCGCCAGCACGGCCGCGAAAAGGCCGATCGAAAGCACCTCCAGCACGACCAGGCTGGCCAGCATTTGCCAGCGAATGGATCGCGGCCACCAGCGCATGCGCAAGACCCTACCCCCCGCTGAAAAAATGAATAGGTTCAGTCTATAAAACGAGTAACGTCAATCTATCGGGTCGCCCGCGGCGACGGCATCGCGCGTCTCCTCCCGCGGCTTGATTTTCGAAACCAGCGAAGCGGCAATCTGTCGGCCGTGAAACCTGCCGTTTTCAATGAAGATCTCGTTCGTACGAGAGCCGGCGACGATGACGCCAGCCAGGTAGATACCCGGGACATTGCTTTCCAAGGTCTGGGAGTTGCACGCGGGGCACCGGTCCTTGCCCTCGAAGCGGACACCCAGGCGCTCAAGGAAGGTGAAATCTGGGTGATATCCCGTCATGGCGAAGACAAAGTCGTTGTGCAGCACCTCGCGGCTCGCGGGAGTATCGACCACAACCGTGTCCGGCGTGATCTCCGCAACCTTCGAGGAAAAATATGCCATCACATCGCCGTTCTTGATGCGGTTTTCAATGTCCGGCTTGATCCAGTACTTTACGTGGGGGTGCATGCCCGCGCCGCGATGAATAAGCGTCACGCGCGCGCCATGCCGCCACAATTCCAACGCCGCAATCGCCGCCGAGTTTTTGCCTCCAATCACGGCCACGTCCATGCCGAAGTAGGGGTGCGGATCATGGTAATAGTGGCGTACTTTGCTCAAGGTCTCGCCGGGAATGCCCATCCAATTGGGCAGATCGTAATAGCCGATGGCAAGCGCGAGCTTTCGGGCTTTCAGATCCCTGTGACGGCCAAATCGGTCGGTTGTGTGCACGATGAAATCGCCGTCGGCTCCGGTGATGCTTTCCACCTTGTGATATTGGCGTACGTCGAGCCGGTAATATGCCGTGACCTGCCGGTAGTATTCGAGCGCTTCGTTGCGCGTCGGCTTGGCGTTTGGGCTGGGGAAGGGGATTCCTCCAATCTCCAGGAGTTCTGAAGTCGTAAAAAACGTCATGTGCGCGGGGTAGTCAAAGATGGAATTGCAGATACAGCCCTTATCAACCAGCGCCACGCGAAATCCAGCTTTTTGCGCTTCGATGGCGCAAGCCAGGCCGGTTGGCCCTGCCCCGACCACCAGAAGATCGAAGACGGTATCGCGTGCCGGATCCACCACCTGATCGTTCATGCTTCTAGATTAGGACATTGCGGCGGCGTTGCGAGAGACGAAGAACAATCGAAAGAAAAGCTCCAGCCGTGGCCGGAGCTTGTCTGTTTGGAATTGCGGAGAGTTGGTGATGCTAAGCCAGCGCCACGGCCGGCTCCATGAGAGGGAGAGCCGAGGCGTCAGCAGAAATCGCAGCCGGAATGGGCGCTGCCGCTGCCGCTTGAGCCTGCGTATGCACCGTACGGGTGAGGCGGTGCACAAAATGATACGGTGGCCAGGGGCCCGAGAGCTGCATCTGGCAGTCGCGCATCATGGCGCTGGTGGTGACAAATTTATTATGGTACCGCTCGACGCATTTGCGGTCGATGAGATGAGCAATGTCGAGCATCATCTTGCCGTTGTCCATCAGCCGGCAGCTCACCTCTTCGTCGAGAGGCAGGAACAACCGGTGCATCTGGAAGCTGACTGCGCGAGCCCGCGTCTGGCGCTCCCGCGCGCGCGAGGCGCTTTCACGCAGATTGCTCAGATATTCGCGGCCCACGCCCTCGCCGCCCAGGTGGCGTTCGATTTCGCGTGCGCAGCAATCGTCGACAAAGATCTTCAAATGCATCTCCGTCTTGCCGCGCAGCTTGTCGATATGGCCGAGAAACTGGCGCTGATTGGAGCGGATGGACTTCCGCAATGACTCATCGTCACTGAAGACGGTGCCGAAGCGGAATGGAAGTATGGTGGAGTGTTGAAAGCAGTCGGCGATCACACGGGCGTGATCAACGCCGGACTTTTGATTGAGGCTTTCCTGAGGGTTGTGCTCGCTGACGATGACTGCGAGATCACTGGCCGGGTAAAGAAAAACTTGATTGCCACTGACTCCAAGGACCGATTCCATGGGAACCGGTTTACGATGACGCGCTAATGCCGGAAAAGCTTGTTTTTCGCCGATGCAGTAGGCATACCATGCCATGACGAGACACTCCGTCCGCGCGCGCCTAAACTGTCATGCGCCGCTGGTTGATGAAGCTCTGTGAACTTGAGAACAACTGCATGCATATTGAAGCGAATGCAAGGGCCGTGGTTGCGGCCTCAGAAACTAGCGCCAATACTAGTCCTCGAAAAATACGACTGGCAACACCCTTGTGGGAAAAAGTGGAGCATGCCTCGCGAGTTGTGCAAAAGTCGTATTGATAAAACAGGATTGGCAATTCACCACATGAAGTTTGTGCGATGGCTCACACTCTTTGGCCGAAAATGAGCCTCTTCCGGCCTCCGTCCTCGCCTGGCCTCAATCACGGTTCGGTGCTCACGCTTCGGGCAGAGTTGCGTCGTCGTTTTCACGAATCGGAGGGCCAGCGAGCGGATGCCGAGCCGGGCATCGGAATCGGCCAAACGACGGCATGCTGAATGCGCCAAAGTCTAGTAGACTCAACGGAAGAATGCTTGGTTCTCTCCGCTTCGTTCGCCGTCCGCTGCCTATTCTCTATTGCAACGTGATCTTTGCCGCCTTGGCGGCAGGGGCCATCTCAACCGCCTCCTTGGCAGCGGCCCAGGGCACCCACCTGTGGCTGCAATCACAGATGGAGGAGTACGAGAAGGGCACGCCCGAAGGCGTTGCGATTGAGAGCGATGGCCATTTGCGGCCGAGCCCCGGCCTGACCGAATTGGCCACAACCCCTTCAAGTTTCGTTTGGTCGCTGGCTGAAGGCAGAGAAGGCCGCATCTTAGCCGGCACCGGTTCGCCTGCAACAGTATTGCGCCTGAGCGTGCGGCAACGCGAAAAGCCATTCACTCTTTTTGAAACCAGAGACCTGACCGTCCAGGCCTTGTGCATCGGACCCGATGGCGCGGTCTACGCAGCCACGGTGCCAAGCGGCAAGGTCTACAAGTTGAACTCTGACGCAACCACGAAGCTGGATGAAAGCAGCGCCACGGTCGTTTTTGACGCCGCCAAGGCGGACGACACGGCAACGGGCGCAGCCAAGCCGGCGGCTGCGTCGAGTTCCCAGACCCATTACATCTGGGCGCTGACCTTCGACAAGGAAGGACGGCTCTATATTGCCACGGGGAGTCCGGGGGCCATTTATCGCGTCGACCCTGCCAAAGCGGGTTCAACACCGGAGCTGTTTTTCAAGAGCGATGACGCGCATATTCGGACGCTGGCGTGGGACGCAAACGGGAACCTGATCGCCGGTTCCGACGGCTCAGGACTGGTGTATCGCATTGATGCGCACGGCAAGGGCTACGTTTTGTTCGAAGCTCCGCGGAGGGAGATCACGAGCGTCGCCGTCGGTGCCAAAGGAACCATCTACGTCGCCAGCGTAGGCGACAAGAGCCACAATCCGCTTCCGCCGCTGCCAGTGCAGGGAATGGCTTCGATCACTATCACGGTTGTGCAGCCGGAATCGATGCAGGCCGCCAATGCCAGCGCTTCGGTGCCCGAGGGTACTGAAATCTATGCTCTGACCGAGGGCCAGGCGCCGCGGTCGCTGTGGACCAGCAAGGACGACATCGTCTACGCGCTAGCGGCGGGCCCTGACGGGGTGCTGGCGATCAGTGGAAACCGCGGGCACATCTTCCGCATTCGAGACGACGGCAGCTACGCCGACATTGGTCACCTGCAAGCGCAGCAGGGACTGAGCCTGGCTTCTAACCAGGGTTCGACAACGTCGTTCATCGGCACAGGGAATACGGGCCGCGTGTATTCACTGGGCGCGACGCAGACGCACGAATATGCCAGCGACGTTCTGGATGCCGGAGCCTTTGCGCGTTTTGGCCATATCGAAATTGAGCCAGGTTCCTCGGGATACGAGATTCTTACCCGCACAGGGAATGTGGAGCAGCCGGTGCGGGGCTGGAGCGACTGGCAGGCTCTTCAGGGTGAATCAGTGATTTCGCCGCCAGGACGCTTTTTGCAGTGGAAAGCCGTGCTCCACACTGAGGGCGACCTTGGCAGCGTCGGTGTCGACTATTTACCGGTAAACTCGGCGCCCGTCATGGACGACCTGGTGGTGGTCCCCGGAGCCCGCCTGAATCCGCAAACTTCCACATCCCAGAGCCAGACCGTCAATATCAACTTCCCGTCGGCCGGCCAGACCTCTGGAGGAGTTTCCTACGACACCAGCAGCGCCACAGCGCTGCAGGCGACAAAGGACCGAACCGCAATCACGGCTCGATGGGCTGCACATGATGCCGACGGCGACAAGCTGGTTTATTCCGTTTATCTCCGGGGCGACGGCGATGCCGGATGGTGGCTGCTCAAGAAGGGAATTGAGGATCAAGCATACAGCTTTGACGCGACGCAGATTCCTGACGGCGGTTACGAACTAAAGGTAGTGGCTTCTGACGCGCCTTCGCACACGCCGGGCGGCGCGCTGACCGGCGAAAAAATCAGCGATCGTTTCGTGGTCGACACCACGCCGCCGGCGATCACCGATTTCAAAGCAGCCGGGCAGCCGGCAAACTGCGCGCAGTCGCACTGCCGCAAGCCCTTCGTCATCAGCTTCAGCGCTGTGGATACGACGTCGCCGGTCGCGCATGCCGAGTACTCCCTCGACGCCGGCCCCTGGCAATACGTCGATCCGGTGGGCATGCTCTCCGACTCCAAGAGCGAGCATTACGAATTTCACATCGCAGTGGATGCAGAGGATGGCAAGATCGGCGAGCACCTGATCACGGTGCGTGCTTATGACCGCTATGACAACGTGGGCGTGGCCAAAACCGTGATTCCTGCCCAGGAGCAATAAACCCGATGCGGTTTGAGCTTTACGTCGCGGCGCGGTACCTGAAGGCCAAAAGGCGGCAGGCTGTAGTCGGCGTGGTGACCGGCATCTCCGTCGCAGGCGTCACCGCGGGAGTGGCGGCGCTGATCATTGCCCTGGCCATCACCACGGGCATGCAGCGGGACCTGCAGGACAAGCTGCTGGGCTTTACCGCACACATTCAGCTCATGCAGGTTGAAGCACGCGGAATCCGCGATTGGGAACCCCTTGTAAAGCGCTTGAGTCATCTGCCGCATGTGGTGGCCGCGTCGCCGGGCCTGTTCGAACCGGTGCTGGCGGCCCGCGGCGCACGCAGCGGAGGCGCAATGATCGAAGGCGTCCTGCCGGACGACGAACGAAACGTCAGCGACCTTCTTTCGACGGCTTCACCCGGCGCGGTGAATATTCTCGAACCGCAACCCGCGTCCGCGTCAACGCAAAGCGAAGAGCTTCCGCCCATCATCCTGGGCAGCGATCTGGCCCAAACCATCGGCGCCGCCGCAGGCGATTCGGTCCTTGTTGTGAGTCCACAGGGCGAGATGACGCCTCTCGGAGAGGTCCCCAAGTACGTCCGCTTCCGCCTCGCCGGCACATTCCACTCTGGCTTTTACCAGTACGACGACGAAATGGGTTTCCTGCGGCTCGCCGACGCGCAGAGGCTCTTCGATGAACCCGATCTGGTGTCGATCATCAGCTTCAAAGTCGACGATCCCAATCGTGCGCCCGAGATCGCTCACACCATTGAGCAAGCTGCCGGCCCCGGCTACATGACCAACAACTGGATGGAGCAGAACCGCGAACTCTTCAGCGCACTCAAAGAAGAACAGATCGTCACCTTCATCATCATCGCGCTGATTGTGATTGTGGCCGCGCTCAACATTCTCATCGCACTCACCATGATGGTGATGGAAAAGACCCGCGATATCGCCGTGATGATGAGCTTCGGCGTGTCGCCGGACCAGGTGCGCCGCATCTTTCTCTTTCAGGGCATTCTGATCAGCGTAGTCGGCACGGCGCTGGGACTCGTTCTCGGGTATATCGCGTCATGGGCCGGCGGACACTATCACTTTATCCATCTCTCAGCCGAGGTCTATTCCATCGATACGCTGCCCTTCGCTCCGCGTGCCATTCACGGGGTGATCGTCGCGGCAGCCTCGATCGGCATTTCGCTCCTGGCCACCTTGTACCCATCTTCGTCAGCCGCCCGGGTGCTGCCGGCCGAAGCCCTGCGGTACGAATAGGCAACGCTACTGGGGGGTAATAATCCCGCCCAAGGCGTGACGCCGCGGCAGCACAATGCCGCGATGATCGATCTCCGCCGGCCCGTTCGCGCTCCGCAGGGTCTCGGAAACTTCACGCTCCACAATCGCGCCGCCACACGCCGGGCACCAATCGCCCTGAGTTTCCTCACCCATCACCGCATGACACTGGCTGCAGATCCGTTCCATTCATCAAAGATTACCGGATCATGCGGTTCCTCGTCTTTCTGATCCCTGTTAGCTATTGGCTGCCCCCGGTTCTCTGGTCCCTGTGTCCCCGGTCCCGTACACTGAGCCTATGCATCCCCCACTTCGCCTGGTGGCGATCGACCTGGATGGCACGCTGCTGCCAGCGCACTCCCATACCATCAGCGAGCGCAATGTGCGAGCGCTGCGCGCTGCTCAGGAAGCGGGAATCACTGTGGTCTTTGCCACGGGCCGGCGCGCCGCCTATGCCGCGCCATTGCTTGTCGGCCTGGGATTGCGAGCGGACACGCCCGTTATCGCGTCAAATGGTGCAGTGACCTGCACGCTGACTGGCGAAGTGATGGAGTGTTGCCATATGCAGTCGCGTGTTGCCCGGGGCTTGTGTGGCGTACTGCGACCGTTTGGAATCGTTGTGTTTACCTTCAACCGGCCGGGACGCGGCGAGCTTGTTCTCGAAGACCTGGAACAGGCGCATGGCCGGATCGCCATGTGGGTCGAGGCCAATCGCAATGCTATCGAGATCGTGAAGCCGTTGGAACTTGCGCTGATCGATGGCGACGATCCGATCCAGGGAATGGCGGCGGGAAGCATCGACAAAATGAAAGACGCCGAGAAAGCATTGCAGGCGAGCGAGTGGCGCGATGAATGCGGGTGCGCGCGGACCGAGTATCCGGCGCGCGACCTCTCGATCCTCGATCTGCTTCCGCCCGGCGTCACCAAGGGATGGGCGCTGCAACGTCTGGCCGCAGAGTTGGGCGTCGAGCGCAAGGAAACCATGGCCATTGGCGACAATTGGAACGATGTGGGTATGCTGGAGTGGGCAGGGCAGGGAATTGTGATGGCAAATGCGGCTGCCGAATTGCGAACCATGGCGAAGACGCGCGGCTGGAAGCAGGCGCCATCAAACGACGACGAAGGCGTCGCAGTCGTGTTGGAATCGGCGCTGGCGAAATTGGCAGAAGCAAGAGCATGAGTGATGAGTTTCATCGAATTCGAAGCGCGCGCAGACATTTTCTAGCTGGGTCTGCGGCACTCTTGGCCGTTACGGGCCTCGCACTCCAGGTGCGCGCTGCGGAGCAGGTGACCCTGCGTAATGGATTTGCTCTGCGTTGCGATCATCATGCGCAGGTGGATGGGCGCATCCGCGTTTACTTGAGCGCCGGCGAAGATAACTACATGGAATTCGCTCCCGGCGAGATCTCCGCATTCGAAACGATTCCGGATCCGACTGCGCCAGCTGTGCCAGCACCGGCGCCAACGCCCGGCCCGCAACGCCAAGCAAATTTAACCACGGCCGACCTGCGCGAAATGCTGGGGAGGGCAGGGGCGGTGCATAACCTGGACGTCGACCTGCTGGCCAGCGTGGTGAAGGCCGAAAGCGATGGCAATGCTCATGCAGTGAGCTCCGCCGGTGCGCAGGGACTGATGCAACTTATGCCCGAGACCGCTGCGGGAATGGGCGTGCGCGACAGTTTTCAGCCCTCCGAGAATGTGCGCGGGGGTTCGACCTATCTTGACTCGCTGCTCACCAGGTATCACGACAACCTGGCGCTGGCGTTGGCTGCCTATAACGCGGGCCCTGAGGCAGTCGACAAATATCACGGCATTCCGCCGTATCACGAGACGCGCACCTACGTCGCTCGGGTCATTCATGAATTCAATCGTCGCGTGCTGGCTCGAGAAGCCGTTACCGGAAAAGCCGCGGTGAACGCTCCCGCCCCAGTGGCAAGTCAAGCTGCATCCCACTAAAAACTGCGCGTATTTTCGGCCATCCAATCTCGTTCATTCAGCATTGACAACTATTGACTCCGCATGTGCGGGGCTCAACATTTGATGCGACAAGTAAGTGCGCGTGAGAACATACGCATAGACGTGTATGGCAAGTTTTCGAACGGAGATCGCGTGAAAAAAAGCCAATGGATTCTGGGCCTTGTTGCGCTGTTGGCACTGGCTGCCCTGGCCTTTTGGGCCCGCTCGCGAATTCATTTCGATTTCCACGTTTTTGATGAACAGGTGGCTCGCGCCGATTGGGGCAAAATCGTCCTTGCGGTCGTCTTCATCGCCGTCTCCTATCTTTTTCGTGGAGCGCGCTGGGCCTTGCTGATGCGGCACAACAAAAAGATCCCGCTTTTTTCGCTCATCGGAGTCCAGGTCATTGGCTTTACCGCTGTGTCGCTGATTGGCCGCGTCGCCGACCCGGTCAGGCCATACCTTGTCGCTAAGAAGACAAACGAACCGCTGGGCTCGCAAGTGGCCGTTTACATCGTCGAACGCCTCTTCGATTTTGGTACCTTGGCGCTTTTTACTTCGCTTGCTCTTCTGTCGATTCCGCAGCAGGGTTTGGCCGCCGTCCCCGGCCAGGCGGGACTCATCTCCCATCTTTTCGCGCCGCTCTTCCATCGCTTTCCCATTCTTTCTCAAGTCTTCGCCCGCTTTGGGGCCCTGCTGGCCACCTTGGCCGGGGTTCTGGTTTTGGTGGTGGTGAGACTATCCGGAGCCGCGGTGGCCAGCTTCTTTGAGGCGTCTTTTGGCCTTATTTCCAAGAACATCGGCCGCGCCATCGCGCACAAGATTCGGACATTTCACGCCGACCTCGACGTGTTGCGCAGCTTTTCCGACTTTGGCATCTCCGCCTCGCTCTCAATCGGCATGTGGATCCTGATCGGGCTCTCTTATGCGGAGACGGTACATGCCTTCACCGCAAGTCCAGCGCTGGCGCCGATGAGCCTTCCGAAATGCGTTTTGATCATGATGATCAGCGGAGGCGTCAGCGTGCTTCAACTCCCGTTCGTGGGGTGGTTTTCGCAGATAGCCTTTGTCGCCGCGGCGCTCTCCAGCTTTTTCGGAGCCGCTCCTGAGGCGTCGACCGCTTGCGCAGCCATGTTGCTTGTCACGACGTCTCTCAGCGTGATTCCAGCGGGTTTGATCTGGGCCCGCTTTGACCATGTGAGCCTTCGCAAGGTGACGGTCGAGAGCGAGCATGCGGAGGAGAACCTGGTTGCGGCCGAAAAAACTGACTCCACCGTAGCGCCTTAATCAGTCGCTTGAATTAGGTATGCGGCGCTTGCGGCTCGGCGATTTCGGACTTGGCAGTTGCTTTCGAATACTGAATCGTCTCCGGCCCTACGGCGCCTCCCGTCATCACCATGCTCATCGCCTGCTCCATGCTCAGGTCGGTTTCGATCACCCGTTCCATGGGAAGGATCTGCAAAAAGGCCGATGTGGGGTTGATGGCATTGGGAATCAGCACTGCCGCCAGCGGACGTCCGCTTCCAGCGTCGCTCAAGGTGCGCGTCAAAAAGCCGATGCTTTTCTGGCCGGGAATGGGAAAATCCACCAGCACCACGCGTTGGCTTGCGCCTTTCTTGGCCATCATGGAATCAATGAGCTGACGAACCGATGTGTACACCTTGGCGACAAACGGCAGCCGCTCCAGCAACGACTCGAACAGCCCGAAGGCCTCGCGTCCCACGACCAGGGAAGTGACGCGGCCAACCACGTATAGCACGACCAGCGTGAGCAGAATCGCCAGGAGCCATTGCAGCCACGGAGAGTCGAACCAGTCGAAGGGAAAGATGACGGCAAACAGATGTACGATCGGCAATCCCGCTTTGGCCAGCGTTTCCAGCAGGAAGCTGAAGATCCGGTAAGTAACAAAGAGCGGGCCGATGGTGATAATTCCAGCCAGGATATTTCGCTGCACGCTGCCGAGCGTGCGGCTCAAATGTGGATTCACATTCCTCTCCTGGTTACGAGCATACCGTGGCTCGCTTGAGTGCTTCATTTGCCCCGGAGAAGCACATAGACTTTTCCTTTCCGTCGCGGGGATCAGCTATATATTGGGGTTGCCGCTTATATTAGTGATTGCAGAGGAAAGCCGATGAGCGAACCCCAGAGCGTTGAATCCATTGATCGCAGTCCGTTTACACCTGGAGCTACTGAGGCGCACCCTAGAATCATCGGAGCTCCGCTGCCCATGGGCGCAAGCACGCGTTCGCCCGTTCCATCCAATGAAGGCAACGGCAAGCGTCTTCCCGCGGGTCCCCCGGGCCGCGCGCTGCCCGCCCCGGCCGCAGCAGATGGGCCCTCCGGCCTGACGCGCGCGATTAGCGCTGTTCGCGCAGCTCTTCCGCTGGTACAACGGCTTCTGCCCTTGTTAGACGGCAACGTCGCGACGGCCATCGCCAATCTCTTCACTCCTCACCCACATCCTGCGCCTCCTCCGCCGAAGGTGGACCTGGCGCCGGTCGAGAATGGATTGGCCGAGCTTCAGACGCAGCACCGCAGCCTGCGCGACCAGGTGATGGAGCAGAACACTTCGCTCAAACGGGTGGAAGATCAGTTGGGGATGGTGCGCGAAGCTACTGATCGCAATACGTTGGAACAGCAGGAGCTGCTCGAGGATCTGAAGTCGTTCACCAAGAAGGTCAAGATCGGCGCCGCCATAATGATCGGGCTGCTTTGCATCGGCCTTCTACTCAACTTGATCCTCTTCCTGCACATCAAGCGCGTGCTGCCCTGAACGTCTGAGGAAATTCGATCTCATTTCGGGGAATGAGAAAGGATTCGTCTTAGGCGCCTTGGTTTTTCACATTCAGATGAGACATGAACGCGAAGGCACTGCGGCTGGGCAGGGAAGTGGCCTTTTTAGATCAGGCTCGAACAGGAGCCTCCGGCTAGAGTTCCAAGACCGTGTCTTCGATCGCCAGGCGCACATTGCCGTCTGATTTCGCAAGCCGACGCACTGCCTCGGGTTTATCCACCCTGGCTTTCAGCATCACCAGTGCCACGGGCACGCTGCGCCCCGCGCTTTTGATGGTCTCCACGGCAGTCGCGCGGTCGATATTGCACGCACACATCAGGATGCGAATACCGCGTTCCACAAGCTTGGAGTTCTGCATGTGCACGTTCAACATGAGGTTTTCGTACACATAACCGAGGCGCGCCATTGCACCGGTGGTGATGGTATTGAGCATCATCTTCTGGGCGGTTGCTGCCTTCATGCGCGTGGAGCCCGCCACGACCTCAGGCCCGACATCAGCCACCATCGTGATATCGGCGGCATCGGCCAGCGGCGTTCCGTGATTGCAGGTGACGGCTGCGGTTTTCGCGCCGCGGGCACGCGCATAGGCCACGGCTGCCACGACGTAGGGCGTGCGGCCGGACGCGGAGACACCAATCACCACATCTTTGCGTGTCGGGCGCCGGCGCGCGATATCCCGCTGGCCCAGCTCCTCGGAATCTTCGTTCACTTCGACAGCCGACGCCAATGCCTTGGGTCCGCCTGCCATGATGTATTGCACCTGTCCCGGGGCGGTGGAATAGGTGGGAGGGCACTCGGAAGAGTCGAGCGCCGCAATTCTCCCGCTGGAGCCTGCCCCGATGTAGATCAACCGGCCGCCGTCACGCAAACTCCGAGCGACAAGGTCAATAACTTCGGCAATCTCCGGGATAGCTTTCTTCACCGCTCCCGCAATCCTTGCGTCCTCGTGGTTGATGATGCGGGCAATTTCAAGTGCGGATTTGGTGTCGAATCCTTGTGAGGCCTCGTTCTGGCTCTCCGTGATGAGTTGTTGGAGGAGGGTGGCATGATCGTGATTGTTATTTTTAGTATGGGAGCCAGCCGTCTCCTGCAACGTTATGCCTGGTAGCATCGCGTCACTCCCCAGCTTTTATTGTATCTGTAAAAACGCGCAACCCCCTACAACAAAATTGTCAGCACATTGTCGCTGGTTCCGTAACCGTTACCGCGCCCTACAAGGCTCTGCGGACGGCGTCGTGGAACGCAGGCCGTACTTCGCGAATCAACTGATTTTGGCGGTCAGGCCACGTGCGATTGGCCAGCAGTACGACGGCGATCGCGGCATCCAGATCGATCCAGAGGGAACAACCACTGTAGGCGAGATGTCCGATCGAATTCTGCGAAAACTGCGTGCCGGAGGAAGATGGTTGCGATGGCGTATCCCATCCAAGCGCGCACGAACTGCCGGCCGGTTCCTGTCGCATAGCGAATCGATTTACCGTCGTTCTTTCGAATAAAACCGGCGCGCCGCCGGCGTCCTTTCGCGGGGAACCCAGGATCGCTCCGGTGAATCGCAGCAGGTCAGGAACGTTGGAGAAAATGCCTGCGTGGCCGGCCACTCCTCCGAGCACAAACGCATTTTCATCCTGAACTTCGCCTTGAATGCGGCGATGGCGAAACGTCGTGTCTTCTTCCGTTGGCGGAATTGAGGGTCGCGCAGCCTGCGCGGGACAGAATCCGGTGGACTTCATGCCGAGCGGTTGAAAGATCTCCCGGTCCGCGAAGGAATCGAGACTTTCGCCGATCATAGTCTCAAGCGCCTTGCCCAATAGGATGAAGCCTGGATCGGAGTATTCGGCCCGCGCGCCTGGCTCGGCCTGCAATGGCAACGCAAGGCACGCTTGTAAAAGCGCATCCGGGGTAATTGCGTATCGAAACAATTCCAAATATCCAGGCAGGCCTGAGTTGTGAGCAAGCAAGTGCTGCAGCTCAACGCGCCGGGCAGGGTCACCGGTTGCCCGTTTTGCCACAAAACCCGGCAGCACCTCGCCCAGCGGAGTGTCCAGGTTGAGCATGCCGCGCTCGACAAGCAGCATGGCGGCAGCAGTTGTGCCAACAACCTTCGTCACGCTGGCAATGTCATATACGGTTCCGGCCGCAACAGGCGATGCGTCCGGTTCATACGTAAAGCGCCCCAGAGCATCGTTCAGAACCACTTCGCCACCTGCCAGCATGCCGAACGCGCAACCCGGGAAGGCACGCGCCTCAATCGCCGACTCCAGCACCTGATAGGCCGTTCCGAACCGGCCTGTTGACTCACCGTTGCCGGAAACCTGGGATTGGTCCTCAAATTTCATCGCTTTCTGGCATGGTAACGCGTCTTGCGCCCGAGCCATGAAGTGTGGCACGATTCATCGCCGGTCGGGGAATGGTCGCGCTACCTTGTGGGCAACAGTTTCGTCTATTCTTCCAGGTGCAGGAGGATCGCATGTTTCTGCCGCAGAGTTGGTTGCGGGCTGCAGGTTTTGCCGCCGTTTTCGCAGCGGGCTCCATTTTTTGCGCGGCTCAAACGCCCGCGCAGCCGGAATCGGCCGGAAATGACTCCACGGCTTCCACAGCCCATGCGCCAGCCGCCGGCTCATCGTCGCCGGCAACCGCCTCGGCAACACCCGCAGCCGCGCAGCCTGCCTCCGATGCGGTCGGCATCGCTCCTGAGAAGAAGATTTATACAGTTCCTGCGGGCACAAAAGTTCTGCTTGAGCTGCGCAGCGCCATCAACACCAAAAGCGCCAAGGCCGGCGACGGCGTCTACCTGTCTTCGACCTTTCCGGTCGTAGTCGGCAACCGCGTCATGATCCCGACAGGGGTGTACGTGCAAGGGATGGTAGATCGCGTCCAACGGGGCGGGCGCGTCAAAGGCAAAGCGCAACTCGACATGCACTTCACGTCCATCATCTTTCCCAACGGCACTGTCGTTGAAATTCCCGGCGTGGTTGACAGCTTGCCCGGCGCCAAAAAGCAGACAGTAAAGAACGATGGCGAGGGAACAATCCAGCAGGACGGCGACAAAGGCCGCAATGCGGGCCGGACTGCCGAGATCGCGCTACCCTCGGGGGCCGGCGTCGGGACCATTGGCGGAGCGGCGTCCGGGCATCCTATCGAGGGCGGCCTGGCTGGATTGGGTGCCGGCCTGGCCACGGTCGGAATCGTCTCGCTTTTCACGCGCAACGCCGATGTCGATATTCCGGCTGGAACACAGCTTGAAATGATTCTGCAACGGCCTTTACTGCTTGAGGAAGATAACCTGGCCGGCGTAGCCCAACCAGGTGCTGCTCCTGTTCTGGTGCCCGCTGCCAATCAGCCCAAGCCGATTGAGAGACGGCGACCGCGGATTCTTTGCCCGGCCGGGGGGCTGGGTTGCGAGTGAACAGAATTCGATGGCAGAAGTATCAGAACCTGCAGTAAGCCCTTGATCGTAAACGAACCTTTCCTAGATGAGCCTTGCGTTCGATGCCAACACGCCCGGACGCATCAGCGTGCAGCTTCCATTCGAGGCGCAACGGTAATGTACGTCGGAATGGTAATCGCTCCAAGGCGTTGCCGTGCTGAGACTTACGGTAGAACCAATCAAAAAAGTCCGGCCGTCGCTGCTCTGAATCGTTCCGGATGATGCGTCGTAGGCAGCGACCGTCAGATCTCCTTCGGTGTAGAAAGCCGAAGAAGGAGCGGCGCTGTCCATGCTGGGCTGCTCGCTGAGCGGCTCAGGCGAATCTAGAGTCGCGCTTGCCAGGACTGTGCGAGCAGGTCTGGTCACTGGGTGGGCCACGGGCCTCGATGGGTGATCTTCAGGCGTGACACGGAATTCCGGTCGCCTTTCGGCTGCGGGAGCTCTTGCTGGACGAACTTGTGAGGCCGGAACGTGCCTGGCCTTCACGGGGTGATGCGATTGCCGGATGCCCGATGCAAGTGGGCTCGCAGCTGGGTGGCCGAAAGTGAAAGATGGTTTGATGAACCCTGCGGCCGGCCGTACAAGGACAGCCGACAGAACGCTCTGTATCGGAGCCGGGGCTGAGCTGACCATCGACTGGATCGGACCTGAACTCATGATGGGAAGCGCGACGGCTTGAGTCACACTGGACCTGGCCGGCGAGCTAGCCGCGGTGGAGTGGTAATAGGCCATCGAGTTACCGGTCGGCACAGTGGAGAGAGCTAGCGAAGCACCCGCCAGGGTTCCGAGCGAAATGCCCACGATTGCATAAAGCATCGGGAGCACCAGCCGGGAGAGATCATTCTGTGACGCACCGGATGGCTTGTGTTCGTAGACGACAAGTGGTTTGGGGGATTCGATGCAAGTCGACATAGTCTCCAATTCGGGTGAAGGGTACCGCCTCACTTTCACTGAAGTTACATACAAATGATTACTAACTCGATGCCTCGTAATCGAACAATCCTCCGAAAGGGCTATTACTTTCCCGTCATAGAGAATCCTCACGCCCAAAAATTACGATCATCACAAAAGCTGATCAAGAGAAAAACTGCCCGGCCCGTTGAGTACAGCCGGCAAAGCTTCGCAATCTCTGTTCCTCTAGCCGCTCCGGAGGTAATCTAGAGATGGATGTACACTTTTTCTCAAGACACCCCAGGATCTGATTCCGGCGAAAGCGCACGGCCTGCCCCCGATGGAACGGTCGGTGGCCGAGCAGCGCGTTCGAACGGAAAACCGGCGGGCGTGATTCTTTGGCTGCGCGACCTCGTGATTTCGGCAACCGCGTCGATCCTCATCATCATCTTTCTTTACCAGCCGGTGCGAGTTGAAGGCACCAGCATGCTGCCTCGGCTCGAGGACAGTGACCGTCTCTTCATCAACAAATTCGTTTACCATGTCTCCGCGATCGAGCGCGGCGACGTCGTCGTCTTTCATTACCCGCGCGATCCCGAAAAGAGCTATATCAAGCGCGTGATTGGCCTGCCCGGCGACCAGATCCGCATTGATCGCGGCCGTGTGTGGGTGAATGGCAGGAGCCTGCGCGAGCCTTACGTTCCTGCGGATTACCGCGATACACGCTCCATGACCGAGATCACCGTTCCACCGGGTTGTTATTTCATGATGGGCGACCACCGTTCGATCTCGTCTGACAGCCGTGACTTCGGACCGGTGGAACACTCGCTGATCTACGGCAAGGCGGTCTTCATTTACTGGCCCGCACGTGATCTCGGCGTCGTTCACTAATGGGCAGTGGCGACAGCAAGCTCACCGTTTCATCAAATCTCTCGGAATCCCGGCGCCGGTTCAAGACCGGCTGCCTTGCTTTTCTCCCGATTCGCAACTGCTGAAGTGAAAGCAAACCACCTTCACGCAATATCGATGTCCGTGGAAAAACCGGACAAAATGACTCCGGATAACCTGCTAAAATCGATTGAATCCACTCCTCGGAGAGGCGATGCAGGCGATCCTCGCGCTCGAAGACGGGCGCATCTTCCGTGGGCACGGCCATGGACACCCGGGCGAATGCCGGGGCGAAGTCGTTTTCAATACTTCCCTTACCGGATACCAGGAAATTGCGACGGACCCCTCGTACGCAGGGCAGATTGTTGTCCTCACGAACCCCCAGATCGGTAATTACGGCACGAATCGGGCTGACAATGAGGCCGCCCGGCCTTACATCGAAGGCCTGATTGTCCGCGAATTCTCCCAGATCAGCTCGAACTGGCGCTCCGAACAGGTGACCGACGAGTACATGGAGCGCTACAGCGTGCCGGTTTTGGCCGAAATCGACACCCGCGCCCTGGTTCGCCATCTGCGCGATCGCGGCGTCATGCGCGGTGTGATCTCGACCGAGGCTTCGGACCCCGATGCACTCGTCCAAAAGGCCAGAGGAATCCGCAAGATGGAGGGAACCGACCTGGCTCGCGTGGTCTCTACCAAGGCGGCCTACAACTTTGACGCTTCCGACCCGCGCAGCCAGATGGGGGAGTCGCTGCTGACCGAAGGATTCGTACCCCAAGAAAGTACTCTGAGGAAAATACTTCACGTTGTAGCTTATGATTTTGGCATTAAACAGAACATTTTGCGCATGTTAGCGCGTGAAGACTGCCGGGTGACTGTGGTTCCGGCTGAAACCACCGCCGAAGAGGTCCTTGCCCTCAAGCCCGATGGAGTCTTCCTTTCGAACGGTCCCGGCGATCCGGAGCCGGTCGACTACGCGGTTCGCGCCATTCGCGGCATGATGGGCCGCGTGCCCGTTTTTGGAATTTGCCTGGGCCACCAGCTTTGCGGGTTGGCCCTCGGCGGCCGCACCTACAAGCTCAAGTTCGGCCACCACGGCGGCAATCATCCCGTGCGCAACAACGCGACCGGCAAAGTGGAGATCACAGCGCACAACCACAACTTCGCCGTCGATCCGGATTCGATCAACGCCAACGAGGTAGAACTGACGCACGTTGACCTGAACGACCAGACGCTCGAAGGACTGCGCCACAAGACGCTGCCGCTCTTCAGCGTGCAATATCATCCAGAAGCAGCGCCCGGCCCGCATGATTCGCACTACCTGTTCCGCGATTTCCGCAAGATGATGGAGGAGTGGAAGGGATGAGCTTCTTGACGGGCAAAAGAATCGGTATTTCAAACCAGCGGGGCTTTTGGCTCCGCTATTTTTTGGAAAGTATGAACCCCGAATAAACATGCCACGCAGAAATGACATTCAGAAGATTCTCGTAATCGGCTCCGGGCCGATCATCATCGGCCAGTCGGCGGAGTTCGACTATTCCGGCACGCAGGCCTGCAAGGCCCTCAAGCAGGAGGGCTACGAGGTCGTGCTCGTCAACTCGAACCCGGCCACCATCATGACCGATCCCGAGCTGGCCGATCGCACCTACATCGAGCCGCTCAGCCACGAATACCTTGAAGAGATCATCCGCATTGAAGCAGAGATGCTTGCTTCGCAGCCGAAGCCGGGCAAGTTTGCTCTGCTGCCGACGGTGGGCGGCCAAACCGCACTCAATCTCGCCGTCGATCTGGCCGACACCGGCGTTCTCGATCGCTACAATGTCGAGCTGATCGGCGCCAAACTCGAAGCCATCAAGAAAGCCGAAGACCGCCTGCTCTTCAAAGACGCGATGATCCGCATCGGCCTCGAGGTTGCACGTTCCGCCCTGGTGAACAACCTGCGCGACGGCCTCGACTTCTCAAGCAAACTCGGCTTCCCGGTCCTCATCCGTCCCAGTTTTACGCTCGGCGGCACGGGCGGCGGCATCGCTTACAACCGCGAAGAGCTGATGGAGATTCTTTCGCGCGGCCTTGATCTCTCTCCGGTTCACGAGTGCCTGGTGGAAGAAAGCGTGCTCGGCTGGAAGGAATTCGAGCTCGAAGTGATGCGCGACCTCGCCGACAACGTCATCATCATTTGCTCCATTGAGAACTTCGATCCCATGGGCGTGCACACCGGCGACTCCATCACTGTTGCGCCGGCGCAGACGCTCACCGATCGCGAATACCAGAAGATGCGCGATGCGGCCATCGCCTGCATTCGCGAGATTGGCGTTGAGACCGGCGGCTCCAACGTGCAATTCGCCATCAATCCGCAAGATGGCCGCATGGTCGTCATCGAGATGAACCCGCGCGTCTCGCGCTCCTCGGCGCTCGCGTCCAAGGCCACGGGCTTTCCCATCGCCAAGATCGCCGCCAAGCTTGCCGTCGGCTACACACTCGACGAAATTCCCAACGACATTACGCGCAAGACGCCTGCCTGTTTTGAGCCGACCATCGACTACGTCGTGGTCAAAATTCCCAAGTGGCAGTTCGAGAAATTTCCCGGCGCAGACGAAACCCTCGGGCCGCAAATGAAATCCGTCGGCGAAGTGATGGCCATCGGCCGCACCTTCAAGGAAGCGCTGATGAAGGCCTGGCGATCGCTCGAAACCGGCAAGAAGACCGGCGCGGAGATCCTCGATCCACGCCGCCTCACGCAGATGCTCGTGACGCCGCGCCCGGAGCGCCTCGGCTATCTTCGCTACGCATTTGAGCGTGGCATGAGTGTTCGCGAGGTCGCGCGCCTGACCAAAATGGACCCGTGGTTCCTGCACCAACTGCGCGAGATTACTCTCGAGCAGATGACGATTGCGCAAACGACCCCGAAAGCGATAAGCCCGGAGGCCATGCGCCGCTTGAAGCGCTTGGGGCTGAGCGACGAACGAATTGCGACGGAGTGGAAGCTCGAAGGACACGACGGCATCAAGCAGGTGAGGGAACTGCGCGAAGCACAGGGCATTCGCCCGGTCTTCAAGCTCGTCGATACCTGCGCCGCCGAATTCGAGTCGATGACCCCCTACCTCTACTCCACCTATGAGGAAGAGGATGAGGCGCCACCGACCAAAACGCCCAAGATCATCATTCTCGGCTCCGGCCCCAATCGCATCGGCCAGGGCATCGAGTTCGACTACTGCTGCTGCCATGCTGCTTTCGCACTCAAGGATGACGGCTACGAGACGATCATGGTGAACTGCAATCCTGAGACCGTCTCCACCGACTACGACACCAGCGACCGCCTCTACTTTGAGCCGTTGGTGCTTGAAGATGTGCTGGCCATCTACCATCACGAAGCGCAATCGAACGCAAAGATCGGCATGATCGTGCAGTTCGGCGGCCAGACTCCGCTGAACCTCGCGCAGCGGCTCCTAGCAGCCGGCGTGCCCATCATCGGCACCTCGCCCGACTCGATTGATCTCGCAGAGGACCGCAAGCGCTTCGGTAAATTGCTTGAAGATCTCGAGATTCCGCAGCCCCGCGGAGGCACGGCGACCAGCGTCGAGCAGGCGCTGGCTGTTGCCGAGCAGATCGGCTATCCCGTCCTGGTGCGGCCCAGCTACGTGCTCGGCGGCCGGGCCATGGTGATTGCGTACGACGCCGATGCGGTCACGCGCTACATGCGCCAGGCCGTGGAATATTCCCAGGAACGGCCTGTCCTCGTCGACCACTTCCTTGAAAATGCCGTCGAGGTTGACGTCGATGCGCTGTGCGATTCGAAGGATGTGATCATCGCCGGCATCATGCAACACATCGAAGAAGCCGGCATTCACTCCGGTGATTCTTCGTGCGTGCTGCCCGCGGTCAGCATCCGCACTGAGACGCTTGCAACCCTTCGCGCTTACACCCGCAAGCTGGCCCTCGCGCTCAAAGTTGTTGGCCTCGTCAACCTGCAGTTTGCCATCCAGCGCGATGACGAAGGCAACGACCACGTCTACGTGATCGAAGTGAATCCCCGCGCTTCGCGCACCGTTCCTTACGTCTCGAAGGCCACGGGTATACCGTTGGCCAAGATCGCCGCGCGGCTCATGACCGGACGCAAGCTCTGCGAATTGCTCCCCGCTGAAGTGGCCTCCGGCAACGACCTTGGCACGGGCGAGCACTACTACGTCAAATCCCCGGTCTTCCCCTGGTCGAAGTTCGCCGGAGTCGATACGGTTCTTGGCCCGGAGATGAAGTCCACGGGCGAAGTGATGGGTGTCGCGTCGAGTTTCGGCGAAGCGTTTGCCAAGGCGCAGCTTTCCGCTGGCCAGCTCCTCCCCACCGGTGGCACCGTCTTCTTTACCGTCAACGACCATGACAAGCAGGCCGCGATTCCGCTGGTGCGCCGCTACGTCGACCTCGGCTTTAAAATCGTCGCCACCGAAGGCACGGCTAACGTGCTTGAAAGCGCCGGATTGATCGTCGAGCGTGTCTTCAAAGTGGAGGAGGGCCGACCCAACGCCGTGGACCTCATCAAGGAAGGCCGCATTCAGCTTGTTGTGAATACACCTCGCGGCCAGGATGCGCTCTTTGACGAGAAGGCGATTCGCCGCGCCGCCGTGACCGCCCGAGTGCCCACCATTACCACGCTTGCCGCCGCGCAGGCCGCCGCCGAGGGCATTGCCGCAATGCAGAAACACAGCGTGACGGTCTACGCACTTCAGGCGCTACATATGGCCAACGGGCGATAAATAAGCCCGTTCTCCTACCGGCTGGCGCAAAAACTGCACTATCATTCGTTCAAGTCATTCCGTTTCTTTATAGTACGGACACAACCTCATCCGTGGAATCCTTCGCGACTCGACTTGAACCACAGCGCGCCGTACATTGTCACCTGTCAGGCGGCTTTTTTCCGCGGCCGGCGAACTCGGCCACCCGGAACAAGGAATCGCACTCTTACTTCCCCTCTCTGTGGAAAAACCCGGTAAAACTCGTGAATACACGTATAAATTCGCGTTCCGCGTGGAACATTTTTCCGAAAATGTACATGAAAAGCTATTGCACACCCGAGAGAGATCGACTTAAAATGCGCGACTTTTCCCGCCAATAGCCATCGCAAAGATCCTCCCGGACCTTCCGCCTGGCTCAAGAAACGCGATCCGCGTCTACAATAAGCCCATGCTGATGGAAGGCATCTTTGCTGCTCTCACCACGCCCTTTTATCCGGACGAGCGCATCTATTTCCGCAAAATTGAGGCCAACATGGCTCGCTACTCGCGCAGCCTGCTCGCGGGAATGATCGTTCTCGGCTCAACCGGCGAGGCGGTCACGCTCGACGATGCAGAGACGCGCGAGGTCCTGCGGGCTTTTGTCGAGGCGGCGACTCCCGAAAAGGTTCTCATCGCCGGCGTAGGCAGGGAATCCGTCAAAGGCACGGTCGCGCTGGCCGAAGCGGCCGCAGAACTCCAGTACGATGCCGTTCTGGTCCGTCCGCCGAACTATTACGCAACCAATCTGCCGGCGCCGGCCATGCTTCACTACTTCCGCAGCGTGGCAGATCGGTCACCGCTGCCGGTAATTCTCTACAACATTCCCAAGTGCGTGCCGTACCAGATTCCTATTGAATTGATCTCAGAACTCGCTCAGCACCACAACATCATCGCCATCAAGGATTCAAGCGGCAGTGTTGACCGCATCCGGGACACCGTTGCCGCCACGAAAGACGCTCCGCGGCGAACCGTGCCGGTCACGCAGGTCTTTGAGGCCGTCACCGCGCGCATGATGAACGCGCCCTCCGAGCCATCCGGCTCCTTTGTTCCAGCTACCGATCTTTCCGGCGGCGTAGCTGTCGCCACGCCACCCCCAGCCGCGCCCGTCAAGACCCGCAGCAGGGAAGTCGGCTTCCAGGTTCTTTGCGGCTCGGCCAGCGCCCTCTTCGAATCCCTCCAGGCGGGAGCCACTGGAGGCATCCTTGCCTTCGCCGCGTGCGCTCCACAGGCCAGCCAGGAGATTCATCTCGCGTGGAAGGATCACGATCTCGCGCTTGCTGCCGAAAAGCAGAAGCGCATCGCCGCCGTGAACAAGCGCGTTGTCAGCGAGCTCGGCATTGCGGGCGTGAAATACGCATGCGACTTCAATGGCTACTTCGGAGGGCGGCCCCGGGCCCCGCTGCTGGGGCTCTCGGCGGACGAAAAGGCCGAAGTGGAGAATCTTCTTGCGGAAATCCGGAACTGATCCAGGCAATCCTATGTATCCTCTTCGGTAGTTCAGTCATCGGCGCGGCCGGATTTGCCCCTCATAATTCGCGCGAGGAGCCCAAGGCCAAAACCAGATCACTGGAATGTTCCTTTGCCGTGATCACTTCTGATCGCACCGGGCAAGATCCCGCCTGAAGGTCCGCATAGGCAAGGACGATCATGCCTCGATCCGTGCGGCGCTGGCTGATGAGCCGCTGGGATGGATCTTGCGGCGGTAATGCATTTGCTGAAAAGATGAACGCAAATGGGCTGCTCTTTATGAGGTTCGGGAGCTCCGATCAAGAATTCCAGCACAGGAGCAGACAAAAGGCATAGCATCTGAAGGGGGCAAATTATGAAGGCAATGTGCATCTCCGTTGCAGTGATCGCTGCAGCGGTTGGCTTCGCATCGTGTGCGGCGCAGGCGCAGGACTCTTTGAGCGGTGGCGCCCAAGCATCTTCGAGCGTCAAACCAGCAGCGGGGAATTCGGCCGGCAACGCGTCGTTCGCCGATGGCACGGATACGATTTATCCCCAGATTGCCCGCGTCAGCTACCTCGAAGGCGACGTACGCGTTTCGCGCGGCGAGCAGAGCAAACACGGCAAAACCTCGGACTGGGAGCAGGCCGTAGCAAACCTCCCGCTTCAGACCGGTTATAGCCTGGTCACGGGAAATGGCCGCGCGGAAATTGAGTTCGAAGATGACTCGACGCTCTATCTCGGAGAGGACTCGGTTCTGCTTTTCAACGATCTTCATACAACGGCCGGTGTTCCTCGCACCGAGGTTGCCTTGCTCTCAGGCACGGTTACGCTGCACGTCATGCCGTCCGTTCCCGGCGAGTGGTTCGTGCTGAGAACACCCACCGACATGCTGTCCACGCGGTATCCCAACATCAACAACCTCAGGGTCAATAGCTACATCGATGGCATCGCGTTGACGCCGCTGGATACGACAGGCCTCAGGATGGTTGGACAAGGAGATGAGACCCTTACCGCCGGCAAGACGCTCTACTTCAAAGAAGGCAAGCCGATCGTTGAGGCCGGACCCATTCACCCGCTTGACTTCACCGCGTGGGACAAGTGGGTTGCGGCCCGATACGCGGAACGGCAGAACGAGACCGCTGCAGCGCTGAGAGCGTCTGGACTGGCAACGCCGATTCCCGGCATGGCAGATTTGGCGCAGAAGGGGACATTTTTTTCTTGCGAACCCTACGGAACCTGCTGGCGACCAAACCCCCAGCAAAACGCGGGTGCAGGGAATGCGCCGGCGGCTTCAACCGCACAACAAAACATGCCAGTCAACCAGGCAAATATCTCTCCGGCTGATGTGCAACCTGCGGCGCCCGGCTCGAAGATCGGGTTTCTTGGCAAGCCCATGCCGACGTCCGCTCCAGATTCTTCTGCCGATCTTGCTGATCTGTACGGTATGTACTCCTTCTTTCCATGTATGGCGGGTGAGGTGCGCTTTCTGCTCATGAACAATATGTATGCAGGCCCTAAGATGCTCAATCCGGCTATGTCGTACTACGGAGAACCATGGGAATGGGCCGTTTGCCACTCCGGAAGCTGGATCTACGGAAACAATGGCTATGTCTGGGTGGCGGGCAAGCCTATTCATCAACTTCCCGTGCGCTGGTTCAAAAACGGGAACAGGATCGGCTTTGTCCCAATCCATCCGCGCGATGTCAAGGGCCAGCCTCCGGTCAATGGCAAGAATGGATTTTTTGCCGTAGATTCCAAAGGCTCCCATCCGATCGAGCGAGTCACGCTGCAACCGGATCGCAGGATCGAGATGCTCAAAGAGCCGCCCAGATCGTTTCGAACAGAGTTTATGCCTCCCTTGGCGCGGGCCGAGGAGCCGCACGTTATGGCCCACGAGGTCAGGGATCTCGCGCAGGCCAGGAACAGCATGGGCAAATCGGCCGGTATCCCCATCACCTTCGATCACAAGTCGCAGACCTTTATGATGTCCCGCGAAGTGATGCAGGGCAGCAGGAGCGTCACAGTCCGGGCTCCAGTCGGAAACCGCGATGGAAGTTTGCAGTCACGCGGGTTTAATGGTGGCGGAGGGGCATCGTCCGGTGGAGCGGGTTGGCGCGGAGGATCGAACTCAGGTTCCTATACAGGCGGTGCCAGGGGCGGCGGCGGAGGATCCTATTCCGGTGGTGGCGCAAGTGGTGGATCTCAAGGCGGTGCGAGTGCAAGCGGAGGCGGATTCCACGGCGGCGGGGGCGGTGTGAGTTCCGGCGGCGGGAGCGTTGGCCAATCCGGCGGCGGCGGTTCATCGGCCGGTGCGGGCGCGCCTTCGGGCGGGGGCGGACACCACTAGAGCATCGCCCTGTTTGGATAGACACTCCAGAGTCAGGGTCAGAGGCCACGTCAGGCGTGGCCGATGTCGAAGTCTACCTTTCGATGATGAACGAGCTTCCCAAGTTGACGATCGCTACAGACGCCGACGTGCCGGCTGTCGTGTCTCTCATCAATACCGCCTTTCGGGGTGCCGGCGACGACACGGGATGGAGCACCAGGGAGCAGTACATCGAAGGCACCCGGATCACCGAGGATTTGCTGAGAGAAGACATTGCGGCGAAACCGCATGCGACGATGCTCCTTTGGCGCCGCGCCGACAACTCATTGCGCGGCTGCGTCTGGCTCGAACCGGTCAACGACAGTGTCTGGTATCTCGGCAAGCTTGCCATCCCGCCCCGCGATCAAAACGCAGGCCTCGGACGCAAGCTGCTTCAGGCGGCAGAGAACTGGGCGCAGCAGCGCGGAGCTACCGAGATCCGAATGACCACCGTGAATCTTCGCGCCGCGCTCATCGATTGGTACAAACGGCGCGGCTATGCGCTGACCGGGGAAACCAAACCGTTTCCGTATGGCGATAGCCGGTTCGGCAGACCGAAACGCGATGATCTGCATTTCGTGGTGCTTCGGAGGCAACTGGCGGGCTGAAGGCCCCTATCTGCCGCGAGATACCGCACGTCTGATAACAGATATTCTGTTAACTAAAGCTGCCCGACCGCTCAGGTGGCCTGAATCTATGCCGGTCCATGCCCTAAAGGCTGTCGTTTTCACCCACCTTCCCTTCGAGGATCTCGGTTCGTTGCGGCCAGTACTGGACCGGCGCGGCTTTGCGATCGAGACCGTCGACCTGGCGACTGCGCGTTTTCCCCTGCCGCAGGCCGAGCACTCCGATCTGCTCGTCGTCATGGGCGGACCCATCGGCGTTTATGACGCCGGCGATTACCCTTACGTGGCCGCAGAAATCGAATCTCTTCGCCGGCGCCTCTCTGCGCACAGGCCGACTCTGGGCATCTGCCTTGGAGCCCAGCTCATGGTCGCGGCTCTCGGTGCAAGAGTCTACCCCGGGTCTAACGGCTCGGAAATCGGCTGGTTCCCGATCCAGCCCGGCTCTCAACCAGCCTCCGCCTGGTTTGCCCCGCTCCTCGTCCGGGATCTCCATGTGTTCCATTGGCACGGCGACACCTTCGACCTCCCCGCTGGAGCTCTCCATCTTGCTCGCACCGAGCTCTATGAAAATCAGGCATTCGCAGTGGGTAGGCACGCCCTCGCCCTTAAGTTCCACCCAGAGGTCACCGAACTGGGCCTTGAGCAATGGTATGTCGGCCACGCCTGCGAGTTGCGGGAGAAAGGCATCTCGGTGCCGCAGCTCCGCGCCAACGCGCACAGATACGCCCCCGCATTGGCTCAAGCGGCAGGACAATTCTGGAATCTCTGGTTGGATTACATCTTGTAGCGGCCCAGGTCCTCGTCATTGAGTCCTTCGAGCCAGCCACGCAGTTGTTCCGCCGTGGGGCCTTCCGGCGGACCTGAAGTATTGAGTTTCGCGCTATCCATCACCTTTTCTGCCACGAAGATCGGGCAATCGGCGCGAAGCGCGAGCGCAATCGCATCAGAGGGGCGTGCATCCACCGCAAGCTGCTCATTTCCCTGCCGCAACCACAGGACTGCATAGAATGTATCGTCTTTAAGCTCTGTTATAACAACGCGTTCCAACTCACCATTCAAGTGTCGCAGCAGGTTTCGAGCCAGGTCATGGGTCATCGGGCGCGAGGGCGGGGTTTTCTCAATCTCCAATGCAATCGCGTTCGCTTCGAAGATCCCCACCCAAATCGGCATCACCGCTTCGGATTTCACATCCTTCAGGACCACGATCGGCATGTCGGTGGATGGGTCCATCATCAGGCCACGAATTCGCACCTCGATATCCATCAGTTCCCTCTTCCCCTTACTTCTTTTGACGCGCCTCTCACCCCGGCTTTGCACGATCGCATTACTTTTCTTGACGCCCCACTTCAGTTCCCTGATCTCTGTTCTCTGATCTCTGTTCTTATACACTCTCACCGACCAGGCTGTTTGGATAAGCTCCCGTAATCATCACCCGCAAGTAACTTCCCGGCGCCGGCGCGATGGGATGCGGGCTCGTAAAGTTGACGGGCTTGTTCTGGCTGCTCCTTCCCGCGATCTGCCCGCGCGCGGGATTCGTCCCCTCCACCATTACCTCAATGATCTCACCGATCTGTTTCGAATAATTCACTCTTTGAATCTCTCGCTGGCGGTCGAGCAATGCCTGCAAGCGTTTCGCCGTTTCCGCTTCGGGTATGGAATCGATCATCACCAGTGCAGGCGTATTGGGCCGCGCGGAGTACTTGAATGCGAAAACGCAATCGTATTCGACTTCGGCCAGCAGGTCCATCGTCTGGATAAAATCGTCCTCGGTTTCTCCGGGAAATCCAACAATGATATCGGTCGAAATCGAGATCTGCCGCCGCGATGCTTTGATCCACGCCACCCGCTCCAGATACCACTCCGGCGAGTACTCGCGCGCCATCGCTTTCAGGATCCGCGCCGAACCCGATTGCACCGGCAAATGCACGTGATCGCACAGCGTGGGGACGCGGTCAATCGCGTCCACAATGTCGCGCGTAAAATCGCGCGGGTGGCTGGTCGTGAAGCGCACACGCCGGATGCCGGCCACCTCACCCACCGCCGCCAGCAACTCCGCGAAGCTCATCTTCCCTTCCGGATCGCGGTAGCTGTTCACGTTCTGGCCCAGCAACTGAATCTCGGTGTAGCCCAGGTCGGCAATGCGCCTCGCTTCATGCAGAACGGATGTCGAAGTCCTGCTGCGCTCCTTGCCACGCGTGTATGGCACCACGCAATAGGAGCAGAACTTGTCGCAACCTTCAATGATCGTGATGTATCCGCGGTACTGATTCTGCCGCGCCGTGAACTCGGTTTCGAAGGTCTCATCTGTCTGCCGGTCATCGAGCCCGGTGATGCGTCCTTCGCCTGCTTCCAACCGCGTCAGCATCTCCGGCAATTTCCGGTATGATGCCGACCCCGAGACGAGAGACACATACGGCGCGCGCTCGAAGATCTTCTCGCCTTCCTGCTGCGCCACGCAGCCGAGAACGCCGAAGCGCTTCCCTTGCTTGTGCAGCTTCTTGTAGTCGTTCAGGCGATTGAAGACCTTCTGTTCCGCCTTGTCGCGGATCGAGCATGTGTTGTAGAGGATGAGGCCCGCTTCTTCTTCCGACTCCACCTGCCGGTAGCCCTGCTGCTCGAGCGTGCCGATGACCTTTTCGGAGTCATGGGCGTTCATCTGGCAGCCGAAGGTTTCTAAATAAAATGTTTTGTCGGTTGCCATAGACCCCCAGTATACGGCGAATGCTTTTTCGGCCGCTCTAAGCCTAAACGCGCGCATCGTGCTTGAATTCCAGCGCGCCTGGCGCGCGGCTACTCGTGGAGCAATTTGAAGGCGTGCGTCCATTCATTTTTCGTGAATCCGAGAATGCACCACAAGATGCACAGAGGCTCAATGGCGCGCGCCGCTTCCACTTTTCCCATGTCGGCAACTTCCCAGCCGAACTGCTCCAGGATCTGCGCAACTTCGGCCTTTGCGCCGTCATCGTTGCCGCAGATAAACATGGTCGGCTTGCCACTCTTGAACTGGGGATTCACCATTCGTGGAGCTCCGACAGAGCTAAACACCTTCACCAGGTGCGCCTTGGGGAATTCGCGCTGGAGCCGGTCCATCAGCGATTCCTCCAGCGTGGTGAAGAACCTGAGAACGCCATTGACGGGCGGCGCATCGGCGATTGGGTTGCAAGCATCCATCACCAGTTTGCCGTCCAGGTTGCCGGCGCCCGCAGCGCGCAATACGTCGGCCGCAGCCGATCCTTTAACGGCCAGCACCACGGCTTCGCCAAACGCCGCCGCGTCTTTTGTGGAGCCGATCTGCGCCTTCGGATTCGCCCCGCGCCACTTTTCCAGCTTTGCAGCGTCGCGCGTCCCGAGCATGACCTGGTGGCCATGCTTGATCAACCCGGCTGCGAGTGTCTGGGCTACGTCGCCCGAACCGAGAACTCCGATCTTCATGTTGTTTTCTCCCTCCTAAGGACTTTGTTCATCCCGCATCCCCGTATGCAAATATGCCAGCAGCGCATCCATCTGCTCTTTGGTTAGCTGGTATGCAAACGACGGCATCATTCCCTTGCCCGTCATCAATAAATGCCCAACCTCGCCATCTGTCGCCGGCTCACCGTCCGGCAGCACCTTATGGTTGAAGAGGCCATGCAGATTCGGCGGCACTTTCTTCAGGTGCAGATCGTTCTCCTCATGGCAATGAGCGCAACCGGCGTCGTACACGTGCTTTCCTTCAGCCTGCTCCGGCGTCAGATTCGGCGCCTTCCTGCAGCCAGTGAAACCAATCGCCAGGCAACCAATGATTCCTGCCCAAATGGCAACACATCTATTCGTATCTCGGGATTCTCTTCCGCGGCGCGCCAGGCATTCGCGGCACTCTTGAATTGAAATGGGGAAATCCTCCGGGAGGCCCCGCAATAGCAACCCGAAATCAGCGGACGCCTTTCCGCAACCCGCTTCTTCAGTCTGAGGGGGCGCGGTTCGCGAGGTCAAGTCGCCGGGAACCGTATCGCAAAATGGCGGTTTCACCTGCGGCATTTCCGCAATGTGAGCCGGTATGCTGGTTTCATGGCGCTTCCATCGCTCGATCAAATCCGCTCCGCGCAGGACCTGATCTATTGCTATATGCCGGCCACGCCGCAATACAGTTGGCCGCTGATTAACCAGCGACTGGAAACTGAGGCGTGGATCAAGCATGAAAACCACACGCCGGTGGGTGCATTCAAATTGCGCGGAGCACTTGTCTATGCATCGTGGCTGAAGCAAACGCATCCTGATTTGGCCGGCGTGGTGGCGGCGACGCGCGGCAACTTCGGCCTGGGCGGCGGCATGGCCGCGCGCCTTCTGGGAATGAAGGCTGTCATCGTCGTGCCTCATGGCAACAGCGCCGAGAAGAACCGCGGCATGCTGGCTCAGTGCGTGGAACTGGTCGAGCATGGACCGGATTTCCAGGATTCTCTCGAATTTGCGCGGGCCCTGGCCCAGAAGCGCGGCTTCGTCATGTTCGAATCGTTTCACGAGCGCTTGGTGTGGGGCACAGCCACCTGCGCGCTCGAGCTGTTTGTGGGCGCGCCCAACCTCGATATCGTCTATGCTCCAATCGGCATGGGCTCATCGATCTGCGGAATGGCCGCAGCGCGCGACGCTCTGCATCTCTCCACCGAGATCGTGGGCGTCACAGCCGCTGCATCGCCTGCCAGCGCTATCAGCTTCAGGGAGCGCAGGCTCACCGAGGCGCCGGCTCAGTCGGTCATTGCAGACGGCCTGGCATGCCGCAGGCCGAGCCCTGAGGCACTTAAAATCATCTGGAATCATGTCGCCCGTATTGTCGAAATCTCTGAGAGCGAAATTGCCGTTGCGATGCGCATTTACTACGAGGACACCCACAACATCGCCGAGGGTGCCGGTGCGGCCGCGCTGGCCGCGGCGCTCAAGGAGAAAGGTGCGCTGCGCGGCAAACGCGTCGGCATCCTTCTAACTGGCGGAAATGTCGACCGCGAAATGTTTCTCGCTGCGCTCGATGGCTCTTTTTCATCCGTGAGGCCGGCATGACTCGACACGAAGAACATCTCACTCCCTTTGCCCACGCAGCCAGCAACCGCTGCTTCGGCTGCGGCCCTGCCAACCCAACCGGTCTCCACCTCGAGTTCTTTCTTGCGCCCGATGGGTCGGTCGTGAGCCTGCCTGTCGTCGCCGATACTTTTGAAGGCCATCCCGGCTACCTGCATGGCGGAATTATTGCCACGCTGCTGGATGAAGCCATGAGCAAAGCAGTGCGTACAACGGGCAGGCGATCGATGACGCGCAAGATGGAGATCGAGTATCTCCGCCCGGTTCCCAGCGGCGCTCCCCTCCGCATTGAGGGCCGAATCCTTCGTGCCGAGGAGCGCAAGGTCTGGGTCGAAGCCCGCATTCTGAATGCGGAAGACAAGCTGCTGGCCCATGCCAAAGGACTCTTCATCGAAGTGCCGACGGAGTCAAGAAAGCATGGGCGGCCCGAAGACCGCCCCGCTGCGGGAAACGCAACCTAGCTCAGTGCACGATTTAGTGCACCATGTTGATCGTGTCCTGCGTAACCGTGTCGAATGTGGCCACCGACTTGGCATTCGCCTCGAACGCTCTCTGCGCAATGATCAGATCGGAAAACTCCGTCGAGATGTTCACGTTCGATGCCTCCAGCGCATCGTCCTGCAAAGTCGCCAGGCCTGACGTGCCCGAGGCCCCGAACGAGATCGGCCCGCTCGCCCGCGTAGTTGTATAGTTTCCGTTGCCCATCAATTCCAGGCCCTGGAGATTGGTCACATTGCCGAGCGCCAATTGACCCACATTCTGCTTCTGTCCATTCGAATAAGTAATCGTGACCGTCCCGTCGGAGCCGATCGCGAAACTTGAATACTGACCGCTGGCATATCCGCTTCGGTGCGGAGAAGGGATAACGCTTCTTTCGGCGCGGTAATCGCCGCAGCTGGAGAGCGAAATTCCGACCGTAGGCCCTCCTTGGGCGACGCAGGCGATGCGCACGTGGGGGCAGAGGCCGGAGTCGCGTCCCATGCGGCCGTATCGACTTCCTGCGACTGGCGCAACGCATAAAGCAGCTCCTGCCGGTGCGGCCCGCGTGAGCCGTCCTCGGCGCCTGATCCCGCTGCGGTCACCAGATCCACGCCGGGAAAGCTTCCCCGGAAGTCGCGCACAAACTCGTTCAGCTCAAGATCCGGCAGCCACGCATCGAGGATCATCGCCTCGGGAACGGCCGCTTCGGCCTCGGCCCATGCCTGCGCACCGCCTTCGGCCTCGCGAACCTGCCAGCGCAAACCGCAAAGAACGTGGGTAAGCCGTTGCCGAAAGCTGCGGTCGGCGCTGGCCACGAGCGCAGTGCGCGGCTTCATGCGTGGATGCGATGGAAGAACTGGAACCGGGAACGCCTGCATGTCATGCCTCCTGACGAACAATCAACCACTCCAATGCGGGCACTAATTTGCGGCGACCGCCGCGCCCGCGCTGACTTCCTCTGAATGCATTGCCACCACACCGTTGGGCGCGTTCAGATTCAGTTCGCTCTCCAATGGAACGATGTATCCCCGTCCGCGCACGGTGCGGATGAGGCGCCCCGGCGCCGGGTCGGCAATCTTGCGCCGAAGATAGTTCACATACACATCCACGATGTTGGTGGTCTGCGCCGGCTCCAGGTTCCACACCGAGTCGAGCAGCTCAATCCGCGAAACGCATTGGCCGCGGTTCAGCAGCAGAAACTCCAGTAAGGCAAATTCCTTGTTCGTCAGATCGATCTTGCGTCCGGCGCGCCGCGCGCTGTGGTCGAGCCGGTCCAGTTCCAGGTCCGCGATGCGCAATTGAAGCCGCGTCTCTCTCTTCCGCCTCAGCAGGGCCCTGCAGCGCGCACGCAGCTCGTGCAGGCTGAAGGGTTTGATCATCAGATCGTCCGCTCCCCGATCGAGACAGCGCACCCGTGTGTCCACCTCCTGGCGCGCGGTGAGCACCAGGACCGGCAGATCGGCATCGAGCGCGCGCAGTTCGACCAGCACCTGCTCGCCGTCTTTCACTGGCATATTTAGATCGAGAATCGTCAAGTCCGGCATCTCCTGCCGAAAGGCCTCCACTGCGGCGTCGCCATCACATGCCAGACGAACCCTATGCCCGTCGGCCTCCAGGCCGCGGCTCAAAAACTGGCCGAGCGCCCTGTCGTCTTCGGCTATGAGCAATCTCATGAGTCCCTTTCTCTTTTGCCTGCCCCACACAACGCCCGAGGCAGCATGTCCTTAAGAGGAGCCCCGGCCTTTTCCCGCCGGGGCGCATCGCTTAGGAGTTTCTAAAGCGCGCGCATCTCCACCTTCCCGCTTAGCGAAAAGGAACTCAATGGGCATGAGAGAAAAAACGAAGAAGCGATTGCATGATTGGGTTCGGCGGGAAACTGAGTGCCAATGTGGGTAAGTGAACGCTGGCCTGTGATGGTCGGTACAGAAAAAGTGGAGTGCGTAAAACCAGATGGCCGATGGCGCATGATCGACGCGACTGCATCCGCCGCCCTAATGCCCCGCCCGGCAACCCTCTCCTCCCAAAACCGCATCCACTCTCTCGAAAGCTCTAAATTTTCTCCCCCAGCAAGAAGAGAACCACGCAAAATTCGCAGACAACTAACATAGTGCGTCGAGATCTTTAAGTTACTTTGGTGTAATCTAGCGCTAAAGCGCATTCAACTAAAGCGCTATCGCAGTTTTCCAAAAATAACCGATCCTATCTTTAGCACGTATTGCAGCGTTCTGATATTTGAAATGCAGTCTTCAGGTGCGCCTTGGTTGATTGGAGCAAGCTTCCCGACATAGCAGCCGTCGCTTTCCTCACCGCCGCATTCGCATCCGTAGCGCGGCGCGGGCAAAGTGCGTTGTCAGGCCTTTGGCTCCTTGGCTGGGTCATGATCATGCTCCATTTTGCCGCATTTCTTTTTCTGCCGGCTCCCAGCCCCTGGACTGAAATCGCCTCTTTTGTTGGGCTTGCAACGCTTGCTTGCGCCGGGGTGCTTTTCATGTGGGCTGCGGTGCCATTTCGCCAGCGAACCTCAAGCCGGTGGATGCTTCTTGTCCTGCTCGGCACCAATACTCTCTATTTGGGTCTTCTGGTCATCGATCCAGTTGCATCCTGGGCCCTGGCGCCGGCAGCGATTCTCTTCGGCGCCCTGCCGCTGGCCATCGCTCTGCTTACCCTCTCGGGATTCACCCATCCGCTGCGCTGGTGGATCGTCGGCCTCTACTGCTCTCTTTCCGTCTTCCTTTTGATCGTTGAGCGGCGGCCTGGTAACGGAGCAGCGCTCGCATTGAACGCCATCTTCTTTACCGTCTATCTCGGCTGCTCCATTCACTTCTGGTATGCTTACCGGCGCGCCACGGCGGGAGCCTTCATCACCATTGCGGGCTTCTTTGCGTGGGCCGCGGTTTTTGTCGTAGGTCCCTGGTTCCAGACAGCCTTCCCGAACCTTCATCTTGAAAATGAGGTTTGGAACCTCCCCAAGTACGTCGTCGCTGTGGGTATGATCCTCCTGCTTCTCGAAAACCAGATAGAAGAATCCAAGTATCTGGCCCTGCACGACGAATTAACCGGTCTTCCCAATCGCCGCCTGTTTCAGGACCGCCTGAATAGCGCACTGACCCGCGCCCGCCGCACCGGATCGCAAGTGGCACTGATGCTTGTTGACCTGGACGACTTCAAACAAGTGAACGACACCGTGGGCCATCATGTCGGCGATGAACTGCTCAAGCATGTGGGCGAACTTTTCACAGGACGGGTACGCCGCTCCGACACCGTGGCACGAACTGGCGGTGATGAGTTTTCCGTGATCCTGGAAGAGCCCATGACCCGCGCGGATGCTCTGCGAGTTGCAAAGCTGCTAACCGATCTCCTCAACAATCCCTTTGAAGTAGACGGGCATAGCGTGCACGTCGGCGCCAGCGTCGGAATCGCCGTTTTCCCTGATGATGCTCCCAACGCGGAAGCCCTTTGCATCGCGGCCGATCTTCGTATGTATGCGGGCAAGAATGCAGGCAAGGTCATTGTTGCAGAGCAATCTCAACCCGTGTTCCTCCCGACACCTCATCCGGTCAGAAAAGGACGGCCCAACCTGCAGACTGCGGAGTAACCGCATTCCAGGGCGCAAGAAGCCCGACGACCTTACACTAAAACCTAGCTAGAAACACGAAGACCCGGACATCCCGTCCGGGTCTTCTTTATGCTTCGCCTTCGGCTATCGTTGTCCGCCACCGGGCCCCCGCCCGCCGCCGCCTCCGCCACGACGCCGACGGCGCCGGCCTCCGCCTCCGCTTCCAGTTCCGCCTCCACCGGGCCGCCCTCCTCCCCCGAATTGCTGGCCTGCGGGAACGGCTGGTCGATCGACACGGTTGAAATTCGGTTCATTCTCTTCATCGAACTCGACCCCGTTCTCGCCCTCGAACTCCTCGCCGCCTTCGATGAGGATGGTGCTCTGATTGGAACTCGGCTGGCGCTCATCGAATTCGTGGCGTGGCCGCACAGGCGCCGCGACCGGTGGCGCTGGAGGAGCCTCGCTGTATTCGGTCTCCGCTGGTGCGGAGTGCGCCAGTTTCGCCTTCTGCTCTTTGATCAACGCCTTGCGGCTAAGCTTGATGCGATTGCCTTCGATGGCCAGAACCTTCACCATCACCTGGTCGCCTTCGCGCAGCTCGTCTTTGACTTCCTTCACGCGATGTTCCGCGATCTCAGAGATATGCAGGAGGCCGTCTGTGCCCGGGAACAACTCCACAAAGGCGCCGAACTCCGCGATGCGCACCACCTTGCCCAGGTAAGTCTTGCCCACCTCAGGAACCGCGGTCAGGTCGCTGATGATCGCCAGCGCCTTCCTCAGCCCGTCGGCATCGCTCGACGCCACGCTCACTTTGCCCGTGTCGTCCACGTCGATCTTTGCGCCCGTCTGCTCCACGATGCCGCGGATGGTCGCTCCACCCTTGCCGATCAGGTCGCGGATCTTGTCGGTCGGAATCATCACTGTCTCGATGCGCGGCGCATACTTCGAGCGCTCCACGCGCGGGCCGTCCAGCACAGCATCCATCTTGTCCAGGATGAACAGCCGACCGCGCCTCGCCTGCTCCATCGCCTGTTCGAGGATTTCCCGCGTCAGGCCGCCGATCTTGATGTCCATCTGCAGAGCCGTGATGCCCTTGCGCGTTCCGGCGACTTTGAAATCCATATCGCCGTAGTGATCTTCGGCCCCGGCAATGTCGGTCAGGATGGCGTAATCGTCGCCTTCCTTCACCAGGCCCATGGCCACTCCAGCTACCGCGCCTTTCAACTGGATGCCTGCGTCAAACAGCGCCAGGCTCGCCCCGCATACCGATGCCATCGAGGACGATCCGTTCGACTCCAGAATGTCGCTCACGATGCGGATCGAGTACGGCGACTCATCGGCGCCTGGCAGAATTGCGGAAATCGCCCGCTCAGCCAGTGCCCCATGACCCACCTCGCGGCGACCGACGCCTGTCATACGTCCTGTTTCACCAACGCTGAAGGGCGGAAAGTTGTAGTGGAGCATGAAGGCCTTCCTCTGCTCTCCCTCGTACGATTCCAGCCTCTGGCTGTCGTCCATGGTGCCCAGCGTTGCCGTCACAAGCGCCTGCGTCTCGCCGCGCGTAAACAGCGCCGAACCGTGGGTGCGCGGAAGCACACCGGTTTCGATGCTGATCGGACGGATCTCGTCGAATGCGCGGCGGTCCGGCCGGATGCGCTCCTTCGTCACCTGCTCGCGGAACAGTCGCTCGCGCAAGATTTCGTAATAGTGCCCGAGCTTCTTCTTCGCTTCAGGATCTTCGGCGGGCAGTCCGGCAGCCAGTTCTTTCTTGATCCCGTCGATCAGAGCGTAGCTCTCAATCTTGCCGTGAGTCTTGGTATCGAGCGCGTCCTTCAGCCGGTCGCCGATCTTCGCTTTCAGATCGTTGTAATAGGCTTCGTCGAACTCAGGCGGCGTAAAGGCACGCTTTGGCTTTCCGGCCTTGGCTACAAGCTCATCAATCGCGGCAACGATCTTCTTGATCTCATCGTGCGCAAATGCAATGGCGCCGAGCACCACCTCTTCCGTCTCTTCCTTTGCGCCCGATTCGATCATCACGATGCCGTCTTTGTGACCGACTACCATGATGTTTACCGTCGTCGCCGCACGCTCGGCGTAAGTGGGATTCACCACAAACTCGCCGTTCACGCGCCCTACGCGCACCGCGGCCACCGTCGCGCCAAATGGAATGTCGGAGAGCGCCACTGCTGCAGCGGCGGCGTTAATTCCCACGACATCCGGATCATTTTCTTTGTCCGCAGAAAAAACCAGCGCAATCACCTGCGTCTCGTTCCGGAATCCGTCGGGGAACAACGGCCGGATGGGCCGGTCGATCTGGCGCGCGGTCAGGATTTCCTTCTCGCTCGGCCGTCCTTCGCGCTTGATAAAGCCGCCGGGAATGCGCCCGCCGGCATAGGTGTATTCGCGGTAATCCACCGTGAGGGGGAAGAAATCGATCCCTTCCCTGGCCTCTTGAGAAGCCACTGCGGTCGCCAGCACAACGGTCTCGCCCGTTGACACCAGCGCTGCGCCGGAAGCCTGCTTTGCCATACGTCCGGTTTCGAAAACCAGCCGTTTGCCGCCAGCAAGCTCGACGGCTACTTCATGCTTAGTAGACATAATGTCCTCGTTTCGTTTTTTTCGCTTGGGAAACTTGTGTGGGGAAGTCGCCACCGGCGCAGAAGGAATACCTCCTCGAAGCCCTCGGCAGCGCTCTCACGCCGCCAGGTCTGCTTGGGTCCGGTATTCCGTCTCGAATGATGACCGTGACCACGGTCCGGTCTGGGTGCTTCCGGTTCAATGTTGGCTCTGATTACTTGCGGATACCGAGTTTGGCGATCACGTCGCGATAGCGGTCCGTGTCGTGAGTCTTCAGGTAATCCAGCAGACGGCGGCGCTTGCTGACCAGCATGAGCAGACCACGCCGGGAAGCATGATCCTTCTTATGTGTCTTGAAATGCTCGGTCAGGTCGCTGATCCGCTCGCTCAGAATCGCGATTTGCACTTCCGGCGACCCGGTATCAGTTTCATGGGTGCGGAAGCGTTTGATCAGGTCAGTCTTTTTTTCGGTCGCCAGCACGGCGTCAGTTACTCCTCATTCACTCTCAGATTCACTATTCAGTGTCTACTAGAAGATTAACATGAACGACCCGCCATTGGAAAAACAGACGATGCCTGTCACCATCGTGGCCGAATCGACTGGGAAATCTCTCTTCTCGGGCGGTCAATAATTAAAGGTCCGCGACCAGCCTTTCCCGGTGTATAGTGTTGCCCTCGCCCTGATTCACCGGCCTCGGCAATCAGCCGGGTCAGGCGCTGTGTTTGTCTGGACCGACCCCCCAAGCAAGTTGAAGGTTCGAACCTGGAGGAACAAATGGCCGATTCATCCCCGATCGGGATCGTGAAACTATCCGCAGGCTGGGCCATCGTGCTCAGTATTCTGTTGATCCTCGCCGGCATTCTTGCCATCGTCATTCCACCTGCCGCAGGCATCGCGGTGGACATTCTCATCGCATGGCTGTTGCTTCTCGGCGGTGTTGCGCACCTAGCCTTTGCCTGGCATGTGCGCTCACCTGGAGGCCTCTTCTGGGAAGGCCTCCTGGGCCTGCTTTACCTCGCTCTAGGAATTTACCTGCTGGTAAGGCCGATCGCAGGCCTCGCATCGCTCACGCTCCTTCTGGAGGGCTATCTCTTTGCCAAGGGCATTTTAGTGCTGATTCTGGCCTTCCGCATTCGCCAGATGTCAGGCTCCGGCTGGCTCTTCTTCGATGGCATCATCTCCCTGATTCTGTGTGCAATGATCAGTCTGAGCTGGCCATCGAGCAGCGAGTGGGCAATCGGGACTCTCATCGGCGTCAGCATGCTCTTCGCAGGGTTCACGCGTCTTCCCATGGCGATGGCGGCCCGCCGGCTCATTGCGAAGACCGCGTGACCGTCCCAGTTCGTCCTTAGACTCGCCACTTGGCCGCGCTCCGTGATCTTGCGCTGCGCGCCAGCGATGCCGAAGCCACAGTGAACCGCCTGTGGCCCATTCTTTCTGTCTCCGCGGCGACCGAGAGGATGGAATCGCACTCCCTGTGCTATGCTGACCGCGCAATTCAATCCGCTGAGAAAATGAACGGAATCGCCATGATCTTATCGCCCGTCTCTCGCCGCCGCTTCTTAGCCACTGCCGGAGCTGCCGCCGCGCTTGCCTCAAGCCGGCATCTGCGCGCCACCCGCGTATCCGCGAATAACCGCATCAACATCGGCATTTTCGGCTGGGGCATGATCGGGCCCACCAACACCAAAGCCTTCCTGGGCTACGACGACTGCAGGGTTGTGGCCGCTTGCGACATCGACAAGAATCGCCTGCAGATGGCGCTCGACGCCGTCAACGGCAAATACGGCAACAAGGACTGCGCCTCATACCACGACTACCGCGAGCTTCTTGCCCGCGACGATATCGACGCCGTCATGATCGCCGTTCCCGACCACTGGCACGAAATCATCGCCACAGAAGCCGCCGCCCGCAAAAAAGACATCTACGGCGAAAAGCCACTCGCGCGCACCATCCACGAGCAACAAGCCATCGTCCGCGCCGTCGAGCAGAACAACTTGATCTGGCAGACCGGATCGTGGCAGCGTTCCCTGCCCACCTTCCACAAGGCCGCGGAGATTGTCCGCAACGGCCTCATCGGTAACGTGACTCACGTTGAGGTCGGCCTGCCCGGAGGCCCTCACGACTTTCCGCACACGCTGCCCGCGTTTGTCGCGCGACTCTCTTCCCTTCCCGAAAAAATCACTGACCCCGCAACCATCGTTCCTGGCACGCCGGCATGGAATCTCGCCGTCACCGATCCTCCGCCCACACTCGACTACGACACCTGGATCGGCCCCTCCAAAATGGAGCCATACATTGACGTACGCGTGTTTCAGAACTGGCGCTGGAACTACAACACCGGCGGCGGCCAGTTAATGGATTGGATCGGGCACCACGGCGACATCGCGCACTGGGGTCTCGGCTTCGATTCCACAGGTCCGTCCGAGGTGGAAGGCTTTGGTGAATTCCCGCCGGCGAACGCCATCTGGAACGCCGCGACTAAATACACCATCGAGTGCCTCTATCGCAAAGAAGTCACCGGCTACCCGAACGACGTTCACATGACCATCGCCGGCGGCAGCCCCGCCATCGCCATGGGCGCCAAATGGATCGGCCCCGACGGCTGGGTCTGGGTTGACCGCAGCGGCTTCGACAGCTCCAATCCCGAGTGGGCCAAGATGGATTCCCTTCCCGAATCCGAGCGCAAGATCCAGCTCTATGTCTCCACCGAGCATCGCCGCAACTTCCTCGACTGCGTGCGCTCGCGCAAGCCGACCATTGCGCCTGTCGAGACCGGGCACCATTCCACGATTCCCGGCCACCTTGGCCTGATCTCAATGCTCGTCGGCCGCAAGATTCACTGGGACGTCGCGAAGGAAGAAATCCTCAACGACACCGAAGCCAGCGAGCTGCTCTCACGCGCCTATCGCGCGCCCTGGCATCTCGCCTTAACGTGTCCGATCGCGCACATGTTGGGTGACCCATCCTAAACGCGCTTTTTGCGTTTTGGGTGGGAATGAAAACATGCCACTCCGGGGCGGTTGCATACGCAGTCTTCTCGCAGCACTTGCTAGAAGAACAAGCCCGGCCGCTGTACCACCGATTGTGCAGCGATGGTGGGAGGCTTCCCGCTCGTCGGAGACGCGAATAGCCATCCATTCACTGAGACGAGTTCACCCTTCGCGATTCCGCTGAAGCTGTCGGGATTGAAGCCCGTGTAGGTCGTCTGGCTTGTCGTATCCACGTTGAACATGGAAATTGCGGCGGGCATGGGCCATGGAGCAAAGAACGGACCGCCTCCCACACCGAGAGTAAAGCTGGTTGTGCTGGAATCGGTAGCAGTAATTAATCCCGTCATCTGGCTCGGCTCAAGCTCGACGGCCGATGCAGTAAAGGCGATCGAGCGCGGCGGCGCCCAGGCGCTGGAAGGAGGCGCTCCGCCGGTATTGCTCAACGAACCCGGCACGACGGTCACTGTTACATTTTGTCCGACGATCACATCTGCTGTTCCCTTGAAGCTCAGGCCCGATGGAATCGTGAAGCCTTTGTTGTCGATCGAGTACGTTGCAGTGCTTGCAAACGTGACTTGTGCCACTCCGCCCAGGGGAACGCTGCTCGTTGCCATCGGGCTGTTATGAAGAAGCATCTGGACGATCTCTTCACCTGCGAGCGTCGGGTACGGAAGGATCTTGATGATGGTTCCCTCAACGGTCTGTGCGGTCGCCTCCTGCACGTAGGTCACCTGGCTGGCCGTCAGCGTGCCGTCCTTCCCTACGCTGGAGATCTGCACCTGAACGATCTGGCCCTGTGCCAGGCAGGCGATGCCCGGCGTTTTGCATGCGCTTGCGGGGAAATTATTGAACGCGGTGCTGCTGGTGGTGTTGATGGTGAAGCTCCTGCCCCACGGCGTTTGCAGCGTGAACTGATTGCTGCTGGCGGTCACCATTCCCACTGTGCCTCTGAGAAAGCCGAACTGCGGAGGAGTTGGAGCTGGCGGCAGCTCCGAGATTGTGACGCCGTTGGTCACGCTGAGATTTACCGACAGGTCGGTCTGAATCACGGTATTGAGATGGAAGTCGATCAGGAATCCGAGCGGCGAACTCGCGCTGACCGTGGCCGGGAATGGCGATGAAGTAAACGACAGCGTGGAGGAATTGTTGTCGAACGCCGGAGTGAGCTGGCAAACAGTGCCTACCGCGCACGTGCTGCCCAGCGCCGTATCAGACTGGTTGAAGATCACCAGTTGCGGATTGGCAAACGTGAGGCTCAAGCTCTTGTACGTTCCCGCGGCCACGTTGGCCGTGCTCAAGAATGCCGAGAGCGCCTGAAGTTGTGTCACGTCGATCTGGACGGGAGTGTTGTTGCTGAGCAGCGAGACCGGAGAGCCCGTTGTGGGCGTCAGGGTGGCATCGGTCAGGCTCACCTGGAAGAAGAGGACGGAAACACCCGCGGGCGGGTCGTCAGTCATGGTGATTGAAACCGGAACGGTGCCCGCCGATTGCGTCACGGCGGTGGTGTTCACCATGTTGGAGCTGCATCCCGCCAGCAGGGCCGTCATCATGGCGGAAACGAAAAGATAAGGCAAAGTCCTGCGCATCATGATTCCTCCTCCTTGCGAGAGGCCAAGGCAACTTTGCGCCCGCGTTTCACTGAGCGCGCTTACAGTACAGCAATCTCTTCCGAGCCCCTTGCCGAAGCACCTGAGCCGGTAGATACACACCTACCCAACTAATTCTGATCCGGAATTATAGACGGGAATCTCGTATGCAGATTACAGCTCCAGAACCATTTTGATAGCCCCCTGTGACGAACGTACTACGCGAAGGTCATGCTGATACATGACTGATGCGCAATGAGGTTATAGTCACTTGGGTGTGCGCGGCAGGGTACGGCACCGTGAAAGGACGTAGCCAGTCAAGGGAAAAGACCGTTGGCGCGTTCGCGGTGGAATGGCAGGCTTTCGACTCCGTTCCGGCAGCCAGGCACGCACCGGCCGGTGACGATGACACGAATGATGAACGGAGTTGAAGCGAGTTGGACTGACTTTACTCTTCCATTGTGGTCAGGCGCGCGCGGGCCTTGGCGCGCAGCCATTGACGGATCCAGACGGCAAGCAGAAAAGCGAGAAAAACAACAATAAGCGCGGCCAGCCACGGAACCTGCGTGAACCAAAGCGTCAGCTTCGTCCACCAGGGCAACACTCCCACATGATAGACCGCTGCTCCGATGCGGAAAGACTGGAATTGATCGCCATGAAGAACGGCCACCGAGCCGGAGATGTCGCTCGCCTGCTCGACGGCGAGAAACGTGCTCATGAACGGCTCGAAGGTGGTCGAGTCTTTCAGGTGAATGGCCACGATGCTGCGGCTTGCGGCCAGATCGTAGGGTGATTCAATCCCCTCGATCACCGCGTCAGGAGTTCCACCCGCGGTAAGCTCGCCCGATTCGGTGTGCGGTTTCGATTGAAGGTTCCACCACGCAGTGTGAAGAGCACGGTCAAAGAAGCCCTGCGTATCGTGCACCTGGACCTGCCCGCTGCTCAGCGTGAACGGCAGGTGGCTGGCGAGCGAGTTGAATGCCGGCTGGTCGTCTCCTGCGCCGATGATCAGGAAGTCCGTGTCGACGCCATTGCGCAGCGCATCAGGGCTGGCAACGGTAACACGCAATCCCGGAAAACCGGTTTGACGGCCAAAGTGCCCCATCAGCGTGACGTACGTCTCAATCTCCTGCCCGGTAGGCGCAAGCGGCAGCACGACTGTGGTCTCGCTCAGATCCGCAAGGCGCGTGAACGGAAAGCCTGCGTTTGAAAAGAGTTCAAGATTGGGCAACGCCGCCCAGTGAGGATAACCCCGCAGATCCAGGTAGGAGTCGCGCAGGATCGCGCCTTCCATGTTGATGGGAGTCGTATCCTGGCAATTTTGCTTTTTGAGCAGTTGGAATGCGAAATCAAACGAAAGCGTGTTCGAGAACGGCCTAAGGTTTGCGATGGGAACCGGAATGAGGGTCTCCGTTTTGCGCGAAGCCTCCTGCCCCGGAATGAGCGGCGTAGACCCGAGGAACGCACTGTTCAGTCGCACCTGCATGCTGGAGATGGGGCCAATGGGAACTGAATTGTAGCGGTAGGCAAGATGCAGCGGGGCGTTCTGTCCGCCGGTTTCGTAGTAAAGGTCGGGCGGGATGCGGAAGTAGGCATTGAGCGGCGCAGTTCCATCGCCCTGGAGCTCGTCGGTAGTCGAAAAATCCCACAGTGGAATTTTCTGGTCGGTGCTTGCCCACCGCGGAGCGGCATCCGGAGCCTGCTTGTCCGGCAGCTTTAGATTCTGGATCGTCGTCTGGGCGCCGCTGAGTACGTCGCTATTCTCCGCGACTGCCTGCGCAGCCGTCACCACGTCATCGGCGGTGGGACCAGTCACGATCAGGAGTTTTCCGTAAGGATCATTCGGATTAGTGCGCATGGCCACTGTCGATCCGGCGAGATTGGAGAGGTTCACCGTAGCAGGAAGGCTCGCGGGATTCTCGGCGACGACAATCACGTCGCCTGGCGGGATGGCTCCGATGTGCACCGGAAAGCGAATTGCGCGGTTCGCCGAGACAAGACCAAAGTAGCTCGCAACAATGCCAGCGGCCTGGATCGCTTTGTACGAGGGCTGCGTAAGAAAGACCACCGGAAGATTGATGGACTGGGCGACCGCCGGATCTACGAACGGCATCGGCAGGGCCTTGAGATCATCTGCCATTGGCAGCAGATCGCCGCGGATGTCGAAATACGTATTGCGCTCAACGCGGGCCCAAAGAGCCGTGCTGCCGGGATCTTCGCAGCTCATCGTGTAGTGGCCGATGAACTCGATGGTGAGCGTGTTGTTGTGCACCAGCAGTTCGGGCGGAATATTGAACTCGCCTTCCTGATCGCTGCTGTCAGAGCCCCCAAGCTTTCCGGGCGCCGGTTGAACGGTCGCAAAAAGCGTTCCATTCAGAATGAGCTTGAGATGGCTTAACTGCGGGATCAGCGCTGGAGAAAACGCATAGTACATATGAATCTTCGCAGTGCGCGGCACATGCGTTTGCGGCAGCGTGAAATTGAAATTGTGCGTCCGGTCTGCGCCGTGCATCTCAAACTGCGGCGGCCCGATTTCGGCGAGCCTGAAGCTGTCGTGATATTGGTCTGGAGGAACAAGGGGATTGGCGGGGCTGGCGGAGCTAACGGTGTTAGCAGAGTTTGCGGGGTTAGCAGCAACGGAGGCAGTGGGGTTAGGGGTCGTAATTGGGGCTTGCCTCACAATGGGAGTGGGTTGCGTTTGCGCCAGCGATTTGGCGCCGCCGGCTGCGAAAGCCATTGCCAAAAACAGAATCGATGCGGAGCGCGCGATCGAGAGAGGATTGGACTTCCCGTCTGAATGGTTACTTCCCTTCACAACGCTCAGGAAGGTCAACTTCAAACCGCGCATGGAGACCCTGAAGATGTGGCCGAGACTGCGTAAAACATGGTCGGGGTCGCGGGCTTCGCCCCAGCCGAGCCACGAGTCGGCTCGCGAATACAAGGCGATCGTCAGGACTTCCTGTTCAGCGATCGACAACTCCTCAAATCGAACGCGTAAAACCGAGTCCTCCAGTGAGACCACGGCCGCAGGCAGACCGCCGCCTCCTGGTGGAAGCGGAAACGCCACGCGCACCTGCGAGGGAAGCTCGCCTTTGAGAGCCTCGCTGAGCCGTATGCCGGCGCCGCCGTGCGACAGGTCGATGGTCTTGCCGGTGATCGACCTCCCATCCGGCAGCTTGACCGCCAGAGGTGTCATGATCCGGATGCGTACCGCTGCGCGGCGCTGCTGCAACTCACGCGCCACAGCCGTGCAGACGCCCAGAATGATCACGTTGAAGAGGCACCAGGCTACATTCATGAGCACCGTACCGCGCCGGGTGGCATCCCAGATCAAGAAGCGGGGGATCGCCATGGCGAGCCCCGCAACGTTCAAGAGAAGCAACACCAGAAACGGCTGCGCGATGCGTGAATCGAAAAATGTCCGCTTCACCACCCCGCCCTTCGTCGTCACATTGAATCTGCCCAGTTTGGGATTGATCAGCGCCATCACCGTTGGCAACAGGATGTAGGGCGACAGCACGGTTTCGTATATCTCGTTCCAGAACGAGTGCCGGTGTTCCCCTTGAATGCGCGAGTTGGCCAGGTTTGAGAGTGCGAGATGAGGCAGCGCGTAGGCGAGGATGGCGAGCCAGTAGCCGGGAATGTTGGTGTGGTTGAAGAGCAAATAGATGAGGGGTGCGGTCAGAAAAATGAGCCGCGGTATCGCATACAGGAAATGCCCCATCGCATTGAAGTAGCAGAGGCGCTGCGGAAGCTTGAGCCCCGAAGCGAAGAGCGGATTCTCCACCCGCATCACCTGGATCATGCCGCGCGCCCAGCGGATGCGCTGCCCGATATGAGCCGACAGGCGTTCGGTGGCCAG